>Ga0255343_1005948_pt1 | contig 11097 bp, 19 predicted proteins | sample wastewater_treat_4_FD_192413 | JGI IMG/M metagenome (GOLD analysis project Ga0255343, IMG submission 192413) | Wastewater microbial communities from Lulu Island WWTP, Vancouver, Canada - plant16 | ecosystem: Engineered > WWTP > Wastewater > Unclassified | place: Canada: Vancouver, British...
TCTACCGACGTCCAAGCCGGGCCGTTCTCCGTCGCTCTGATCGGCGAGGCCAACCTCGCCGCCAACTGCGTGACGGCCGCAAAGATCAGGGCCGGTGAGATCACCGCCGCCAAGCTCGATGTCACCAACGTGCAGGCCGCCGTGGTCACGGCCGCGGCTGTGAACGCGCTCGAGCTCAACGCCGGCGCCATCAAGGCCGGCACCCTCTCGGTCGACCGCATCGCCGCGGGGTCGATCAAGGCCGCGAAGCTCGACGTCACCAACGTGCAGGCCGCCGTCGTGACGGCCGCAGCTATCAACGCCGTGACCATCGACGCCGTGAAAATCACTGGGGGGACGATCACGGGGGCCGTCCTGCGCACTGCGACGTCTGGAGCTCGTATCGAGATTGACTCAGATGAGGCGCAGCAGATACAGCTATTCTCAGGCGACTCTGATGAACAACTTCCGGGATTGATTGCCTCCGACGTTGATGAGCTCGCTGGCGGTTTCATCTCTATTCGCAGCCCGCAGATTGGCGTTGGCGCCGCCATATCGTCCCTGACTTTGGACAAAGACAGCGCCGACATCACCGCCCGCAAGGGCACCGACTTCGTGCAGCTCTCTGTCGGATCCGCCGCGAAGACCGTGAAGATCTTCGGAAATCTTGAGGTCACCGGCAAGGTCAACCCAGCGACTAACTTCAGCAGCGGCACCTCAGCCGACGGCATCTGGATCCAGGAAGGCTCGGCGGCGAGCACGGGATGGAGCAAGGCCGGGCGCTGGAAGATATACTACGACCCCGTGAACAAGCGGCTCTACGTGCGCAAGGATGCCTCTAATTACGCGTACTTCGCGCGGGCCGGCGGTTCCTGAACAAATGGAGGACTGACATGGCTGACGCGTTGAAGGTCATCGAGCAGCTGAAGTTCACGATTGCTGAGCAGGCCGTGCAGATCGCGGCGCTCACGGTAGAGCTCGACGAGACGCGCCACGCGCTCGCCGAGGCAGAGGCCGGGACGAAGCTGGAAGACGTAGATATCGGGGCCGGGCCATGACGAACGGCACGATCGACGCTCCTGCATGCGCGAGCTCGCCGCCAACGACACCGTGAAGATGTACTGCCGGCAGACGAGCGGCGCCGCCCTCACCATGACCGCAACCGCCTACGCGCCGCGCCTGGCGGCGACCTGGCTCCGCCAGGCAACCTAAGGAGGGCACATGGCCGGGGCTCGCGAGGAAATCTTCGACCTATCCGCCGAGGCGCGCTACTTCATCGAGACGACGGCGACCGCCGCCGCCGAGGCCGCCGCCGAGGCCGCCATTCAGAAGCTCGTGAACGCGAGCCACTGTCCTCTCGCCTGCGAGGAGATGGCGGGCGTGAGGCAGGCGATCGAGGATCCGCGCGCCGGCCTTCGGACGCGCGTCGCAACCTTGGAGGAGCAGGTCGGGAACCTCGTGTGGTGGATGCGCGCCACGGTCGTCTCCGCCATCGGCGCGGTGGCGTCCGTCATCGTGTCGCTCATCCGCTAGAGGCTCGCTGCGCCTACCCCCCAGCGCGGCGCCGGCGGCCGGCTGCGATTGGCTCCCGCGGCCGGCCGCTACTCCTCTCGAGGCGTATATTTATGCACGGTTCGAGTCGCTCGCCTATAGACCCGGTACCCGCCGTTGGGCAGCGAGGCCGCAGCCGAGCGCCAGGGCGACGATCGGCTCGAGCGGGTGGCCGGCGTTGAAGCTGGCTTCCAAACGTCGTATCCTCACGGAACTCGTTGGCAGTATCTATGAAAGGAGCTAGGAGGATGGCGCAACTCGTTGTCTCGGCAGAAGACAGGGCGCTTCTGCTCCCGTCGGTGGTCGCTCGCCGACTCGGCGTGTCCTGCGAGAAGGTCATGGAGTGGGCGCGCCGCGCCGAGGATCCGCTGCCCAAGATCGACTGCAGCAGCGGCGGCAAGCGCGAGCGCCGGCGCGTGATCGCCTCGGAGATCGATCCGTCGCTTCAGCGCGAGGCCGAGCGCACGAGGCCAGGGGCGCGCCGATGAGCGTTCGCCACATCGGGCTCGTGCTCGATCATCTCAAGGCGCCGCCGGCCGTGAAGCTCGTGGCTCTCATCCTGGCCGACCACGCCGACTCCGACGGCGTCTGCTGGCCGAGCTACCGGCGCATCGCCGAGCGGTCATGTCTGTCCGAGCGCACGGTGCGTCGCTACGTGGGTGAGCTCGCCGACTCCGGCGTGATCCGCAAGCTGCAGACCGGCGGCCTGGCATCCCGCGACGGCGAGCGCGTCTGGACGACCAACCACTATCGGATCGACGCCGAGGCGCTGGCCGCGCAGCCTTCCCTGTTGAAGGTGGTCGCAGACGGCCACCTTGGTGCCGACGGCAAGGTGGTCGTGGACGGCCAAGGTGGTCACACACGGCCACCCAAGGTGGTCGTGGACGGCCACCCAAGGTGGTCACACACGGCCACCAAACCGTCAGTAGAACCGTCAAGTAGAACCGTCACTTCTATAAAGGCGGATTCTGGAGTTCTGCGGTCCGATTTCGAGGAGTGGTGGGAGGCGTCGGGCCGCGCCGGGAGCAAGGCCGATGCCTGGGGGCTGTACCGATGGTGGCGCACGCAGGGCGGCGCCGGCCGTGACGAGCTCCTGGCCGCTGTCGTCAACTACCGCGCCCACTGCACCGCGACCAACTGCTTCATGCAGCACGGTCGCACGTTCCTCGTCAAGCCGACCAAGACCCAGGCCGCGCGCTGGCCGGAGTGGGCGAGCGGCGAGGCGCACGGCTCGAGCGACGTCGCCGGCGTCGACCGCGTGAGCGACGTGCTCGAGGTCGGACTGGAATGGATGGGAGGGAGCCATGAGAACGCCAGCCTCGGAGACCGCTCTATCGCCGGCATCGGAGCGGGAGACCGCGAAGCGGATCCTGCAGTCAGTGAAGATGCTCGCCGCGGCCTTCCCGCGCTCCGCCTGGCGGGCGGAGAGTGACGCCGCCTACACCATGGGACTCATGAGTGCCGGCATCGCTCCCGATGAGGCCAGCGTGGCCGTGCGCAACCTCGTGCACGAGTCGACCGAGCTCCCGACCGTGGCCGACATCATCATCGAGGTGCGGCGGCTCCGCACGCAGGCGACCGTCGCCGCCTTCCGTTGTCCGGAGTGCGGCTCGGATCTCGTCGCCGCGTTCAAGGGCGTGGTGCTGCTCTGCTTCGACTGCGATTGGCAGCGCAACCGTCGGCCGGAGGCCGAATGAAGTTCTGGACGCACGCCGAGGAGGAGGCGCTGCGCTACCTCGCCTCGCGGCTCTCTGGACCTGAGCTCGCGGTCGCCTTCGGGCGCTCGCACCAGGCGATCAAGCACAAGGCCATGCGTCTCGGCATCGAGCTCGCCGGGCGAGGTTGTGGAACCGAGATGGAACCGCAGTCGCCGGCCGTGCTTCGCCGCGTGGTCGAGATCGTCAACGGCCAACTCTGCCCAGCCTGCGCGCGGCGCGCCATCGGCGTGAAGTCCACGGGCCTTTGCGGTCCCTGCCACTACGACCACCTGCGGCAGGCACATGAGGAGGCGATCGCCGAGCGCGAGGCGCAGCGCCGCCTGTGGGCTGCGCGGTCCAAGCTTCACCGGCTCAGGGGCAAGGAGCCCGACGAGCCCGACCTGGAGGAATCCCTATGTTGAAGATCATCATCTGCGCATGCCTGGCGACGGGCTTCGTCATCGTCTCCGCGACCGAATCCGAAGCGGCAGCGGCGACCGTCACCGCGTCACCTACTCCGGAGCCGACCGCGACCGCCAGGCCGGCGTCGGCGGGCTGGGTCAAGTGGGCGAAGAAGTGGCAGGCGCAGGCGCGCCGCGCCCGGACCCGTCTCGCCCGCGTCCGCCGCTGTCAGGGCAAGAAGCCACCGGCGCGCCTGGCTCCCGCTCCGGCTCGCTGTGAGCCGAACACGGCATGGAGTGCCGCTGGGAAGGCGTGGAAGCACCATGCGAAGCGTTGTCGTGCCGCCGCCGCTGCGGGCATCGCCAAGATGCGCAGGCCGGGAGGCTCCGGCGTCGCCCGCTGGATGCCGCTCGCCCGCTGGGTCGGCTGGCCGGAGTACACCCTCGGCACACTCTCCGCGATCATCTACCGCGAGTCGAGCGGTCGGCCTCGGGCGCTGAATCCATCCGGCGCGGCAGGCTTGCTCCAGACGATGCCGGGCTGGTATCGCGGCCAGTGGGGCATCCCGGCGTTCGACCCCTTCGATCCCGAGCAGAACCTCCGCGCTGGCTACCTCATCTGGAGCAGGAGTGGGTGGCAGCCTTGGGCGCTGTAGCCTCATCTGGTACAATGAGCGGGTACAGAGTGCCCCCCGCGAGCGCCAACTCCGGGTATCCTTGGGCGCGGACAGCGCCTTTGGGGCGAAACGTGGTCGGCTGCGACGAGCGTGCCCCAAGAAGCTACGCGACTTCAGTCGCTGTAGAGTGTCACAAAGTGCGCTCGAAGATCCGGAGCGCGGAGAGGCAGCGGCAGCGCAAGGCCGCGCTGAGGGCGGGCGCGTGAGCATCTTCCGCCAGTCGCCGCGGCTGACCCTCGCGTCTCGTACCTGCCGGTACTGCGCCGCGCCGGCCGAGGCCGGATCCACGACCTGCGCCGCCCACGCCGGCGAGGCTGGCCGGCTCGCGCGTGATCCGCGCCGCGCCGGCTACCGCGATCCGGCCTACCATCGGGCGCGCCGCGCCGCGCTCGGCCGCGCCGCTGGCAAGTGTGAGGCGTGCGGCCGGGATCTCGATCGGCGCCCGAACGGCGACCTCATCTGCCAGACGCACCACGTCGACGGCGACCCGCGCCACAACGACCCGTCCAACCTGCAGGTCTGCTGCTTGGCCTGCCACGCCGGCGCCCGCCGCCCGTCCTAAAGGAGTCCTGAGAAAGTGAGTGGTTCCTGCTTGCTTCTCATCGGCATGCGACGTAAACTGTATGTACTGTTGTTCCACTCGACGGCAGCTACTAGCGAAAGGAGCCGCTCGTGACCGACTCGCCCACCTGCTCATCGCCGTCGATTGCTACGCGCAGGACGACCAGGAGGCTCTCCTGCACGCCTGCCTTGACGTGATGGTGGGATACGTTGACGGATTTACCGACGAGGCGGCAGCGTCGGCGGCAAGGTCGGCGGCAAGGTCGGAGCAGTACGCCCTGCTCTGCCGCTATCTCAATGGGGAAGAGGGTCCGTTCGTGGGTGGCGCCGGGAGGGAGCCATGACGCGCCTAGTCGACGCCGACGAGTTGCTGGAGCGGTTCGTCTACGCGGACATCGAGACGAAGCTGGTCGACGTGGCGCACGACATCATCGAGGCCGCGCCGACGATCCGGCGCAATGCGCGATTCGTTCAAGGAGAAGCCGTGAGCAAGGCTGACGAGGAAGAGGGACTTACTTCCATCGGTCTCTGCTGTGCCTGTGTCTACTGGCACTGCGCGGTCGGTGAGTACCGAGAAGCGCAGAGCGGCGAGTGTCGGCGGCATCCGCCGACGGTGCGCCAGGGGCGGATTATCACCAGCTACAACGTCGGGCCTGATTGTGAAGAGGACGTGCCGCTAACGGCGTGGCCGGTGACGCGCGGGAGCGACTGGTGTGGCGAATGGAGGGCGGAGCCGTGAAACCGCATGAGAGCGCGGCCGGCAGAGAGGGGGGACGATGAAACTGAATGACGACCTCGTCACCTTCGTAAGCGACGACGATTGGTTTTTCGCCGAGGAAGGCGGCTTGAAGCCCTGCACCCTCCGCCTGCTCTCCGACGAAGAGTGGCGCGAGCTCAACGCGAGGAAGCCGGAGCGCATCCGCATCGTGCGCCGTTTCACAGACGAGTACTTCACACGCGAGGTCTCCGGTACGTACTGGCTCGGTGAGCTTCTGGGGAACCACGTCGTGCTTATCTGCTGGAGGGAGCCGTGAGCGAAACCGCCGCAAAGAACATCCACTGCCCCCACGACCCCGGCACGCCTGAGTGCCTGAGCGCGACGTGGGTGAACATCTACAACCCCTGCCAAGAGTGCGACTGGTGGGACGAGTTCGCGGGGGAGGATGACGAATGAGTGCCCGCCACGCCCTACTGCGCACCATGCTCCGCACCCCAGGTCTGGCCGTGACCTACCACGACGTGCTCGACGATCTCGGCTACCACGTCTCGCGGCAGCGTGTCTCAGCCGCCGCCAGGCAGCTCCGGCGCGACGGGTATGACATCGCCACCTCGTCCGGTCCCGGCGGCGGGTACCTGCTGCGGGGGGTGCGCTCGTGAGCTACACCATCGAATCCGACCTGGTCGCCACCTGCTGCAAGATCGCCAAGGCGATGCGCGTCGAGCTCGAGCTGGTCGGCCAGCGCCGCGCCAAAGGCTCCGGCACGACGCGCGGCTTTCCCGACGGGGTGCTGCACGCCGGCGGACGGACGTACCTGGTCGAGTTCAAGCGTCCCAAGAGCGTCGGCACGCGCGCCGGACGTGTCTCGCTCGACCAGGTCGCCGCCGCCGAGCGACGCGCCGCCTGCGGGGTGGAGACCTACCTGGTCGACAGCGTCGACGACTTCACCGCGCTGGTCAACTGGGCGCGCACCGGCAGGCCGAGCGGACAGCTGCGCACCATCACCGGCGAAATCGCGCGTCTGAGCGCCGCAGAGGCCGCAGAGGCTCCCCGAGTCGCAGGACGCGCCAAGACGCCGCGAGACCGCCTTGCGCAACGCCAGAGAGGGTGATTGAGAGTGGCGAACTTCCCCAGCGGACGCCGACAGGCCGACGCCTGGACCGACCTCGACCTCGAGCTGCTGCTCTTCGGTGCCAAGCGCTGTCCGCTCTGCGACCGCAAGCTGCCGGCGTCGACCGACTTCTACGTCCGTGACGCAGCCGAGCGCGATGGACTCTCGCGGACATGCAAAGAGTGCCGCAACCGACGTGGTCGCGAGCGCTACGCCGAACGCGTCTGCCCAAGTGAGCTGCGTGCCTAAGCCGCGCCAACACCCGCCGCGCTCGGTCTTCTCTGCTCATGTCGAGGCAGCGCGGCCGACGCGGCGGATTCTGCGTGAGAGAGCGCTCTGCGTCGCCTGTGGCTGCGTGCTCGCATCTGACAACCGCGGTCCACTGTGCAGCCCGTGCCAGCGCCGCGACGAATACGATCCGCGCCTCGACGGCGCGTTCCCGCGGCTACTGGCCGAGTACATGGCGAGCCGCGTAGGCGGGCGCGCCGACCCGGTGCGTCACTTCAACATGCCGGCAGATGCTCGCGTCGCGGTCTGGAAGCACATCCAGAAGATGCGCCGCGACGGCTGGGTGATAGATGGCTGCCCGCCGCCGCGTGGGGGCTACATCGTCCACCGTGCGCCGCCGGGTACGAAGCGGCGCCGCTCCAGTGAGAGGATGTGAGCATGGCCGAGAAGAAGAAACGCGGTCCCGGCAGACCCACCAAGTACAACGCCGCGCTCGGCACGCGCATCTGCAAGCGCGTCGCCAACGGCGAGACCTTGCGCGAGATCGCAGAGACGCCCGGCATGCCGTGTGAATCGACCATCAGGCTGTGGGCCGTGAAGCTGCCTGGGTTCTCGGAGGAATACGCACGGGCTCGCGAACTACAGGCCGACGCGATGGCCGACGAAGCCATCGCCGTGGCGCGTCGCAAGGGCAACAACCCGATCGGCGACCGGCTCCTGGTCGATACGCTCAAGTGGGCCGCGTCCAAGCTCAAGCCGCGCAGCTACTCCGACCGCGTGCAGGTCGAGCACCAGGGCGAACAGAAGGTGCAGGTCGTTGTCACCTACCAGGACGATCCACCTCCGGCTGAATAGGCTTCACCCGGCCCAGCAGCAGGTATATGACGAGCGCCGCCGGTTCAACGTGCTCTGCGCCGGGCGGCGTCTCGGCAAATCGCGCTTCGGCATCCGCCTCTCCGCCGACACAGCGCTGACCGGCAAGCCTGTGGGGTGGTACTCGCCCACCTACAAGATGCTGGCCGAGCTGTGGCGCGAGACGCGCGCGACGCTCGCCCCGGTCACGACCCAGAAGAATGAACAGGAGAAACGCCTCGAGCTCATCACCGGCGGCGTGATCGAGTTCTGGTCGCTGGACGCGCCGGAGACGAGTCGCGGACGCCGCTACGCTCGCGTCATCGTCGATGAGGCCGCCATGGTCAGTGACCTCGCCGAAGTGTGGGACATGGTGATACGCCCGACGCTCATCGACTACGCAGGCGACGCGTGGTTCCTCTCGACGCCGAAGGGCCGTGACGACTTCGCCGCGATGTACGACCTCGGGCAGAGTGACGACCATCCCGACTGGGCGAGCTGGCGCTTCGCATCGACCGCCAACCCCTACCTGCCCGCCGACGAACTGGATGCGCTGCGCTCGACGATGACGAGCCGAGCCTATGAGCAGGAGATCGAGGCGCGCTTCATCGACGAGCTCACCGATGCACTCTGGAGCAACGCGCTCATCGACGGCCACCGCGTCGCGAGGCCGCCTGAGATGCGCCGCGTCGTGGTCGCTATCGACCCAGCCGTGAGCGCGAGCGCCGACTCTGACGAGACTGGCATCGTCGCGGCCGGCCTCGGCGTCGACGACCATGCCTATGTACTGGCCGACGCATCCGGCCGCTATTCGCCGCTCGGCTGGGCTAGCAAGGCGATCGCCCAGTACGATGTGCTCGGCGCCGACCGCGTCATCGGCGAGGTGAACAACGGCGGCGACCTCATCAGGAGCAACCTGCGGGCGGTGCGGGCCACCGTGCCGTACAAGGCGGTGCGCGCCAGCCGCGGCAAGGCGACGCGGGCCGAGCCGGTCGCGGCGATGTACGAACAGGGGCGCGTGCATCACGTCGGCGTCTTCCCAGAGCTGGAGCTGCAGATGACGACCTGGAGCCCGCAGGACGACAAGACCTCGCCCGACCGAGTCGACGCGCTCGTCTGGGCGCTCTCAGAACTGATGGTGAAGCGCACGCAGCGCGCCGCCGTCTCTGTGCAGGGATGAATGGTAACGACCCACGCCGGTGGGAGAGGGAGACTTACGCCGTGGCCGCACCCCAAACAGACCTCGCGCGTGCCTTCGCGGCGCTGAGCGCGAAGCGTTCGCGTATCGACAGACTGTTCGCCTACTACGACGGCGAGCAGCCGCTACGCTACTCGACCGCGCGCCTGCAACAGGCGTTCGCGCGCATCGACGCCAAGTTCAGCGAGAACTGGTGCGCGACCGTGGTCGATTCGCTGGTCGACCGGCTCGCGCTGACCGGCTTCGCGTTGCGCACCGATCAGGCCGCTCAAGACGTGCTCGACACGATCTGGCAGCAGGAGCACCTTGAGATCGAGACCGACGACGTGGCCGAGGACGTGGCCGTCTGCGGCGAGAGCTTCGTGATAGTCGGCCGCGATGAGGACGGACTGACCCGCGTCGTCCACAACGACCCGCGCGTCTGCACGGTCGCCTATGACAAGTCAAACCCGCGCGCGCCGGCCTTCGCTGCGAAGTGGTATGACGAGGGCGGGCAGCGTCACCTGACGCTCTACTACACCGACCGCCTCGAGCACTACGTGTCGCGCGGCGCGACCGAGCAGGTGCAGAGCGCGTCCGGGTTCACGCTCGAGGATGAGCAAGCCAACGACACCGGGCGCATCCCGGTGTTCCACGTCCGCAGCCGCGTGCGGCGCATCTACGGCGAGCTGCAGAACGCGACCGAGCCACAGGACGCGGTCAACAAGCTCATCGCCGACATGATGGTCGCGGCCGAGTTCGGGGCCTTCAAACAGCGCTACATCATCTCGCAGGCCGACGTATCCCAGCTGCGCAACGCGCCGAACGAGATCTGGTCGATCCCAGCCGGAGACGGCGACGGTTCGGAGTCGACGCAGGTCGGAGAGTTCAGTGCGACCGAGCTGGCCAACTTCACGCAGGCAGTCGATCACTGGGCCAACGCCATGGCGCGCATCACGCGCACTCCGGCGCATTACTTCTTCGCCCAGGGCGGCAACATCTCAGGCGACGCGCTCGTGGCGATGGAGACGCCGCTCGCGCGCAAGGCTGCGAAGTATCAGGAGCGTCTTGGTGCCTGCTGGCGCGACGTGGCCTCCTACGCGCTCGCGCTCAACGGGCGCGATGTACCGGCGCACGAGATCGAGTGCGTGTGGGAAGACGTGCGCACCGTGCAGCCCGCCGCCGAGGCTGATGTGGTCGGTAGGCTCGTCGCAGCCGGTGTCCCGCTCAAGACCGCGCTCAGGCGCGGCGGCTGGACGGAAGGCGACCTCTCCATGCTTGACGAGGACAAGGCTGCCGAGAGTGCATCGCAGGCGAGTCTTGCACAGGAGATGCTCAACCGGGCGCGGGCGCAGTTCGACGCCGGGCGGACGAATCCACTGGCAGGCTGAGATGCCGCTCAACTCGACCTCCTGCCCCGGCAAGCACTTTCCGCTGGCGGCGATGAAGGAGGCGTGAGATGACGTATTGGATAGGAAGTGATGGCTGATGGCCTGGTCCAAGGACGCTTACACCACGGACACCCCGAGCGCTGCCCTCTCAGACAAGCTCAAAGACCTATGCGGCAGCTCGGGCGTCAAGAACTGGTCCTTCGTCGAGAACGTGCCCGCTGGCACCGGCGACGGGCAGTCGGGGTCCAACAACTACTCCGTCGACGTGTTCAAGTGCGCCGGGACGGGCGACGACGCGAACAGCGCGGGCATCGACTTCTACGTTGCCATCCATCGGCAGGTCGCGTCTCCGCACACAGCTTTCGTGATGCGCGCCTTCGAGCTGTACTCTCCGACCGCCGAGGCATCGAACAAGGGGATGTGCGCGGCGCCGACCGGGGGTGAAAATAAGACGATAGTTATCCCCGACCCGACCACGTTCCGCTTCGACTACACATCTGGCAACCCGAACTGGCGCACCTTCGAGGAGCGACTGTGTAACGCCAATGCCTATGGCAGTTACTGGTCCGTTACGCTCGCCAACAACGGATTCACCGGCGGCTGGAAGTTGACCAACGACTACGTGCTCTTCCACGCTTATTCCGGCACCATTGCGATGGTTTGCTTCGCGGGACTCTTGGAGTCGTCTGTGAAGGGCACGAGTGATCCGATGCCATTGGTGATGTTCGGCGGGAGTGGAACCACTGACGGCGGA
>Ga0255343_1005953_pt1 | contig 11088 bp, 25 predicted proteins | sample wastewater_treat_4_FD_192413 | JGI IMG/M metagenome (GOLD analysis project Ga0255343, IMG submission 192413) | Wastewater microbial communities from Lulu Island WWTP, Vancouver, Canada - plant16 | ecosystem: Engineered > WWTP > Wastewater > Unclassified | place: Canada: Vancouver, British...
AATACTGAAGTGTGAGAAACTTTGCTGGGAACAAATTAAAAAGGATATATATGGAGGATAATAAAATGTCGTTATTGCATGACTATATGAAAGTAGCTATGTCTTATTCTGATAAAGTGTCAGAAGAAGAACTAAAAAAAATATGCGATCAGATTCAACAAGAAGCAGAAGTAAAATTTAAAAATCCACATCTTATTCCAAAGGGGAATAATATATTTTTGGCTATAGAAAGAGAAACAGATGAAGATTCAGAATCTGTAGAATATATTACAATTGAAAAAGATTCTAGAGGTTATTTTTGTGGTTATTGGACAGGTAAACGAAGTGCAGGAGAGAGATTAGTTAGAACTAAATTTTGGCCACTACTAGAGACTACTGCCCATAAAACTGTTTTGTATTTTGTCAGAATCTATAAATTTTTGAATGAGTTTATAAGGGATGAGAACACTGTATTTTAAGAGGATAAAATAATGTCTTATCCAGAACATCCAGATACTATTATAGTCAAGAACGAATTTTATCCGGGTGGTCTACGAGAAATTGATATATGGAACTATTATCAAAAAGTTAAGGGTCCATTACTTCAACAAGTTTCACATAGGGATTTAATGTTTTTTATTATGGTAGACACAAATAAAGATATAATTTTGAGAAGAGGGAAAGAAGCTAGGTTTTTAAGATTAAATTCTCCAAACTATGATACATTGATTACGGGAAGAACAATTAGTATTCATTCAACAATGAAAAGAAATGAAACTTTTGGTATTATAGATATAGATACTGATGATTTTGAAGAAGCTAAGTTAGCTGCACTAAAAGTATATAATACCATGACTAAAACTTATAATGTATCAATAAGATTTTCTGGAAAAAATTCTTTCCATGTTATTTGTAATTTTGGAAATGAAAGAAATATTGATGGAATAAGACATGGATTGGAAAACCATTTGAGAGCAACTGATTTATCTAGAGATTATACAATTGAACATAAAAGAACAAAAGGTATTCCAAATCTTGACTTGGCTCCAAACAAGTTTAGGGGTGGATTTATTACACTTCATTCTCTATCAACCATTGGATTAAGATGTATAGAAGTTGATCCAGGAAAAATAATAAGGTTCAGAAGAGAACTTGCTAGAATATAAAAGAAGTATTAAAACAAAAAAAAATAAGTTTTGAATATGTTATATATTTTTCTTACTAAAAATATGACCGGGTGGTCATATTTTTTGTTTGGTCCAGATGGTTGAATCCAGTTAGCCAATGTTTTTGACCAACCAGATAACCAGAGCGATAACGCCTACGAAACTCAGGAGGAAGATAGAAGAGGCACAGAACGCTGCCCAAAACAGCCTCCATACGAACGTGTAGACGAAAAGCCCTACGAAAGAAATCATTTTCAGAACCACGGTTTAATCCTCCTTTCAATGATAGCTTTCGGACTCGGGATTTTGAAGTTGAAGAAGGATCTCGTTGATTCTGTCCTTCACGGCGTTTGCCCTTCTGGAGAGTTCTTCAAGACCTGAGTTGAGGTTTGCAGACATTCTCATCATTTCCATGATGTTCTTCTCAGACTCCTCAGAAATCTTACTCAGCTTCTTTTCCCTCTCAAGACTTTCTTCGATGAGGTCTTTGTGTTGCTCCCTTTCTTCGGGTGTGAGATTTTTGATGTAATCCTCAAGCTGTGACATTTACCTTACCTCCCTTCATCTGGAGTTTTATTTGCGTAAGTTCTCGAACTTTCAAAACATGGAACTTCATCTTCTGGCAAGCATCATAAACTTTCTCTCGATCTGTATATGCTTTACCATTTTGATGATAAAGTTTTCTGTTGAGGCACTTGAGAGACATTGCAGATTCAGCCCACCACGTAGCCATAAGCTTGTGGTTTTCGATCTGTCTTTCAATTTCTAACATGATCCTTGCCTTTTTCCTTTCTACTATTTCATGAACATGATAATCATTGGAATTGCTCCAAAGACTAATCCGAACATGAAGATGTAGTCGATGATGATTTTGAATGTAGAATCCCTTTCCTCATGTGCCGAATCTGTGATCTCGTCATAATCGTAAAAGGTTTTCATATTCTCACCTGTAACCAACTGCCCTGAGGTTTTCGTTGAGTTTGATCTCTACGGTTTGTGTACCGAACTGACCTGCGATGATCTTGAGAGTGTTTTTCAGAGCATCTGTGTCGTCCTTTTCGTAGTTCTTCCATACGAAGCCGAAGTCACGAATAGTCCATCGCATGGCCTTGTTATGCAACATCTGGCTGTGTGTCATGAGTTTGCTTTTCCCATGAACCATTTCCTTGATAGCACCCTTGAAATCACTGAAGAAACTATCCATGATTTTTCTCTCCTTGCCTTTTGTTTTCTTCGTCGATTTTTTGTGTTTCTGTTTTCAATCTCTCGATGAGATTTCTCTTCTCTCCTTCTGATTTTGCAACGTAAATATCATCCCATCCGTTCATATTTATCTCCTGTTCAAAATTTATTTCTTGTTTGCCATAATGCATATACATATATTACACCTGGGGCAATCGTTAGTACAAGACCAACAATCAACCAAAATGTTCCATTATCGTCAAACATAATATTAACCTCTTCTTATTTTATTAGATATTAATATATATAGTACTTCTATCTATAACTGAGAACAAATATATACGAAATCGAAGAGATAATATATTATCTCAATTAACATATATATAGTAGGTGATTATGAGAAGATTCTGGTTATTTAGATCTAATATTAGAGATTTAGAATATTACCATAATTTCAACGACCTTGAAACTTTTGAAAATAGATGCCATGACTTCTATTTACTAATGGGATTGTGGTTTCTAAAACATGATATATTTGACGAGGTTATAGTTTGGAGAATAGCACATAAACAACTTCCTGATATTGTATTTGAAACTAATGGAAAAAAATTTATACAGAAATTCTGTCTTAGTTTTGATGAATGTTTAAGATATCCAAAACCGATGATATCATTGTTTAGGGGAGGGTTTCAAGAATATGATAACACTATTAAAAAAGATCCTGGAAAGTTTGGCATCAAGTTATATTTGGCAGCTGGTAAAAGGATTTATCCAAAAGATGAAAAGTTATATGACAAAGTCTTAATTGAGAGTGAGGAAGATAATAGAGGAAACGATATACGATTTTATAAGACTTGTAATCCAAATATATTTAGACCATACGAAGAACTGAAGAAGATATATGATTTATGTTGGATATGTAATAATACTCAAATAAGACACAAAGGTCAGGAATTCTTCATATCGAGCATTGGTAATAGCGATTATTTAAAACAATTGAAAATTATACATATTGGAAATAAACCAGAAGTTGGATTAGAATTGTGTAAAAAATATGGTGTTAATAATATTAGATTTATTGGACCAGTAGAGAGACATGATATAAATGTATTTTTAAATCTTAGTAAATTTGGCATTATGACATCAAATAAAGAAGATGGATGTCCAAGAATTTCAACTGAAATTTTATGTTCTGGAACACCTTTAATAATCAGGAATCAAACTAGACTTTTAAACTTTTATAAAAAGTATGGTGTTTGTGTGTTTGATGATAAAAGTTTAAAAGTTACAGTAGAAAATGCGATGAAATATTATAATCAAATTAAGAAGGATCTTGATAATTATAAAGGTATGTTTTCTATGGATATTATTTGTGGAATGAATATTACTAGTTGGGGGTATATTAATGAAAAAAATAAAGATAGCAATTATCGAATGGATTGATGCTACATATTATAAAGCTGACTATATTTGTGAAGGGCAAGAAATTCCAATAGTTGAACCGAAAACTTTATATACTGTTGGTATATTAATCGGAGAAACAGAAGATTGTATTGCTATATGTCAAGATGTAATTGAAGAAGGAATGGGAAGAATGATTTTGTCTATTCCAAAAATTTCAATAAAAAAATTAAAGATAATAAATCAGAAGATTTAAAAAAAGATGATCCGGTTTCCCAGTTCATCTTTTTCTCTTGTTGACTACTACAATCCAAGCTTACTCTGGATTGCCATCCACGTGATATCGCAAAGAGTTTTTCCGATGTCCGACTTGGTTCGATCCTTCACATTTTTTATTTTCGTTTTCACGAAGTTTGATGGTTTCTCCATTCTCTTTGCTCTCTTTTGTCTTAAGTGTTGTCTGGTGTGAGATGCTGCTAAAAGAATGGGTCTCTTCTTTGGATCGAGAATGATCTTTCTTACTTCAGGATTTACTCCTTCAAAGTCTACTTCATGATCCAAAAGGCTGTCGGAGTTGATTTCAGATTTCAATCTTTCAAATAGGTCGTTATTTCCCATTGATCTTCTTTTGGCAATTCTTTCTCGTTTTTCTCGTTCTTTACTCTCCTTTGCTTCGATTGCATTGAATGTGAGTATGACGTTCAACATGTTCTCTAAAAGGGGAAATTCTGCTCTTCGAACTGACATATGTCACCTTACCCTTTCTACTGAAATGTGTCTGGTTTCTTCTTCATCTAACATTCTCATGATATTCTTCATGATAGTGTTAGCATTTCCGTTGCACGTTTTTTGGTCTTTTCTCAACTCACAAGAAGGAGTTTCGATAATTTCCATTATTCTGTTATTCTTATCTAATTTTATTAATCTGATAGTCATAAAAATTCTCCTTCTCAATTATTAGTTATTAATATATATAGAATTAGAATCAATAACTAAACAAAAAATATGGGAAAGATGAAAAAAATGGGAGGAGCATAACTCTTCCCATTTTCCCTGATTTCTCAGGAAGCCGGAATTCTACAGCTGATCCGAAGTTGCCAGTGCAGGCGCCGGGGCTTCATCATCCTTGTACATGATGTACGCGGCGGCAGCGACGGCCACGAGAAGGCACAGAGCACCGGTACCCCAAAGGAGATACTTGTCGATGATGGGCGGTTCCCCGTAGTAGTCGATCCTGGTCTCTTTGTAGAGCTTGGGAGCTTCGACTTCTTCGATCTTCGGTTCGGGAATCTGCCTGGTGATCTTGGTTCCGTCGTCGAACTTCTGGATGATCTTGGTCCTGATGGGTTTCTGGTCTTCTGCCATAATTCTTACTGCTCCTCTCTTTTTGAAATTTCAGCACCTAAGGGTACTGTTCTAAAGCGCTCTCTTTTTTGATATTTTCCAGTTTTTAAAGTTTACTGAAATGATAGTTTCGTTTCCAGGAGATGCAATCTGGAGTTCCCAGAATCCAATCTCAATCAACTGCCTGAGAAGTTCTTTCATCTCAAGAGTTGTTTCAAGAATGAGTTCTGGATCTTCTCCATCAACTGCAGTGAATCTGATGATTCTTGCATCTTCTCCAATCGTTGAAATGGTGAAGATTTCTTTGGTTTCAGATAATGATCCAACTTGCTTTCTTGCCTCAAGCTGCATCTGACCGTAGCTTGGCTCCTGTTTTTGGTTCATGAACATTTTCGTTGCTGCGCCAATGCATGCTCCCATAATAAGAGAACACAGAGCGAACGCTACCAAGGTTTTCCAGTTATTCTTAATCTTATTCATACAAATCTCCTTGCCATTAATTTAGATATTAATATATATAGAAACAAACTATAAAATGGATACTATTTTTAGTGGGAAATTTTCTAAAAAGATGGGAATAAATTAATATAAAGAAAAGTGAAAAGGAGTAGTTTGTATGGATGAAGATAAGAGAGTTGTAATTCTTTATTCTGGTGGATCAGATAGTACCCTATTGCTAGAAATTGCAAAAAGAATGGGTAAGGAACCTTTTGCTCTCCTCGTTGATTATGGTCAACTCCATAAAGAGGAATTAACATTTGCTGAGCAATATGTGAGTAAAAATGGCATTCCTTACAACAAGGTTTCTATCTCGGGATTATCTGCTCAAAGTGGTCTTACAGGAACTGGTGTCCAAGGGCAATATGATGGAGTTCATTCCCATTGGGTTCCTGGAAGAAACACAATGTTTCTAGCAGTTGCTTTTAGTGAAGCAGAATCTCAGGGTATCCAGGAAATCTGGTATGGCCCGGATTACTCAGATCGAGAGGGTCTCTTTCCAGATTGTTATCAAGATTATGTTTATGAACTTAATAAAGTATTTGCAATTGCTGGAAGCTACCCAATTAAAGTATACGCCCCCACATTGGGATTAACAAAAGAGATGGTACTAAAACTTCTTGAGAATTTTGGTATTGGTAAGGATCAACTTTTTAGTGGGTATGGCCAGTATACATAAGAGGAATATGGATACTATAATAAATATAATAGTTGTATTGTTTTCTGCGCTAGGTGTTTTAATGTTGTTGATACCATATCTTGTAAAATAGGTTAAAAATGGAATTTTTTGATTGTGAAAACTGTAATGGTCGTGGAGTAATTCCAACAGGTGTAGTAGAAAAGATTGAGGTTTCTAGTATTTCCAATCCAGGTTATAAAATGTTTATTCCTGGAATGAAAGAGTGTGAACCATGTAAAGTATGTAATGGAGCAGGAAAAATTGATTGGATTCAGAGAATAAAATCTATAAGTAGTGGAGGATAGAGAAATGGGAATTTCGTCAGAACCAAAAGCCACACAATCAGTATGCGTAAGTCAAGAAATTTTACAATCTCTAGATAAGTGTATTACCTTATCTAGAACACTAGAAAGTTTATCTTTTAGGGTTCATCTAGGGGAACCAGCTAAAGAAATTTCAAAAGTTGAAGATAAGCCTGCACCGAATTGTTTTTCATATACGGCAACTGAGAAAATTTCTACTATTTATGAAACGCTAACCAATGCTATTAGAAATTTAGAAGAATTTGTTGTATTGAAATAAGGAGAAAAGAGTATGATGAAAACTACTAATGATTATTGTGTTGCTGATGAAGTAATGAAAAAACTTGAAGAAATGAAAGAAACCTCAAAAACAATTTTAGAGTTATCTAATTCCTTATTCTCTGGTTTTCCAACAACAGAAGAGGGAAAACAAAGAGTAGGAGCTTTAGATTTTGGAATGTACACAATAGATGAACTAAGCGATATAACATCCATATTACAAACTTCTGTTTTCAAACTATCCAATTATATTGGAAATTCAAAATTCAATTTACCTGGTAATAAAAAATGATTATAGGAATTGTTGGATCTAGAAGGAGAAATACAAAAGAAGATTATCAGAAAGTTGAAGAAGCTTTTCTAAAAATTTACCAACCTGGAGATGCAATCTGCTCTGGTGGATGTCCTAAAGGTGGAGATAGATTCGCTGAGCAGGTTGCGATGAAATTTAAAGTTCCAATCAAAATATTTCCAGCTCGATGGGATTTGTATGGTAGGATAGCTGGATTCAAAAGAAATACAACTATAGCACAGGAATCAGATATTTTGATTGCTTGCAGATCACTTGATATGACTGGAGGCACAGAAGATACAATTAGAAAATTTAAAAAACTAAAACCAGATAATGAAATTATATTTGTATGAGGATAAATAAATGCTTTGTAAATGTGGATGTGGAGAAGAAGTTAAATCTGGAAATTACATTTATGGTCATCAAAACAGAAACAGAGTTCCATGGAATAAAGGATTAAAAGGAATATACTCAGATGAAACTAAATCAAAATGGTCTGAGAAAAGAAAAAATGTTAAGTTACTAGATTCTCACAAAGAAAAATTAAAAGGGAGAATTCCATGGAACAAAGGAAAAGTAGGCATACAAGTATGTAGTGAGGAAACGAAAATAAAATTAAGGGAGAAAATGACTGGAAAGAAGATTCATTCTATAGAACACAAAGAAAAATTGAGAGAAAGAATGCTAAATGGTGGTTCTTCATATTGTAGCTCGTTTATTGATAAAGATAAACTTAGAAATAAAATGAGAAACTTATTGCTAAATGGTCAATCTAATTACATGAATTCATTTCCTGTTAAAGGTTATAAAAACCATAAAGAATGGATGTTGAATGGTGGTGCAATTTATATGATTAAACATATAAAAAATCCATCTAAACTAGAAATTAAATTAAGAGAAATGGTTAAAGAATTATATCCTACTTGTGAATTTCAATATCAAGTTTTAAATTATGCTTTAGATGTCGCTATTACAGAATATAAAATAGCAATTGAATATGATGGTTATTATCATTTTGATTCACAAGAGAGTATAAATTATCATAAAAATAGAAAAGAAAGAATAGAAAAAGAAGGATGGAAATTTATAAATTATACAATATTTGATAAGTTTCCTGACCTGAGTAAATTGAAGGATGATATAAAAAGGATAATACTATAGTGAGTAACTGCAAACATAAATGGGAAACTGGTTTATGTAAAGTAAAAGATGATATATCGTATACAGATAGTGTGTGTACTATTTGTGGTGAGAAAATTTGTATTTTACCAACATTGAATTTTCTTCCCATATTAACTCAAAATGAATTTGATGAATTGGTAGTATTTTTTAAAGAACGAAATTTAATATGTAAAAATAGAATTCTTGACCATTGGAACCTGGATTGAAGGAGATATTAGCATGAGAACTGAATTGGTAATTATTGGAACAAAAAGTGAATTGTTAGAACATTTTGATTCATTAAATATTAAACCAAAAGACTATATAGAATCTGATTGTATTCCTCCATATAATAAAGAGTATAGACAAATCTTTGAACAATTAGATGAAATAGATAAAAAGAATCCGAAGTTTGGAATAATTTCTTGGTTACATTATAAACCGAATGGTACTTCTTTTAATGGTCTTGTTGAACATGTTAATATCTCATTTGAAAAACAATTTATTTTAATTCTTGATATTTCAGATGAGGAAATGAAGAAGGAGATATTAAAATGAATTGGGATCAATATTTTATGACATTGTGTTATTTTCTGTCTATGAAAAGTAAAGATGAAAAAACAAAACATGGTGCTGTAATTGTCGGAAAGGATAATGAAATACGAAGTACTGGTTATAATAGTTTTCCTAGGGGAATTAAAGATTATGTTAAAGAGAGACAAGAAAGACCAGAAAAGTATTTTTGGTTTGAACATGCTGAGAGAAATGCTATTTATAATGCTGCAAGAATTGGGGTTTCAACTAAAGATTGTATTTTATATACAGAAGGAATCCCATGTATGGATTGTGCTAGAGCAATAGTTCAAGCAGGAATAAAAAAGGTTATTGTTCATAAACAATATGTAGAAGATCAAGCTAAAAAAGAAGGTCAAGAAATTTGGAATAACCATATAAATAGAACTATTGTTTTATTTGAAGAAGCTTTTGTTGAGTTAGAGTATTATGATGGTGAAATAATAAGAAACATCCATGGATGGAGAAATGGAGAATTGGTATAGTGAGAAAGCTTAAAATTTATATTGCTGGAGCGGTCAGAGAGCAAGCATACCGTGAGTTCGTGCACAAGGTGTATGGAGATAACCCTAAAATTGAGTTAATCGACCCACTACTAATTGTGAAGCAAATATTTCCACAAGTAGTAGAAGAAGATAAAAGATACATTCGAGAATGTGATGTTTTGGTAGCATTCGTAGAAGAACCATCATTTGGAACAGTGATGGAAATTATTTATGCATATGAACAGGGGAAACCAGTTTATATAATTAATCCAAATAAAAAACATGAATGTAACTTCTGGATTAAGTATCATGCTACAAATATTTATTATTCTATTTCTGATTGTTTTGATAAAATTTTACAAAAAATATGAGAAGGAGCATACCCCCTCTCATATTCTGGTCTTCTACTTCTTTTGAAAGTAGAAGCAGCCCAGTTGGTACGGCGTGGTCTCCGGATAAAACGTTGGAACTAGAGGTTGGCGATAGGACTCTGGGTACTTGATGACTTCTGCTTCAAGTGGACACATTATTCTTTCCATTCTTGAGCAGGCAGAACATTTCCTCTCTTTGGCAAGAGATTTTTCATCTTCAACCCAGATTCCATTGGATATGTTCGGAGGAATTTCTCCGTTTAGTTTGGGTTGATAGATTTTATTATCTTTCCTGAGAGACGAGAGAACTTCAAATGCTGATTCTTTGATGTCCTGCCAATACGAGTTATTGTATTCATCAGTGAGAAATGACCAGTCGTCCTCTGTTGCGCACTTGGTACCAGTGATGATTTTTTCTACATCGTCAATGTTGACTACACCATTGGCGATATCCCTGACACAAAACGAAAGACTTAATCCAATCAAGAAGTGCCCTCCCTTCTATTTGAATTCTTGGAAATACAAAACAACTACCCGCCTACCAGGATATTGTTTTTGTAGTTCCTGTTGAATTGCAACAATGTCACTTGAACTAATCTCTCTTACTAGAGATATTTCAATATTTCCAAATGTTGCATGAATAACACGACCTTGAGATCCCATACTTCCATCATTCATCAAAGTATGGACAGCATAACTGATGAAATATCTCTTCTTTACTTCTTCTTTCTGTTGCCCATATGAAGCAACCGGAAGAATAAAAGATATCATCAAAATAATAATGATTATTTTTTTCATGTTACCTCTTTGGCATTGGTGGATAATAAGTCTTCGTTTGACATATCCAGTCTTGACAATCGTGTTTTCCATGAATCCGACAACCAAAGAATCTACGAAGTTCGTTTTCAATATCTTCGTATTGCCTGGTTTTGTCACCTTCGAGTTGACGAACTTGCCTTGCAGTATCGAATCTTTCAAGTTGAAGATATGCTGCAATGGTTTTGACACATGACACACCCAGACCCCCATTTTTTCTCTCCTGGAGCTTGAGAAGGAGATCTGCTTCAGCCTTCAAGACATTTGGATCAAAGTAATTGATTTCTGGATTCATATCAATCCTCCAAATTCCAGAGGTAGTGGGTTGACTTGAAGTTTATTGTGTCGTAGATTGCACGAAGTACATCTCGCAGGTGTTGACAGAAAGATTCAGAAATCATAGGAATAGAATCTGTTCCTTTCTCTTTGTCAGCAGAGAAAGAATAAACACCTTCCTTGATTTCAAATCTTGTGTTATATATTTTAGGAAGAGGATCATCAACACTCTTCCACTCCAAGATCACAATTCTTCCAGTTAGAGGAACACTGGAAGTCATATG
>Ga0255343_1005955_pt1 | contig 11087 bp, 9 predicted proteins | sample wastewater_treat_4_FD_192413 | JGI IMG/M metagenome (GOLD analysis project Ga0255343, IMG submission 192413) | Wastewater microbial communities from Lulu Island WWTP, Vancouver, Canada - plant16 | ecosystem: Engineered > WWTP > Wastewater > Unclassified | place: Canada: Vancouver, British...
CCTAAGGCTCTGAAAAGAACATTGCGTTGGGGATGGTCATTGGCATCATCCTGGCTGATTTGCCCAAGTTCAACCAAACGTTGTACCAGACTATGATCCAGGGTGAGCGCTTTCAGGGGCTTTGTCGGGCTGGTGATGTAAAGGCGTGAATCGCCGACATGGGCGAAATAGAGCTTTTTATTGAGAACAAGGGCAACGGTGAGCGTGGTGCCACCACCTTTTACTTTTTCCAAAACCGTGTTGTGTGCTGTTTGGAGGGCTCCTTCAAGGATGGTGGCGATGGCTTCGTCGCTAAATTCTGTTTGACCGTCATGCAAAGGACCAACGAGGGTTTTGTGCAAACTTGCGGCTGTAGACTGGATGGCGACACTACTGGCTACGTCGCCATACATATGACCGCCCATACCGTCAGCAACCATAAAAATGCCCAAAGTCGTATGGCTTTTTGGGAGCTGGGTTTTGATATTGAGCGCATAAATAGCGTCTTCCATGTGATTGCGGGTAATGCCCAATGATTGCGCCAGTTGAACTTCCAAGTGCAACGGGATGCTTTTGTTGGTGAAGGCGTTTATTTCGTCTAAGCTTTTATTTTTTCGTTTGCGATTGAATAATGACAAAGTTGCTCCTCTGCAAGAATAATTAAATACTCAGGGAATGTTCTGTTTTACGCGTTCCAGGTAGTCTTCAGCAGCCCAACCTGAACGAGTGGCGTCATAAGGGGCTTTAAGTTGCCACCAGATGATGTCGTCAATCACTTCAGGTCCACCGATGACTTCAAACAGTTCCGCGTCCATGGCAAGAAAATTAATCGCTTGACCCCGCCCGGGACTACTACGAATGTTGAGTCCAAGTCCTTTTGTACCAATAACTTTTACAAAACTGCCGATACCGATAGTTCCTTCAGGCAGAATGTCGGGCGCGGGCTGGGTGGGTGTGGGCAGTTCTGTGGGCGCGAAAACGGTTGGGGTTGCTGTTGGCGCAGGGAAAATGGTGATATCGTAAACAGTATCTTCTTCGGGCTTGAGTGCGCTTTGAGCGCTTTTGTCGAAAATGATATAGGTTAAGCCCAGCAAGACCGCGGCAAAAAAGAGCGCGCCAAGAATGGCGAGAGGATGAATTCTGCGATTGTTGCTTTCGCTCATAAAATCTCCAAATACAATTATAGCTTAATAAAAGTGTGTGGTTTGAGAATAGCATATAAAATGTTTCAATATAGCGTGTAAGAGTAGAATAGCGAAACAAGCATGCTCATACCAAAGCGGTGGTAAAATTCCCGTGATGTTGAATCGACGAAAAACCAGGTTTAAGTTTTCACGCCCAAAACGCCGATCGTACAGCTCGTATTCACGAAAACGCAGTTCTGGCGGTGCTTTGTTTGTGATGGCTGGATTGCTCATATTGGCGGCAATTGTTTTGACAGTCATTACTTTTATTCGCTTTAAATCTGTCGCGGTGGTCTATCCCAATGGGTCTGAGATTGGAGGCATTCCGGTTGGTGGGCTTTCGCGTCGCCTGGCTGAAGAACGTTTGCGAGAGGCATATGGTATTCCCGTCGAGTTGGATTATCGAGGCGCCAGGGTGCAGTTTAGTCCGCAAAGTCTGGGTTTGACGCTAAACGTAGACGATGTGCTGAATCAAGCTGATAATCAAAACCCGGGTGCCACCTGGTGGAATTACCTGTGGGGCAAGATAGAGACCCCCAAACCCTTTACCCTTTCCATGCAGTTCAGTCAGGAGCAGGGCATTATTAAGCAAATGCTGGAGGAAACCTTTCCTAACCGTTATGACCAAGCCGCCAGCGCCACAGTACCTATGGCTAACGCCTATGATGTCGTGCCGGGCGAGCCTGGGTTGCAGATGGTTCAGTATGACGAAGCTATTAGCCAAATAGAGGCTGCGTTGCGCTCGCCTAATCAGCGTGTAGTTCAATTGCATGTTGAGGAAACACCTGCTTTGGCAATGTCCTGGGAAAATCTTGAAATCAAACTACGCCAAACGATTCGAGAAGAGAACTTTAACGGTTTGGTCGAAATCTATTTGCAAGATCTGCAGGATGGGCGTGTGATGCACTTTGCCACACGCGGTGGGGTGGAAGTGCTTGTGGATGTGGCATATTCTGGAGCGAGCACAGTCAAGATTCCGATTATGGTTTCAACGATGCGCCGGTTGTCTGATCCCATCCCGGCAGCCGCCAGCACCTGGATGAGATCCATGATTCAGGATTCACTCAACCCTCCGGCTGATGGACTGATGAAAAACTATATGGATATTAATACCGGGCCTTTGATGGTAACTGATGATTTGAAAGAGCTTGGCTATCAAAACACGTTTTTAGCAGGCTTTTTTGAACCCGGATCACCCCTTTTGCGAAAGATTGAAACACCAGCCAATACGAGAAGAGATATTTACATTAATCCCGACCTTTACAACCAGACCGTGCCCTCAGAAATTGGTGATTTGTTGGCGAAGATCTACCGTTGCGCGACTTTTGATGGAGCTGAATATACCCTTTTTAGCGGTCAGGTGACGCATGAGGAATGCCGAACAATGGTTGATAACCTGCTATCAAACCGAATGGGAGCATTGATAGAAGTTGGCACCTCTGTTGAAGCCCAGGTCGCTCATAAGCATGGCTGGACGAATGCCCTGGATGGACTCATCCACTCGATTAGCGATGTGGGTATTGTCTATTCTCCGGGCGGAAATTACGTTTTGGTGATTTTCATCTACTCAGAAAACCAAATCCTCTTTGATCATGGGAATCTTCTTTTTGCGCGACTATCGCAATCCATTTATAATGCATATAATCCTTATCAGCAGGCCATCGTTTACACTGAATAGCCTAAAAAAGGAAGTAAGATGCGACTGATCATGACCCACGAACAAGCTGATCTGGACGCGCTGGCTTCGTTGCTTGGCGCGCATATCCTGTCGCCTGATGCTTACGCCCTTTTGCCACGCCAAATCAATCGCAACGGACAGGCTTTTTTGCGTAAATATGGACATAAGTTGGCTTTTTCGCGGATTAATGATTTACTTCGCGGCGATATTAAGGAAATTGTTTTGGTGGATACCCAGTCGATGGTCACATTGCGCGGGATTACGCGAGAGACCAAAGTGAGTGTGATTGATCATCACCCGCGCAAGAGCCAGGAACAAGCCGACTGGTCTTACGAAGTTCATGAGACGGGCGCTTGCACGACTGTTTTGGTTGAAAAAATCATCGACGCTGATTTGCGGGTCAGCCCTGAAGAGGCAACGCTTTTGCTTCTTGGAATTTACGAGGATACGGGCTCGCTCAGCTATCCGAGTACAAGCGCGCGTGACGCGGCGGCGGTAAGTTGGTTGTTGACCATGGGCGCGGATCTGAACGTCATGGCAAATTATCTTAACCCGCCACTTTCAAGCGCGCAGTTACAACTTTATGACCGTTTGCTCAAGAGTATTAAAACACTAACGATTGAACAAAGCACCCTTGTGATTGGCACAGCATCAGCGCTTGACCTAAACGATGAAATTTCCAGTGTGGCGCATCGTTTGCGAGAGTTTTTGCAGCCAGATGGTTTGGTCGTGCTTGTGCTAACGCGGATGGGTTTGCGCCTGGTCGCACGAGCCAGTTCGCCGCACGTGGATATGGCAAAGTTAGCCAGGCATTTTGATGGCGGAGGGCACCAGCGGGCTGCATCCGCACTCATTCGCCTTGAAACCCGTCCGGACGCGAAACAGAGCGATGCTATTCTGGCGAAATATGAAAAGAAAGTAATTGATTTTCTGCCACGGGTGGTCACACCCAGTTTGCAGGTAAAACACATCATGTCGCAAAACCCACTTTTGTTGGTGCCAGAGACGACCGTGCAGGAAGCGGCAGATTTAATGAATCGTTACGGTTTTGAGGGTTATCCTGTGGTTGAGGACGGGCGCGTTATTGGGTTGCTCAATCGACGCAACGTGGACCGTGCTTTGCAACACAAACTTAAAACGACAGCCAGAGATTTGATGGATGGCGGCGAGGTGAGTGTTTTACCCGGCGATAGTGTTTTGAAGTTGCAGGAACTGATGACGGTTAGCGGATGGGGACAAGTGCCAGTTCTTGACGCTCCAGGTGGCGATGTTATTGGGATTGTAACCCGAACAGACTTGCTGGGCGCGCTGCAACCCATTAGTAATATCCCTTCACAGGAAGAGGTCATCGCTAAGCTTGAGCAGGCTTTGCCTCAAACCCGCCTCGAGTTTCTTCGAGATATCGCCCAACGCGCTGCTAAATTTGGTGTGAGCGCTTACATTGTTGGGGGATTTGTGCGCGATTTGGTGCTTGATTTGCCCAGCCAGGACTTTGATATCGTCATTGAAGGCGACGCGATTGCTTTTGGAAAGAACCTGGCAAAAAATTTAGGCGGACGTATCGTTTCGCATAGCCGATTTGGTACCGCTAAGTGGATTATCAACGAGGAAAAAACCACCATTGCCGAAGCTATTTTTGGTGATGCCATCCATGATATTGAGCTTTTGCCTGATCATCTTGATTTGATTAGCGCGCGAACCGAGTTTTATGAAAAACCAGCGGCTTTGCCTACTGTTGAACGCAGCAGTATAAAAATGGATTTGCATCGTCGCGATTTTACGATCAACACCCTGGCGTTACAGTTGGATGGACAGCATTTTGGTACCCTGTATGATTTTTGGGGTGGATTAGCTGATTTGCGGGATGGCAAAATCAGGGTTTTGCACGCGCTGAGTTTTGTGGATGATGCCACACGTATGTTGCGGGCAGTACGCTTCGCGCAACGCTTTGGCTTTAAAATTGAAGATCGCACACTTAGTTTAATGAAAAATAATTTACCCTTGCTTAACGAAATTAGTGGAGCAAGGCTCTTACATGAGTTTAATTTGATTTTGCAGGAACCCCAAGCGGTTAGCATGTTACAAAGTCTGAATGAATTAGGGATTTTGAAACATGTCCACAAGGTTTTACCCTGGGATGTGAGCATTGCTCAGCGATTGACAAGCGCGCTTTCTCAAATTACCACACAATCCAACGGGAGCCATAAATCCACAGAACTCAGCGAACGGCAAACGATTGCCTATTGCCTTTGGCTTGAGGATTTGACCGTGGAAGAGTTAAATAGCCTGAATGAGCGCATGGTTTTGCCAGCGCGTTTAATGCGTTTAATCGAGCAAACACGTTACACCCGCCAGGTATTGCCGGGACTGTTGGATGCCAAACCCAGCTGTATTGTGGATGCTTTGCAACACGTGCAGGCTGAGGCGCTTCACGCGCTACGTTTGAGCACACAGGATGAACGCGAGATAAGCTTAATAGACAAGTATATTAAGCATTATCAGCATGTAAGTCATCACGCAAGCGGGGCGGATTTACGCGCGCTTGGGCTGGAGCCCTCACCACGCTTTGAAGAGATTCTGCACCGTCTTAAGGTGGCATGGCTGGATGGTGAAGTTAAAAGTGTCGAAGAAGAAAAAGCCCTTCTCAAGCGACTGGTCGTGGAATGAGCCGTTGGATTAAGTTGCGAGTTGTAAACACACGGAACGTATGGTAATATATGTGTGTAAATGCAACATGGTGACTGAAATGGACTATGAAAAGAGAATTCTTGAATATCTAAAAATTTCTAACGGAATTATTACAGCGAGATATTGTCGGGAAAATCAAATACCCACTATTTATCTCACAAGGCTTGTCAGAAATGGCTTACTAAAGAAAGTCTTCCCTGGAATTTATCTAACGGAAAATGGCGATTATGATGAGCTGTATTTTTTTCAATGTCGTTATCCCAAAACGATTTATTCTTACGAAACAGCCGCAAATTTACTCGGTGTCAGTGATAAAATAGTTCATCAAATAGATGTAACTGTAAACTGGAATTATCGCTTTAATAATCTTCCCTCAAATGTTAAAGTTCATTATGTCAAACGTGAGTGGTTAAACATGGGTGCGTTTCAAAGCAAAACGATGTTTGGTAATCCTGTGAACGTCTATAGTTACGAGCGCATTCTTTGTGACCTTATCAAAAACCGAGAAAAAACAGATTCCGAGACATATGTAAAGCTGATTCGTGGCTATTCCAGTTACGAAAAGAGAGATCTCGAGAATCTTTACAAAATTGCGAGTATTATGGGCATACGCCAAAAAATAAGTGATATTCTGGAACTTGCTTATGAATAAGGACTCAATAATCCACTTATGTCATAAGGTCAGCAGAGAAACCGGTTTGAATTTTAATATCGCACTGATTTACTTTTTTTTGGAGTCTATTCTTTTGAGGTTAGCACAAAGTCAGTTTAAGGACAGCTTTGTTTTAAAAGGTGGCTTTCTGTTGTCGAATCTTATAGGCGTTGAAGAAAGAACTACTTTAGACATGGATTTTCTCCTGCACAATTTGACACTTTCACAGGACAAGATTATAGAGATATTTGAAGAGATATTGAGAGAGGATAATCAAGATCCTGTTAACTACGAAATCCTTGATATAAAAACAATCAAAAAAAGTAGTCCATATGCTGGTTATCGATTAAATATACAATGTAGTTTGGAAAATGTAAGACAAATAATTCCTCTTGATATTGCCACAGGCGATCTTATAACTCCGGGAAGTATTGATTATCATTATCACAGCTTATTTAACAATGGTGAGATACCCATAAGAGCTTATCCGGTCGAGACGATATTATCAGAAAAGATACAAACGATTTTTGATAAAGGGTTTCTAAACAGTCGTTCCAAGGATTTCTATGATCTTTATATACTCTCATATTTATGGGCGAATAAAATAAATTATGCAATATTGCTTGAAGCCTGCAAGCGTACTTTTAGAAATAGAAACTCTGAATGGGATATTGAAAAACTTAAGGCACTTGTGAATACATTAAAGCTGGATTCGCATTTCGAAAAACGTTGGCTTCTATATGCTACAAAAAATACCTTCGCAAAGGATGTACTCTTTGCTTCTGTCATTGAAGGAGTGATGACCTTGTTTGACAAGTTAGCTTTATACGAGCTTCAAGGACTAAAAACAAGTGCAGAGTAAATTCTTAGCAGTTGGCGGACAAAAATTCACGATAAGACCCTTGCTTGAAGAAGATTTGCCAGCTCTTGAGTGGGATGGTGAGTATTTGCACTTTCGCCTATTGTATCGTGGACACTACCAAAACAGTAAGTGGGGTAACACACGCATTTGGGTGGCAGAAGCTGAGGATGGCGAGATTGTGGGGCAGGTCTTTTTGATGTTGCTTTCGCGAAATGAAGAAACCGCGGATGGGGTAAGCCGAGCTTATATCTTTTCGTTTCGAGTGAAAGAAAAGGTGCGCAACATTGGCTTAGGGGGCTTTATGATGGACTTTGTGGAAGATTGGGCACGCGAGCGGGGTTTCACGCATTTGCGTCTAAACGTGGAACGGGTTAATCTTGCCGCTCGTCGATTTTACGAGCGACATGGCTTTGTGGTTTATGGAAGCGATCCAGGCGTGTGGGAGTTCAGGGACCATAAGTGTGTCTGGCAGAAACGTATTGAGCCAGCCTGGAAGATGATTAAGACGATTCAAAAATAACCTGGATCATTGCGTATCAAGAAAAACAGACCCACAGATATTCGGTGGGTCTGTTCTGCTATTGATAGAAATGGATTGTCTGGCTAAAGCCTGAACTATTTATCCTCGGATGAATCGCTGATGTAATCTTCCAATTCTTCAAGTGTTTCGATAGTGCCATCTTTAAGATCTTCTGCGACGTCTTCAGCTTTTTCTTCAACACCTTCAGCAACATCCAGGAGGGCAGGTTCTTCATCATCGTCATCGCTTTCAACAGGACGGTTTTTCTCATTCTCAGCTGCCCATTTGCCAAAGATCTGCTTTAGTTCTTCGTAATCCGCGTCAGGCAATTCTTTTGAAATACCCAAAACGCGGCCCTGGCTGTAGGTCTGAACATAAAAGCCATTTTTCACTACTTCAATGCTTTTGATGTCTTCTTTTTTAATGCGCACTTCCGGGAAATTGGGTTGGGTTTGCGTAACACCGTTTTCGTCAACAGTCAGTGAGTACTCTTTCCATAGCTGGGCGTTTTGTTTATAGCGTTTGAATCCCATAAAGCCATAAAAAGCTATCAATAAAACAACCATAATAATGGATTGTTTTAACATCTCAGGGCGATTACGGTTAAGGAAGAAAACCAAAATGAGCATAAGCAGCAAGGGGACAGCGTACATGAGAACGAGTATTTTGGTTTGTTTTTTAAATTTTTCTGGGTCAAATTGGTAAGTTTTCATCTTCTTCTCCATTTGTTGTTGAAAATATTATACTTGATAAGTTAAATAAGCGTGCTGAAATCACGATAAATAAAAGTAAAACTGTTTTAGGAAAGCTGACAGCAAGCAAATCTAAAAAGAGCCCTAAAAAGCTAAATCTTAACTTGGTTTAAAGGGCTCTGTTATTCTGCTAATCCGGATAATTTCGCTTTATTTGTCTATTATTCCATGAGCTTAAATCTATAAATATAAGCTTCCTCACCATAGTGACGGTTGCCCACCCAATAAACAGTTTTGTTGGTTTGGTTATAGACCACACTATGAATTGTGACAGAATAGATATCATTATTCCAATCTCTCAAAGCAGCTTTTTCTAAAACAGACATGGCATCTTCATCATCCTTAACAAGACCATCCCTTATTTCTAATTCTTCTTTGACTATCTGGTACCTGTCAAGTCCGTGTTGCTTGTCACCTTCTTCATAATAACCTGGATAAACAATAAAGTTTGTTACCAGTTGGAATTTGTCTGTGTCAGCCAGACTTGTTGGGTCATCATTATAGATCACCATTAATCCTCTTTTTTGCCCGTCTGTGTCTGTAGAATCTGTGCCAGCGATGTATTCCAGGACAGCAGACCTGCCATTGGCATCAGATATCATATAGTGAAAAGATGAATTGGCTGAGTCATGCATATCGTATTTTTCCGCAATGGCTACAGCTTCTTCAACTGTGGCAGCCTGGTCAAGCATCAGTCTTAGAAGAACCGTGGATGTAATATCTGGTTTGCCTGTGTCTTGGTCTGTAGGCACGTTGATCTTACCAGGGCCTTGGTGGGTCATATAGATACCAACAGTCAGTCCTTTTTCATTCATACCGTCAAGGGGCGCATAAGCTGCAGCGATGGTATTGATTTTATTCCCTAAACCTTCCAAGCTCTTGTCACTGGCAACGCCTAAAAAGCTTAGATCAACAGTTGATATAGATTTATACCTGTTTCTTGGCATGGTATGAACGATGGCAACGTTGGTCTTGTACATATCATAATTTCTTGCAAAGACTTTATCGCCATTGGCAGCATTGGCAGAGAATGAAGAACATCCGATAATGTCCGACTCTTCAATGGATAGATTGAATAGTCCCTTTGTGATTTTTGAAGTCAAAAAGCTGATTAATTCTTTATCGCTCTTTGTGCCACCTGCTTGCAGATATTCATCAAGATAATAGTCTCCATAAACTGTCATTTCATAGACATAACCGTTTGTGTCATCATCGCCCGGCATGATTTCTTTTATACTCAAAAGAGTTCTGATTTCATTCTTCCAAATAAAACCTGCTACTAAAAGCAACAAGACTACCATGGACAGGATAGACAGAAGAATGGTCTTTGCCAAAGATTTATTGCGCTTATTTTTCATATTCAATCCTTGTGTCAATATCATATTTTTGCGTTTCTTCGCCCAAGCAGTCCCTTTGGGAAAAGAGTCTTTTTACCTACAATGATATTGACTAAAATATTTTAGCGATCTGAGATTAATGTCGCGGGTCTGTCCCCAAAATACTGCATTAAGATCAAAACCAAAGCCGTGACTGCAAGGATGCCATCCATAATGCCAGCCGGCAATAAAAACATCATTAAAATAATGGTGCTAACAGAATTAATGACAGACAATGCTAATCCCCACATTCTGTTTTTTAGCAATCCAATCGCGCCAATAATTCTCAGCACACCAAATATTAAGCTCATTACTGACATCATATACAGGTTATCCTGAAAATATTGCAGTTTAAATTCAATATATTGTCCTGCATTACTATTACTGAAGCCAAAAATCAAGGCGGATATCATGAATAAAAATCCACCGATTTCCATCAGTCCGCCATGGATAATCATCAATATTGCAGCGGTTCTATATTTTCTCATTCAATTTCTCCTATACAAACAATTAACTTTTCTTTCTCCTGGATAAAAACCAGCTCGTATCATTTTCACATGACTTTTCATCTTAAAAGCCTGAAATGATTTTAGTTAAGCGGTTGAGGAATTACAAAGACCTGTATGGTCTTAGCGTGTTAGAGTAATATATGAAATTGACAACAATCCTTGAAGATAATGGGGACTTGTGAGCTTTGCTACCGTGATTATGGTGGGTTTGGCTGTTAACAATCATATTCATGAACCACTATGAAAAATCTTTACTGTCACAGAATGGCTTTAATTATAATTAATGGTAATGGTATAATGTTAGTATAATGAAAGAGTTTTGTTTCATGATCATTGTTTTTATCCTAAGGTCTTATTGATTCTATATCGTCCATAAATTATAGAATCTGAAAGGAGGTCCCCGCCATTAGCCCAAAAGACCCTTAATTTTGTCGATCCATCCAATCAATTATTGCCAAAGTTCAAAGGAGATTAAGTCACAATGAAGAAAACTAAGTTTTGGATTGTTTTTGTAGTATTTTTGCTCCTGCAAGTCTTGACAGGGGCAGCCCTGGCAGCACCATTAGCCCAGGAAATCATACTCGGTGAGACTGGTATTGCGTCTGGAACTGCGGTGGTTGGTGAAGCTTCAGGTGGTATTAAGCCTGCCGATATTGGTGATGCCTGGGAAATCATGGCACCACTACCCGAAGGACGTGTGTTTAATGCCGTCATCGCCAATGAAATCTATGTTTATGTAATTGGCGGTACCAGTGATGCGATAGGAAATACACCAACCTCAACTAATTTCCGTTACAATACCGTAGATAACACCTGGCAAACCATGGCTCCAATTCCTGTAGCACTCGATTCCATCGATGGGGCTGTCATTAACGGTAAGATCTACA
>Ga0255343_1005967_pt1 | contig 11061 bp, 5 predicted proteins | sample wastewater_treat_4_FD_192413 | JGI IMG/M metagenome (GOLD analysis project Ga0255343, IMG submission 192413) | Wastewater microbial communities from Lulu Island WWTP, Vancouver, Canada - plant16 | ecosystem: Engineered > WWTP > Wastewater > Unclassified | place: Canada: Vancouver, British...
GGTCATCAAATACCTGTACGACCACTATGGCATCAAGTTCATTCTTTCGGGATCGAGCGCATTTTATCTTAAAAATCATTTTTCGGAGTCTCTTTCGGCCCGCAAGATTGTTTTCGAGCTTCTTCCGTTTTCTTTCCGGGAGTTCCTTGCGATCAAGGGAGCGCGGTTCATCCCCCCGACGGTGGACCTTGCCGCGCTTGCAGAGGTCAAGTTCGACACCTTCGCCTATGAAGCGCTCACGGCGCTTTACGAGGAGTACATCGCCTACGGTGGGTTCCCGGCCGTGGCCCTGAGTGACACGGTTGAGCGCAAGCGACGGATGCTCGATGTCATTTACAGCTCTTACATCAACTTGGACGTCATGCAACTCGCAGACTTCAAGTCCATCGCCGACCTCAAAAAACTCGTTGTCCTGCTTGCGGCCCGCGTCGGCTCGCGGCTGAACATCGATGAGCTGTCGAAGATCATCGGCCTGTCGCGCCCGACGGTCATGAACTACATCGCTTTTCTTGAGCAGACCTACCTGATCCGCCTTTTGCCGGCGTATGCGAAAAGTCCGTCTGTCCGTGAACGCATCCCCAAGAAGGTGTTTTTCGTTGATACCGGCATTGCCAACATCAACGCCGATTTGTCAGGCGGTGCGCAGTTTGAGAACACGCTCTGTCACCAGCTTCAGCCCTATGGTGCCGTCACATTCTCCAACCGAGGCGGCGAGATCGATTTCGTCCTTGCTCGTGACGGACACACCTTCGCGCTCGAAGCCAAGATGACTCCCGTGGAGCGGCATCTCGTCGATTTGCGAAAACGTGCCGCGCAAATCGAGCCTGACGGCTATGCCCTCGTAGGGTGCCATCCTTCTGCAACGTTCGACAATTGCTTGTGGGGAGGGAACCTTTAGTGACTTATCGGCTGATAAGGCCGAACAAAACAGGGGTGACGATGAGAACAAGAATGGCGATCATGACGCTGGTGCTGGGGAGTGTCTGGATGGGGGGTGCGGCGGTTGCCGCGCCGACGCCGGTCTGGGATTCCAGCCGACTGCAAACCGGGACCGTGGCGCCGGCGGGGCTCCGGGCCGTGACTGACCGGCCCCTGCTGCTTTCGGGGCGGCACGCGTTGCGTGTTGAGTCCGGTGTGCTGCCTGAAAAATTGACCGCTTTTTCGGTCACGGCTTGGGTCCGGCCCGAAGCGTTCGACACCTACAATGAGTTGTTCCGCATCGAATCCCTCGAAGGGCGCGTCCTCTTTTCGTTTCAGGAAAAGGGGAAGGTGTTGTCTTTGGGGTTGCACGTCAACGGCGCCTACCGTGAATGCGACGCCCGGATCGTGCCGGAAAACCTGCTGGGCGGCGGTTGGCATTTTGCGGCGGCGACATTCGACGGACGCGAGATGCGCGTCTTTCTCGATGGTGTGCTGATCGGTCAGTTGCCGCATGAAGGGACTGCCCGCGTCGCGCGCGCGGCGGGTTTTGTCGGCTCGCACAGCGGCAGCGGGGAGTTCTTCCAAGGCGGTTTGGATGACCTGCGTCTGTATACCGCAGCCTTGCCGCCCGATGCGTTGACGGCGATCTTCCGGGCCGGGAGCGCACGGCTGACGGCGAACGCATTGACGGCTCTGCCGGACGAATGGAAGCCGCTGCTGCGCGAACAGCCTACCTTCGCTGCGACGCTGAAGGAGGCGCGGCGCGTGCTCGCCCGAAACGCGCGTCCCTGTCCGCCTGAAGTTCAAAACCTTTTCGCCATGACCCTGTCGGCTCGCTTCCCCGGCGAATGCGCCAGCTATGCCCGGCTCTACGGTGAGACGGCCGTGCGCTTTCTTTCCGTCACCGACTTCGCTCCGCTTAAACAGCGGCTGGCCGACCAGCTTGAACGCCTGACCGAATACATGCCGCTGACCGAGGGGCAGTGGGCGCGTTGTCCAGAGGCCGAACGGAAACGGTGGCAGGAGTTGAAAACGTGGGCGGATGCGTTGAAATCCCGTTTGGCGGCTGATGGTCCGGATGTCGGCGCGGTGTTTCTCGATGCGGTGACGGCCGACTGGCCGGAGGTGCCGGAGCGGCCGCATGTGGCCGAACGGGTCGCGCCCTATGTGCGGCCCGATACGCCGCCTGTACGTACCTATACGGCGGACGAGGCGCGGCAGGCTATCGAGAACGACTGGCTGTTTCAAGTCAACGGCAAGCCCGACCTCGCGCGGGAGATCGCGCGGACGTGCGCTTTGGCGGCGCGGTTCTCTCTGCCGGGATCCGGTTTGGAGAGTCTGGCCAAGGCTGCGGCTCAACCCAACCTTTCGGCAGAGAAAACCAAGGAGATCTACTTCTCCATGCGCCGTATCCGCCGCAAGATGATGCTTGAAAATCCTGTTGTCAATTTCACCCAACTTCTGCTGGTGGATATGCCCTATCCGCAGGGGAGCGAGTGGCCGCACGAAACGCGCCACCGGCTCGGTTATATGGCCGTGCCCGGCGGTCAGTTGCTTGTGGTCGACGGGTTGTCACTGACTGGCACCGTCCGTCGGCTGATGCCGCAGGCACCGCTGCACGGCAGCTTCTGGCGACCGGATTTGTCGTTCGACGGGAAGCGCGTGCTCTTCTGCTTCAAGCCGCACAACGAAAAGGCGTTTCACATCTACGAATGCAATTTGGACGGCACCGGTCTGCGCCAGCTCACTTCCGGGATCTTCGACGACTTCGATCCCATCTACCTGCCCGACGGCCGTCACTATGTCTTTTCCTCGTCGCGTGGACACACCTACGTGCGCTGCATGCCGCCCACCAACGCCTACATACTGATGCGGGGCTCGTTCACTGACGGCGACCTTTACTTTATTTCGGCCAACAACGAACCCGACTATCTGCCCTCCATGATGCATGACGGCCGGATCATTTACACGCGCTGGGAGTATACCGACAAGCCGCTGTGGCGTTGCCAGAGTCTCTGGACCGTCAACCCCGACGGCACGCAGCCCAACACCTTCTGGGGCAACCAGTCGGTCTGGCCGGACCTGCTGAAGGACGTGCGGGCGATCCCCGGCAGCCGCCGCGTGATGTTCACGGGCAGCGCCCACCATAACTGGTTCGCGGGCAGTATCGGCATCATCGACCCGGACAAGGGCTTGAACTTTCCGCATGGGCTGACCAAAATGACCGCCGAACTGCACTGGCCTGAGTGCGGTAACGGCCCGACCGATCCCATTGAGTCGCCCGACTATCTGGCCTACGGCAAGTTCGACTCGTATCAGAATCCCTATCCGTTGAGCGAGCGGGACTTCCTGGTCTCGGCGCGCCGCAACGGTAAGTTCGCCCTTTACCTGATGGACACGGACGGCAACCGCGAGCTGGTCTACGAAGGTGCCAACCATATTTTCCACGCCCAGCCGATCCGGCCGCGCCCGGTGCCGCCCGTTCTTCCTGACCGCGTCAAGTGGCCGACAAGAGCCGAACGCCTCAATCCGGCGGGCGGCACGATCTACAGCGCGAACGTCTATCACGGTGCGCCGGAGGTGCTTCGGGGCAAGGCGAAGTTCATGCGGATCATGCACATCGAGCAGAAGACCTACACCTACTGGAACAGACGGCCCGCGCTCTCCACGGGGCCGGTGGTTTCGCTGGTGCAGTCGGACGGCGTCAAGCGTGTGCTCGGCATTGTGCCCATTCATCCGGACGGCTCCTGCTGGTTCACCGTGCCGAGCGGTGTGGCGTTGCATTTCCAACTGCTGGACGAACAGCACCGGGCGCTCCAGACGATGCGCAGTTTCGCCAATGTCATGCCGGGGGAGAGCCGCGGCTGTCTGGGCTGTCACGAATCGCACAGCCGCGCACCGCAGATGGGTGCGGGGCCGTCCACGGCCGTCCGCAGCACGCCCGACACGATTACGCCCGTGCCGTGGGCTTTTGACGATGGCTTCACCTGTGCGCCGGAAGGTTGTACGACACTCGCGCAGGCGCGTGAAATGGGCCTGAGCAAAGGCGCGCGGGCGGAGAAGTCGAAGGTGACCGCCACGGCGCGGTTCGGCACTTCGGTCGGCTACCTCAAGGACGTGCAGCCCGTGCTGGACCGGTACTGCGGCAAGTGCCATCAGGGCGAAGGCAGTGCGCGGAAGAAACTGGACCTCACCTTGCGCGGTTACGAGCCCTACCTCACGCTTGTCGGACGCCCCGGCTGGGGGCGGACGAACGCCGTTCCTGAAAAGTTACCGCCGGGATATGATCTGGCCGGAACTTTGCAGGTCGAAGCCTACAGCACGGTCGATCCGGCCGCCTACGTGACGCCTGAACCCATGACACGCCTCTCGTACACCAGTAGGCTGGTTGCGCTCGCCGCGAGCGGCAAGCACCATAACGTGAAAGTCGATCCCTACAGCCTGCTGCGGCTCACACTTTGGGTGGACACGATGTGCCCGTATCTTACGGACGTGGAGATCCGTGCCGATGATGATCCGGAGTTCCAAGGCTCCGATTGGCTGGCCATCCGGCCGCGCTTGAAAACAGCGCCGATCGTGATCCGGCCGGGACCCTTTAGCGCGGATTGAGTGAACGCCGAACGCCGACGTGATGAGTGTTCAAATAAACCTAAGAAAAGCAAGCCGATTGGTTTCAGACTTCAAGTACGCTGGTGGACGGAGGGAGAAAGACAACTGCCCGGGTCGCATATTCGAATATGTGACCCTGAGGCGGGGCATTGGATGCCTTTTGGACCCGCTGCCGGTCGTTGCTTTGAGGTGGTCCTTCAGGCCACGGAATATGCTGGCGTCGCAACCCAGACCCAGGGTTGCGCTTCGCTTGCCCTGGGCTAGCCCGACTTTCGCTATTCGAGCGGAAACAACGACGCAAGTCGTTGCAAATCAACAAAACCGCTTCAAAAGTCTGTCGCCAAGCCCTTTTGAGACCGGCCGACGTGAAATCCGGGCATTTTTCAATCAAAAACAGGCCAAAAGGGGCTTCTCAACGAAAATTATTTTTTTGGCGACCGCGAATAGCGAAAGTCGGGTTAGCTCGGCGGCGTAACCGCCGTTGCCGACACCACCGGCACTACCGCAGGATTGGCAGTTCCGGCAGCCCCAGAGCGCCCCGATTTCGATCCTGGTTGGGATGAAACCCTGAAACTACCCCTCCCGCGCGTTACGCGGAAGGCGGCACTAATGCACTATCAGCTATTCTCCTTCACGAAGCGCAGCATGTCGTCGTAGCACTCATCGAGTTCGGCCTTCTGAAGATCCGTGAGCTTGAAGTTATGGAGCTTCCAACTTGTGGTGTCGCCGACCGCCACCATGCCTTGCTCTTTGTTCTCGGACTTTTGGTAGACACGCGAAACGGTGGTCTTGAACACGCCCTGACGCTGGAGATAGTAGAGCGAATACCCGCGCAGGCCGCCGGGGAAGTCACGCTGATCGATCAGGAGACGGAAGAGCGCGTAAGCGAGTGTCAACTTGCCGTGGCGGTCATTGTTCTCCATCTGCTTCCAGATGTATCCGAGCAACGGCGCGTATGCGCAACGCTCCGTGATCAGTCCTTCCGACCCGCAGCGGCGACTTTGATAGAGCCACTGCCAGCCGCCCCACGCGCTGAACACCGTGTGGATGATCGGCTTCGCGGCGTTTTCCTTGATCATGTTCTCGTTCGCTTTCGCGCCGCCCGACTCCTCCTTGATGTACCCGAAAATCTTCGGATGTTTCCGCGCGAGGTCGATGAGCATATCGACTGTCGGGGACGGACAGGTATTGTTCACAACCGTCTGGATGATCACAGGGCGCTGCACCACCTTGGCCTGCGCCTCGAAGTAGACGCGCACGTCATCGAGCGTCTTACCCGTGCTCGGCGGGCGCGTGATGATCGCGATGTTCGTCCGCGGATACTTCTTGGCGATCTGTTCGACGGCCTCGGTCTCGCGGAGCATCTGCGCCGTGTCCACGCCGTTACAGCCGAACGTCATCATGCAATTCACGTCCTGCATCGCCTCGGCGCACGCCTCATATCCTTTCACCTTCTCTTCAAAGGTCAGCAGATCGACCGCGTCGTTCGACTGACACCAGATCACACCCGGGCATTCGCCGTCCGCCGTGAAGCGCACGCCGCGTTTGAGCGACTCGTAATCCACGCTGCCGTCCTCGTGGTACGGCGTGGAGAGAATCGGGAACGGGCCACGCATCCGCTTGTCGCCGCCGCCGTCCGCCTTGGCAACGGCGGTGGACACCTTCTTCGGCAACTTCGCCGCATATCCCGCGAGTGCCGCGCTCGCCAATCCCATTGATACAAAATCCCTTCTCAGCATAGTCTTCCCTTTCTTTTCCTTGAGACCCTTGTAACCCCCCCTCGTGGCATGGGCGTCCCGCCCATGAAACACGGGCAAGATGCCCGTGCCACGCCTGCAAGCAAGGGGTTTTGCAAGAACCTCCTTACTTAAAAATTGAGCGTTGAGCGTTGAACGTTGAGCGTTATCCTATCCCTTAATCTCCCAGCCCTTACGGTACGTCGTCTTGAGAAACGCGTTCGCACTCTCGTCGTTCGTGACCCTCGTGCCATTCCACTCAAGTTTCTTGAGTCCCGCGCGGGCCGCCACATTGCCGAGGAGCACCGTCGTCGCGAGCGGCGCGGAGTAATCGAAATTGCAGCCTGCCGGACGGTTCGGGTTGCGGATCGCGCGCAGCCAATCCTCCGGGTGGTTCATGCCCTTCTCGCGCGGGATCGTCTTTGGCGGACTCGGAAGCTGCGTCCTGAGCGTGTCCGGGACGAACTGGAGACCATTGCCGTGCGGACCGATCGCCACGACGCCCTTCTCGCCGATGTACACCGTGCCGAGGCAGCCCAGATTTTGCCCGTGCTTCTTCTCAAGCTCCTCGATGATCGGCGGCAGGTTCTGATAGTCGCGTTTCAGGCAGACGCCGATTTTGTTCACATGCGTCTTTTTGTACGGGATGCCATCTTTGACGCCGTCATACCAATGCAGCGTCAGCGGATCCATGCCCTTGCGCGCCGGGAATTGCCAGTGGAGCGTGTTGCGCCACGTCCAACTCCCTTCCACCCCCCACTTGAGATCGGTAGCCTCCACGCTCGTGGGATGCACCTCGCCGAGGCGCAACGCCCAGAATACGGGATCGAGGATATGCGTTCCCATGTTGCCGATCGCGCCGTTGCCGTAGCCGATCCATGCGTGCCAGTCGCGCGGATGGATGCCGTTGTGATCCTCGGTCGGCGCGTAATAATCGCGCACCGGCGCAGGCCCGCACCAAGCGTCCCAATCCATGCCCTTCGGCGGATCGGCCTTCGGCGGATTGTACATCATCGCGTTCAGGCGGTCATTGAAGGCCCACACCTCACGGACCTGACCGATCGCGCCGCTCTGGATATACTCCACAAGACGGCGCATGCCTTCATCGCTGTGGCCATGGTTGCCGACCTGCGTCGCGACACCGGATTTTTTCTGCGCCGCGTGCATGAGGCGTACTTCTTCAATCGTCAACGCCATCGGCTTCTCGACGAAGACGTGCAGGCCCTTCGCCATCGCAAGGAGGGCGGGGAGGGCGTGATGGTGATTGGGCGTCGCGATCGCGACAGCGTCGATCTCGTTCCCCATCTTGTCCAACATCTCGTGGTAATCATAAAAGGCCCGGATTTTTGAGGTGTCCGTCGTCGGCTGATGGTGTTTCACCACGGCGCGAACCCTGTCCCACCGGTTCGGATCAGGCTCGGCCATGCAGACGATCTCCTCGTCCGGACCGCACATGTTGTTCAAAATACCGTAATGTATGCCGAGCCCCATACGGCCGCCGCACCCGATAAGTCCCAACCGGATCTTCTTCTTTGCGGCAGCCGGCTCTCCGATCGAAAACAGCGGAAAAGCCGCACTGCCTGCGGTTACCTTCAAAAACTCACGACGTCGCATGTGTGCCCTCCAATAACAAAACTCTCACCAGATTGGGTCCATTATGAAGGGATACGCAAAAGGGGTCAACCCCGATTTCGTTTTGTCGCGGTCTTGCGCCGATCCTTTGGATACGCTATGATGGCGGGCATAGTATTTTGAGTGTAATCAAGGAGGTAAAAGATGCGAGTTTTGGTTCCTTTGGCGGATGGTGTCGAGGAGATTGAGGCAGTCACAGTGATCGACGTTTTGCGGCGCGGCGGGATTGAGGTGGTGTCAGCCGCATTGGGCCATGATCGGTCGGTCGCGGGATCACGCGATGTGGTGCTGCTGGCCGATACCGTGTGGGACGAACTGGAGATCGACTCCTTCGGTGCCATCGTGCTGCCGGGCGGCGGACTGGGCACCGAAAATCTGGCGGCCGACCAGCGGGTGCTTGCGACGCTCCGGGCGTTTGCTGAGTCCGATAAATTTGTGGCCGCCATCTGCGCCGCTCCCACAGTGCTGGCGCAGGCCGGCGTGCTCAAAGGACGGCGCGCCACGTGTTATCCCGCCTGCGCGGAAGCTCTGGGCAAGGCGTATGACGAAGCGCCGGTGATTGCCGACGGCCACATCATCACCAGCCAAGGGCCGGGGACCGCCATGCTCTTCGCACTGGTGTTGGTGCAGCACTTCGCCGGCGAAGAGACCGCGCGTAAAGTCGCGAACGGGCTGCTGGTGACATTTTAATACTTCTGCATTCTGAGTTCGGCGTTGGGCGTTCGACGTGCTCCATCCCGATGGGAGGCCGTACACATCTAGGAGGATTACTCCTCTTCTTCCTCTTCCTCCGCGCCGGCATCAGCATCGTCTTCCAGAGCAGGTAAAACGCGGACGGTCGTGGGCGTGTGGTTGGTATAAGCGAACGACAGGCTCGCCTCCGGTTGCGCCAGCCACGTTTTGACGGCTTGCGGAGTCAGCGTCAACGTCACCAGCAGGCTGGACTTCGACTTGACGGTCCGCGGCGTTACGGTCATGCCTTCGAGTTGTGGCGTCCAAGTCAGCAGCGCGGGATCGGCCGACTCGGTATCGGTCCGCAGCAGAAAGCGATTTAAGGTCGGGCGGGACGACACGCGCAGATAGAGTTGATCTGGCCTGACCGTCAGGCGCTGGCCGACCTTGGCGTTGAGCTTGAGCAGGAGCTGGTCGTTCCGCCTTTTGGTACCCGTTACCGGCAGGAGCAGACGCGCTTCAGCATGAATATTGGTCAGTGCCTGCAAGACGACCGTCAGGGTGCAGGCGCCTTGTGGCGTAGCGTTGGTGACGAGCGCAGCCGTCTGGCGCAGTGCGCTATTGGTGGTGACGAAAAGCGGCGTTCCCAGCCGCAGGCTTGGGTCGGTCGGAGTCAGAACAAAGGTGTTGGTCCAACAGGCCGTAGCCAAATCCGGCGCATGCAACATGACTTCATCATCTGGGAGTCCGGTGAACAACGGAAGGACAGTGCCGACCTGCTGGAGCAGGATACGCTTGCGGTCGGGACCGGCCAATGTGACCCAAAGAGCGCGTTTGAAAGGCCCCTGAATGCCGGTCAGATCGAGAACCATCGTAATGCGGGCGCTACCCCCAGGCGGAACGGACATGGTATCTGCGGAAGCCGTGATGCACGCGCATGTGCGGCGCAGGCTGCGGATGGCGAGGGTTTGATCGGTGCGGTTCGTCAGCACGAAAACACTTTGCGGACTGTCGAGAAGCGTGACTTCACCCACGGTAGCGACGTTCGTCCCCACCAATTCAAGGTTGGACGTATCATCGTCTTTCACCGCACGCCGCCGCACTGCCGTGCGCCGTTCCCGTACACCGTCCTGTACCTCTTCAGCATGACCCGGATGGACGGCTACAAGAACCCCCCAAAAAATCAAAAAAAGGAAACGGCTCATACTCCTCCTGGCCGAAAAAAACGAAAGCAGGGACGAGCGTCTGCCCGTCCCCCCTCAAAGCCCCCATTCACTAGCGCACCAACGCACTAATGCACCGATTAACTAATACACTAATGAACTCCCGCGCGCCTCACTCCGCGATCCGCACAGCGCGCGACCTCTTGACCTGATAAGAAAACCGGTTGTCTCGTACAAGGTAGAAGCCGCCACCGACCTGCAAGGCGGGCACCAGGACCCCCTTGTAAGTCGCTGACACGCCTGTCTCCGGATCTCTCAGCTTGCCACTCATGAGCCCAGTTAGGGTAGAGGCACGCAGCGAGGGATTTAAGCCGGTATCTGTCTGGATCGACGCACCCGACGCAATCACGTTGGCCATGCTTTCCTCGTCCGCATAGAGGCGCATACCGCCGTATCGCACGGCCAGATTTTGTCCTCTGGCATAAAAAGCACCGATCGCATCGCTGTCATCAAATTCTGCCGTGAAACGGTCCGCCCCCCCCCCGATACTCTTGCCGGGATACTGCCACTCCGAGCCTGTCAGGTAGACAAGGTTGTCCTCAGGTCCCGCCCCTCTACTCGCGTCAATCCACACCAGCCCCGCCACAATGCCGCGCTTCCGGTAAAGCGGCGTGTAAAGCACGAAACAAGCGTATTTCCGTCCCTTTACGCCATTCTGAAAGCCCAGCGCCGGCAGGTCCGCCCCATCATACACCTGCAACGAGGAGGTCCCGCTGACTTTAGTCCCGTCCGCCAATAGTCCGCTATATTTCACCGAGGCGCGGCTGTTGACGGTCAGCGTCAGGTAACCCACCCCCTCCGGCTGATTATCAACAGGCTTCAACGTATTGGACACCCCTTTGACATCCAACGCCGTCGTGTAATACCCAGTAAACGGCGTTACATCGTCCTTCACAATCCTGCGCCCCGCAACCGACAGACCGTTGAAAGTACCGGTGAAAAAGCCGCGCGGATCCACCTGAATACGCAGGTCTTGCTGACGTCTTGCCGAAGAATACGCAAATTCAAAACTGCCGTCCGTCGCGGTGGTCTTGACCCCCGACACCCTCAGTGTGGTGCTGGACGATCCCCGTATCACCTTCACCGTAATGCGTCCGTTCGAGCTTGCCGCCATCTGGATCATACCACGCACTGCCGTGCCGCCTTCACTGTCGAACAGCACACCGCCATAGGCCCCGACACCCTGCGCCGGGAACTGCCCAGCAGGATCCACCGGCGGATCCACCGGCGGGTTGACCGGCGGATTGACCGGCGGATTGACCGGCGGA
>Ga0255343_1005981_pt1 | contig 11033 bp, 14 predicted proteins | sample wastewater_treat_4_FD_192413 | JGI IMG/M metagenome (GOLD analysis project Ga0255343, IMG submission 192413) | Wastewater microbial communities from Lulu Island WWTP, Vancouver, Canada - plant16 | ecosystem: Engineered > WWTP > Wastewater > Unclassified | place: Canada: Vancouver, British...
TATATCCTTGTATTCGTTCATCATCTGTTCTTCTGAAAGTCCCGGCATCAGCACCTCTGCAATTTTGTATACCATAGGGAAACTCATGCTGTAAACAATATCTCCTGTTACGCCGCCTGTTATTCCTATAAGTATGGCAACGTCAAGTGAGGGGATGGGGGTCTCTTTTATAATGAGCTTGCCCCTTCTGAGATCTACGTTAAGGATCGATTTAAACACTACGCTTGCAGCCTCAAGAAAAGGATTAATATATTCAGCATTTATACTCATCAGAACAGAACTCCTATACTATTTTCAATTATATAATATTTAAATAATTATTCAATAGCAATCAGTTTTTGGAACTTTTTATAATTTTTGATCCCTGCAACATGTCGAGGAGCATATTTCGGACTACCGTGTTAAATGCCGTAGTTGTCAGCTCCTCGCGTGTTTTGTCAAGCGCTGCTTCATCTGTGACGGTTCCGGGCAGTTTCTTCAATACAGGTGTAAAAATATAGAGTCCTGAAGCGCTATTTATTACTGGTGATGTGACATTGTTCCCCATGACAAGAAGCCTGTCAGTAAAAATGCCCGACCCGCTGATAGCCACGAGGCTTGCGGGTTCTTTGCCTTCTGGGCGGGGCTCTTCACCTATTTTAAAAGGCGCGGATTTTCCGGTCGTACCCTTGAGTATGGCAGCCGCTGTGTCAAACGAGGCGTTTGAAGACGCAAGGGAATTTATCTTTTCAATAATGTCATTTTTAAGCTTATCAAGTTTTTTGTCTTCAAGCTCTTTCCTGATGCGTTCCCTGTCCGTGTTGGGATCGGATATTTTAACATTCAGCGAGGCGATTTCACTGTCGATCTCCGCATCAGTTACTGCCACATCTTTTTCATGCCTTTTTCTCAGAACATCATTTGAAAGGAATGCGTACTTTATCTGAATCTTTGTCTCGCTTACAAAACTGCTGAATTTAAGCTCGTCAGAAGATACCGCGTTCCCCCTGCCTATGTAGAAGAAGAGTTCATCGCCTGCCGCGTTTCTGCGGAATATCTTTTCAAATTCAGGGAGCGTCATATTGTTGGCCTTCAGCATCATCTGGAAATAGGCGGAATCAAACTTTCCAGTTGCCGGGTTGGTGTATTCCGGCCTTTTCTTTATTATATCCGACAGCCTCTGGTCGCTGAACTCAATCCCCTCATCCTCTGCCTTCTGTTGTATAAGGACTTCACGCACAAAGAGCTGGAAGAAGTACTCGCTCATCTGTTCGTTCCTGGGAGCTGAACCCATTATCATGCGCTGGTACTTGTAGAATTCTATCGGGTTGAATTTCTGGCCGTTTATCTGAACCTTCATGTACGGGTCCTCTCCGCAGTTAAGGCCAAGATCGGGGAGTCCGAATGAAAGGATTATTATTATCAGGAAAAATCCTATGAGAATATATCCTGCGTATTTTTTTATGGCGCTTTTGGCTTCGAACATATAAGATCCTCTGTTTATTAAAAAATTAGTACGCGCGGATTATACTATCCGTCACCTTGAGGGTTTTTCAGCTTCATCTACAAGCATTACGGGTATACCCTCTTTTACAGGATATTTAAGACCGCATTGTGTGCAGATTATCTTTTCATTGCGGGCGTCATATTCAACATCCCCCCTGCATGCGGGGCAGGCAAGTATTTCGAGCAGTTTTGTGTCAATCATTCAAATACTCCGTAATGTGCGGGACTAAACAATTCCCGTTATCTGTTATGGGCCCCGGTAAAAATCGGGCGAGCAGGAAATGGCATCAGGTTCATGTTTTTTGAAGAATTTCCTTAAAAATAAGATATAAAAGGGAGTATTTTTGAGTCAACCAAAATACTGAAAACGTATATAATATGAGGAGCGGGCAGCAGATTGTTGCCCGGGGCAGTCGAGAGACTAATGCTAAGAGGTTAATTTTATGCTGAAAATGCTGCATACTGTTTTAGACATCATTTTTCCATGTTTCTGCATAAACTGCGGGGTCAGGGTCCGGGGAAGGGATTATCACATCTGCCCGCGCTGCCTGGAGGAACTCAAACCCGCAGAGAACAGTTGCCCTGTATGCGGCGGACTGGTCAATTCCGGGGACTGCATTATATGCAGCAGCCGAAAGGTCTATATGAGCGGAAATATTCCGGTGTACGAGTACTCAGGGAGTGTTAAAAAATTGCTGCACGGCCTTAAATTCCGCTCCCTGCGAAATGCATACAGAATTTTTGTACCTGAAATGGCTGCCGCAGTAGCATCTATGGCTGTAAAGCCCGATTTAATAACGCCGGTTCCCATGAGCAGGAGAAAGCTGGCAAAGAGGGGCTACAACCAGTCCTTTCTGATTGCAGCAGCCCTTGGCAGGGAACTGGGCATACCCTGCGTGCAACTGCTCAAGGAGAGGCCGGGATTCAGATCTCAAAGGGGCCTGGGCAGGCTGGAAAGGTATATTAATGTAATTGACAGATATAAAGCACATGATATAAATAAGTTCAACGGAAGGACCGTTTTGCTTGTCGATGATGTTTTCACCACCGGTTCTACAATAAACGAATGCTCAAGACAGTTGCTTCGTTGCGGCGCCTATGCGGTGTATTCTATAACAGTGGCCAGGGCGGATCCGGATAAATTAACAATATAAATGAATATAGCGGAGCTTGAAATGGAAAGAATTTCCAGTGAAAACTACGAACTTATTGTCCTGCAGGGACGAATAGACCAGAATGAATCTGAAGAGCTCGAAGCGCTTTTAAATGAGTGCGTAGAAGACGATAAAGTACGCATCTGCATAGATCTGACCGGTGTAAAACATATATGCAGCTCGGCGCTGGGCGTTCTTGTGGCGGTTAAGCGCAGGATCAGGGAGAACGATGGGGATATCAAGCTGATAATCTCGAGCGACAACCTGATCAAACTTTTCGAGACCACAATGCTTGACAAGGTTTTTGAAATATTCGAATCAAAGCGCGAATGCTTGGGGACTTTTGACTGATTATACATGGGCATGGATATAAAACAGATACTTTCCCCGCTTGCTACTGAACTGGAACAGGTTGACAGAATAATAGCCTCAAACCTTGAAACAGGGGTTCCCGTTATTGACAGAAGCGCGATGCATCTTTTCTATTCCGGTTCCGGCGGTAAAAAGATCAGGGCGTCGCTTGTTCTGCTTTCATCCGGATTGCGCGGGCCGGCGCCCGAGGGAGTAATAGACCTTGCCGCAGCAGTCGAGATTCTTCATGCCGCCTCACTGGTGCACGATGATATCATAGACAAATCATATATGAGGCGCGGCAACATTTCAGTGCCTGGCAAGTACGGCAACAAGGTTGCGGTACTCGCAGGGGACTACATGTATTCCACGGCAGTTAATATTGCCATCAGGGATAGCGACAGCAGAATTTTTGAGGCAATGGCAGACGCCACCAAAGAGATGGTCAAGGGTGAACTCTACCAGATAGAGTACTCAAGCCTGAACAGCATAACAGAAGAACGCTATTACGCCATAATTGAACGGAAGACCGCCAGGCTCATGGCTGCCAGTTGCCGTATCGGCGGGCTCAAGGCCGGTTACAGCGAGGAAGAGTGCCGGGCGCTGCATGAAGCAGGGCTGAACATGGGCTACGCATTCCAGATTGTTGACGATACATTTGATTTTGCAGAGAGCAGCGATGTAACCGGCAAGGACGTGGGTAATGATTTTAAGGACGGGAAAATTACCCTTCCGTTTATATATATCCTTGAAAAAGGGACCGCGGCGCAGAAAGAGGCTCTTGGCCGTTTTGCCGCGGATCCCGATTCGGCTGACTGGGGCGGCGTAAAGGATCTTGTACACAGCTCGGGGGCTTTTGAGTATTCCGTAGGGGCCGCGGTAAAATTCGCCGGTGTTGCCAGGGACAAACTCAATATATTCGCAGAGAGTTCATACCTTGATATTATTCGCGGTATAATAGATTTTATTGTTGAAAGAAATTATTAATAAGATACTTTCGTGGCATCAGAGAATCTGTCCGGAGGGAGTATGATCACAAAGGAGAAAGAGGAGCTTTTAAAATACTACAACCAGGGCCTTGCCGCGTTCAAGCAGCGCAAATGGGATGATGCCATAAATCTTTTTGAAATGGCGCTCAGGGTTGTTCCCGGAGACGGGCCTTCTGAACTTTATCTTGAAAGGGCCAGGGAATTCAAGGTGTCTCCGCCGCCCCCGGACTGGGATGGCGTAACTACGATGACGACAAAATAGCTATAAAAAAAATACAGGTAACGGCAAATGGCAAAGAAAGTAATTCAGGTTAACAAGAATCCCGTTTATGACATAGGGATGATTACTACGGTTTTTAACAAAAACACCGAGTTTTACGGCGACCTTTCGTTCAAAAAGTCCCTGCAGATAAACGGTAAATTTGAAGGAGAGATATCTTCCGGCAATTATCTTGTTGTTGGCGAAGAGGCTGTTATAAAGGCAAACATAAAGGCTGATACAGTTATTATCAAGGGCACGGTTTACGGGAACATTGAGGCTGTGACCAGGCTGGAAATCCACACCAACGGGAAGCTTTACGGAAACATAAGAACCAGGAAACTCGTTATATCTGACGGTGTGGTGTTCGAGGGGAAGTGTGAAATGATCAAGCCCAATGAGAAGAAAAAGGGCAAGGGTGACGAGGCGGGTGATGCTGCTGCCGAGGCTGCCTCAACTGTTGCGGCAACCACAGCGTAGTATTATTTTCCAGCGATCATTCTGATCGAGATGTAGAGCAGGACAAAGCCGAATATTCTTTTCAGCATTACGGGATTTATTCTTATTGCGAGTTTACTCCCGACCCAGGCGCCGATGATAAAAACAGCAGCTATAATAGCTGCTGTTTTTATGTCCGCGTATCCCGCCCTGTAGTATTCAAATGCGGCAAGTATGCCTATGGGGGGTACCATGGCGCAGAGAGTCGTACCCTGGGCTGTATGCTGGTCAAATCCTGCGAGAAAAATAAGCGCGGGGATCATTATGACTGCGCCTCCAATGCCGAGCATCCCGCTGGCGATGCCGCCCGCAATGCCTATAGTAACAATCAGCAGTATATCCATTTTGCACCCCGCAGTTATTAAAAGTTGCCCCGTAAATATAAAATAGATACAATTTAAGTCAAGAATGAATTTAGTGTTAAGGCAAGTCTGCCGGAGGTGTTATGAAACATAAAGAGGCGATGTTCTACACGCGGGATAATGAAACTGCTCACTGCGCGCTCTGTCACCATAACTGCACAATACATGAAGGGAAAACAGGCGTCTGCGGTTCAAGGCGTAATATAAAGGGCGCGCTCCGCGCTGAAAATTACGGCCAGGTTACGTCCATGGCCCTGGACCCCATAGAGAAGAAACCGCTCTACCATTTTTATCCCGGAACTGAAATATTCTCAATAGGCACACGGGGCTGCAACCTTAAATGCCCCTATTGCCAGAACTGGACAATCTCGCAGGATCCGGATGCCATGGCGCGTTACCACAGCCCGGAAGATATTGCGCGCATGGCCGCGTCCGCCGGGTCAATAGGAGCGGCATACACATATTCGGAACCGGTTGTATGGTATGAATTTGTTGCTGATACCGCCCTCCTGATAAGAGAGCGCGGACTTAAAAATGTTCTTGTTACAAACGGCTGCATAAACAGGGAACCGCTGGAGGGGATTATCGGGCTTATAGACGCGATGAACATTGACCTGAAATGCTACGACTCTGAAAAGTACCGCAGGGTGCACAGGGGGAATCTTGATACAGTAAAAGATACAATACGGATCTCGCATGACAGGGGATGCCATGTTGAGGTGACCACTCTTGTGGTGCCGGGCATAAATGACAGTCTTGACGAGATGATAAGCCTTGCTGAATTTATAGCATCTGTTGATAAAAAGATACCCTGGCATATTTCAAGGTATCATCACGCGTATAAATATGACAGGGAGCCGACCAGTATAGATTATATAAACGAGGTGTGGGAGGCCGGGAGCGGTATCCTCGACTATGTGTTCACCGGAAATATTATTGCGTCAAGATCACACAGCGATACCATTTGCCCTTCATGCCATGCAGTTGTAATCAGCAGGAGCGGTTATAACACTATAATAAAGGATGCCGCGGCAGGTAAATGCAGGCAGTGCGGCCATGACCTTGGAATAATTCAGTGAAAATCTGGTTGACTCTGAACAGTTTATATAAGAGATAAACCTATCCCCGGGGCGGCATGGTAATGCAGTCTTATTAATTGTTCAATGGATTTCAATAGATAAAAAACAGACTCTGTGCCCCGGTGCCTCCGGCGAAGCGCGCGGTGAATTTTTTTGATTCAGGCTGCGGCGGGCCGATGTAAAGTACAGAGTGCAAAAACAGATACAGGAATAAATATTGATGAAAATACTTGTGACAGGAACAGCGGGATTTATAGGGTCATATACGGTTACGGCGCTGCTTGAAAACGGCCACCAGGTTGTAGGGCTTGACTCAATAAATGATTACTATGATCCTGAACTTAAATACGCGCGGCTTGCACAGGCCGGAATTGACCGTGATGACATAGAATACGGGAGCATTGCCCGGAGCGAGCTGCACCCGGGTTATTCATTTATACAGCTTAAACTTGAAGACCGGGAGGGTATTGATTCGCTCTTTATGAAGCAGAATTTCGACAGGGTCTGTCACCTGGCGGCGCAGGCAGGAGTGCGCTATTCGCTGGAAAATCCCCGGGCATATACCGAATCGAACATAACCGGATTCATGAACATACTTGAACCGTGCAGGGAGCATGGGATAGAACACCTTGTCTTTGCCAGCAGCTCTTCGGTCTACGGGCTCAATGAAAAGATGCCATTCTCGACAACTGACAACGTGGATCACCCCGTAAGCCTTTACGCGGCTACCAAAAAAAGCAACGAACTGATGGCGCACGCCTACAGCTATCTGTATAATATGCCCGTTACAGGCTTAAGGTTTTTCACGGTCTACGGCCCCTGGGGCAGGCCCGATATGGCATACTTCAGGTTTACAAAGGCCATAGCAGAGGGGAGGGCGATCGACGTTTACAATAACGGCGACATGATGCGCGACTTTACCTATATCGACGATATTGTCAGGGGTGTTGTCAGGGTGATCGACCTCGTTCCTACGGCAAACAGTTCATGGGACGGAATGTCGCCCGATCCCGGAAGCTCAAAGGCTCCTTACAAAATATACAATATAGGCAACAACAGTCCAGTGAAGCTGCTTGAATTTATCAAGGCGCTGGAAGATGAACTGGGGATCGAGGCCAAAAAGAATTTTCTGCCCATGCAGCCTGGCGATGTTTACGCAACGTACGCGGATGTTGATGACCTCGCGGCGGATACCGGATACAGGCCGTCAACTCCTATTAGTGAGGGATTAAAGCGTTTTGTTTCATGGTACAGGGAGTATTATGGAGTCAAACCTTAGCCTGATTTTAACAGGATTTATTATCGGCAATAAATTAACTGCTGGAGAACTGGTTAAAAAAGCCGGGTCGTGCGGTTTTAAGAAAATTGTTCAGTAATTAATGTATACGTGGAATAAAACTTGACGTTAAGTCATAAAACATAAAGAAAGAATATAATCACTGTTTTAAAATATCGCAGAGGGAATAAATGAGCAAACTAAACGTAAATCATGTATTCACTTCAGAATCTGTAAGTGAAGGACATCCCGACAAGGTGTGCGACCAGATTTCTGACGCCATACTGGACGCATGCATCAAAATAGACCCTGCAAGCCGTGTCGCATGCGAAACAGCCACTTCGACTAATTTTGTGCTTAACATCGGTGAAATAACATGTTCAGGATGGGATAAAATAGATTCCGAGAAAATAGCGCGCGACGTTGTAAAAAAGATCGGCTATGATAAACCCGAATATGAATTCTGCAGCAGCACATTTGAGTACCTGTGCCGTATTCACGGACAGTCCGCTGACATAGCTATGGGTGTCGATGAATCAGATGGCCGCGAGCAGGGCGCGGGCGATCAGGGTATGATGTTCGGCTACGCGTCAAAGGCTACGCCCGAGCTTATGCCCGCGCCAATATTATACAGCCATAAGCTGCTTGACCGTCTGCAGGCTGTACGCAAGAGTAAAGAGATTCCCTACCTGCGGCCCGACGCGAAGTCACAGGTTTCTGTGCGCCATGTAAACGGTAAACCCGCGGAGATTACAGCCGTGGTAGTTTCGCATCAGACCGATGACGTCCCTCTTGAAAAAATAAGCGCGGATATAATTGAAGTGATCAATAATACGCTCGGATACACGGGCCTGCTTAACGCGAATACACAGTACTATGTTAATCCCACCGGGCGCTTTGTTATTGGCGGGCCGCATGGTGACGCGGGGCTCACTGGCCGCAAGATTATCGTGGATTCATACGGCGGTGTCGGCTCCCATGGCGGCGGCGCTTTTTCAGGCAAAGACCCGTCCAAGGTGGACAGATCTGCCGCGTATTACTCCAGGTATGTCGCGAAAAATATTGTGGCAGCAGGAATTGCCGATAAATGCGAAATCCAGGTCGCGTACGCAATAGGCGTGGCAAAACCGATGAGCATAAATGTGAGTACCTTTGGCACATCAAAGGTTGATGAAACAAAAATTCAAAAATTCCTTGAATCCGAAGAGATCTTCAACTTCCGCCCCGCGCAGATCATAAAGTCTCTCGGGCTTCTTTCCCCGTCAGGGTGGCGCTATCAGGACACCGCGGCTTATGGCCATTTCGGCCGCGAAATATTCCCCTGGGAAAAGACCGATAAGGTTGATGATCTGAAAAAGGTTTTTAAGATGTAACCCACTGGTGACGGACCTTAAAATCAGGGAATATTTGCATAGGGTGAATATACAGGCTGCCTGTGGGGAATCCGCCGGCAGCTTTTTTAATTGATTGTAGATTAAAAGGCCTGAGTCCGGCAAAAGCCTTAATGCGTTTAAATAATAAACAGCTTGACATGGATTAGATCCCCGTGAAACCGTTAGTATCCGCATAAATCAGAGTTTTTTAGTATGACTTTATTATTATAGAACCCGGGACATTTTAATGGCAAAAAAGGCAATTATTACTGGAATAAGAGGTCAGGACGGAGCGTACCTGGCAAAAAACCTCCTTGAGAAGGGATATGAAGTTTATGGTGCAGACAGGAGAAGCGGTGATACCACTTTCAGGCGTCTGAATGAATTCGGCATTCATAAAGATGTTAAAATACTCTATATGGACCTTCTTGAACTGACCAATATATATCGCACAATAGAGAGGATTAAACCTGATGAGGTGTATAACCTCGCGGCGCAGAGCTTTGTGGGAACCTCGTTCGACCAGCCCATAATAACTTCAGATATAAATGCCATGGGGGTAATACGGCTGCTCGAGGTTATACGTCTGGTTAATCCTGAAATAAAATTCTACCAGGCCTCGACCAGTGAAATGTTCGGCAAGGTAAGACAGATTCCCCAGAACGAGGATACGCCGTTCCATCCCCGCAGCCCGTATGGTGTGGCAAAACTTTACGCGCACTGGGCGACTGTGAACTACAGGGAATCGTACAACATGTTCGCGTGCAGCGGCATTTTATTTAACCATGAAAGTCCGTTGCGTGGCCTTGAATTTGTCACGAAAAAAATTACAACCGGAGTTGCTGCTATAAAAAAGGGAAAACAGGAGAAGATAGTTCTGGGTAACCTCGATTCCAAGCGTGACTGGGGATTTGCCGGTGATTATGTTGAGGGGATGAGGCTGATGCTGCAGCAGGATGAAGCTGATGATTATGTTCTTTCAACGGGCGAGACCCATTCAATCCGTGAATTTGTTGTTGAGGCATTCAGGCATATTGATGTAGATATAAAGTGGCAGGGCCAGGGGAGTGCGGAAAAGGGGATTGATGGTAAAACCGGCAGGGTAATGGTCGAGGTTTCGCCTGAATTCTACAGGCCAGCAGAGGTTGACCTTCTGATCGGGGATTCATCAAAGGCAAAGAAACAACTTGGATGGGAGCCGAAGGTCAGGTTCAATGAACTGGTGCAGATGATGGTTGAGTGGGATATTAAACATGCTGACTGATTATAATTCTGATTATTTCATATCTGTGAGGTGAAAATGAAAGGCATAATCCTCGCCGGTGGTACCGGCTCAAGACTTTATCCTGTAACACAGGTAGTATGCAAGCAGCTTCTGCCTGTTTATGACAAGCCGATGATATACTATCCGCTGTCAACACTGATGCTCGCCGGTATTAAGGATATTCTGATTATATCAACACCTGAAGATACCCCTGTATTTAAAAGAGTTCTTGGCGATGGAAGTCAGTTCGGGATATCCCTTAGTTACGCTGTACAGGATAAACCGCGTGGTCTTGCCGATGCGTTTATCGTTGGTGCTGATTTTATCGGTAAAGAGAGGGTTTGCCTTATACTTGGGGATAATATTTTTTACGGCAATGGATTAAGTGAACTGCTTCGCAATGCGGTTAAATACGAGGATGGCGCAACGGTCTTCGGCTATTATGTTAATGATCCCGAAAGGTATGGTGTTGTTGAGTTTGATGATAAGGGTAAGGCCATATCTATTGAAGAGAAGCCGGATAAACCTAAATCCAACTATGCTGTTGTTGGACTTTATTTTTACAACAATGATGTTGTTGATATAGCAAAGAATTTAAAGCCTTCACCCCGTGGAGAGATCGAGATAACAGATGTAAACAAAGAGTATCTTAGGCGCAGCAAGCTTAATGTTCAGAAGATGGGGCGGGGTTATGCCTGGCTTGATACAGGAACTCATGAGTCTATGCATGAAGCATCAACCTTTGTTAAAATAATCGAGGACAGGCAGTGCAATAAAATTTCCTGCATCGAAGAGATAGCCTATTTAATGGGATATATAGATGGTGTTCAGCTGCGTAAACTTGCTGAACCGCTGATGAAGTCCGGTTATGGACAGTACCTTATAGATATACTTGAGAAAAAATAAGAATAAAAGGATTTTCTCGCAAAGGAGCTAAGGCGCA
>Ga0255343_1005984_pt1 | contig 11031 bp, 11 predicted proteins | sample wastewater_treat_4_FD_192413 | JGI IMG/M metagenome (GOLD analysis project Ga0255343, IMG submission 192413) | Wastewater microbial communities from Lulu Island WWTP, Vancouver, Canada - plant16 | ecosystem: Engineered > WWTP > Wastewater > Unclassified | place: Canada: Vancouver, British...
CCCGATGCAACATTTTGTGCTATTTTTGCATCTATATAATGAAACAGTCAATGAAAAAGCAGTCGGCTTTAACTGATACTGATTTAAATGATCTCATCCAGAGGTGTTTGAAGAGGGACGTCGTAGCTCAGAAACGCTTGTACGATGCCTACGCACCAAAGATGCTGGCTTTGTGTATCAGGTATATGGGCGATCGCGAAGCGGGGATGGATGTCTTGCAGGACGGATTTGTGGCAGTTTTTTTTAAACTCCGTTCCTACAAGGGTGAGGGTTCTTTTGAAGGTTGGATGAGGAAGATTTTTGTCAATGAAGCATTGATGGTACTTCGCAAAAACGACGCCCTTCGTTATGCAGACAAGATTGACACCATTCCTGCGGCATTTATGATGCAAAGCAATGACGATGCCGTTTCCAGGATTGGAGCAAAAGAGCTTACCGCACTGATTGAAAGTATGCCTCCGGGTTACCGTGCGGTTTTCAATCTCACCATTGACGGTTTTCAGCACGACGAGATCGCCCGAATGCTGGGCATATCTTCAGCATCATCGAGGTCGCAACTCTCAAGAGCCAGAGAATGGCTGCAGAAAAGAATTGAAGAATTGTATTGAATGAACGAAAAAGATCTATACGAACTTTTGCAGGAAAAGCTTGATGCCAGCGTCGAGATGCCTGATGCATCCATTTGGGAGGGTATCCGCAGCAAAATGGCACGACGTCACAGAATGATGGTGGCGCGTCGCGTTTCGTTCATTTCGGTCGCAGCCGCTGCGGTACTTGCTGCCGGATTGTTTATATTTAGGGAAGACGAGATTTCTACATTGCCTTCTACCCCTCCCGTTATGGCGGAGAGTGTTCTCCCCGAAACGGAGACTCAAGTTGACCGGGAAGTTAAGCCTATGGCTGAACAAATTGCCGGTCTTACCTCTTCAGGCGTGGTGGCTCAGCAGGCAAAGCCCGTTTCCCGTCCCGTAACACCCACCCTAGATAAACTTACAGAGAGTCCGTCATCGACAGCCGACAAGGTTGTTGAGGAGAAAGTCGTTGCAGATATCGTTGCATCAGACGATGGTGTAGTGGCAGAGCAGGTAGTTATACAAGACAATAAGCCTGCGACAGATCCTTCAATCCGTGAATGGGACGAGAAGGATCTCGACGCTGTTATCGGTAAAGAAGAAGCCGTTCACAGCAGATCCAAAAAGAACACATCATTACTCGCTATATCTTCCAATATTTCACAAGTCGCATCAAAGGATGGCATAATTGCTGACCTTGGGCCGAAATATGCTCCTTCGGAATTAGGTACCGATTTTGAGTCCCATAATATTATCCCCTTTGATGATGAGCCGCAGTTTGACATACCGCTGTCGTTCAGTCTCCAGTTTAAACAAGCCATAGTGCCGAGATTATACATCGGTACAGGTCTTGTTTATACTTATCTTCATTCGCAGTACATCGCTATGATAAACATGGAGCGACAGCCCAATGTCTCCAGCCAGCTTCATTACCTCGGCATTCCACTCAATCTCTCTTACAATTTTGTCGATCGTCCAAGGTTTGACGCATTTGTATCAGCGGGCGGTATGGTTGACAAGTGTATAATGAGGCGTTATGTCTATGGCAGCACAGATAGACGTGAAAAAGTTGACGGTGTACAGTGGTCGGTAAATGTTGGTCTGGGTGTGGAATACTGGTTTGTACAACATGTAGGCATCGCCTTCAAACCGTCGGTGGCCTACTATTTCGACAACGACCAGCCACTCAGCATTCGCACTAACCAGCCGATACAGTTCAATCTTGAGTTGGGTTTGAGATTCAGGATGTAGCGTCATAACCTATATACATAAATAATAGAGAAGCGATCCCAAGGGGTCGCTTCTCTATTATTTATGAGTTCTGAGTTCCGAGTTATTATTTCTGAGTTCCGAGTAAGGAGTAAGTTATTAGTTGTCAGTTTCTAGTTTCGAGGTGCATGTTGCGAGTTTCGGATACTCGGTGTGACTCAATACTCCATATCACACATTGAAAACACAGAACCAAATACCTCGCAACCCGTACCTCGCACCACGCAACACAACTTTACTCTTCATACAGCAGATAGGGTTTTCTTTGCTCTTTAAATAAGGCGACATCTTCTGCCCACATTGCCTTAATCTCTGCGGCTGAAGCTCCGGACATTATCATTTTTCTTACGTAGTCACGGCCTATTAGCAGTTCAAAGAACGAACGGAAAAAGTGGGAGTCGAGGTTGAGATTGCGGTATGCATCTATGACATATTCAAGGTTGAGACCTGCAGCACTGATTTGCTCAATTGACGGCTTGGTGCGAAGGTCTACTCCGAAGCACTCTCTGTCGAGTTGAGGAGGATTTTTTGCTCCATCCACGCTGCGAGGTGTAAAGGAATATTTGTATCCCTTCATATTGGGGTGACCATACATCTGGAATGCCTTGTCGGTACCACGTCCGAGACTTACGGGAGTGGCCTCGAAATAGCACATCGAGGGGTAGAGATATATAGAACGCATATCAGGAAGGTTGGGTGAAGGTTTTACCGGAAGAGAATAGCGTGATTGGTGAGTGTAATTGTTGCATTTAATAACGCTAAGATCGCACTGGATGCCGTCCGGCAGCCATTTTTCGCCATTTATCATCAAACCAAGCTCACCAAATGTCATACCGTGTACAACGGGGATGGGCAGATAGCCTACTGTTGATTTGTATTGCATATCGAGGATAGGGCCATCAACATAGAAACCAAGGGGATTGGGACGGTCCATAATGATCATCTTTTTGCCGTTTTTGGCGCAAGCCTCCATTGCTTTTGTCATAGTGGTGATGTAGGTGTAGAAACGGCAGCCCACATCCTGAAGGTCAAATACCATTATGTCAATCTCATCCATTGTCTCCTGGGTGGGATAGCCCCCTTTGCCGTCATAGAGCGAACGGATGGGTATTCCTGTCTTTTCGTCAACGGAACTGCTCACCAGTTCACCGGCATCGGCATTCCCTCTGAAACCGTGTTCAGGCGAGAGGATGAGGACTACGTTTACTCCTCGAGAGAGGATTGTGTCAAGCAGATGAGTGCCGTTGGAGAGAATACCTGTCTGGTTGGAGAGCAGGCCTACCTTCTTTCCCTCAAGCAAAGGCAAATACTCGTCAAGCGACTCGGCTCCTACCATGATTTGCTCCTGAGGCACATCCGTGGCAGTTTCATCATTCTGACTTTTTGGAGAGCATTGACAAAAAGATACTGCAAGCATAATTGCTGCAATGGAGAATATGAATCTTCTCATAATAAATGGTATTTAAGTTTTTAGAATAATAACCTTCTGGTATCAGCGTCATCCACAAGAATATTAACCTTTAGAGTCTCCTCCGGCAGAAGTTCCTCTATCATCTCCGGCCACTCTATAAAACAGTAATCACCCGAATCAAAATACTCGTAAAGTCCTATATCCATCGCTTCGGAGAGGCGGTTGATGCGATAAAAGTCAAAATGATAGAACCGGCTCCCTTCGCCATTTGCATATTCGTTGATGATGGTAAAAGTGGGACTATTGACTACATCCAATACTCCCAGTTGGCGGCACAATGCGGTGATAAATGTGGTCTTGCCGGCCCCCATTTGTCCGTAAAATGCTATTATCCTGCTTTTACCAGCCTTTTCCAGAAAAACGCGTGCAGCTCTTTGAAGGTCGTCGGTACCGTTGATGATAATCTCAATCATAAAAATTGCCTCTGTCCAGATTGCGAAATTGTATGGCTTCGCTGATATGCTGCAAAGATATAAAATTATCGCCATCAATATCTGCAATGGTACGGGACAATTTGAGGATACGGCTGTAGGAACGGGCCGATAGATTGAGCCGATGTATGACATCTCTGAGGAAGCGTTTCTGCTCGGTGCTGACTTTGCAGTAGGTGTTAAGTTGTCGCACATTCATTTGGGAATTGGTGAATATTCCTTCGTTCTTGAAGCGCTCATACTGGATCTGTCGTGCAGCCATCACTCTCTTGGCAATGGCTTCGCTGGACTCTTCCTCTCCTTCGGCAATTAGATCGTCGCCACTTACCGCTTTGACAAAAATGTGCATATCGAGGCGATCCAACATCGGCCCCGAAATGCGGGACATATAGCGCAACACGGCTGATTGTGTGCAGGTGCATTTGTGTGAATCATCACCGAAATAGCCGCAGGGACAGGGATTCATCGAGGCAATCAGCATAAAGGAGGCGGGGTATTCCACTTTGTAGCGAGCTCTGGAGATGGTAACTTTACCATCTTCAAGCGGCTGGCGCAGCGCATCCAGTATGGTCTTGCTGAATTGTGCAATTTCGTCGAGCAAGAGAATTTATAATAGAAACTTGATATATTATTGATTAACTGATAATTAATAAATATATTACTACCTATTATCTAGACAACAACAGCCTTTTTATCCAAATAATCACCTTCGTGAAGCCAAAGAATCAACATATATTACTACCCCTCTCAATATAAACTCCTCTTAAAACCCCCTAAACCATTTTTGCCTATTTCTTTCCATAATTCTTCCGCATTTCACTGAACCTCAACACCATATCCACCATCCCCTTGGAACAAAATAGGTTTTAGCCGAAAACAAAACAACTGTTGGATACTCATACCAACCCCTCCCCAGCACCATTCCCAGCCTACTTTATAATCTAACCCTTCAGTTTTCGTGATTCTGGAAGAGGTAGGCATAATAGCCCCCACAGTGTCTTTCTACAAATGTGCCTCTCGAAAAAAATTTTTCCCAAGATTTTTTCAACTTTTATAGGGCATCCTTCCATACTTTTCAATCCAACCAACTATTTATAGGAAAACGAAAAGATTATGGAAAACACAAACTACAAAAGGACATCGAAAAGCCCAAGTCCTGAAACCAGGCAGAAGATTAGCCAATCTCTGAAAGGCAGAATGAAGAGCGACATCACAAAAAGCAAAATATCTGATTCGCTCAAACAATACTGGAACAATCCCCAGAACTTTCCAGACGATTTGGAACGAAAAGAAGGAACTGGAAATGGCTGGATTGAAACTGGAGACATTGTGTAAATGAAAAGGCTCAGGGTTGGTTCGGCTAATCCTTCTCATTTACTCCCCCTTTTCTTTTTTTCTTTTTCTCTTTTACTTTGTCAACCAAAGATGAAATGATGGTTATGATAAAACCAATGCCCAGAAGTAGAGTTAAGAGAAACCAACCGAAATCTTCATCAATAATTAAAATGACAATAAAGGTGAGGACGGCCAAGCCTAATAGCCCCAATCCTATCCATCTAATTACTGCTTTAGTTATTTCCTTGATGTTTGCCTTTGTGAAGCAGTCATAACAATAAATCTCATCATCAAAACTTCTTTTAAAAGATTTCCAATCTAATTCTTTATGGCATCTGGCACATACAAAAGGATTCTGCTTGGGATATTTATTAAAGTCGTTAATATTATACTTTTCATATACCATCCCCTCCAATACTCTAGCAATTTCTTCTTCGGGTTGTCTTTTTATAACTGGAGAGTCAAACGGAATATAACCGCTGTAATATATCTTAATTGAGTCTATTAAACTTATTCCTTTGTCTTCACTTTCTTTATCAGAAAACCAAGCAAGTAGCGAATGATTCCATTCATAACCATAGACAGATATGGATGAGAAATTGACATGCCCTTTTATATCAGACACACCCTCTTCTGTCTGTACCCTATCATATCCCTGAAAACCAGACATTCTTGTCGCTCCTGTCTCAATCAACTGAAGAGGGAGTGACTCGCCCTTTACAATTAAGAAATAGATTCTCGACGAGCCCACATTATCGCATAGTCTATTTCTCTTTGCTTTCTCATCAAGGTAATAATCAAGTTCATTAGACTTATCATCATATGACACTTGGATATCACTATTACATATGGCTATGCATGAATTAATGCTGGTTAGGTTTTGCTGAACTTTTAAAGCAAGATTTAATGTATCCTCTGCGCAACAAATACACACATCATGCACATATTTCGCATTTTTATTATCAGAATGAATTATTTTCTTAGACATTGTGACACCCGTATTAAACAATAATGTGGACAAGAATGATGGATAATTGACTCTAATTTCTGTTTCTGTACCAAAGAATGACTAAAGCAATTGCGACAATAACATCTACTGCATTCCATACCGTTCTACCAAGAGGTAACTTTACGAAAGGCTGAAATAGCAGAGCCAGAGCCCCAGCAATGATACTTAACGGTATTTGTTCTTCTTTGTAAAATGAGAACGCCATGCATGCGAAGATTATCATTGCCGCAAACCTTACGAGGGTATAGTATCCATAGGGCATCGGAAATAAACATATTATCAATGCTAGCGCCAAGCCTAAACCAATTTTGTAAAGAAGAGTATCCATATTTGTTCTACCATTCCCCGCTCGTTTAAAGTCATTCAATGAAAACTTGGATGTCAAAGAGGCTCTTTGTGGGAAAACTTGGGAGGTAGTCGAGAAGACATATGTTTTCATATTAGTTAAAGTAGCAGCCACTTCTGCCATGATGATGGGATACACTATGACCAAATGGTTGTCCCATCCTGCGTGCTTCAGAGCAGGGCAATCTTCTCAAATCTTGTTTGGGACTCATTCATAGTCATTTCTTACTATTCTTTATGAGTATATAAACAAATCCACCAACGATAACTATGGCAGCAAGAATACCCACCAAATAGGCAAACTCATCAGGCACATTGACGGCAAGCACAGCAAAAAAGATAAAAGTTCCCACAGCAGCAAGTAAACTCTTTCCTGTGCCTTTCCCAGCCCTCTCTAAGTCCATATCAATCACAACAGCCCCAATCACCCCAAGAACAAATAAAAAAACCCTTCCTGCATCAGTATAATCTGTATTACCACACGCACTAATCATTAAGGCACATGCACTCAAGAGTAATAGTGATTTGATGTGTTTAAGATGCTTCATTGCCAAAGTGTTTATAAGTCTCTATTGAAAGTTTTCCTGAGCTATAATTGTTTCAAGTCATCACACCGCAAGTATTCCAATTATTCTAGACGATTAAAAACGCTATCTGTTTTAGACTGTCTTCCCCAAGAAGAAACCATATACGCTTATGGCACCTTTAACTATAATTGCACCTGTCGTTTGAATTAATGATATCCCAAGAGTTGTAATATCATCACTCTCACCTTCTAATTTCTTCTACAGTCAAAATAATGATGATGATTCTTTCCTGTTTTCTTCTTTTGCTGCTATTTCTTCCATCCTATACTTTGTCTCTAGTTCTTTATCCACCATTCTACCATGAACTATTATCCTACCACTTTTATCTTCTTCTGTAAAAATATCAATATACTTTTCTCCAATCACCCACCGTCCACCTCTTAGCTTATTCTTGGCATGAGCGACATACATCCTTTGTTCCTTTTCAAATCTTTCAAGCTCTTTTTGATAGTACTCAGGATTCATCTGGCCTGTTTCAAAATCAAAAGGCTCATAAGGACGAGCAACACCGACAGGAGGGCCATAAGTAGTTTCAATAACAGACATGAAATCATTTAAATAATACTCTTCCTTATCATATTTGAACCATCTAGACACGAACTCAATTTTATATAGTCCACTGTCTTTCCCGAATATCAATGTCACATTATAGTATTGATTGCCGATTTGTTCATCATAACAATACATCGTATTACCTCTTCTTATATAGTGTTTGAAATGAGGCAGCCTTGCCACCTCGCTGGGCGGCATACCAAATAGAGCACCAGCATATGCCTTTTTCCCTTCTTTCTTCATATATGCTTTTTGTTCCTTAAGAATGTTGGGGGTGGGTTCGGGATAAAAATATTCCGCATCGTCATCGGGAACAGACCAGCTCCATGTGGGCTCTTCTATGGAACATAAACGTAGTTTTACTTTTCTCCCCAGATACTCTGTTTCTCTTCCAGCATACTCCGTGTTTATATACTCAACGGCTATCTCCTTTGCTTTATCATGTGTATCTGCCTTAAAACTATAATCAAAAACCCGCATCCCGTCAACAGACAGAGTCAATCGGTAATTATCTCTTTCACATCCCAGCAACATAGATAGACAAAAAATATACACTATCGTTCTTTTCATAATTGTCATTTTTGTGATACCCCTGTTTAGTGTCAATAATATGTATAGGCAGAATTGTCTGCTTGTTTTGTTAATAGTCTTTTAGATAAAAAAGTTATGGAATCTTCCATATAGCGCCAACTTGAGCGGTTTACCATTCCAATTCTCTATCCTTTAACCAATTTTGAGAGACTTTATTCCCAAGTCTTGCCGCCTTAATGTGAAGTCTTACCGTTTCCCAATAATACTCTTTATTGCTGATAGTGTTGTAGTACTTTCTATCATGATTATCATTATTATACCAATGCTCTTCATCCTTGAAATAACTCGCATATGCTAATGCGAGATTACTCATTGCCGTCGAACTATTTGGATTGATTTCTAAGTATTTGATATACATTTTGATTGCCTCAGATGTCCTTCCCTGTTTTGAGTACAAGTAGCCAAGTCGGAAAAGCCCCTCACCTTCATCAATATCTTTTAATTTGTTTGCCCACAATTCGGCATTTTCATATTTCTTGTTTTGGGTATAAGCAAGACTCAAAGCATCCAGTGCCCTTATATTGTCAGGTTCCTCAGCTAGTATAGTTTGAGCAAGCGTTATCGCTTTTTCATTGTTACCATTAGCAGCATACGCCCAAGCGAGCGCGGATACAACCTTTGTCCAAGAGAATGTATAATCCCCAATCTTCAACGGCATTCTATTCTTATTCAAAGACATATACTCTTCCCATGCCTGTATTGGACTGTCATTTAATGCGCCAGAAATGTCATAAAAAGCACCCAGCACGGCATATGAACGCCAATCTTTTTTGTTTAATGAAATGGCCTTCTTACATACTTCTTCCGCAAGTTCAGGCATATCATTTTCAAAAGCGCTGATAGCATCAGTTAATAGCTGCGTAACTTTCTTATACCGATTATTGCCAAATAACTTGGGGGCTGACTCAGTTCGGCTTTCTGTTTTATCAGTTAAGCTACTATGTGAATTAGTGTTCTTTTGCCCTTGTTTTACTCGACATGTGATGTACAACGAATCGCCCGCAAACTCTATTCCGCCAAATTTTTGAATCGCAGTTTGGCCCAACAATAATGGAGCATCAAGACTTCGAACAACAGTCGCCCTAACATTATTAATAATGAGCCCCTCTATCTCAACAGTCTTGAGCATTATCTCCATGTTCTCCACTATGCTTCCGTCTGCAATCTGAGAATAACTCTCGCCCAAGAAATCCGTATCGTCCAAGTATCCATTTTTATACAAAAATCTTGCTTCGGTGGTTGACAGGCAAACATCGCTCGCTCCTGTGTCAAATATGAAGTTCATCTTAACCCCATTGACGATGCAAGGAAGTTCATATACTCCGCCTCTTTTAGTCATCTTGATTCCGACTCGTGAATATACAGAGTCTTGTTTACTATCTACCAAAGAGTCGAGCGCATTTTCAGCGATACTGGTAATATCCTTTGCCGTTTTCGTTTCCTTTTCACACCCATTTAGGAAAACGACAAAAGGTAATGCAAGCAATAGTAGTAGTCTTTTCATAATTCTATTATACGATTGTGTATCAAAGTTAATCTTTGAGAATGAGCAGCAGTTCCTTTCCAAGAAAGTGTATATGTTTGCTTCTCAGTAGTTCATAGTCAATAAGTGGTTCCGTCCCATCAGCCAGGCACTTTCTACACATCGTCAGAATCTTGCCCATCACATTGCACCCTACATAAGTTCCAATATTGCAGACTTGATTAACCAACGCATCTCTCATCACCTCCTCATCCTCCAATGAGACATCAAGGTTCTCATAATCAAGTTTCATTTCCACTAATTTGGAAAACTCTTTTCTCTCAGCATTCTTTGCACCCCAAAAAGACGATGTAGCACCTTTCTGATATGTTGTGTCTTCAATAAGTATTGCATTGTCGGGGACAGCCATCAGCAGTTGTCTAAATTTTTTGTTCTGCTTAACTTTCATCCAAACCACATACAGCATCCATTCGACATTGAAGGTGTACCAATCATCCCTCGCCAATGATTCATTCTTTCTCCTTATCTCTTTCTTGGCTGAATACCCACTCTTCTCTACCAACAGTTTCTCTTGTATTGCGACATGTTCTGGCTTATCGTCAGAAAACATTCCAGCAATGTACGCACATTCGGATGAAAGGAAAGTGTGCCCCTGCAACTTGAATGAGAATCCACCGTTCATATTCCCAAAAGGAATCAGTTGCCCTTTCCTCAAGTCAGTTTTTCTCCTGAAGGCATATGTCAAAACCTTTGTGGCATCATAAACTTCAGGCTCATCCTTTCTTAAATCAGCAATAGTCGGTGGTTGAATGATTGGTTGATTCTTTTCAAGATAGTTGGTGTTATCCCGTTCTGACTTGATGATGAAATCAATCTTTTCTTGAATCTCCTGCTTTTTCTCTTCAATATTTGGCTCCTGGTATTCCAATGCACCATACTTCTTCAAGTCATCTTCGAACTCTATCTCACTCTTCGGAACTCTCTTGTCGATGGAAGAATGATTCGTTGGATTATTCGGATTGCAGTCCTTGTATTTCTCTCCCAGGACTGAGATGAATGCAGATGATTTATACAGTAAGTCGATACTCGCAAGGGGGCTGTAGAACCTTGTTTCGATGATTAGTATAGGGGTTGACTCTGGAAACACTCTTCTCCTTAATTCAGCAGCAATTCTCCTTTCCCTTGGAGTAATGAGCAACACCATGCACACATCGGATTCTTTAGATGAAGTTGCCGCCTCTGTGAAGGTGCTTGTGTGCATGAACCTGCCATGACAATAGTTTCTGTAATCACTTACAACCACTGAGGCCAATCCTGATTCAACCATCGTGGATTCCATCTCTCTTGCTATGGGTTCGCCATAACTACCATACAAGACACTAAAGT
>Ga0255343_1006009_pt1 | contig 11005 bp, 10 predicted proteins | sample wastewater_treat_4_FD_192413 | JGI IMG/M metagenome (GOLD analysis project Ga0255343, IMG submission 192413) | Wastewater microbial communities from Lulu Island WWTP, Vancouver, Canada - plant16 | ecosystem: Engineered > WWTP > Wastewater > Unclassified | place: Canada: Vancouver, British...
TGACTGCCCTGGCTGAAAGTGCAGGTGCAATTGTAGTTGGGCGTCTCCAGCAGAAAATCCGAGAGGTTAATCCTTCTACTTATATCGGCAAAGGCAAAGCCCAGTATCTTTGCGAAAAAGTACAGGAGAGCCGGGCCAATCTGGTTATCTTTGACAATGACCTGACCCCAGGGCAGATTCGCGAACTGGAGAATATTCTGAAGGTGCGGGTGCTGGACCGCAGTGAGCTGATTCTTGATATCTTTGCTGTTCGTGCTCAAACCAAACAGGCCAAGCTTCAGGTAGAGCTGGCCCAACTTGAATATACCTATCCTCGCCTGACGCGGATGTGGTCTCATTTGGATAATGTAGCCGGAGCCGGCGGAGGAACGGCAGCAGGGGCGGTGGGTGGTATTGGCACTCGCGGCACAGGGGAAAAACAGCTCGAAATCGATCGACGGCTGGTCAGTAAACGCATTACGGATCTTAAGCGGGAACTGGCTGCAATGGATCGGCGAATTCTGCGGGAAATTGGAGGACGAAAGGATTTTTTCAAGATTTGTCTTGTGGGCTATACCAACGCCGGCAAGAGTACGCTGATGAACGCCCTGACAGGGGCGGATGTGTTTGTTGAAGATCGGCTGTTTGCAACACTTGACACACGGACACGAAAATGGCGAATTGACGGCGGTTTGGAGGTACTGCTGAGCGATACAGTCGGCTTTATCAGCAAATTGCCTCATCATTTGGTTGCTTCCTTTAAGGCGACGCTCGAGGAGGCGGTGCATGCAGACCTGCTGCTTCACGTGGCTGATGCATCCAGTGCGGAAGTTTTTGAGCAAATTCGAAGTGTTCAAACTGTACTGCAGGAAATCGGCTGTGGCGACAAACCTATTCTTCTGCTTTTGAATAAATGCGACCGGATTGCCAACGGCGGACTGTTTGAATCCTTGCAGGCGGTTTATCCCGAAGCTATCTGCATCTCAGCGAAATCAGGGCTGCATCTGAAGGAACTGGCTGATTGTGTGGTAGAACAGGTGAAAGGGCAGAACATTTATATCCGTCTGTCGTGCAAAGCAGCTGACGGCAAGGTAATTGCTTTCCTGAGAACCTATGCGGCGGAGCTGAAAGAAACCTATAGCGAGGAAGGCGTGCTGCTGGAAGGATGGCTGGGGAAAAATCAGCTGCCTCATCTGAGGCATTTGGGAGCGGAACCGGCAGAAGTTCATTTCTAATCTTCTCTGTGTAAGAACATTTCTTGCCAAACAAAATAGATTATGCTTTACTGTCAGCATGTTCAGGCAAGTGACTATTATCGGTGATGGAGCGATGGGTACCGTCTGCGGGATGCTGCTTTGCCGCAATGGCATCCGAACGACGATGTGGGGGTATAATGCGGCTCAGCTTGCTCAATTTGAACAGGCTCGCGAAAATAGCCGTTTTCTGCCCGGCTATCGATTTCCAGATTCGCTTCATCTTGACTCAAACGATTCCACAGCGATGAGAGGAGCGGAACTTTTAGTTTCCGCTGTTCCCTGTCAGTTTGTTCGAACAGTCTGGCAGCGATTGAAGCCCTTTGTCCCCTCGGTGATCCCGATTGTAAGCGTTACCAAAGGGCTCGAAAATGGGACACTGTTTCGTCCGTCCGAGATTCTTGCCGATGCGCTCTCCGGCAACCATCATTATGCGGCTCTGTCGGGGCCGACGATTGCTGACGAACTGATGCGGGAGCTTCCGGCAACCGCAACCGCCGCTTCTGAGGATTTGCTTTTGGCTGAGGCGGTTCAGAAGACCTTTTCGACCCCCTTTTTTCGAGTCTATACAAATTCCGATCTGAAAGGTGTGGAATTGGCAGGGGCGATGAAAAATGTGATTGCGATTGCCGCCGGCTGCATCGATGGGATTGGAGCTGGTGATAATGCCAAAGCGGCACTGATTACACGGGGATTGGCTGAAATTAAGCGGCTGGGAGTGGCTTTGGGTGCGAGGGAAAGCACTTTTGCTGGCCTGAGCGGGCTTGGGGATTTGGTGACCACCTGCATTTCTCCCAAAGGGCGCAATCGGACATTCGGGGAGCGGATTGGCCGCGGAATGTCGGCCGCAGAAGCTCTGGCGCAGACCGCCGGTGTAGTCGAAGGAGTGTCCACCTGCCGCTCCGTGGTGGATTTAGCAATAAAGGTGGGGGTGGAAATGCCGATTTCGGAGGCGATTCTGGCTGTTCTATCCGACAAGATGGATGTGCGGGAGGCGATTGCCGCTTTGATGAGCCGCTCTCTGAAGGCTGAATGAACACTCAAAAAGAAGATGTTTCATATCGATGGTCTTCTGATTTCCCTCTTTTTTTATAGGACTTTGTTAGTCCAATCTTCTCAGAACCCGGAATCATTCTTTTTGATTCTTTCTTTGAAAAACCGGAAGGGGTATTTTTGCCCCGCGTGGTTTCTGTTTTTTGAGTAATGCGGCGATTCCTTATCGGACGATGAGCGACAAAATTGCCGAGTTTGCCTTTTAACCCTCCAAAAAGCCGAACATTATGTACACTTTAAATACCGGCGGTTTATTTCCTGTCAGAAGAGTACGGGATAAGTGCTAATGTTGAAGAAATATCCTGACGACGAAACAGCGTGAGAAAACTGGTTTTGAACTGAGCGACGGGGGATTGGCAGGGAGCTTAAAGGCAATGCGCCAAGGAACGGAAACGGAATATGTTTGGTAAAAAGTACGGTCCGATCGGAGTCGATTTGGGCAGCGGGCATCTGCGAGCCGTCCAGCTGGCGCAGAATGGACAGGGTCTGTTTCTTCACGCAGGGGGGATCAAGACAAAACCTGACCAGCTCAAGGCAGGGACCCCCGAATGGCAACGGTGGGCGATGGAGTCCCTTCGGGAAATCATTCGCGAAAACCACTTCAAAGGCATTAAAGTGGTGACAGCATTGCCGTCTGATGACTTATTTATCGATCAGGTTCGAGTCAGCCGCTCCTCTTCTCCCGAGGCAATTGAACGAGCAGCCTTTGCGAAAGTGCAGAATAAACTGCCGTTTAAGGCGGAAGAGGGACTGCTGAAATGTGTTTTTGTAGAGCAGCCGGAGGCCAAAGGGGCGGAGATTGAGGTAGTCGTGATGGGAGCCAGCCGTCTTGCAGTGGAAGTTCATCTGGCCATTTATGAACAGGCAGGGCTGGAGGTAGCAGGGATGGTTCCCTGGCCGCTGGCCATGATCAGCAGCTATACGTGTTTTTTCTGCCGACGGCGCAACGAGCAGGATCGGGTTTCCATGCTGATGTCGCTTGGTACGCACCACTGCAATATCGTGATATGTCGAGGTTCGGCGCTGCTGTTTGCGCGGGTAGTACCGATTGGTTTTGCTCATCTGAAGCAAACTGATGAGATGAATCGGCTGATTGCTGAACTGGATGCATGTACGCGATATTTTCAGACGATGTCGGCTGTTGAGCCCATTGAACGGCTACTCTTTCTGGCTGGCAGTGGGGTTGGCCGTTCTGTTTGCGAAGGGGTGGCGGAATTAGCTCAACGTTTGCAGATTGCAGCACAGGTGGGGGATGTGCTTTCAGCGATTCGGGTGGATTTTGCCGAGCAAAAGATGATGATTGACCGGCGAAATGCCAAAGTGGATTGGTCGCTGGCTTTCGGACTGGCTTTGCAGGGACTGAAAACGGGGAGCAAGCAAGTATAATCAGGAGAATACGGATATGGCAACCATCAATTTTGTACCGGATGATTATATTCAGCAGCGGCAGTCAAACCGTGCCAATTCTCTCTATTTAATTTTGCTGGTAGCGGTTCTTTGCGGGATCGGGGCGACATTTTCGGTGTTGAAGATGCGGCAGCGTTCCGTTCAGGCCGAACTGGCCCAACTGAGCCGCCAGCTCACTCAGGCCAAAGATCAGATTGCCAAGCTCGAAGAACTCAAAAGCAAGAACAAAACCCGCCTGAACGTTATGATGATGACGGCTTCACTGATTGAACAGGTACCGCGAAGCATTTTGCTGGCTTGCTTGACCAATAACCTGCCAGCCGGCGTTTCACTGACGACTCTGGAGATGAAGGAAAAAGAAAAACCCAAGACGCCGACGGCCGCTCCAACCAAATCTGGGACTGCGAAAAAGCCGGCTGCAGCTGCGGTGGGTAAAGCCGGCTCCACCCCTGCTAAAGTAGAACCGGACCTGCCGAGCACACCTCCAGAGCCGGAGGTAACGCTGATGATTCAGGGATTAGCCCCAAGTGATATTGAGGTTGCCAATTATATTGCGAACCTGAATGAATCCATCCTATTTGACCAGGTGCAATTGGTGCAAAGTGAAGAGCGCGATGTGGAAGGGATTAAATTCAGGGAGTTTCGCCTGGCGGCTCGGATTCGACCGGAACTGAAGCTTACCCGGAAGGATATCGAGGAGATTCGCAAGAAACGGGATCAAACCAGCTGACCGAAAGGATAGTTCGATGAATAGCGGAGTTCGACATATCATTTTCTTTGTGCTGATTATTGCGATGGTGTATGTCTCCTACGCCTATATGATTCGACCGGCCAATGAGCATTTGACTCAGCAGCGGATGCAGATGGAAGCCAGTCGAGCCAAATTAGCAGAACTGGAGCGTGCCACAGCCGCATCGGAAGACCTCAGCCAGCAGCTTGAGCAGATGGAGCAGATCATCCGAGAATTTGAAAGCAAGCTGCCGCCCAGCAGTGAAATTCACACAGTGTTGGAAAACGTAACACTGATTGCCCAACGTCACGGGCTGGTCCCCAAGATGATTCGCACACTCAAGACGACAACCAACGGCGGCTATATTGAGCAGCCCCTCGAAATGGAGCTGCACGGAGATTTCAACTCGTATTATGCCTTTCTGCTCGAGTTGGAGCGGCTGGATCGAATCACGAAAATCCGCCAGCTGGAACTGAAAAAGAAATCCAAGTATGAAGGGCAGACGGAAGCCAAATTTATCATGAGTATCTTTTTCCAGAATTCGCGAGCGTAAGGGGACTTATCATCCACTATGCTGAAATTGATTTAAATGATAAGGAGTCGGACCTATGCTGTCTTTTTTACGCGATGAAAATCAGACTCCGGCAGCAGCACAGATGCAGAATGCCGGGGACTCTTCTTCGGAGGAGCAGGCCAGTGCCTCGCAGGAGTTTCTGCGTCCGGCGGTGCGGACCCAAACGGTAAAGCAGGGAACCATCATTTTGGCCGTTTTGTTTCTGGCGGGTGGAGCTGCGGTTTGGTGGATGATTAAAAAATCCGGCCTCTCTCAAGCCCAGGGGGCGACGGCAGAAACCTTTCAGATTGATCAGGTACTCTCGCAGCTGAGCAGCTTTCAAAAAGATATGAACTCTCAGATGAATTCGGTCTCCAGCCGCTTTTCCCAGGTTTCTGAACTGGGGCAGATTACGGTGGCGGATCTGAAGAAAAATCCTTTCCGGCAGGAATGGTCGGCGGCCTCTTCCGGTGAAGATTTGTCCTTGAGTCAGACTTTGATTCGCAAAGAAGAAATGCGTCGGAAGGCGGCTACTCTCAAACTATGGAGCATCACGCTTCGAGAGCAGAACTCCTGCTGTATGATTGGAGATAAGGTCCTTTATGTCGGAGATGCTATTCAGGGGTTTGTCATCAAACAGATTCTTCCAGACCGGGTCGTGCTGAGCTGGGAAGACATCACTGTGGAGCTGAAGATTGAGGAATGAATGAAACGCTTGTTTGGGAAAAGTAAATCGGTCCTCGAATCGGTATCTCTGACAGAGCTCGAAGAGCAGGATGGCCAGATTGAGCTGGCTCCCGGCCTTCGAAATTTATATTGTCCAGAGCCGAAAGCATCTCTGCATGTTCGAGATTTGGCGGATGTGCTGGCGGAAATGGGGGCATTAACCGACCAGCAGCTGCAGGAATTGCGGTCAGAAAAAGTCCGTCGGGAAGAGCTCGAAAAGCATCTTAAGAAAAAGGGGCTCTCTCCGGAGGTGATTCTCGAAGGCAAAGCCCGTTTGTACGGCTATGAGTTTGTCTGTCTGGAGCCGGAGAAAGTGGACCGTCAGGCCTTCGGCAAACTCGAGATGGATTATATCCGCAGCAACCATTTGATGCCGGTGTCCATTGAAGACGGTACGCTGGTGCTGGCGGTCAGTGATCCAGATAATGTTTTCGGCTTTGATGATGTTAAGCGGCAGACGGGGATGAAGGTTCGAGTGGTAGTCTGCACTCCTCAGAATATCGAAGCTGTGTGCGATGTCTTTGATCAGAACAAGTTCGATTACAACGTTGATGAAATTATTAGTGATTTGGGCGAAATTGAGCTGATCCAGGAAACTGAGGAGGATATTGAGGACTTAGAAAAAAGTGCCGGTGAATCACCGGTGATAAAGTTTGTTAACTATATCCTCAGCAATGCTTTGCGGGAAGGGGCCAGCGATATTCATATTGAACCGAAGGAAAAATACACCAAAATTCGCTATCGGATCGATGGAGTGCTGTTTGAAATCCGCCAGGCGCCGGCGAAAATGCATCCGGCAATTATCTCGCGTCTAAAGATTATGGCTAATCTTGACATTTCCGAACGTCGTGTGCCGCAGGACGGTAAGATTGCCGTCATTATGGGCGGACGGGGGATCGATCTGCGGGTTTCGGTGCTGCCGACCAGCCATGGGGAAAAAGTGGTTGTGCGGCTTTTGGACAGTAAAAGCATTATGCTTGGTCTGGACAAGTCGGGAATGGAGCCGCGTGTTCTGGAGGCCTTTCGGGAGCAAATCGACCTGCCTCACGGTATTCTGCTGGTGACTGGTCCAACCGGCAGCGGCAAAAGTACTACACTTTATTCGGCCCTGGCTCAGATGGACAGCGAACGGCTGAACGTCTCGACAGTAGAAGACCCAGTCGAGTATAATCTCGAATACTGCAACCAGGTACAGGTCAATGAAAAAACGGGGATGACATTTGCAGCAGCTCTGCGCAGTCTGCTCCGTCAGGACCCGGATATCATCATGATAGGTGAAATACGCGATCAGGAGACTGCTCGAATTGCTGTTCAGGCAGCTCTGACAGGACATTTGGTGCTTTCGACGCTGCATACTAACGATGCTCCCAGCAGCGTCTCCCGACTGGTCAACATTGGCGTTGAACCCTATTTGATTGCAGCGTCGCTGAATGCGATTCTGGCGCAGCGGCTTGTAAGGCGAATTTGCGAACACTGTAAAGAAAGCTATCCGATGCCCGATGCAGCACGGCAGTACTTTGAAAGGGCCTCTATCGAGGTTAAGGAACTGGTGCACGGCAAGGGCTGCGAAAAATGCCGGCAAAGCGGTTATTCAGGGCGGGCAGGCCTTTTTGAGCTGCTTATCGTCGATGAGAAATTTCGTCAGCTGATTCACGAAGACCCCTCCGTTGACAGCATGCGGAAGGCCTTTGTTCGAAGCGGGTGGCCGACCCTATTTGAGGATGGTTTGCAAAAAGTGAAAAAAGGGATTACCACAATTGAAGAAGTTCTGCGGGTAACTGAGGAGGTTCGTTTGGAGATGGAAGAGGAACCACCTGTCAAATCAGCGGCTAAGCCATCTGCTAAAGCTGCCTCTGAAAAAACCGAACCACAACCTGCAGAGAAGAAACGGACAGAACGAGCGAGGAAAAAAACATGATTCCAGTGAAGGATATTCTGGCGATTGCCATCCAGTCCGGCGCATCAGACGTGCACATCAACACAACCTTGCCGCCGGTAATGCGTATCAACACAGAATTGATTTTGATGGACCTGCCGGAGGTGTCGAATGAAGATGCCGCCGCTATGGTGCTTGAAATGGTGGGGCCGGAAAAATTCAAAAAATTTGAGGAAAAGCGAGATCTTGACTTTTCGACAATGATTGATGACGGAAGCCGATTCCGTGTCAATGCCCATTATCAGAAGGATACCATCGCTATTTCCTTCCGAGCCATTTCTAATAAAGTTCCTAATATCGACGACCTTCATTTGCCTGAAATCGTCAAAGAGCTGACAGACCTGCCGAGAGGGCTGGTCATCGTAACTGGTCATACCGGTTCGGGCAAAAGCACAACGCTGGCTTCGATGATCGGGGTGATCAACAAGAAATACAAAAAACGCATTATTACCCTTGAAGACCCTGTTGAGTATCTGCTCGAAAACAAGTCCTGCATGATTGAGCAGCGGGAAATCGGCTCCGATTGTCCGAACTTTGCATCCGGTCTTCGGCATGCCCTTCGTCAGGACCCGGATATCATTCTGGTTGGTGAAATGCGAGACCTTGAAACGACCAGTTCGACTATTACGGCGGCGGAAACGGGACATTTGGTTCTGTCTACTCTCCATACTATTAATGCCTCTCAGACGGTTGAACGTATCATTGATATTTATCCGGCCAGTCAGCAGAACCAGATTCGGGCGATGCTGGCTAACACACTTCAGGCGGTAATTTCACAAACCCTGTTTCGCCGAGCGGATCAGCCCGGGATGGTTCCCTGTACGGAGATTCTGCTGTGTACGTCGGCGGTACGAAACTGTATCCGGGAAAACCGGATTTATGAAATCCCCAATGTTATTGAAACATCGCGCCGGCTGGGAATGCAAAGCATGGATTACAGCATTCAGCAGATGTATGAGGCCGGCTATATCGACCGAGAAGATGCGGTTAACCGCTCGAGCAATCCTGCCAAAATGGAAAAACTTTTGTCTCCTGCCCCTGCCCGGAAGGGGGAGGCGGCCTCTCCCAAAACTAAAGTTATTGCATAACAGAACAGGATAGAAAACGTATGAATATTCTGGAAAAAATCAGCTCCGTATCCTCTCGTTCGCAGTCTGCGGCAAAGACAGCGGCTGCTCCCGGCAAAACTCCAAAGCCGAAGGGGGGATTTCAATTTGAATTTGGTCCAAGCCGCAAGGATATCCTGAACTTTACCAACCAGCTGGCAGTGATGCTGCGGGCCGGCATCAGTCTCCAGGATGCCCTTGAATCTATTGGCTCTCAGATGGAGAAACAAAAATTCCGGGCCATTGTGATGGACCTCAAGCAGCAGATTGAGGCGGGTAAGAGCTTCTCTCAGGCCCTTGGTTCCCATCCGGAGGTCTTTAACAATCTTTATATTAACATGGTGGCGGCGGCGGAAATATCCGGGTCTATGAGCTCGATGCTTCAGCGGCTGGCGGAATATCTTGACCAGGAGGCGGAGACTCGCGGTCAGGTTATCAGCGCGATGGTTTACCCGATTATCATTGGGGTGATGGCGGTTACGTGCGTGACCTTTCTGCTGACGTTTGTTTTGCCGCGGTTTCTGCTGGTGTTTGAGGGGAAGGAGCATTTGCTGCCGACTCCCACCAAACTGATTATGGCCTTGAGCAGCGGCATTCGAGGTTATTGGTTTATTATTTTTCCGGCGCTTGGCGGGCTGATGTGGGGATTCTGGTATCTGACCCGCAAAACCCAGGCGGGCAAGCAGTGGTGGGACCGTACCAAACTGCGGATACCGCTTCTGAAGACGCTGTGCCGAAGTCTGTATATTACGCGGAGCATGCACACGATGGGTGTGCTGACCAATGCGGGGGTTCCGATTCTCGATACTATTTCGATTACTGCTCAGATTACGGGTAATTCCCTTTATGAGCAGATGTGGAAGGGGGTTTTTGAGGAGGTGCGGGAGGGGAAGAAAATTGCTTCCAGTCTGGGGCGCTATACGCTGATGCCCGGCAATGTGGTTCAGATGATTCAGTCTGGAGAAGAATCGGGAACGCTGGGGGATGTGCTGGATGATATTTCCCAGTTTTATGCCCGGGAGCTTCGGACGGTTATCAAAACGGTAACGAGTATGATTGAGCCGCTGATGATTGTGGTAATGGGCGTGCTGGTTGGATTTATTGCGATGAGTATCATTCTGCCCATTTTCAAGATGTCCAGCGTGGTTACCAGCGGTTAAGGAAGGAAAGAGACCTATGAACAAAAGGCGAAGCAACAGACGCAGGAGGGGGTTTACCCTTGTGGAGGTGCTGGTTGCGGTTCTGCTGGTGGGGCTGGCGATTGCCTCGCTGGTGGCTACAAGCGGGGCCTTTACGATAAAGAATGGGGCGGCGGTTGATTTGTCCACGGCGGAGTTTCTTATTGAGGAAATTCGGGAGCGGACGGCGATGATGGGGTTTGACGAGCTGGCGGCGATGAAGGAAGCGAGCTATTGTCCGCCGATTGATGTGAATGGGGAACAGCTGGAGGATTTCGGGGTGTTTGGTCAACAGGTTCGGGTGGAGTGTGTTGGTGGGGCGGATTTGGATGAAATAACGGAGTCGAGTGATTTTGTCCGGGTTACTGTTACCATTACGAAAAACGGGCGGCCTATCAGTTCGGCCAGCTGGATCCGTGCGAAGATGTAGGGTTTCGGGAGAAGAACTATGAAAAACAGGTGCCAATCCCGGTGGGGTTTTACGCTGGCGGAGGTTCTGATTTCGATGGCGATTCTGGCCGTGCTGCTGACGGCGGTGGCGGCGGCCTTCGATGCGTCGATGAAGAATTATAAGGATAATGAGGCCATTTCGAAGACGATGAATGCGGCGCGGGCGGCACTGCTGCGGATTACCAACGATATCCGCACGGCTCACGGGGTGGTGGTGAACGCCGAGCATACTGAGTGCGAAATTGATACGACAAGAGATGGGGAGGCGGTAACCTATCGCTATCGGTACGATGCGGAAGAAGAGATACTGTATCTGGATGATTATTCTTCCGGGACTGAGAAGTCCTATGTGCTGTGTGAGCATGTGACGGAGATGCAATTTGTCGGGGCGGCTATGCCCGGCAAGCCCAATCAGGTTCGCAATGTGAGAATTACGATGACCGTCACGGATAAGGATGAGGGGGCCAATCTCTCACGGAAGCTGGCGGCGGCGGCTGTTGTTCGCCGGAATCTATAACGGACGTGAAGGGGTCGAAACGAGAACGAAAGCCCTGGTATGCCGGGGCTTTTTTTGTCGGTGCATCGTGGGGGGCTGGGTTTTCCAAGGGTGTTTGGCGGGGGGTGTTGTCAAAAA
>Ga0255343_1006042_pt1 | contig 10949 bp, 10 predicted proteins | sample wastewater_treat_4_FD_192413 | JGI IMG/M metagenome (GOLD analysis project Ga0255343, IMG submission 192413) | Wastewater microbial communities from Lulu Island WWTP, Vancouver, Canada - plant16 | ecosystem: Engineered > WWTP > Wastewater > Unclassified | place: Canada: Vancouver, British...
CGCGAGGATCGCCGAGCCAGGTCAAAGGCGTTAGGTTCAGGGCCTAATCCCGTAGGGGTTCGCCGGTTCAAATCCGGCTCCTCGCATTATTCATATTTTATAGAGAATTTTTCAGGACATATCAGGTGTTATCATTTATTTCACGTATCACACCCTTGCAAAAATTTCATGATATTTTTGAAATTTCACTTTTGATGTGACCTCAAAGAACAACAGAAATTAAAACATTTTATTAGTGACAATACTATAATCGTAAATTGAGGGGAAATTAAATACTAATATCCATTCTGAAATCATAACTCATGCAGGACAGTTCATCATGAAATACATTATTACCGGTGGAGCAGGGTTTATTGGCTCTCATATTGCGGAGGAACTCTCAAGGAACCATGAAATAATCATCATTGATAACCTGTTTTCGGGTAAAGAGTCCAATATTGCATCTTTCCCGGTTCAATTTAAACAAGGAACTATCACCGATCTTCCTTTTCTGATGGAGGTTTTTAAGGGAGCAGACGGAGTCTTTCATCAGGCTGCAATCACATCAGTACCCCGTTCGGTGAAAAGTCCCCTGCCAACCCACGAGGTTAATTGCACCGGTACACTCAATGTCCTCCTTGCAGCCAGAGACTCTGGTGTGAGAAAAGTAGTGTGTGCCTCATCCTCCTCGATCTATGGTGACACACCAGTCCTTCCCAAGGATGAGACGATGATTCCCAGTCCTCTCTCTCCATATGGGATCTCAAAACTTACCGGAGAGCATTATGCACGGGTTTTTTCAGAGCTCTATGGGCTACAGACAGTCTCACTCAGGTATTTTAATGTATTTGGACCCAGACAGGATCCACAATCTGAATATGCAGCAGTAATACCGAAATTTATCACGAAGATCCTGGGGCATGAATCACCTGTTATATATGGTGATGGCAGCCAGACAAGGGATTTTACATTTGTAAAGGATGTTGTTCTGGCAAACATCCAGGCCATGGAGAGCAGCGTCGAAGGGATATTTAATATTGCATATCAGGATAGAATTGACCTTAATGCTCTTGCAGCCATGATCATGGATATTGTAGGAATTCATGTCCCGGTTTTGTATGAACCCCCTCGCCCTGGTGATATTCATGACTCACTGGCAGATGTCAGAAAAGCAAAGGAGAGTTTTGGGTATGAACCAAAGTACACAGTAAGAACCGGAATAGAACAGACGGTTGATTGGTTTAGAGGGCAGAATAAAAAATAAGTCAGCAGATAATTAAAAACCAGATAAATGCATGCTCTACTTTTTCTTCACCAGCTGAGGGATGGGTATTACTTCGTTTTTTTCTTTTAAGGCTTCTCTAATCTTCTCTTCAGTTTCAAGGCGTCTCATTAACTCTTCTTTACTCTCGAGTTCTTTTTTATTGAAATAAAAATTAAATACATGCCAGATAATATAACATGTAAAAATAATTCCTGAAAATACCAGAATTAAATACACATTTTCAACAACTTTCTCATTAATCTTTTCCGAAACAATTAATTTTTCTCTTTTTCTCTCTACTACATTAATGTTATCAGTAATGATGGAAATTTCTTCAGAGTTTTCAACGTAATTTAAAGCAAGGTTTAAAGAATTTAAAGACCTGGCCAGCAAGGTGCTTTTCTCATCCGGAGAAAAACTATCAGCGTAGTAGTAATATGAATATCCAAGATTGTTATACACTCCTGCATCAGAGGCATCAATAGTGCGGATTACAAATAAGTATGTCTTAATTGAATCAATATACTGTTCATTTTTTGCATAAGCCAGTCCAATATTTTTCCATGCAGTTGCATATTGGGGATAAGTATCTAATGCATTATCAAAGCAGTTGATTGCATGAGTTATATTTCCCTGATTATATGCTTCCACGCCTTTTTGATTCCATTCAACGGATATGGAAGGAATGGAAATATCATCAAAATTTTCACGAAAAGGAATAACCTTAAATTCTTCTTTAGTATTGTGAGCGATTTGTACCGGTTTTCGTTGATCCGAGGAAGAGTCAGGATTTTTTTCATTTTTCTCATTATCTGGAGATAAAGGTGTGCTGGTTTTAAACTGTTTTTCATTATTAATTGAATGATGTTTTGTCCCTGGGGTGGGAGTAGTTATGATTCTTGAAGGTTCTTGTTGTTCATTATTAAGAACATTCAAAGCTTTTTCAGCCTCTTCCAATCCCGGATCCCTTCTAAGTGCTTCCTGATATGCAATTTTTGCTTCTTCGATTCGAAGCATATCTTTTAGCAGGTCACCTTTCTGCTTCCATAGTATACCGCTTATGAGTTTCTGGTTATCAAGATATTTCAATGCAACTTCATTATTCTCTTTTTTTGCTATCAAATATCCTATCAAAATTTGCGTATCGGTATCTAATGGACAGTAATCCAAAGCTTTTTTGAACTTTTCTATCGCCTCATCATATTTGTTAGAGTTAAGTAATTTTATCCCATTAGCAAATGTCCCATGAAATTCCAAACCCTTATAACAATTTTCATCACCACTGGTTTTTTTATTAATTATCTTTTTTGTCTGTTCAGCATCTGAGTATTGCCCCAATTCATATTCCAGACTCATCTTCATCTGATCATATTTGTAAACGTGGCTTTGAGCATTGGCTGACGCCTGACGATAACATTCAAGAGCCCTTTCATAATCTCCAGCCTTTTCAAAAATAATTCCTTGCATTGCTAAATCTTCTGAAAGCGATCCAGTAACAGTTACAGTAGTAAGTGTGAAAAAAATAATGAGAGAAATGGATATTTTTCCTGAAATTAATTTAGAATAGAACATGAATTTCATTTCTCAATCAAAATGATTTGGCGATATTTCGAGGATCGTTATTAATAATAAACAATATCCAGAATTGGTTTGAACAAATTACATCATTTACAAAGACTCATATGAACCACTTATCAGCTTTTTCCATCCTCTCACTCTCTATATTTTGCATTAATTTGTTTTCAGCATTTATCACGCAAATTTTTGCTCCGTATTCTGAATTATTGGCACAAATATCAGATAAAGCAGACTGAGATCCCGTAACTAAAGCATAATTTGATTGAGCAACCAGGTTATCTGGATCTTCATATTTTGCCTTTTTAAAGTAATTCAAAGCCTCTTCTTTATTCCCAGAGATATATAATTCATATCCTATATTGTTGTATTCAGCAGATTTATCAGGACCTGGTTTTTTAAAGTCATTATTTTTGCCTGTCTCTTTAAAATTACATCCAAAATATGAATCTAAATACAAGTCCTCTGTTTGGTAAAATGAATCATATGTCTGGTCATTCTCACATGGCAGTAAGCAATAAGAACATCCAATTATGAGGATTAAAAATGCGATGAAATGAGCTTTTTTGATTTTTTTTTCTGAATAAACTTGAGATGACGTGGGCTTATTCATTGAGAGTGTATATTATCTGGAAATCATATAACTTTTATGATTTGATTTTTTCAATTTACATTTCGCACCCCCTGCTAAAAACCCCTTATGAGGCTTCGCCTCAAGCCTGACCAATGAAAAAAGTTTTTCATGCAAAAGGAGGGTAGAGTTTTTCAACGACATCGGCCAGGGAATTGATCGACGCAATCACCTCGCCAGAGATTGTCAGGAGCGTTTTCTGGGCTGATATATAGTCTTGCAGAGCTCTGATGAGAAGCTCGTTTTCAGGGGTATCCTTGTATGGTCCTGTGTAGAATGGTATTCATTCCTGCACCTCGTCAGATGATAATCCATCAGCGATACAATCTGGTAGGGACTCTATCGCAGTCTGCAAGTCGCTCACCGCGTTTGAGACACACTCACGTTCATCCTCCATATTCTCCAGAAGGTCTGTCAAGCCTGAAACCTTCTCGGCCAGGTTGGTTATAGCATCGGTCAGAGTGCCGATTATGTTCTCAAGGTCATCGGTATCAATCTCTATGGCTACCATCTCACACACAACCAACCGGGAGTCTTCGGTACGACTGTCGGACGTAGGAAGGAGAGGGTGTAGGCCTTGGTTTCAGCTTCTTCGGTGGTATCACCACATACTCCTTTGACTGTCCGGGTGTGTTGACCAGAATCGTGGCTGACTTGGGGTTGGATGCTGTTACAGCATCGACTTCGAATTTAGGCTTATTTGTCTGAACCGTGGTTGTTTTCGGGTCTGATCGAGTAACACGATCAGGAGCAGAAGAATTAACCTCCATGCCCAAAATGCCAGGCATCAACACAGAAATATGGAACCGGGTTTAAGGCAGGCGAGAAGGTCAGGAAGTACAGGTGTGGATCTTGTGGGCATGTGTTCCTGGATGTACCGGTAGAAGAATAACAGAAACACTAATTGCATAATTTGTATAATACTATACATCTCTATTCAGAAGTTCAATCATTCGATATGGGAAGGGCAATGTTATGGCTATGGAAGAACCAATCAGATTAGGTGTGCGTCTTAAGGGAAGGGACTTAGAGACGTTTAGAAAAAATCTTGTCAACCCTCCATGTACTCCTGAGGGTATTGAACTTGTTAGAATGGCTCAGGAAACCGCACGAAAAATTCGTTTTCGATGATTCCTGATACTGGTATACCATTTTCGGATTTATCAATTTCTCTTCTTTCTTCAAGGGATCAAGTAAATTCATTCAAGTGTAGTAACGACGCATATACCCGGTTTTTGAAACGAGATGCAATCGATGCAATGAATGAATGTACTGGATGCACACACCTTGTCTATTATAAGGATGGAACACTCGTTGGTTACTTCACTCTTGTTAATGACATTATTTTTGGAGATAAAATAGAAGAAGAAGATATCAGACCGGGTTTCAGATATGACAGTTACCCAGCCTTGAAAATTGCAAGATTAGCGACACATAAACTTTGGGAAAATCTTGATATCGGAAAATTTATGTTGGTTCATTCGATCTCTTTTGCTATTATAGTTAACCAATATTCAGCATGTAGATTCATTACTGTGGATGCAGTAAATGAAAAGGTCGATTTTTATAAAAAATTCGGATTTGTTGTAATAGAAGACGCAATTACTGAAAAAACCACTCCTATGTATTTCAATCATACTGCAATAATTAAGATATTACGGGATAAAGACAAGCAGGCTACTTTCAACAACCAATCAGCATAATATGCTGTATAACATCCCTCGTGCCCCACAAGCATAAAATGGCCGGGGTTGACGATTTCTTTTCAGTAATTTTATTCACCGCAGAATGGTTATTCGACCATCTTAAAAACGGAGATTTCACTTTCAGCGCAGTATACCAGGATGTATCAGAGCAGCTTTGTACCAACCAAAAAAGGACCATGTAACCAATACTATTCGGTCGTGTGGGTTTTACAAAGTTACTCGGACGAAAACCGGAACAACAGATAAAAAATATACAGGAAAATTGCCCATCTGTTATGAGTTTTTGTAGAAAAATAGTTTTGCAGGGATGCGGATTCAAATAACTGTACAATTAAGGCAATATGGTTCTCTATGGCCTTACTAAGGGTTTCAGCCTCTTTGTATGAGCGTAAGTGAGCACAGTAAATATATAGTTCTTCTTTATATGAAGATCTTACGATATAAATCTAAACCTCTTTTTTCCGAACTTGACAATTTAGAGTTATTTTAGAGTATGATTTAAATAATAACCAGAGATGTTTCCCAGTTTCCCAAATTACGTTTGTTATATAATGATTTTCATCTCTGTGAGTAGTTTACCTTACTATAGTTACTTATACTCTCCCGACAACCATAATTTTTGTATTGGTGGGTGGGGTTATGTTTTGGATACGTGTAGCTGCCATTGCTATTATTGCATTGTTTTTAGCAGCAATTCCTATAGGGGCCGATCTTCTTCCAGGTGCAGTGCCTGAGAACCAGCAGATCTCCATCACAACCCTGATAGACGTTATCGGGTTTGTGAGTTTGGATACCTCTTTTGACTGGTCTGTCTCATCAGGAACAATTGAAGATCGAATATTCGGGCCAAATGAAACAATGGCCTCGCTGCTTTACAGGGATTCGCTGATGACCAACGGAGGTCACCTGGCATTAAGCAGCTCGGTTGAACTGGATACCAGGAACCAGACAAAAGGATTGTACAACTTTAAGACAGAGAAAGTGGCGACTTACGAGAGCATTGAAGGCAGTCATCTTGTTGCAGACGAGTCACTTGTCATGAGCACCGGGGGGAACTATACGGATTCAAGTAATATTGGCCGGTGTGTCTTCGCATCCGGTTCATCTGCAGCAGCCCCTGCATTCTGCAATACGGTAAGGGCAAGAAGCTCACTCATCAACGTGAACAGTGCGCAGTACTCTACCTCGGCCAGGGCCAGGGTGGTAGCTGCTGATGGTTCGGTTCCGTCCGCACTATCATACCAGATAACCCTTACACCAAACCCTGCATCAGGTCTTGGACAGGCAGTTGGAACGGTGGTAACAGAGTTCTCTGGTGACATTATGGAGGCTCGCGGTACAGGAACATCATGGAACAGGACATCGGTTACAAACACGATGAAAGATAAGGCAAAGGTAAGTGGAGGGATAATCCAGTTCTCAAAAGCGTTTGATTACCAGTCAGGCCTGTCAGTCATCTGATTCTTTTTTTATTTTTATTACCCTGGCAAAATTGCAGACTATGTAATTTTAAGCAGTCCCTTCCTTGTTACTCGCTTAAATTATCTTTCCTGCCTGTATCTGTCTATTCAAAATTTTGTCGAACCGGGAGTTCGGGTAAAACATAAACTATATGTTGCTATATGTTGTGATCCCCATGAATCAGCCCTGGCATTGTATCGCATAACCGTTAACAAGATCCCGGGTTACCAGGAGAACAAAATTATGAGCAGGTTGTTAGTTTGAACCTGCCGCAACCAGGGCAATGATCGCGGGTACAGCGTGAGCTCGGGGGACCAACTTCTGTTTTGTGTTCCTCGGGGGGATAATTCCCCTTCTCGCTTCTATGATCAGTATTGCCGTTTTGTCATTACCGGACAGTAGCCAAATTGTATACTATTATTTAAAATAACCGTAAACGCGGTGTTTACTGTTAGAATAACTAATATCAGACAGGCAGAAGAAACGATAGGAATAGTCCGGGGAAGATGCGTCCAAACAACTAACCCCGGACCAGGAATTAACAATGGTAATACGATATCAAATCGTAAATACCTTTCTCGTATGGGTTTGTACCCGATCGGGACTGGTAGAAAAGAGTCTGTTAATAGCAGATATTATCCTTATCGGTCAACACTTTGGCCTTTGGTGATATCCGCTTAACCCTCTTTTTTACCATCTTCTTCTCCCAGTGGTTCAATCTGGAGCACCCGGACGAAACCAGAGAAGAAGTAATAGATCGGATGATCAAGTGGACAAGTCACCCGGCAAAACCACCAGCATTACTCTTTTTCTATCCATATTGCCTGGCTTGTTGTTATACGATTTTGGTAAACTTTCCATATCTGGACATCAGGTTTCACCCGCAGGCTTGGGAAGCTCACGATGTTTTCACTGGGGATATCCCAGTGAGGGACTTGCGCCCGCGGGGTGCATGATAGTTGTCTAATAACGGAAAATTTTCCATATTCAATAATCGGGGCACCCCATACCCGGTGCAGGTAATTACCGGAATTATTGGACACCATAAAGATTGGAAAGGAGGTTTCGGTTCACCCACACAGGTACTGATACCTGCTACCTCAGAAAGAATCTGAATACCTGGCACTCATGAGCATCTGAAACCCATTCACGAGAAGGTCCCTACATGGCCCGCTCGCGCCTGAGTCCATACGAAACTATACCTATTCCTTCGAATAAACAGCGTGGCGCTGTGTGAACATTAAGAAAAAATACCTAAGACTTTGAAAAACGTTATGAACGCTAAGGGGGAGATTTGAACTCCCGAGGGATTGCTCCCACAAGATTTCCAATCTTGCGCCTTCCCAGACTAGACTACCTCAGCAAATAGATGATGCCTATATACTTTGGCGGTCAGTTGTTTTAAGACTTTTCTCTCCTGGTCTGATATGTCTTCCAGGATGATGGATACACCCCGGTATCCTGCATGATAAGCCTTGGAGCGACCACCAGGCCCTTTTCGCCTGGAACAATCCGTGAACCTGAAATAAGGGCTTCACCGATCCCGATGAAATCATCCCCTGTCATCATAACGACAAGATCCTCCATCTGGAATTTATCAAAGCTTACAACACCCCTGGAAGAAAGTCTTGCCCCATGACAGACAGCATCGGCTGCAGACTCTTTCATGTATATCCTTGGAAACCCTTCAAGGGCCTCAAGAGGCGATCTCACGATCTTTCGAAGTGATTCCTCATCCCCGTCACGGGCACGCTCAACAGCATCGTGAAGAGAATGAAGGGTAACACAATCCTTCTCGTGAAAAGGGCCTGAACGGGTCCGGCGAAGCTCAACCATCGCTCCCCCGACCCCACATGCAAGACCAATGTGGTGGCAAAGCGACCTGATATAAGTCCCAGAATCACACTTCACCCTGAGCAGAACCAGCCTTCCGTCCCTGTCCAGGATCTCAAGCTCATGGATCTCCCTGATTCGAAGGGCTCTTTTCACCGCACTCCGCTTTGGAGGCCGCTGGTAAATCCTGCCGGTGAAATGCTCAATAACTTTGCAGAGTTCAGCATCAGGCACATCTCCCTGAAGCCTGAGAAGGGCAATATATTCCTTTTCATCCTGATGCAGGATAGTAGTAAGCCTTACAGCCCTTCCAAGCAGGACAACAAGAACGCCGGAGACAGGGGGGTCAAGAGTCCCGGTATGCCCGACTGACGAAACACCAGTCATCTCCCTGACCCATGCAGCAACCTGGTGACTTGACGGACCGCGAGGCTTGTCAATTAAGATAATTGCTCCTTGTGCTGGTATAATATCTGCCAGGGAAAAACTTGGGTGGCTCATTACCCTCCAGGGTTCGTGAGCAAAAAGAGGTTGAGCTCGTCAAGAGTTCCTTCAAGAGAACCATCACCGACCACGTCAGGAACAAGACCTGCATCCTCCATGGCCTCCGCAGTAATATCCCCGATGGCAATAAGAACAAGATCTTCCCGGCGTTTCCAGATAGCGGATTTAAATGACAGAGCACTGGTGAACATTACTCCTTCTGCATTATCAAGGTTAAGCTGTTCATAAGTTGGTATAAGAGAATAAATCTGGAACTCAAACGGAAATCCGCCGGCATCGCGGATACCATTCATGAGCTTGTCATTTGGAACATCTGACCTGGGGATGCCAATCTTTTTACCTGCTATCCAGTCTCCAAGGAACGGAACAAAAGCCCTTGAATAAAATTCATGAAGCACCTCGCAGGGAATGCCATATTCCCTCAGGGCCTTTGCTGTTTGCGGACCTATAGCAATAACCCTTGGAAGCGGCAGGTCCTGCAGGTATGGGCCGATATTCTGGGCAGGAAGGGCACTGGTAAAGAAGATGCAGTCAAACTTTTTTTCCTTAACATCCTGAATAAATGCATCTATCTGGTCAGAGTCCATCTCCCCAATAAGCGGGGAGACAGCATAACAGTCATGTCCCCTTCGTGCGCACCTTGCCTGGTCATCTCCTTCTTTTCCTTTCAGACGTGTAATCGCAATCCGCATATCATCCCCCTGGCCACTCTTATTCAGAACGTATGCGTATATTTTATGCCGTCTATACACTTAAATGCATGAGAACCAGATGATTCCTGTTTTGGCTGGCATTATTGGAGGAACAATATGCGGAATGATCAGCGGGCTGGCACCTGGCATCCATTCAAACATGATTGCAGCCCTTCTTCTTGGTTTTTCTCCGGCATTACTTCCAGTACTGGGCCCTGAAGGAATGGCGGCCGTTCTGATTGCCACGCTCATCACCCATTCCTTCCTGGAAATAATACCCGCAACATTTCTTGGAGTGCCTGACGACGGGACTGCCCTGTCAGTCCTGCCTGCCCATTCCCTGACTCTGGACGGAAAAGGTGAGGAAGCGGTTCGGATTTCTGCTCTTGGAAGTCTGTGGGGAGTAATATTTGCAGTGCCACTCGCAATCATGGCACTATGGTTCATCCCGCTCCTCCAGTCATCAGTCGATCTACTGACCGGCTCGCTCCTGGTACTTGTCATGGGGATGATTATAGTACGCAGCGAAGCCGCCGGCTGGTTATCTGCCTTATGCCTGGTATCAGGTCTTCTTGGACTATTTGCTTTCAGGTACGATTATCTCTCGTGGAACACTCTTGGAGCAGGAAATATCCTGATGCCACTATTGACCGGGCTTTTTGGTCTTCCATTCCTGCTGACCGCATCAGAAGGGGCAATACCAGCACAAAAGTTTACAGGGCTTCCCCTGTCAACCGGCAGCCTGGCAAGGTCAGCCCTTCCGGGAACAATAGCCGGGTTAATAGTCGGGTGGCTCCCAGGCCTGTCAACCGCCAGTGCAAATACAGTTATCTCCGGCTGGATCCCTTATGACAAGGAGAGAAGAAATTACCTTGCAGCCATCGGTGCATCGACCCTTGCAAACAGCATAGTCGGGATAGCAGTTTTCGTTGCCATCGGTAGAATGAGAAATGGCGTGATGATTGCATTCTCAGGGTTTGAAACCCCTCCGGTTTTATTCCTCCTGACCATCGCATCCGTCGCCTCACTTTGTGCATACTTCATCACCATCACCCTGGCCAAAACAGCCACTTCATTATCCGGTCTGAACAGTTCGCGCCTTAACACCGGTGTTGCAATAGCCCTTGTCATAATGTGCGCAGTTATGACCGGCCCTTTTGGCCTTGTTATCCTCATGCTTGCAACCGCAATCGGGATGGTGCCTGAGATGATCGAGGTCTCAAGAGTTCCATGCATGGGAGTAGTGACCATTCCGGTGATCTTGTTCTCATTTGGGATATAACGTCAAATTTAATAAGCGGGTT
>Ga0255343_1006054_pt1 | contig 10935 bp, 10 predicted proteins | sample wastewater_treat_4_FD_192413 | JGI IMG/M metagenome (GOLD analysis project Ga0255343, IMG submission 192413) | Wastewater microbial communities from Lulu Island WWTP, Vancouver, Canada - plant16 | ecosystem: Engineered > WWTP > Wastewater > Unclassified | place: Canada: Vancouver, British...
TTCCTTTAATAAATCTATACTTATGTGCATAGATAAATCTTTTAATGCTATAAAATCTGGATTATAATTGTGCATAAAATCATCATTAACATCATAATCATAAAATGTATGACCTAGCTTAAGTGCTTGATAATTAATTAAATAATCCGATTTACTTTTCATTCTTCCAAAAATTTATTTAAAAAATTTTGGCAAAGTTAATTAAAAAAAATAATATGTATATAATTGCTTGATAAATAACATAAATATCATTAATAGAATAAATATTAAATAATTTTAATACTTAATATTTTTATTGATAAAAAATTTTAATTTTTTATTTTTGTAAAAAAAACTTTATGATAAATGATAGAGATGCTATAAAAGCGCAAAAGGAAGAAATAAATGGACATTTAATGTATAAAAAACTAGCTAATAGAGATAAAAAAAATGGTGAACTTTTATCAAAAATAGCTGGTGAGGAGTTAAAACATTATTATATATTAAAAAAAATTACTCAAAAGGATGTAAAACCTAATAAATTTAAACTTTTTTGGTTTAATATTTTAGAATATTTGTTTGGGATTACTTTTGTCCTAAAATTAATGGAAAAATCGGAAGATAAAGCTCAAGCAAATTATAAATTTTTAGAAAATAAATACCCAGAAATTAAATCTTTATTAGAAGATGAAGAAAAGCACGAAGATGAACTTATACAATTAATAAATGAAGAAAGACTAAAATATGTAGGATCCATAGTGCTAGGTATGAATGATGCGCTAGTAGAGCTCACTGGCACACTTACAGGATTTACTTTTGCTATGCAAAATAATAAATTAATTTCACTTGCAGGTTTGATTACTGGGATAGCTGCCGCATTATCAATGGCAGCGTCTGAGTATTTATCTACTAAAACAGAAAATAACGAAAAAAATCCTTTTCTAGCGTCTATTTATACAGGTATTGCTTATATTATCACTGTGGTATTAATTATATTTCCATTTTTCTTTCCAATAAATCCATATATTTCTTTAGTTATCACATTAGTAATGGGAGTTGCTATTATCGCTGTTTTCACCTATTATATTTCTGTCGTACAGGATTTAAATTTTAGAAAACGCTTCACAAATATGGTTTCCATTAGTATGGGAGTGGCCATTTTATCATTTTTAATTGGTCTGCTTGCTAGATCTATTTTAGGAATAGAATTATAATATTTTTAATAAATAAAAGAGGGGCTCAAAATTGAGCCCCTCTTTTATTATAATAATTGTTTATTCTTGTGTTTCTACTTCACCTGCAGTAGTAGCTCTAGTATAAATAACTTTTGCTATCATGAGATGAGGTGGTTTAATGATTTGATATTCATCATTAATAATATCACGAATACGAATGTTATCACCTACATCCATTTTAGTGATATCTACTGGGATGAAAGAAGGAATTTTACTAGGAATAGCTCTCACTGGTAATCTTTTAATTTTTATATCCATTTTACCACCACGCTTTACACCTATAGACTCACCTACAAATTGAATTGGTACATTCATCGTAACAGGCTTATCATCACTTAATTCTTTAAAATCTATATGTATTACTTTATCAGATACAGGATGAAATTGTAAATCCTGCATAATACAATGATGAATTTGTCCATTAAGCTCAATGTCTATTGTAATTGGTTCTACAGAGGTAAGTATAGGTGATAATTTAGCTTCTTCTAAATAAAAGAATACTTGTTTTTCACCACCATACATTACACAAGGCACGAAGCCTTTTTTTCGCAATTGTTTTGCGTCTTTCTTCCCTACGCTCTCTCTTGGAGAGCCACTAATAGAAAGTACTTTCATAATTTTATGTTTTTTTTAATTGGTTTTCATATTTAAATAAAAGGATTAAAATCAAAAAATGAACTTATAGATTCACATTGAATATTCCTTTTTATAACTTCAGAAAAAATTTTAGCTACTGATAAGACAACAATTTTGTCAGATGTTTTTCTTAACGGTATGGTGTCTGTAACGATTAGTTGGTCAATGACACTTTCATCTATTTTTTCTATAGCGTTATTACTAAGTAAAGCATGAGTACAAACTGCTCTAATAGTCAAAGCACCTTTTTCTTTCATCAGATTAGCAGCTTTAATGAGAGAGCCAGCAGTATCTACAATATCATCAAAAATTATCACATTTTTATTTTTCACATCACCTATCAAAACCATATCTGATATCTGATTTGCTTTTTCTCTTTGTTTATAGCAAATAGCCATATCACAACTAAAAGCTTTAGCATATACATTAGCTCTTTTAGTGCCACCAGTATCAGGAGACGAAACTACTAAATTAGGAATGTTTAGATCTCTTATATAATCATAAAAAATGCTAGAAGCGAAAAGATGATCTACTGGGATATTAAAAAAACCTTGCAATTGATCTGCGTGCAGATCCATAGTAATAATATGAGTAGTACCTGCTGCTTGTAATAAATCTGCTACAAGTTTAGAACCTATAGCCACTCTAGGTTTATCTTTTCTATCTTGTCTAGCAAAGCCAAAATATGGAATGACAGCATATATATGCTTGGCAGATGCTCTTTTGGCCGCATCTATCATCAGTAATAATTCAAATAAATTATCTACTGGTGGAAATGTAGATTGTACTATAAATACTTCTTTTCCACGAATTGTTTCATCGAAACTAACTTGAAACTCTCCATCGGCAAATTTCGTATATGTCGTCTTGCCGAGTGGAATACCATAATTTTTTGCTATACTTTCTGCTAATACGCGTGATGCATTACCACTATAAATTCCAACCTTGGGTTCCACAATTTTTTTTGCAAAGTTACATTAAAAAATATATCTTAAAAAATTATTTTGTTTCATTTTTTAAAAAAATTATTGAATTAGAGGTTTTGAAAATAAATATTTTTTAAATTATTACAATCACAAAAAACTATAATAATTCACAATTTATATGATCATTGCATTAGTAAATGATATGATAAATAAAGGTAGAATATGGGTTAAAATAGTTCAAAATAGTTTAATTGATTTAAGTTTAATGTAGTTTAAAAATAGTTTATACATTCTGCTTAAACTTCTAAACTCATCAATTCCTCATCTTTTCTACATTAAATAAACTTTAACAATATTAATAAATTTTAATATAACAATAGTAATCATTTAGTTTTTAATGAAACATCACTTACAAAAAAATAATATTGCCTTTTAATAAATAAGCTTTTTTAATTTTGCAATGAAAATAAATTTTTTATGAAAATCTTACAAGCTTGCGGTGGATATTCTATGGGAGGATTAGAACAGCAAACAATTAAAATTTCTTTAGCTTTACAAAACAAAGGACATGAAGTACTAGTATTCTGTTCTGCTGATAGTTTAATTAGTGAAAAATGTAAAAGTCTAAATTTGCCATTTTCTACTGGCCTTTTTGACAATGGTTCTAATACCTTTACTAATTACAAAAATACACGTAATGTTATTAAAAAGTTTTCACCAGATATTATTCACGTTCAACGTTCGCATGATTTATTTCCTATAGCGAGTGTTTTGAATACTTACGGCTTGAGCACGCCACTATTTTTCACACGTAGAATGGAAAGTAATATTAATAAAAAAACTATAATACATAGATGGATTTATCATCGCATAGACAAATGTTATGCTATCTCGAACTTTATCAAAGAAAATTTGATCATGACAACGCCTATTAATGCTAAAAAAATAGAAATACTAAATAATGCTGTAGATTTAAATATTTTTGATCCAAATAAATATGATAAAACTTTAAATCGTCAAAAATTTAATATACCAAATGATACTATTATAATAGGTATGGTGGGCAGGATCTCACCTATGAAAGGTCATCGTGAATTAATTTTTGCTGCAGCTGAATTGCTAAAAAATCATTACGACAATTTATTTTTTGTATTTTTCGGTGGTGCAAGTGTAGGTGAAGAATATTTTGCTAATGAAATTTATCAATTAGCAGATTACACATTACCCAAAGAAAAATTTATGTTTTATGAATTTACAGATTCAGTAGCTGAAGCACTTAGTACTATTGATATTTTTGTTTTTCCTTCATATCGTGAATCTTTTGGTAATGCCCTATTAGAAGCTATGGCTATGCAGTTACCAATAGTAACAACATTCGCTGGAGGAGTTACAGACATTATTAAATGCAATGAAAATGCTTTATGCGTAGAACCACAAAATCACAAACAAATATATGAAGCTATTAAACTTATATTATCAGATGATGAACTAAAGAATAATTTAGCTCTATATGCTCGTAGGACTGCAGAAAATCATAATTTCGATGATTATATAAACAAATTAGAAAGAGATTATACAGATTTTATTAAAAATAAATGATATTGTAGATATAAACATTTATTATTTAATAATACATTAAATAATAACGCTAGTTTATAGGAATAAAATAATAAAATGTTTTTATATTTAGGATACTAAAAGAGGCAGGCGAAATAACAGTTATTCTGTTTAATTTTAAGTATTATATTAATATTTCAACTTTATTAATTTAAAATACCGATCCCATGCCCATCTATCGTGCGATGACAAGTTTAATAGTCGTCCAATATCAGATTCTACCTCATCTTTCAAATACTTATTCATAACTACAAACCACATCAAATAGTTCTGTAAATATTTGGTAGCAACTCCTCTAAATTTACTCATCCAAATGTGTAAACTTTTAATCTTTTTCTCGGCAACTTGCATACTATATATAGTTAATCCTTTTGTTTGCTTTCTCACTAAAACCTTCTTGGTTTGAGATTCGGATATTGCCTTTTTAAACTCATCATTTGGTTTGAAACATATCAGATTATTTTCAGATGTCCTCCTCCTCAATTCCTCTTTTATCTGTTCGTTCTTTACTATCTTTTCCCCTGTATGTTTAAACAGTAAATTACCTTCTCTATCTGTCATCACTAATACTGCTACATTAGGGTGAACAGTTTTCATAGCTTGCTCTTTTTCTTCTAAGCTTTTATATCTTCGTCCTTTCTCTGAATATTCCATTAATAACTCATCTGCTTCTACAATTCCAGAAAAATTAATTCCTCCCTCTAATCCTTGTATTGCAGACAAAATCTTATGTCTCCATTTGAAACTTGTTGGCAAACTTATACCAACTTCTCTAGCGCAGGTTCTAAGACTTTTTCCCTCAAGCATACACTTTAAATAATCCATTAAAAGATAGTACTTATGAGAATAATAAACAAATGATTTGGCAGTTTCTCTAAATTGGTATTTGCAATTTTTGCATTTATATACTTGTCTGCCATTCCTAACGCCTGCTCTGATAACATGTTCACATTTACATCTTGGGCATATAGGAGCAGTAGTTAGAATCTTGATTCTCTGATAGTCTAATGCTGTTAATCTATTACTACTGAGAAATTCGTAGAGATTATCTAGAAATATACGTTTACCTTCTTTGGTCAGAGCCAGCATGTTTTCTATAAATTCGCTTGAATATTCCATAAAAATTTATTTTTTACAAAATTAATGAAATTATAAAATACTGAAAATTAAACATTTTGTTCGTTAAATATTAGTTATAAAAATTTTACAAATTTTTATAACTAATATTTCTTTCCCCCTCTCCATTATAATACTCACACTTTGCTGCCATTCATTCTACTTATATTTTTATTAAAATTAACGCCTATTTCTATTTAATTATTAATTTTGAAATTAAAAAATGCGAATCAGTGGTTTTACCTTTTGCAAAAATGCAGATAAGCTGTATTATCCTATTAAACAGTCTATTCAATCTATTCTGCCTATTGTAGATGAATTTATTGTAAATATAGGTGATTGCGATGATGATGATAAAACTGTAGAATTAATCAAAAGTATAAATAGTCCTAAAATAAAAATAATTTTTTCAGAATGGAATCTGGAAAAATATCCTAATGGCACTGAAAACGCACATCAGACAGATATTGCTAAAAACGCTTGCAGTGGAGATTGGTTGTTTTATTTGCAAGCTGATGAGGTCGTACACGAAAAATATTTATATAATATAGTAAAATGTTGTGAGAAATTAATTAATAATAAAGATATAGAAGGGTTATTATTCGATTATGTCCACTTCTATGGCGATTATTGGCATTATCAAAATAGTCATGGCTGGTACAAAAAAGAAATCAGAATTATAAGAAATGATCCAGATATTCATTCTTGGGAAAGTGCTCAATCATTTCGTAGAATTCCAAACTTTGATGGTGTACATTATAGACAACAAGAAGGTACTTTTAAGCTGAAAGTTGCCAAAGTGAATGCAGCTATTTATCATTATGGGTGGGTGAGGCCACCAGAGCTAATGCAAAAAAAGAAACTTGCCCTAGATACCATTCATAAAGGCAAAAATATTGCTTTAGATAATAATAAAAATGTGGAAATTTTTGCTTACGCTCCACTTGGTACTTTACCAGTATTTAAAGATACTCATCCAGCAGTAATGAATGATTGGATTAATAATTTTAATTGGCAAGATAAATTAAATTATTCTAAAAAACCATCTGCTAATTACAAAAAACCTTCCAAAAGGCATCGTATTTTAACAAAGATTGAAAAGATTTTCTTTAAAAATAAAATCTCTATTGGAGAATTTAAAAATTATAAATTAATATTATCCTATGACAAAAAAAATAAAAAACGTTAATTCTTATAATAAATGCATAATGTAATTTTTCTGTAGAGATGAGTTTAGACGATATGAATAAAATTAATTTATTACAAAGTCTAATTAATGAATTAAACGAAAATGCTTGCAAGGAAAAAGCTCAGCATCATTTGCAATTTTTTAAAACTGGTTCTGGTGAATATGGAGAAGGCGATAAATTTATTGGTGTTAATGTTCCATGTCAACGCAAAATTGCCAAAAAATATTACAAAGAAATAAATCTAAATGAACTGGAAAAATTATTAAGAAATGAAATTCACGAATACAGGTCAACAGCTCTTTTTATGCTTTGCTACAAATTTGATAAAGCAACAGAAAATGAAAAAAATTCTATAGTAGATTTGTATCTCGATAATCTTGATTTTGTCAATAACTGGGATTTAGTTGATGCCTCCTCTCCTACTATACTTGGTGGTTATCTATTTGATAAAAACAGATCGTTACTTTACGATTTAGCTAACTCAGACAACCTTTGGAAACAGCGTATTGCCATTATTTCCACATTGTACTTTATCCGTCGCAATGATTTCTATGATACACTTGCAATTTCAGAGCTATTGCTTCATCATCAGCATGATTTGATTCACAAGGCTGTAGGATGGATGATCAGGGAAGTTGGTAAAAGAGACAAAGATGTAGCAATAACTTTTTTGCTAAAACATTACATTGAAATGCCCAGAACTATGCTACGATATGCCATAGAAAAATTTGATGAAGATTTACGCCAGCAATTTCTGCAAGGATATAAATAAATCCATCCTATCATAATTGTCAAGCTAAATAATAAAAATGAAAATTACATAAAAAACAGAATAAACTTTACAAATTATTAAAATTTTTTCATTTCTATTAAAAATATTTTTACATCATCTTAAAAACAAAATTTATCAAATCCCTTAAATATTATAAATTTCCAAAATCTTTTTTTTCTTTTAATTTTGCAATTCTTTAATATGATTATTTAATATTTTTTAGCCAGATGAATGAGAATGTATATGTTTTAGCACTTAAGTTTATTCCTAAAATAGGTAATATAACTGCAAAAAAACTCATAGACTTATTCCCTAATTTAGAATTATTGTTTTCATTATCAACAATAGAGTTGCAAAATCGTTTTTCATTGTCTCCATTACTAGCTAACACTATAAATAAATATAAAAATACAGCTATACAAAAGGCAAAATTAGAGATAGAGATATCTCGGCAAAATAATATTAATATTATAACTATCGATAGCATAGACTATCCTAGTAAATTGAAGGAATGTATAGATGCTCCGATTTCTTTGTTTATAAAAGGTGAATTGCCATCTGTAGATAAATCTATTTCTTTTGTAGGTACTAGAAAGGCATCATATTATGGCAAGGATATCACAGAAAAGTTAATAAAAGAGTTAAGTGTAATATCGCCAACCATTGTAAGTGGTTTAGCTTTAGGTATAGATACTTTTGCACATAAGGCTGCTCTAAATCATAATTTACCTACTATAGCTGTATTAGGACATGGACTTTCTACACTTTATCCTCCCGAGAATGATAATTTAGCTAAGGAAATAATAAATAATAATGGTTGTTTAGTTACAGAATATTTATACAACGAGCCTCCACTGAAACAGCATTTCCCTGAGAGAAATAGAATAATAGCTGGACTCTCTGATGGAGTGGTAGTAGTACAAACAAGAGAACGTGGAGGTGCATTGATTACTGCTAATATTGCTTTTTCTTATAATAGAGCTGTATTCGCTGTGCCAGGTAATATTACCGATCCATTAGCTCAAGGTTGTCTAAATCTAATTAAACATTATAAAGCAGAATTGATAACCGAAGGCAATGATATTTTGAAAACATTAAATTGGGATCTGATGCCTTTTAATAATCTATCAACTAGTGCTATTCCTTTTCCTCTGAGCCAAGATGAAGAAAAAATATATCAATTTTTATTAAATGAAGGTGATAGCAGCATAGATCACATATGTAATAGCCTCAATATAGGAATAGATGTAGTATCTATGGCACTTTTAAATCTAGAATTTGCAGAAATCATTCAATCCCTTCCTGGTAAAAGATATCGTATCGCTAAATGTATCAAAATTGATTGATATTATTTTATTAGTTAATTACAATAAATTTTTATTATCTTTGCAATCATGAAAACTCAACAATATTTAGTCTCAGCACGTAAATATAGACCTACAAGATTTGACGAAGTAGTAGGTCAAGAGGTAATAGTAAAAACATTAAAAAATGCTATTAAAACCAATCAACTAGGACAAGCATTTTTATTTACTGGCCCGAGAGGTATTGGCAAAACCACTACTGCACGTATTTTTGCTAAAACAATTAATTGCGAAAATATAACACCAGATGGTGAGGCTTGTAATGAGTGCCCATCGTGTATTTCGTTTAATCAAAATAATTCTTATAATATTTATGAATTAGATGCTGCATCTAATAACAAAGTAGATGACATAAGAGCATTGATAGATCAGGTAAATATACCACCACAAGTAGGTAAATATAAAGTGTATATTATCGATGAAGTGCATATGCTGTCTGATAGTGCTTTTAATGCTTTTTTGAAAACATTGGAAGAGCCACCCTCATATGCTAAATTTATTTTGGCTACTACTGAAAGACATAAGATTTTACCTACTATTCTAAGTCGTTGCCAAATATATAATTTCAAAAGAATTTCAAATGAAGATATAGTAAAACATTTAGAAAAAATTGCTAAAGAGGAAAATATTTCTTATGAAATAGAAGCTCTACACGTAATAGCAGAAAATAGCGATGGTGCTCTACGCGATGCATTGAGTATGTTTGATCAATTAGCTTCTTTTGGTGAGGGCAAAATTTCTTATAGCAATGCTATAGAAAATCTAAATGTGGTAGATTATGATCTCTATTTCCAATTGACAGATAATTTATTAAAAGGAGATTTATCTAAAACTCTAATGCTTGTCGATCACATCATATCTAATGGATTCGAACCTATTCATATTATTAAAGGATTAGCAGAACATGTTAGAAATTTACTTTTCACTTCTATGAATACTACTATAGACCTATTAGAAATCAGCGAAGCACATAAACAAAAATTAATTAGTCAGGTGAAATATTGCTCATATGATTTTTTGTCTAATGTTCTCAAAATATTATCTGATGCAGATGTATCATATATGAATACTCAAAATAAAAGATTACTTTTAGAGGTTTCTCTGCTGAAGATCATTGATAGCAATAAAAAAAATAGTGAAAAAGCTGCTGCTATCCCTACTAACACATTAAATTTAGATCCTAATAAAAGTTCTACTAATTCACAAAATACTACTACAAAAACCTCATCTATTAATATTAAAAATACTCAAACAATCGATAATCCCTCAAAATATGCTAATGGCATTAGTACATCTAAAATTGTCAATTCTTTTAGTGTAAAAGAAAAATTTAATGAATATAAAACAAAAATAGAAAACAAAAAAGAACTCAACGAAGCAAACATAAAAGAATTATTAAAACATCTCGCAGACGAATATGCAAATAGCTCTCCAGTATTTTCTAATATTTTAGCTAATTTAAATCTTAGTTTTACTGAGAATATTCTTACTTTAAACGTAAATAATATTTTAGATGCAGAAAATTTAAAAAATAATATAATCCCAATAAAACAATATCTCGCAAGTAATCTAGCAGAGAATGGATATGAAATACAAATAAATGTTTTAAATAATCCTGAAAATATTACAAAACCAATAAAAAAAGAAAGATCATCATCTACAGACAACTCAAAGCAACAAATTGATAATAATGATGATGAGAAATTTTTTCAACAATTACAAGAAAGATATCCATCATTGAAATTATTAAATGACAAATTTAATTTGCAACCAATAAAACCAAATAAAATATGAAAAGACAAAGTAAAAAATTTTTATTAACCTTATTATTATTGATAGGCATAGGGCAATTATTTGCTCAATATAAATATGTAACAGTGCCCAATGATCCGATGAATACTAGAATGTATACATTAGATAATGGATTAAAAATATTCATGACAGTTTATAAGGCAGAGCCCAGGATACAAACTTATGTAGTAGTAGCTTCTGGTTCTAAATGTGATCCAAAAGAGACTACAGGTTTAGCACATTACTTTGAACATATGATGTTTAAAGGCACTCCAAACTATGGTACAACAAATTGGGAGGCAGAGAAAC
>Ga0255343_1006080_pt1 | contig 10892 bp, 9 predicted proteins | sample wastewater_treat_4_FD_192413 | JGI IMG/M metagenome (GOLD analysis project Ga0255343, IMG submission 192413) | Wastewater microbial communities from Lulu Island WWTP, Vancouver, Canada - plant16 | ecosystem: Engineered > WWTP > Wastewater > Unclassified | place: Canada: Vancouver, British...
CGGCCGCCGGCGAATGGTTGGTGAACGGGAAGGAGGCCATCGCGAGGCAGGCCGGCACCGCCGTGGGGTAGCGCGCGAGCGGATCGGAGACGACCTCCGCGGTCCGCACCCGGGCGCGGAGCCGGTAGACCTTCCCCACCGTGAGCGCCACCGGCTCGGAGGCGACCGTGATCTCGGCAAGCGCCTCACTCGCGAGCCGCAGGCTCGCCCCGCCCGCGAACGCCACCTCCGGATCGCGCGCCACGCTCGCCCCCGCCGGCAGCTCCCCCACCACCTGCCACCCGGCGGGGATCCCGGTCTCTCCCGCCGGCCCCGCCTCCTCGAACCCGGCATGTGGGATCGGAATCGGCGGCGGCGCCTCCGCCGCCCCCACGGCGGCAGCGAACCCGAGCGAAACGAGCAGCACGAACGAAGCGAACCGACGGCCTGGGCGCATGGCGACCTCCTCGCAAGAACCCCCCGATCGTACGCGCCTCGCCCGCTCGCCCCTGCCGCCCGGACGGGCGGGGGAGCGCCGTAACGGCAAAGGTTCCAGGCACGGAGTGTCCTAAGATCGGCCCGCGTCAACTCGGGTTTTCGAGGCCCAATGACAGGTTCTGTCAGTGGGCCATGACAGATAGCGATGGCGGAGCAGCCGTGGAAGTGGCCGATGCCGGTGTTGCGGGTCGTCTCCCGAGGAGCCGGCCGCCCGCGCCGGCCATCGGCAACCACAAGGGCCGTCGTCCTGCATCGGGGGTCTGGCCATGGAACCAGTCGTCGATCTCGAGTTCGCCCTGACGGGTACAACCGTCGTTCCCATCGACCATGCTCACGCCCTCTACGGCGCGTTGAAGGCGGTCGTTCCCGCCCTCGGTGATCTGCAGGGATTGGGTGTTCACACCCTGCGCGGACGCCCGGACCCACCCGACCTCCTGCTCCCGAAAGGAGCTCGTCTCCGCCTCCGGCTACCGGCCGCCGCGATTCCCGTGGCGCTCGAGCTGGCCGGCAAGGTGATCCGGCTTCACGAACGCACGGCGCTCGTGGGTGTCCCCCAGGTCTTCCCGTTGGCTCCCAGCTCGGCGCTCTGGGCACGGATGGTCACGCAACGGTTCCAGACGGTCGAAAACGACGCGGCGCGGCAGCAGCTCCTCGCCAGTTTCCGCGAAGAGCACCGTGAGGGTGAGGTGACGGTGGGCAGAGCGCGGACCATCCGAATCCATGGCAAACAGGTGCTCGGTTTCGAGATGGCGATCCGCGGGCTCGGCGCCGAGGAGAGCATTCGTCTCCAGTCCGAAGGCTTCGGCGGTCGGCGGGCGTTCGGTTGTGGTCTCTTCCTCCCTCGCAGGGAGCGAAACGCGAAAGAGGCGCCCGTGGAATGACGCCGCCGCTGCTCGCGAAGTCCTGCCCGGATCCCGCAAGCCCGCCACCTCCGGCAACGCTGGCCGGTCATACGGTGCAGGTGCTCGATTGCGCGGAGCGGATCCTGCAGGCGCGTGCGCGAGACTCTCTAGAAGCCGCCGGGTTGCCTCCTGAGCTCGGGGCACGGTTGCACCGAATCGTCTGCCTTGCTGCATTTCTGCACGACCTGGGCAAAGCGAACGACCAGTTCCAGGCGATGGTGCGAACCAATAGCAGGAAGAGGCAACTGCTCCGTCACGAAGCGCTCCTGCTCTGGCTGGCTTGGCCCGGAAAACTTCTTGGTTCGTGGCTGGAGGGGGGCGCCGGCGGCGCTGGCGACCTCCGTCTCGCCCTGGCGGCTGCCTGCGGTCATCATCGCCGCTTCCCCGATGACGCGATCCGGACAGAAGGCACGAGCGGACAGCTGACGATCCTCGCTGGCCATCCCGATTTCCACGAGATCCTCACGCTCGGCGCCCGGCGTCTGGGGCTGGGTGCGCCGCCGAGTCTCACCGACCAGGAGCTGAAGGAGTCATGGCGCAATCCTCTGAAGCGGCATCTGGACGACTGCGCCCTGCAGCTCGACGAAGAGCTTCGCTGCGACTCCGAAGCCGCGCACCTCCTCGCGCTAGCGAAGGCGCTGCTGGTCGCCGCCGATGTCGCCGGATCCGTGCTTCCGCGAGCCGGCGGTGACGTCGGCTGGCTCGACGAGGCTCTCACCTGGGGGGGTGAAGGACTCCTCGACGGGGTCGTCTCCAGCCGGCTCAAAGGCGCACCGCTGCGGCCGTTCCAGAACGGGGTCGCTCAGAGCACCGCGCCCGTGACCCTGGTGCGGGCAAGTTGTGGCACCGGCAAGACGATCGCCGCGTATGCCTGGGCGGCTCGCCAGCACTCAGGCCGTCAGCTCTGGATCTGTTACCCGACCACCGGGACGGCAACCGAAGGCTTCCGTGACTATCTGATCGCTGCCGATATTGAAGCGAGCCTGGAGCACAGCCGGGCGAAGATCGACCTCGAGATCCTCGAATCGGCCGGCGTCGATGCAGAAGACCGGTGGCACCGGCTCGAAGCGCTCCGCGTCTGGACCCGCACGGCGATCAGCTGCACCGCCGATACCGTGCTGGGTCTTCTGCAGAACCAGCGGAAAGGGGTCTATGCCTGGTGCGGCATCGCGCGTGCCGCGTTCGTCTTCGACGAGATCCACGCCTACGACGAGACGATGTTCGGACTGCTCCTCCGGTTCCTCGCGAGCCTCCCCGGCCTGCCGGTGCTGTTGATGACCGCGAGCCTCCCGAAGCATCGGCTCCGCGCTCTCCGCGAGGTCTGCTCCCGCCACCGTGGGCAGGAGCTCGCCGAGCTCTTCGGCCCCTCCGAGCTGGAGCGGTTGCCGCGATACCGGCTCGCTCGTACCAATGAACTGCCCTGGGCGGAGGTCTGCCAAGAGCTCGCAGCGGGTGGCAAGGTGCTCTGGGTCTCGAATACCGTGGACCGCTGCCGCAATCTCGCCAGCCAAGCCGCGGAGCAGGGCCTGGCGCCGCTCGTCTACCACAGCCGGTTCCGGTACCTCGATCGCGTACGCCGCCATGAATGCGTGATCAAGGCCTTCCGGAGCGAAGCTGCCGCCCTGGCCTTCACGACGCAGGTCGCGGAGATGAGTCTCGATCTCTCGGCGACGCTCCTCGTGAGCGACCTCGCACCGGTGCCGTCGCTGATCCAGCGCCTCGGACGCCTGAACCGGTATGCCTCGCCAGCGCGGCCGCAGCCACCCGGAAGGGGGCTCTTCGTCGATCCTCCGCATCCGCTGCCCTACGCAGAGGGTGACCTTCAGGCAGCACGCGGGTGGCTTGCGGGGGTGGGTACGGACCCGTGCAGCCAGGAGGATCTCGCCGCGGCTTGGCGGCACGAAGAGAGCGTTGCGCCGCTTCCCGTCATGAGCAACTGGCTCGATGGCGGGTTTGCGACCTCGGTTGGAGACGTCCGGGAGGCCAGCCCCGGGATCACGATCCTGCTCCCGGAAGACGTCGCTTCCATCGCCAGCGGCGAGCTCGCCTGGGAGGCGGCGGCCCTCCCGATGCCGAGGCCTCCCGAGGATTGGGTCTCCTGGCCCCGCATCCGGCATCTCCCGGTGCCGCCCGGTGGCGTGGTCGAGTACGACGCGGAGAAAGGAGCGCGATGGCGAAAAAGGTAAAGGCAAAACCCACCGAGGTCGTGATCGAGCTGAACGCGCTCGGGATGACCCCCCTGCTGCGTGCCGGTCTGGGCGGCCTGGCTGCCTCGTTGCTAGCCCGGTTCTACGAGCTCGATCTCGGCACCGAATGGCCAGCGCCCGTACCCGTAGGCCAGGGAACGGCCATCGTCGAGCCGGAGCGGGTGGTACTCCAGTGGGGAAACTCGGGACCAAAGCCATTCTTCGATGCACTGTTCGAACACGCGTTTCGGCTCCGACGATTGACGCGGGACCTTTCCGTCATCGACCTGCCGGGGACGTATCCGTTCGGGCAAATGTCGCCTCCTGAGCTCGCCCAGGCTCTCCAGGGAGCGCTTCGTCGCACCTTCCTGCAACATGGCAAGACGGCGAAGAAGGCGGCCGGGCAGCCCCGTCTTCACGAGCTCGAGCGAGACGGTCGCAGAGTCCGGGTACCCTTGCAGGGCTATCAGGACTACGTGCATCAGCGGGGCACGACGAGAGAGGGGATCGTGCGGGCTCTGCGGAGCGGTTCGGTTGCACTCGCGGGATGGGCCTATCCGGGTGCCGCGCAACGGCACTTCGCCTTCACCCAGACACGGTGTGAGTTCACGGCCGCAGAGGCGCTGTGTGGCTGTTTTGCCATGGTCGGGTGTCTCTCTTTCGAGATCGAACGGGGTGGCGCTCTCGTGATCCCGGATCCGAGCGACCTCGTGGTTTTTTCGCGTCTCCGTCCGCGCCTCTCACCGCTCCGATTCGAGGATGTCTACGTGAGCAGTCCTTCCGAGGCCGCCCTTGAAGTAGAGCTTGCGCTGCGCGAGGCGGCGGCTCAGGACGGCAAGCGGGGAGTCGCCGCGACTCATACCGTGACGCTGCGAACCGTCCCTTGGGCGAAGCAGCTGAAGAGCAGGGTCCGGACGCTCTCATTGAAGGACCTGGAAGAAGAGATTCTGGATCGGTATTCCGAAGCATCATTGCGGCTCCGTACCTTCGTTCGGGCCACGGGAACCGATGCCGCCCGCGGCGCTGCGAAATCGCCCTCGGATTTCTTCCTGGTTCGCAGCGCGCTGCGAGCGTTCGTGGCCGACAACCTCGCCCGCGGGCGGCCCTGGTTCTCGGGGTTCGCCACGGCGACGACCGCCGGCAACCGGCCGCGTCTTCTCCACAAGTTCTATGAGCGAGGGGGCAACGGTGCCCTTCGGTATGACGAGAAGGAGGGTTTGACGATCATGGAAGAGCTGCTCGAGGAAGCCGAGAAGATCTTCGTGCGGAGCATCCATCAGGCTTTGCGCCAGCGTTTCGGCGCGATTGCGGAGGAGAGCGCGGGCACCAAGGCGACGATGACGAACCGTTTCGACGCGGAACGCGAACGCTGGCGGCTGGCGTTTGCCGGGGCGAAGACGCACGAACAGATCCGGGCGGCGCTCGCCGACCTCTGGAGCCGGGGAGGGAGCAACCGGGAGCTCCAGGAGAGCTGGCAGGCGATCCTGCCGCTCCTGCGCGAAGAGCGTTGGCAGACGGCTCGCGACCTCGGGCTGGTGGCGCTGGCCAGCTACCGCGGCCGCGGGATGGAGGCGCCGGGCGCGGACGACGATCTCGAACCGGATGACGAGGACTGAGGAAGGGAGGAGCAACGATGACTCTGCACGTATTCGCGACGTTCCTGACGCCGCACGGCACCGCGGCCAACAACCGGGGTGAGAACGCCGGCAACACCACCACTCTGCAGAAGATCCTCTGGCAGGGGAAGGTGCACTCGACCGTTTCGGCCGAGGCGATCCGCTTCGCCCTGCGCCGCCGCCTTGGCGAGTGGGAAGAGTGCAACCGGACCTTCGACGAGGATTCGCGGGGGAACCGGTGGCGGGATGCAGCGTTCAAGGCCTGGGGGCCAAAATCGAAAGATGTCGGCTTCATCGACGATGACCTCCTCGGTTTCATGGTGGCGGAGGGAGCGAAGGAGGAAGGAGGCAAGGGGCAGACCACGGCCCGCCGGGCGGTGCTGGAAGTCACGCGCGCGGTGAGCATCGGCCCATGGCCGGGGGATGTCACGTTCAACGCCGCCAGCCCGGGTGCGACGCCATCGGCACAGAAGAAGGGCAGCAATCCGGTTCCCTACGCAACCGAGATGCACGCGACCCGCTATCAGTACAGCATCGCGTTGACACCCTCGACGTTGCGCCGGCAGGAGCGTGCCGCGCTGGCGCTGCGCGCCCTCTGCAGCCTCGGGCCGGTAGCAGGTAACCACGGGCGCTTCCTCTTCGATTTCAGCCCCGAATCGGTGGTCTTCCGCGTCACTCAGGATCCGGCACCGCGGATTCTCTACGCGTTCACCGAAACCCAGGATCGGCTGGCGGCGATCCCGGATCTCGTACGAAAGGTCGTAGCCGGCGACATCGCGGCTTCCGAGCTGGTCATGGGCGGAGCGATCACCGAGAGCCTGAGCGGCGAGGCACGGGAGAATCTCGCCGGAGCGACCTTGCTGCCGGGGGTGGTGGCCGCCTGCGAAGCGGTCTGCACGCGCCTCACCGGAGCCTGAGGATGCTCGGGCTCCGCGTGACGGTACCGGTGGCGTGCTGGCGCAAGGGCCGGGCCCGGGAGCTGCTCGAGACCGAGCTGTTGCCGCCCCCGGCGACCTGCTACGGCTTTCTTCTCTCTCTCGTCGGCGAGTGCGACCGCGAGCGGCACCGTGGCGCCCGGGTTTCGGCCGGACTGCTCGGAGCCGCTCCCGAACGCAGCATGGTCCTGCGAACACTCTGGCGGATCAAGGACAGAAAGAGAGAGCTGGGAGCCGGCGAGAACCGCACACCGGACTACCAACAGCTCCTCACGGGCTCCGACCTGGTGATCTGGTGCGACAGCACCGAAGAGGTTGAGGAGCCGACGCTCGAGGCGAGACTGGCGGCGGCGTTGCAGGATCCCGCCGCCGTCTCCCGGTTCGGCGGCCTGTCGCTGGGGGAGTCGACCCACCTGGTCAACGACATCTGGTTCCTTCCGGACGGCGAGCCGCCGGGCCCGTGTCTTGCCTTCCTGCAGCAGGAGCGGGGCGACCTCAACCTCCCGGTCTGGGTGGATCATGTCGGTACGGCGGGCACGCGCTATGCGGTGGGCCGGCTCATCGAAGTGTCCGCCGCGCCGCCGCGCGAACGGCTGCCGGGGATCACTCCGCACTGAGGGCCGGACCCGGCGATGCCTGAGCTGACACGGGTGATGGCCGTACACGCCTGGGCCTACTGCCCGAGGCTCTTCTACCTGGAAGAGGTCGAGGAGATCCGGGTCGCCGACCAGGCCGTCTACGAGGGTCGTCTGCTCCACGAGCAGGTCGCGGGCGAGGAGGATGGAGAGGTCTGTTCCTTTTCACTCGAGAGCGAGAGCTGGGGGCTGCGGGGACGACTCGATGCCGTTCGCAGGCAGGACGGCAGATGGCTGGTCGTCGAGCACAAAAAGGGGCGATCTCGAAAGACCGATTCCGGCGCCTCGGCCTGGCCGAGCGATCGGCTGCAGGCGATCGCCTACGCGGTGCTGCTGGAAGAGCATCTCGGTTCCCGGGTTACTGCCGCGCGGGTCAGGTACCACGAAGACCATCGGTCCGTGCTGATCGAAGCCGATTCCGCGGCGCGCGAGGAGTTGCGCGAAGCGCTGAGGCAGATGACGCGTTTGCGGGATTCCCCCGCTCGCCCGCCGGTACATCCGGAAGCCAACCGCTGTCTGCGATGCAGCCTCGCACCGGTCTGTCTGCCGGAAGAGGAGCGGTTGGAGGCCGATCCCGGCTGGGAGGCTCTCCGGCTCTTTCCGGCTCACCATGACCGCGGCACGGTTCACGTCGTCGGTCACGGCACCCGGCTGGGCAGGGCGGGAGACCGCCTCGTCGTGCGTCCCCTGGAGGGTTCCGAGGAGAGCATCCCGGTCATGGAGGTCGAGCAGGTGGTGCTCCATGGCAACGTGCAGGCGACGAGCCAGGCCCTGGCTCTCTGCCTGTCGCGCGATATCGGCGTGCACTGGCTGACCGCAGGCGGACGGTATCTGGGCGGCACGGTCGCCGGCGCCGGCGGCATTCAGCGCAAGATCCGTCAGTACACGGCCCTTCGCGATCCCGCTAACGCACTGTCGCTTGCCCGGGAGGTCGCCGGAGCGAAGATCAAGAGCCAGCTGCGATTCGTTCTCCGCGCCACGAGGGGTCCGGAGCCGAGAAAGGAGGTGGTTCGGGCGGGCGTCGAGGTCATGCGCCGCTGCCTGCGCATGGCGCCGACCGCCCGGGATCTCGACACCCTGCGCGGCATCGAGGGTGAAGCGGGGCGGGCCTACTTTGCAGCCCTGCCCTGTCTCCTCGTACCCGGCTTGCCGCCTGAGCTGCAGTTTTCAGGACGCTCCCGCCGCCCGCCGGAGGATGCGGTCAATGCCCTGCTCTCGTTCGGCTATGCGCTCCTCTACCGGGACCTCGTGGCGGCGATCATCGCCGTCGGTCTCGAGCCTGCCTTTGGTTTCTTCCACGCACCCCGATCGGCGGCTTACCCTCTGGCCCTGGATCTCATGGAGCTCTTTCGTGTGGTCCTGGTCGACATCCCGGTCGTCGGGAGCCTCAATCGCCGGCAGTGGGATTTCGCTCGCGATTTCCAGCGTCTCGGGAAGGCCGTTCTCCTGACGGAGGCCGGTCGGGATCAGGCGATCTCCCTTTACGAGGCCCGGAAGGCGGACCGCTGGCGGCATCCAGTGATCGGCTACAGCCTTTCGTACGAACGGCTGCTGGAGCTCGAGGTGCGGTTGCTGGAGAAGTGGTGGTGCGGCCGCCCGGGTCTGTTTGCGAAATGGAGCTTGCGATGACAGCACCGCCGGGCCGTTCGTGGTACCTGATCACCTATGACGTCTCCGAAGACCGGCGGCGGGTCCGGGTGGCCCGCTGTCTCGAGGGGCACGGGGAGCGGGTCCAGTATTCGGTATTCCGGGTTCACCTCTCGCGGCGAGCCCTGGCCGCGCTGCGAGTGGAGCTCGAGCGCCACCTTGGCGAGACGGATGGACTCCTCATCGTGCCGTTGTGCGCCACTTGTGCTGGTCGAGTGCTGGTTCGGGGAGGAGCTCGCGACTGGAACGAAGAACGGCCAGCTCGGTTCCGGATCGTCGGAGGCGGCGTCAAGCATCCGGCAGCCTGAACGGACTGAATGAAACGAAATGACTGAAACCATTGGGGTTGGGAGTAACCGGAAGAACGGACATCCATGAACCATCAGCACGCGAGCATTGGCGATGCTTTCCTCGAATCGGGGGCGTGACCTGTGGGTTCTTCTGCCATCACGGCAGGAGGTGCATGAATTCAGACTCGCGAACGCCCGTAGAAACGGCCTTGCGGAGGCGGGCCGCGAACCAAGATCCAATGCCGAAAGGCGTTGAGCACCGCGAGACGCCGGCCGAGCACGAGCCGCTCGAGCTGCGAACCAAGATCCAATGCCGAAAGGCGTTGAGCACGCCCCCAACATCGAACCGGCTGCGACCCGCATGACGGAGCGAACCAAGATCCAATGCCGAAAGGCGTTGAGCACTGCGTGATGATGGGCAGCAGGAGGGGAACGCTGCCCGGCGAACCAAGATCCAATGCCGAAAGGCGTTGAGCACGTCAACGCGCTCCAGAGCGTCGCCGAACCACGATACGGCGAACCAAGATCCAATGCCGAAAGGCGTTGAGCACTTGCGCGCCGCGCGGGACTATGCAATGAGAGCGCTGGAGGCGAACCAAGATCCAATGCCGAAAGGCGTTGAGCACCACAACCTGACCATACGCGCCCTCGTCGACCTCGTGGCGAACCAAGATCCAATGCCGAAAGGCGTTGAGCACCAGACCGAAGACGGTGTCCCTGCAAGCGGGACGTTGCGAACCAAGATCCAATGCCGAAAGGCGTTGAGCACTCAGGCGGGGGCGTGACGCCCGTGCCGACAGCCTCGCGAACCAAGATCCAATGCCGAAAGGCGTTGAGCACTTGCGCGCCGCGCGGACCTATGCAATGAGAGCGCGGGCGAACCAAGATCCAATGCCGAAAGGCGTTGAGCACCACCGCTCCACCTAGCGAGCCCACCGCTCTCGAAGCGCGAACCAAGATCCAATGCCGAAAGGCGTTGAGCACTGGCGCTTCGCCTTCGTGGACGGCGCCCTCCACTGCCGCGAACCAAGATCCAATGCCGAAAGGCGTTGAGCACGCGTCCTGCGGTTGGCGCCTTCGCAGGCCCCGCACCGGCGAACCAAGATCCAATGCCGAAAGGCGTTGAGCACGCCGCGTTTGAATTCTGCGCCCGCTCCCACCCGAGCGAACCAAGATCCAATGCCGAAAGGCGTTGAGCACAACTCCTCGGGAGCGCACTCCGTAGAACCGAAGTAGGCGAACCAAGATCCAATGCCGAAAGGCGTTGAGCACAGAATATGCCTACCGCTAACAGGCTTTCCGAGACCGGCGAACCAAGATCCAATGCCGAAAGGCGTTGAGCACATTGAGGCGCCACAATCCGCCCGTAAGGCCGCCGCGCTGCGAACCAAGATCCAATGCCGAAAGGCGTTGAGCACCGAACTCATCGCTGCCCACGGCTCAACACCTGCGCCGCGAACCAAGATCCAATGCCGAAAGGCGTTGAGCACTTTCTATTGATGGGGATTTGTCAGTTACTGGAGAAGTGCGAACCAAGATCCAATGCCGAAAGGCGTTGAGCACGACGGGAAGACCTGCGAGCGCTGCGCGGCGTTCGACGCGAACCAAGATCCAATGCCGAAAGGCGTTGAGCACATGCATCGGCGTCATTGCACGGCGCCGCCGGCCGCGCGAACCAAGATCCAATGCCGAAAGGCGTTGAGCACCTGGTCGGAGTCGTCACGACTGCGACTCCTTCTCCTTGCGAACCAAGATCCAATGCCGAAAGGCGTTGAGCACCCATCTACGGTTGGTATTCCCCCCCAAGGAGCTCCGTGATCTACCGCGAACCAAGATCCAATGCCGAAAGGCGTTGAGCACTTATTGCGAGTGCTCGTGGATCGCGGCTACAAGCGCGAACTAGAGGTACCCTCAGCCGGTGTGTAAATGAGTTGAAGGCGGCGTAACCTTCCGGTCGCCAAGACCGAGGCTGGAGACACCAGCCAGGAAGGAGACACCGCCGTGGTCGAGAAGATCACCGATGGGGAGTTCGGGTCAACGGAGTTCTTCGACGAGCTGGAGAGCTTCGCGCGGTTGGAGGTTCAGCGCTGGATGCAGCGGTTGCTGGAGGAGGAAGTGACGAGCTTCCTGGGCCGGGTGAAGAGCCAGCGGAAGGCTTCGGTGGACGGAGCGTGCGGGTATCGCAACGGGTACGGCAAGCCGCG
>Ga0255343_1006087_pt1 | contig 10886 bp, 10 predicted proteins | sample wastewater_treat_4_FD_192413 | JGI IMG/M metagenome (GOLD analysis project Ga0255343, IMG submission 192413) | Wastewater microbial communities from Lulu Island WWTP, Vancouver, Canada - plant16 | ecosystem: Engineered > WWTP > Wastewater > Unclassified | place: Canada: Vancouver, British...
TGATCCGAACACGTACCGACAAGCCGGCGCCGCAGGCAGGGGTGTTCACCCTGCTCCGCATCGGCTGCCGTGCTGCGCTTCGGGCGACGGATACACGTCGTCACAGCGCAGGGCATCAGCCCAAGCCCGGATCTGCGGGCGACCTCGTGGTCTGCCGGCCGGTGCTCCTCTCCGACAATCTCTCACTGTGGATGCTTTCTGTTCTCTATTCCGCTTTTTCTGCTGCGAAACCTGCTGCGAAAAGCTCTCATGCTCAATTGAATCGATTTCTTCAGTGGTCTCTTTGGGGGCGAGTTCTCAAACCCTGGAGGCATTATGAATATCATAGGAAGAATAAATCATGTTGTGCTGTTGCTGCTCCTGTATTCCTATGTGATCTATCCGGCAATCCTCTTCGTTCTGAGCAGGGTTTTCCGGAAACCATGGAAACAAAAGAGATTCGAACCGCATGTCACTGTCGTGATCTCTGCATACAACGAGGAGGGCGTTATCAGGGATAAGATCCTCAACACCCTGAGCCTCGACTATCCAGAGAACAAGCTCAGAGTCGTCGTGGGCTCGGACGGCTCGACCGACGGCACGAATGAAATAGTCGCGAGCATAAAGGATCGCCGCCTGAGATTTTACCATTTTCCCCAGCGGCTCGGAAAGACCGCGTGCCTGAACAGAATGGTGCCCCGATCGAAGGGGGAGATCGTGGTGTTCACCGATGCGAACTCCATGCTGCCTCCGGGCGTGATCAGGAGCATCGTGAGGAACTTTGCCGATCCCGCTGTGGGCCTCGTCACCGGATGGACAAAGTACTGCAGCCCCTCGGATGAAAAAGCGCCCGCCGGGAGTTATGCACGATTCGAAAAGGCCCTCAAGATCATGGAAAGCTCCAGCGGCTCATGCGTCGGCGCGGACGGGGCGATATTCGCGATCCGGAAATCGCTGTATCGCCCCTTGCAGGACGACGACATCAACGACTTCGTCATTCCGCTCGACGTCATCAGGCAGAAGCACCGGGCGGTGCTGGATCCCGACGTCTTCTGCATCGAAGACGCCGCTGCGGCCGCCGGGGACGAGTATCAGCGTCAGGTGAGAATCACGACGAGAACGCTGCGGGCCATCCGCCGCAACATCGAGATGCTGAATCCCTTGAAATACGGACTTTTTTCGTTTTTCATGATTTCGCACAAGGTGCTGAGATTTTTATGTCCGTACTTTTTCATCAGCGCATATATCATCAATATGGCTCTCCTCGGAAGAAAGGTCCTGCTCTCCAGGCTGATCTTTCTGGGGCAGAACCTGCTCCTGGCAGGCGTTCTCGGGGGTTTTGTCTCAAAGTCCGCCAACTCGATCCATCGGCTGAGCAGAATGCTGCTCATCACCTTTGCCGCACAGGGCATTGCATGGATCCGCATGATTGCAGGCTTTACCGATACCACCTGGTCGCCGAGAAGGCAGGCCCGGATATCCGCCTTCGAGCCGCTGCTGCCGCCCCAGGAGAAGGAGCGTTCCCGGGGGCCTATATCGTATGGTTTCTCCCGATCCCGAAATGAACAAACCCCTTTGATGTCAAATCCGCCACGTTGAGGATATTTCTCCCGTCGAAGACCACGGGCCGTTTCATGAGCTCTTTCATCCGGGCGAAATCGGGGCTCTTGAACAGGTTCCACTCCGTTACCACGGCCAGGCCGTCGGCCCCCTGCAGCACCTCGTAGTTGTCGCCCGCATAAAATACTTTTTCACCCAGGATAGCGCGAGCATTGTTCATGCCCGCCGGGTCGAATACCCGCACCTTTATGCCTTCCTTCAGCAGCCTGTTGATGATGTCGATGGCAGGGGCCTCTCTGATGTCGTCGGTTTTCGGTTTGAAGGTCAGGCCCCAGATGGCGATGGTGATCTGGGAGAGGTCTTCGTTGCGCTCGAGGTAGTAGTTGATGATCTTGTCTGCAAAGTAGTTTTTCTGGCGCTCGTTCGCCCGGTGGGTCGCCTGGCAGATCTCGAGCGAATGGTCCAGGCACTTGGCTGTCTGGATCAGCGCCAGGACGTCCTTGGGAAAGCACGAGCCGCCGTAGCCCGGGCCAGCCAGGAGAAAGCGGGGGCCGATGCGGGAGTCCGTGCCCATGCCTTCTCTCACCTGGGAGATGTCCGCCCCCACCTTGTCGCACAGGATGGCGAGCTCGTTCATGAACGTGACCTTGGTGGCGAGGAATGCGTTGGAGGCATACTTGGTGAGCTCGGCGCTGCGGATGTCCATGATGAGGATCGGGTTGTTGGTGGTGCGCACAAAGGGGTCGTAGAGCTCCCTGAACAGCGCGGCGGTCCGCACGTTGTCGGTGCCGACGATGACCCGCTCCGGTCGCATGAAATCCTGCAGGGCGTTTCCTTCTTTGAGAAACTCGGGGTTCGAGACCACATCGAACTCGATGTGCTGGAGGCCTCTCTTCTCGAGCTCCTCCTTCACCACCTCACGCACCTTGTCGGCCGTACCTACGGGCACGGTAGACTTGTCTACGATGATCTTATAGCCGCCCATGAGCCCGCCGATCTGGCGGGCCACCTGAAGCACATATCGCAAGTCCGCAGATCCGTCCTTGTCCTGCGGGGTGCCGACCGCGATGAAGCAGATCTGGCACCTCGAAACCCCCTCTTCGAAATCCGTGGTAAACCTGAGGCGGTCTCCCTGCACGTTTCTGTCGATGACCTCCTTGAGGCCGGGCTCGTAGATGGGCACGATGCCCTCTTTGAGCATACGGATCTTCTCCGCGTTTTCGTCGATGCAGATCACGTCGTTGCCCATTTCGGCAAAACACGCCCCGGTGACAAGCCCAACATAGCCCGTGCCGATCATGCAGATTTTCATGTTCCCCCTCGTAACAAAGAAAGATTATGCACTATTCTATCGACAGAGGATAAGACGGAAGTGAGAGATAATCAAGTGTCTTGTCAGCGGGGCGGCTAGAGATGCGAGCTGAGGCGGAATCAGATCATTGATCGTTCCCCTGCTAGTACTACAGTGGCGAAGCCTCACAAAATGGATTTGATGTACATCTTTTCTTGTAGTGGTAATATTTTGCAACGGCTTGATGGGATCTCCTGAAGTTGGACCAGTGGAGCACCTTCTCCGCTGTCTCCTGCACGAAGAGGACGAGGCCCCAGAGAAGGCGGCGTATCTCCCGGACCGTCATGTCGACGGGAGCCCACGACCTGCTTTGAATTGAGCGAGGCTTCCCTTCCGAACCCGCAGGTTTTTTTTAAAATCATCCCTGGCGTTCTTTTTGAGCACACCCAGCAGTGCGTATGCAAACATCGAGAGCGTGATGTGTCGGTACCAGGCAGAAAAGGATCTGACCTCATACTCGTCAAGGCCGCATTCCTGCTTGGCGTCCTCGAAGCTGACCTCGATGGCCCATCGGATTCCTGCCACACGGACCATCTCAGAGAGGTCTGTTCGTGCAGGAGCACAGACCACGTGGGCTTTGAGTTCCTGGGGATCATGGACACTCCGCCTCACCAGAAGCCATCTCTTCCAGCCTTCAGTTTCGGGAGGATTGATCTCAAGGAGGAGCCAGTCATAGAACCGTGGCCCTTTCGATCCATCCCCGGCGCTCATCCTCACCCAGCCATCCTGAGGTAGGGAATCAAGGATCTCGCTCACTCTGTATTGGTTGTATCCGACAGGGACGTACTCCTTGCCGGAGACCGCAAACACATACGCCTTCTCCTTGTCTTCGAGCCACATGCGCAGATGCCTGTTGTCCCCGTACACGGAATCGCCGGCAACCCAGGTGAAGGGAACGCCGGATGACATGCTCCGCTCAATCATCATCCGGGCAAGCTCGGGCTTCGTTAGAAACTTCCTCTCGTCAGGGATATCTGCTTCCTTGCGTCTCTGTGCATCCCCCATCCATTCCTTCGGAAGATACAGCTCCCGATCAATGATGACATGATCTCGGGAGGTGACATATGCCGCGAAGACTGCGATCTGGCAGTTCTCGATCCTCCCGACCCTCCCGCTGTACTGGCGCTGTACCCCTGCCGAATGCGTGCCTTTCTTCAAGAAACCCGTCTCATCGACGACAAGGACTCCGTCAGGTGCGCCGAAGTGATCACGAACGTACTTCATGAGTTCATCCCGCATGGCGTCTGGGTTCCACCACCCTTTGCAAAGCAGATACTGGACCCCGTACGGGTCGTGCTCTCCCGCTGCCTCGGCAAGCTGCCAGGCGTTCTTCCTCTCTACAGGGCTCAAGAGCCCCTGGATATACCGCATTGCTCGTTCTCTGGTCTGATACTGGGGAAAAAGATGATGGACTCGTTTCTCTATCTCTTCAAACGCTTCAACCCACTGCTTCCTTACTTCTTGCTCTTGTGCTTCCATTGCTTCTTGCTCTCCTCATGGATATTCTCATGAGAAAATCATATAGGGCCTGTCATGCTGTGATTCTACTTCACCGCTGTAGTACTAGTATGCCTCATTGTCCGCGCAGATCTTACCGTTGCCTGTCTGTGAAGAACACACCCTGCGACGGCTGCGAAATCTTATGGATATTTGATTCCGGGTTTTGCCCGCAGGGCGGCACGGGGTGGTGTTCTGTCGCTGCATGTTGAGCACGGGCGCCGGTCTCCTTACTATTCTATTAGAGCTGCAGTGGTAATCGCAGGATATTGTCAAGAAGACTCCTGCCCCGCCGCCAACGAGACCACTGGCCGATCGAATCGTATGACGGCGGTCTGCCACTGCAGGGTTAGGAAGGCGGATGCATGCTGTTCCCGGAGTAGGCTCGAGCCGCCGGTGTATGAGAGAACACATGCGGCGGCCGGGTGATGCGACCGGAAAGTGTCATCGCACCGGAGGCACATCCGACCGCGAGGATTCGGAGGATCAGTGAACGAAAGGAAGGTGTACGTCATGCAGAGGCTCTCGATATCGATCATTCTGGCCGTCGGGATCTTAATGTTTGCGCTGTCGGGCTGCGCAGGCCGTGAAAAGCCGGCGACCACGGCCGACATCATGAGAGGATATGCCGCGGATGTCCAGACCGAAGTCGAGCTCAAGGAACAGCTTGCAAAAGACTGGGAGCGGGGATCGGAGCTGGCCCAGACCGGCAGGGAGCGTATCAGAGACGGCCAGGAGATGATTCAGGAAGGCAACTCGCAGATAAACCAGGGAAAGAGAGAAGTAACCCAGGGCACTCAGCTCATGCAGGACAGCGAGCGCCGCTTTCGCGAGAACTTCCCCGGCCTCCAGCTCAGGCCGGGCGGAGGCGCAGGCGGAACAACCGGACAAACAAGCGCCACCGAATAACGGGGTCAGGTCTTGACATGTGACAAGCCCGGCGGAGTCTGACGGAGAGGTCTGCAGAAAACACGGGCTGGCCGAGCGAATTGACACGTTGATTGCCTCCTGATAGTATATTGCCATTGCAATGAAATTGAGGAGGCAGATCAATGGCAAGACCTCTGCGCGTTTCCTACCCAGGGGCATTCTACCACATTACCGCCCGCGGGAATGAGCGTAAGCAAATATTCAGCAGCGACCGGGACAGGCAGCAGTTTCTCTCATACCTCGAGTCGGCGCATATGCGCTACGGCGCCCTTTTTCATGGTTACTGCCTGATGGAGAACCACTATCATCTCTTGATGGAGACCCCCAGGGAAAATCTTTCGCGGATCATGCACCACATAAACGGGGCATACACCATGTATTATAATGTCAAAATGGAGCGAAGCGGCCACTTGTTTCAGGGAAGATACAGGTCCATCCTGGTTGAAAAGGATGCGTACTGTCTGGAGCTGTCGCGGTACATTCACCTGAACCCCGTTCGTGCGGGGATGGTGAAAAACGTGGAAGATTACCCCTGGTCGAGCTATCTCTCATACACAGGCGAGAGGGATGCGCAACAATGGATGGAGACAGGATTTGTACTTGCATCGTTCGGGAAAGATACGGGCGCTGCCAGGAAGAGATACAGGGAGTTCATAAAGGAGGGGGAGAGAAAGAACATAGAGAACCCGCTCGAACAGGTCTGTGCGTCGATGATTCTGGGGCGGGAATCGTTTCACGCCTTTGTTCGGAAGAGGATTGAAGAAACCCTGCGAGAGGCGGATCAGAGGGATGTCCCTGCGCTGAAGGCTTTCACGACAAGGCCTTCTCTGGACCGGATAGCGCAAGTTGTGGCGGATGTATGCGAGGCCGATTCGGTGCAGATCAAGAAAATGAGCATGTGGATCAGCCAGGATATCGGAGGGTATTCTCTGAGCGAAATCGGGCGCAGATATGGGATGCAGAGTAACACGGTGAGCCAGTCGAACCGGCGTTATAGGCTGGAGATTAGGAGAGATGGAGAGCTTCAAAAACTGGTGAGAGAGGTGCGGAGAAAGCTCGAAATGTCACATGTCAAGACCTGACCCCTATCCGTAAAAACCGATGAGGAGGACTCCGGCTGTCATGACCGCCGCGCCGGTGAGGCGCTCGGTAATCTTTGTCTCACGGAAGAGCCATGCGCCGTAGAGCACGCCGAAGAGCAGGCTCGTGCGCTTGATGGCGATCATGTAGGCCGCCTCGACCAGAGAGATGGCGAGCATGTGCGAGATGACCATCAGTGCCATGAACACGCCCACCATGAGGCCCGCTTTCGGGTTCTTCAGCAGGTTTTCCACCCGGGCGCCCTTCATGAGGGGCAGGAATGAGAGCATCAGCAGGGCGAACACGATGTAGTAGCTCACGCCGAAGAAGTAGGGATTGGAGTGAAGGACTGCGAGCTTGCCCAGGGTGGAGGTGAGGGAATAGATGAAGGAGACGAGCAGCATGAGCACCGAGCCCGGTTCGCGGAATATTGCCTTGAAGGGCTGGAGAAGCCCGGCTCTGGCCTGGGAGAGGTTGAGGAAGTACGCGCCGATCACGATGCAGAGAATGCCTGCCAGCCCGAGAGGCGTTACGGTCTCTCCCAGGATGAGCCGGCCGGTGAGGATGATGAAAATGGGGGTGAATGCCAGGAAGGGAAGGGTGAGGGACAAAGGCGACACCTTGATGGCCCTCATATAGCAGAGAAAGGCAAGCACCTCGAGCGGCAGGGCCGCGCCGAATGCCAGGAAAAACGTGCGGTCGAGCCTTGGCCAGGGGATGAAGAAGAGCGCGAGCGCGAGCCAGGGCAACGTATAGGTGAGCCGGGTGATGCCCATTTCATAGGCGCTCAGACGGCTGAAGTGCTTCTTGGTCAGGGCGTCTGCGGTTGCCAGGCTGAATGCCGCCGTGAGCGCGAGAAAAAACCAGTCCATGACCGTTCAGATCTCGAACCAGATTGCCCGAGCCCTGGCGAGGGGGCTCCCTGTTTCCGAAAACAGGGCCGTGCCCGCGAATCGTTTGCGTCCCTCGGACGCGATCTCCCAGCCCACGGCAATGCAGTTCTCGCCCACGGTCGGGCGCTTCAGGATCTCCGCCGTGATCGAGCCCAGCACGATGGGCCTGATGCCCGTCCCAAGCACGGCGAACGCGCCGGGACAGTCGAGCGAGGCCCAGACAAACTCGGGCCGCACCACGCCGTGGACATCCGAGAGCGTCTCGTCGGGCACCCAGGCCGAGGCGACCATCAGCCTGTCCGGAACCCTGCCCGGGAAGATTCGCAGGCCGTCCTTCTCGCGTCTGGCCGGACCGCACACGAAGCAGGTGGGGAAGAAGTGCTCATCCTCGCTCACATAATGCGTCATTGCTTCTCGAGCCTCCTCGAACGAGGGAGGATCGGGCGTCTCGATATCGAGCCGGCCTTTGCGGGCTTCAGCGATGACGGCATCGCCGTTTTTGAGTTGAACGCGGCCGTCTCCCGTGTGCTCGACGAACAGCGGCTTTTCCAGAGGCGGCGGCTTCATCAGCCTCACCTCGACGACCCCGTCCAGGTACTGCGCCAGCATGCCGCACACATACCCGCCGTTGCCGGAATCCGGCGGCCCGCAAAACCTCTTTTTAATGAGAATCGTGTCGATCATTTCACCTCCTCCCAAGACTGGACAAATGAAACTAGATGGGGTCATCCTAGTTGGGGTCAGGTCTTGACATGTGACAAGGCCACGGCCTTGTCACATGTCAAGACCTGACCCCTTCTCCTGCAGACTTGTCACATGTCAAGACCTGACCCCTTCTCCTGACCCCGTCCCCTATCGCTTCGATTTTTTTGCGTGCTTCTTGAAGGCGGCCAGGAAGTCGACCCCGCGCACGATTTCATCGAATACCGGAATCCCGGCGTTTTCCAGGTCGATCCTGAAGTTTTTCAGTTTCTCGCCGTTGCCGGCGCACCAGGCGACCACGGGCTTGCCGAGCTTGTCTTTCATGGTAATGAGGTTCGAGAGATGGGCGACTTCCATCCGGCTGGCAAAGAGGTGGACGATGAGAGAGTCCACATTTGGGTCGTTCATGATAATCTCGATGCCCCTGCCGTAGACCTTTTCATAACCGTAGCGCTCGATTGCGGGCCAGATGTCGACGGGGTGGGAGGGCGCCATCCACTCGGGAAAGATCTCCTCCAGGTCCTTGAGGCTTTGCGGGGTGAGCTCAGCGACCGGCATGCCCCTGGCATGGAGCAGGTCTGAAGTGATGATGCCGCCGCCGCCCGAGAAGGTGAAGATCGCGGTCCCGGCGTCATGGCTGAGCAGACGCGTCTTGGAAAAGCCCCGCGTGATGTCCATGAGCTCGTTGATGTCGAACACCTCGATGACGCCGCATTGCTCGAACGCGTGGTGCATGATGGTATAGTCGCCCGCCATGCTCGCCGTGTGGCTCGCCGCAGCCCTGGCCCCGGCCGGGCTCTGGCCGCCCTTGAGCATGACGATGGGCTTCCGCGACGACTTCGCGCACTCCATGAAGCGCTTCGGCTCCATGATCGACTCCACATACATGCCGATCACATCCGTTGAGTCGTCGTCGATGAGATATTCGAGCAGCTCTGTCTCGTGCACGTCGCACTTGTTGCCGATGGAGCACATTTTGGAGATGCCGAGGCCGCCCCGCTCGAGTATCATCATGAGAAAGCCCGCCGAGAGCATGCCGCTCTGGACTATGAACGAGGCGTTGCCCGGCTTGAGCAGCTTGAACACCTGGTCGTTGATGATGAACGAGAACACATGACGCTTGTAGCCGTCGAGGAGGCCCATGCAGTTGGGGCCCCAGAGCCTGATGCCGAACTCTTTAGAAAGCCGCACCGATTCGTCCTGGAGACGCCTGCCGGTCTCACCCACCTCGGCAAAGCCGGCTGACTCGATGATGATGCCCTTCACGCCCTTTTTCGCGCAGGCGCGGATCGTGTCCGGCAGAAAGGGGGCGGGGATGAAGTAGACGGCGAGCTCGAAGCTCTCGGGGATCGACTCGACATCCGGGTAGCACTTGACGCCCTGCAGCGTCTCATACCTCGGATTCACCGGGTAGACCCTGCCCCGGTAGCCGCCCAGGGTGTTTTTCAGGATATAGTAGCCGACCTTCCTGGGGTCGGCCGAGGCACCGATAACCGCAACTCCGTCAGGGTCAAAGAAAAAATTCATATGATGTGAATCCTCCTGCAAGATGCTATAAAAATAACCAGTGTTTTTTTATACACCATCGGGGCGCAGGGGGCAAGGGCGAGAGCGGGGAGGGGCTTTGGAGAAGGGAGATGGTGCACTGCTTCGGCCGGACGGGGGGGCATCAAAAGCCGCTTCATCATCCCCCTTCTGCTGTGTCTTTCGCTTCGGCCCGCTCGAGCGGTTATCCGGGGAGAGGAGGGGCAGGAACCTTCGCGGCGGGAAAGCGGGCTTCCCTCTGAACGAAAAACTGCAATCCACCCTGCAGGAATTGACTCCCGGCCATAACACTCTATAGTATTTAGAGACAGCACAAGGAATCCGGAGAGCATTCACGGGGGGAGTATGAGTGACGACAGATTCGCCAATCTGGAAACCATAGTCGCATTTCACGAAGACACCATCCAGAAGCTCAACGACACGGTGTACAAACAACAGCTCGAGATCGATCGTCTGGAAGAGAAAGTCGAAGCCCTGATGCAGCTCCTGGGCGCTCCGGGCGGAGCGCTCGACGAGGGATCCGGCCCAAAACCCGGGTGAGTAAAAAAGAGGCGGCAAAGGATTTCCTCACCCAGGGCTCGTCTGCTGACCGTTTCTCTCAAAGCCCGGAAGCCGATGTTCTCATTCTGACAAAGCCTTATCGATAATCGCGGCAAGCTCTTCTTTCGCAAGTTCGACGGGATTGCCCTTCATGCTGCTCGCGCGCCCGGCCTTTTCGACCAGGACAGGGATGTCTTCACGCCTCATCCCGATCGTATCGAGGCTCGGGATCCGCATAGCGGCGCATGTCTCTTCCACCCATGCAATGCCCTGCCGCGCATCCGCTCCGGGGTCGTTCGTGAGGATCCGCGCGATCTCTGCGTAGCGCGCGAGCGCAGGCGAGTCGGGGCTCCGGCGGGCGAGGGCAGTGATGTTTGCCTCCATCACGATGGGCAGAAGCCGTGCGCAGATGGCCCCGTGCGGGGCATCGAACATGCCTCCAAGCGGGGCCGCGAAACCGTGAACCGCCCCCAGGCCGGCGTTTGCCAGGGCGAGGCCGGAAAACAGGCTCGCGAGCATCATGTCTTCGCGGGCGGACGTGTCGTCGCCCTTTGTGTACGCGGTTTTCAGGGACCGCCCCGCGCGCGCCAGGCCCTCCCGGCACAGGGCGTCGGTCAGGGGGTTCGCCCTGATAGAGACAAACGCCTCGATCAGCTGTGTCAGCGCGTCGAGGCCGGTGCATGCCGTGATGTCCGGCGGCACGGAGAGGGTGAGATCCGGGTCGGCGGCCACGAGCCGGGGCAGCATCATGTCAGAGCGCATGCTCACCTTGACCTTGTGCTCGGGCGAGATGATCACCGCGTTACGGG
>Ga0255343_1006088_pt1 | contig 10885 bp, 8 predicted proteins | sample wastewater_treat_4_FD_192413 | JGI IMG/M metagenome (GOLD analysis project Ga0255343, IMG submission 192413) | Wastewater microbial communities from Lulu Island WWTP, Vancouver, Canada - plant16 | ecosystem: Engineered > WWTP > Wastewater > Unclassified | place: Canada: Vancouver, British...
ACTTTCCCTTATTTCCCTTACGATTATCTCATAAGGGCAAAAATAAGGGAAAATACATATCGTTTCGCTAATGCACAGGCTGGAAAGCCTGTAAAATAGGGAAAGTTAGAAATATATTTCGGCAAAGAGGAAATTGTAGAGTCCGTAGTCGACATAGAAGAACAGGTTACTGAAGAAGTACCCGAAGAGGAGCCTGCAGAGGAAGAAAACGCGATGCCCAGATCCGATGCATATGATATGTTCCTTGCAGGAGAGATGGATGTAGAGGTTGTCTATAATGATGAGTATGCAGGGCCCAAGCAGGGAACATATTCATACGAGGAACTCCGCGATGCCGCAATAGATGAACTGGGCTACGGACAGGGCGGAGAGTATGATGTAAAGTATGCTCTCTTTACTCCCGATTCAGGTCAGGAAGGTGACGATGTTCTTGTAATGTATATTGAAAACCATGATCCTTCTTTCTTAAACTGGATCGGATTTATCGGATATAATAACGGAAAGCTTGAGCTGAAATATTTCACCCAGTTCGGCTACAGATCATATTTCGATCTTTATTACAGCGGTGATATCCTAAGCGGAGGCTCCGGCGGAGCAGGCGCTCATTATCAGGATTATCAGGTTGTAAAACCCGATGGTGCGGTTGAAACCGTATATTCATCCGCATATCTGTATGCCGCATGGTGCAGCGATGTATTCTATACCCTTGATCCACAGTATGATTATTCTTCCATCCCCGAACTGGATCCTTCATCCGAACTTGAGATGAAAAGAGTTACCAAAGACGGAACGGTTTATATCTGTGTATCAAAGTGGAGCACAGCCAAAGCAGTAAAAGAGCAGGAAGAAGCTTACATACAGGCTCTTGAAGAGCTCGGAGCTGTAGTTGTAGATGATGCTGAGATCGAGAGGATTTCTGCCAACTCCGTAGATGAGAGCAAGACCATGACCTGGAACGATATCGAGACGGTTACGGTAGAGCCTGACGAAGAGTCATAAAACACTTAACATGATTATGGAAAAGGAACGGTACATAACCGTTCCTTTTTTATATTTTAGCAAGTATAATACTTAATGTTGGGGAATTTGTAAGGGGTATTGTTATGTTTAAAACAAAGTATTTAAGATTCCTAGGGATCATTATGGCCATTCTGCTTACTGCGGGATGCGCATCCGGCGCGGAGGATTCGAATGAACCTGCGCTTCTTCTCGGATTCAGTCAGATCGGTGCGGAAAGTGCATGGAGAATAGGAAACACCAGGGATATCCAGAATTCTGCGGAAGTCTATGGCGTAAGCCTCATGCTTGAAAACGCAAATCAGAGTCAGGAAAACCAGATAGCTGCGATCAGAAGATTTATCGCATACAAGGTGGATGTAATAGCGTTCTCGCCGATCGTTGAAGACGGATGGGACAATGTCCTTCTGGAAGCTAAGGAAGCGGGGATTCCCGCTATTCTCGTTGACAGGGATATCGAAACGGAAAAGGAAGGACTTACCACATGTCTCATCGGTGCGGATTTTTATAACGAGGGAGTAATGGCTGCGGAGTATCTTATCAGAAAAGCCGACTCACTCGGTCTTGAACATGTAAACATCGTAGAGATCACCGGAACAGAAAACTCAACTCCCATGAGACAGCGCCAGGCGGGCTTTGCAGATACGATAGAGGGTGATGAACGAATGCAGATCCTTGAAAGTATCGACGGAGATTTCCTGAAAAGCCGCGGTGCCGAGTGCATGAGATATCTTCTCGATACATACGGAGATGACATAGATGTCATTTACAGTCACAATGACGAGATGACGCTCGGAGCTCTTCCCGAGATTGAAAAGTCCGGACTTGTTCCGGGTCAGGACATAATCATAATTTCCATCGATGCGGGACAGGAAGCAATCGATGTACTCAAAGAGGGCAGGATCAACTGCGTGGTTGAGTGCACTCCCAATCTCGGAAACGAGCTCATGGAAACGGCGCTCAAACTTAAAAACGGTGAAGAGGTCGATGCGGTGATCCACCCGGACGAGCGTATATTCAGTGACGAACAGGATCTTTCGGATATCGAACCCAGAGGATATTAAAGAGATAAGTATGGAGAGAATTAAGAAGGAAAAAAGCATTCTCGGCCAGATAAGTGACCTCAGCCATAAACTGGTTATCATGCTGGTGATCCCCATCATAATAAGCCTTGTTCTGATGCTGGTATATGCCGCCAAGTATCACAGCGCCATCGTCAGAATGGAGACAATTACCAGCTTAAAGACTGTTGTGACGGAGGATATTCCCGGAAGTGCGTGGAATATTGTAAGCGGAAGAGAATCTTTTCCCGAAAGTAATATCTACGGAAAAATAAAAAATGTTAACGAGACGATAGATCTTATTACCGAGCAGACCGGTGAAGAAAACAGACTCTCGCTTATAGTCGCAAGCCGTACGATGCAGACTCTTCAAAACTATGTCGATATGATCCGGGACAATATTGATGCCGAGGTTCCCGTTGTCGAAAATGAAGAGGTATTAAAAGAAGTAAGAAGCTGTGCGGTTCTTGTAGACAGCATGCTCAATGATTATATCGCGCAGGAGATCAATTCATCCGCAAAGATGAGTGTGAGCCTGATGATCGGTGTTATCATAACGGCAATTTTCGAAGTTCTCATAGTCATCATGGCTATGTTTGTCAGAAACAGATCCGTTATGGCAACCGAAATGTCCATAAAGCAGCCCATTGAAAGACTTGAGGAAGCAGCCGCAAGGATCGCGGAAGGATCCCTTGATGAGAGGATAGTGGATACCGAAGTTACCGAACTCAGAAATCTTACTGCTCAGGTTAACATCATGGCCGAGAAACTTACATCCATGATGAGAAAGAGTCATCAGGATGCGAAAAATCTGAGAAAAGCAGAACTCAGAACTCTTCAGGCACAGATCAATCCTCACTTTCTGTATAACACCCTTGATGCGATCGTATGGAAAGCGGAAGCCGGAGATAAGGATGAAGTAATCGGACTTACAAGTTCGCTCAGTGATTTCTTCAGGATCAGTCTGTCATCCGGAGCGGACTGGATACCCATAAGCCAGGAAAAGAAACACATCGAAGGCTATCTGAAGATCCAGCAGACAAGATACCGTGACATCTTACGTTATGAGATAGATATACCCGATGAGATCGGAGAGTACTATATTCTGAAACTCCTTCTCCAGCCTCTTGTCGAAAATGCCATCTATCACGGGATCAAGATAAAAAGAGGCGGCGGTAAGATCACAGTTACCGGAAGGCTTGAAGACGGGAACCTTATCTTCAGCGTAAGGGATACCGGTCTGGGAATGACGGAAGATCAGCTGAAGAATCTAAGTGACAGGATGAAGAACGGACTGCCCACGATAAGTGAAGGAAGCGGCGGATTCGGACTTGTCAACGTCAACTTAAGGATACGTCTGTACTATAATCTGGAAGCAGGTCTGAAAATAGAAAGCAGTACCGAAGGCACGGAAGTATCATTTAAGGTACCGTGCAAAGTCAGGGAGGAGATATTCGAAGATGAAAGTGTTTCTGGCTGATGATGAAGTCGTTGTCAGAGAAGGTATAAGAGAATCATTCCCCTGGGAAGAAAGCGGCTACACTCTTGTGGGAGAAGCTCCCGACGGAGAGATGGCACTTCCCATGATCCGTGATACCAATCCCGATATTGTCATAACCGATATCAGAATGCCGTTCATGGACGGTATCGAACTTTGCAGGATCTTAAGAGCACAGATGCCCTGGATCGCGATAATAGTTCTCAGCGGATATGATGAGTTTGAATATGCACGTCAGTGTATTCAGCTCGGCGTCCGCGAATATCTCGTAAAACCGATCAATTCGGAGAATTTAAGAGAAGCACTCGATAAAGTAAGCAGGCAGATCCTGGATGAAAGAAAAACTCTCGAGCATGCCGCAAGCTTAAGAGCACGCATCGGAAATGATGAGCAGCTTGTTAAGGAAAAGCTTATCGCTTCTCTTTATTCGGAAGATGCCGCAGCAGAGGATTCGAAGGGCGTGTTAAATCATCTTCAGTCCATGGGATGCAATGTTATCGCTCCCTGCTATGCGGTTGTTGATGCTGCATTTAAACCTGCAGGTAAAGGACAGGATATTGCGTACGAACTTGCCGAGAGCAGCGGAGGCATAATGCATGCATCATCGACAAGAACAGGTTCCGCACTTCTCGTTCTCGGAGATACCGCGGAAGATGCGGAAGAGCGTGCGTACGCTTTTGCAGCTTCTCTTGTAAGGGAACTTGAAAGATGCGAATGCGAAGAGATACGTGTCGGGATCGGAGAGATCGTCGGTGCTCCCGAAGAGATACTCAGAAGCTTTAAGGCCGCGCGTCACATAAGACATATTCTTGTTGAAAGAGCCGATGAAAAATCCATGATACTCGGAACAAGAGAGATGGGTGAGATCTCGGACGATGCAAGTACCCCCGGAGTTATCGGTGAAGCCAAGGTTTATATGTCGGGACATTTTACGGATCCGAATCTCATGCTTCAGGATGTTGCGAAAGCCGTGGGCATGAGTAACAGCAGATTCTCAACCGTATTCTCTCAGCAGACCGGACAGACATTTACCGAGTATCTGATCTACCTCAGACTCAATAAGGCTAAGGAAATGCTCAGAACTACCGGTATCAAGAGTTCCCAGATAGCAAGGGAGTCAGGATATAATGACTCTCACTATTTCAGTTATATTTTCAAAAAGAATGTGGGAATCACCCCTTCCGAATACAGAGCCCAGTATCAAAATCAATCCGAATAAAATAAAAATCAACCTTCGTAAAATCAAAATCACCCGTTTTCCAATAATCCTGCCAAAAGCAGGATTATTTTGTACCAAGACAAAATAAACCTCAATTTACTCCTTGCACTGTGTGGATTATGGTTAATACAACCCGCGATGGTGCGGGGAGAAATGGAGGAAATGCATTATGAAAAGGTTTAAGGCATTGTTAATGTCAGGAGTACTTGCGTTATCGCTCGTACTTACTGCTTGCGGAAGCTCAGGAGGATCCGGAAATTCCGGAAGCGGCGACGGACTTATCAAAGTCGGCGTAATCAACAATCCCCCTTCAGAGTCAGGCTATCGTGAAGCTAACGTTAAGGACATGGAGGCAGTTTTCTCAGAGGCTAACGGCTATGAGCTCAAGACCTTCTACAGCATCAAGAATGATGAGCAGCTTCAGGCAGCTCAGGGATTCATTACCGAAGGCGTTGACTATCTTCTTATTTCCGCAGCCGAGACCACAGGCTGGGACGAAGTTCTTAAGAAGGCTAAGGAAGCCGGAATCAAAGTTTTTCTTTTCGACCGTATGATCGATGTAGATGAGAGCCTTTATGAGGCAGCAGTTGTTTCCGACATGGCAGCTGAAGGCGATACCGCAGTTCAGTGGCTCCTTGATCAGAAGCTTGACACCTACAACGTAATCCATATCCAGGGTGCTATGGGTTCCGACGCTCAGATCGGACGTACCGGTGCTCTTGACGCTCAGTTCGCATCAGGCGCTATGAACTGCGTAGTTCAGCAGACCGCTACCTGGGACGAAGCAGAAGCTAAGAAGATCGTTGAATCCGTTATCAACAGCGGCGCAGACTTCAACGTAATCTATGCAGAGAACGACGGAATGGCTAAGGGCGCTGTAGCAGCACTTGACGAAGCAGGAATTACCCACGGCGTAAACGGCAAAGTTATCGTTATGGGATTCGACTGCAACAGATGGGCACTCAGAGAGCTCCTTGCAGGAAACTGGAACTATGACGGACAGTGCTCACCTTTCCAGGCACAGATCATCAGCGACATCATTCAGGGAAAGACCACTGTTACCACCAAGGTTATCATCAATGAAGAAAAGGGATTTGATGCAACCACTCTTACCCAGGCAGATATCGATACCTACGGTTTGGGCGAATAATCTCATGATCTGATAAATGGCGCAGCTGTGCTGTATAAACAGTAATGGCTGCGCCGTTTTTTAGGAGGAACAGATATGCAGGACGAAGTATTACTGCAAATGCGTCATATCAATAAAACATTCCCCGGAGTGCTGGCACTTAACGGGGTGGATTTTACACTCAGAAAAGGCGAGATCCATGCTCTGATGGGAGAAAACGGAGCGGGAAAATCGACTCTTATTAAAGTTCTTACAGGTGTTTACAGAATGGACGGCGGAGAGATCACTGTCGAAGGACAGAGCATTTCCATCCATTCTCCTCAGGATGCACAGAATAACGGAATCAGCACAGTATATCAGGAAATAACCTTATGCCCCAATCTGACGGTTGCCGAGAATATGTTCATCGGAAGAGAAGACAGGGCATGGATTAAACATAAAGAGTATGAAAAAAGAGCGGATGAGATCCTCGGAAGATTGAATATTCCCGCAAGAAGCACGCAGCAGCTTGGTGACTGTTCTCTCGCGGTTCAGCAGATGGTCGCCATAGCCCGTGCCGTTGACATGAAGTGTAAGGTTCTTATACTCGATGAGCCCACATCCTCACTTGATGACAAGGAAGTCAACATGCTTTTCAAACTGATGAGGGATCTGAAGTCACAGGGTGTAGGAATAATATTTGTAACTCATTTCCTTGAGCAGGTATACGAAGTAAGTGACCGTATAACGGTACTCAGAAACGGAGAACTTGTCGGTGAATATCTTACCGAGGAACTTCCCCAGGTAGAGCTTGTTTCCAAGATGATCGGTAAAGAACTCGACGAGCTTAATGATCTTGGCGAGTCCGATGTGAAAGAAGTTAAGGAAAAGGAAGTCTTCTACGAAGCAAGGGGACTTTCAAGCAGCGACGCGATGCCGTTTGACTTCTCGATAAGAAAAGGTGAGGTTAACGGTTTTACCGGACTCCTCGGTTCCGGACGAAGTGAGAGCGTAAGAGCGATCTTCGGTGCGGATAAAGTAAACGGCGGTGAGGTTAAGATCAAGGGTAAGCCCGTTAAGATAACCAAACCGATCGAGGCTATGAAGAACGGTATCGGATATCTGGCAGAAGACAGAAAACGCGACGGTATCATTGCCGAGCTCAGCGTAAGAGAAAATATCATTCTTGCGCTTCAGGTCATGAACGGTATGTTCAAACCCATCAGCAGAAGCGAATCGGAAGCTTTTGCCGATGAATACATCAAGGTTCTGAACATAAAGACCGCGAGCCGTGAAACTCCTGTCGGATCCTTAAGCGGCGGTAACCAGCAAAAGGTTATCCTTGCAAGATGGCTTCTTACTCATCCCGATTACCTGATCCTTGATGAACCCACAAGAGGAATCGATGTAGGTACCAAGCTTGAGATCCAGAAGCTGGTTTTGAAACTTGCCGAAGACGGCGTGAGCGTAACTTTCATTTCATCCGAAGTAGAAGAAATGCTCAGAACATGCAGCAGACTTATCGTAATGCGTGACAGACATATCGTAGGCGAGCTTAAGGGCGCGGATCTTAACCAGACTCAGGTCATGAAGACAATTGCGGGAGGTGAGGCTTAAATGTCAAAAGTAAATAAAAAGATATTCGGCAAAGGCCTCGGGCAGCTTACCATACCCCTTATCGCAATAGCCCTGCTGGTAATCTTCAATCTCATAAGAGATCCTTCCTTTTTCAGTGTCGGAATCTCTCATAACAATGACGGCAATATAGTTCTGGCCGGAAACCTTATCAGTATCATAAACGGCGCGAGCGAGCTTGCGATACTCGCAATGGGAATGACACTCGTAACCGCAGCCTGCGGCGGACAGGACATAAGCGTAGGTGCTGCTGCAGCGATCGCAGGAAGCGTATTTGTAAAGGTACTTAAGACTTCTCCCGACATAAACGGCGGCAAAGTTCTTCTGGCTTTCATCTGTGCATGTTTGGTCGCCATGATCTTCGGAACGTTTAACGGAACACTCGTTGCCGTTTTTAAGATTCAGCCTATGATAGCGACGCTGATACTTTATACATGCGGAAGATCGATCGCATACTGGATCAACGGCGGTGCAACGCCCACTCTCAGCAGTCCCATTATTTCCGCTATCGGAAGTTTCATCCCGGGTATTCCCGTTCCGACACCGGTTCTTATCGTTATCGCAATGGCGATTGTTTTTAAACTGTTATTCAAGTTCACATCACTTGAACTTCTTACTCAGTCCGTAGGTATCAACGGAAGTGCTGCAAGATTAAACGGTATCAATTCAACATTCATCAAGCTGCTTTCGTTCATCATCCTCGGTGTCTGCGTAGCGGTATCCGGAAGCATCGGTGTAAGCCGTCTCGGACTTATCAACCATGAAACACTTCTTCTTGATATCGAGATGGATACGATCCTTGCAGTTGCAATCGGAGGAAACAATCTCGGAGGCGGTAAGTTTAAGATCGGCGGAAGTATAATAGGTGCTTACGTAATCCAGATGCTCACCATAACACTCTATGCCATGAAGGTTTCATCCACGGATGTTAAGGCATATAAGGCGATAGTAATAATCCTTCTTGTTGTTATAGGATCTCCGGTCGTTAAAGAGAAATTCGGCAGGTTTGTTTCGAAGATTCTTGTAAGCAAGCCGAAGACGTCTTTGAAAGGAGCTCAGTAACATGAAAAGCAAAACAGGTTTTAAACGTGAGCCGCTTACGGACGCACAACTTCTGATGAGTATCACCATTGTCATTTTCGTGGCAATGTATCTTCTGGCGATGGCACTCCTGCAGGGAGGTTTCCTGCATGCACAGCAGATCTTTGATATGCTCAACGATAATGCTTCACTCATAATCGTTTCATGCGGACTTACCATCGTAATGATCGGCGCAGGAATTGACATTAGTGTCGGTGCGGTGACATCACTCGTAGTAATGAGCTGTGTACTGTATCTGAACGGCGGAGGAAGCATCGTCGGTTCGATACTCCTTGCACTTGGCATCGGACTTGCTTTCGGACTTGTACACGGATTTCTGATAAGTTATCTTGAGATCCAGCCCTTCATAGTAACACTTGCGGGAATGTTCTTTGCAAGAGGTATGACCACGATCCTCTCCGTTAATCCCCAGAAGGTTGAACATGAAGGATTTGCAAGACTTCGCGATATTAAGATAGAGATAGATGCACTCGGATATACCGCCAAGAACGGCAATTTCGTTCCCGCCCGTATGGAACTGGGCGTAGTGGTCGCTCTTGTATGCGTGGTAGTTATATTTATCCTTCTTAAGTATGTACGCCTCGGCCGTAACTTCTATGCTATCGGCGGAAACCAGACGAGCGCACTCATGCTCGGTATCAACGTAAAAAGAACCCGCTTTGCAAGTTATGTGATAAGCGGACTCCTCAGCGGAATTTCAGGTTATGTATTTATGATGCATACCGGTGCGGGAAATGCTACGAATGCAGCAGGAATGGAAATGAATGCGATCGCATCATCCATCATAGGCGGAACGCTTCTTACAGGCGGTGTGGGTAATGTACTCGGAACATTTTTCGGAACCCTGACTCTTACCACCATCAAGAAGATCGTTGTATCCAGCGGACTTAACGATCCCTGGTGGCAGAGTATCACCACAGGCGGAATGCTTTGTTTCTTTATCCTCCTTCAGAGCGTTGTTCTGAATAAAAGAAACAAGAGCAAGAAATAAACCAAGTGACAGCAGTTCATGATGTGCAGATTGGGCCACGGGGAAACGTCCCCGTGGCCCAAATCATTAGTCATTGAAGTAGCTGATATTGTCTTTGAGTTCCTCTGCAAGCTGCTGGAGCTGCTCTGCCGATTCGCTTATCAGGCTGAACGTTGCATTGAGTTCCTGCATTGCTGCGTTGGTTTCTTCGGTTGATGCGGCGTTTTCTTCGGATACTGCCGAAAGATCATTAATGATGCCGACGAGGGATTCCTTGGAATCAAGCAGACTCCGGATCTGTGAAGTGATCTCTTCGGTCTGGTTTGCGATCTCCGTTACTTCATCAACCATATCCTGAACATCCTTGCCGGTCATGCCGATCTGTTCGTTCTGTTTTTCGAAGCCGACACTCATCTCTTCGATCGTTGCAACGGACTTGGCGGATTCATCAACAAGTTCCTTGACGATCTTGGAGATATGAACCGCTGCGTTTCCTGACTGGTCTGCAAGGTTTCCGATCTCTTCTGCGACAACCGCGAATCCTCTTCCTGCTTCACCCGCTCTTGCAGCTTCGATTGAAGCATTGAGTGAGAGAAGATTGGTCTGTGAAGAAATGTCGGTAATGATCTTCGAAGCACTTGCGATGTTCTTAACCGCATCGTTTGTTGCGGAGATCTGTGAGTGAATGGCCTGCATGTTGCCTACGACTTCTTCGTTCTGTGCAAGGAGTCCGCGCATGGTCTCCATGGTCTCGTTACACTTATCCTTCATGACATCCGTTTTGTCGGCAAGAGCCTGAATGATGGAAGTGATCTGTCCGATGTCTGTCTCGATCTCTTTGGTATTATGTGATGCGGTCTCAACGCTCTCAGCCTGATTTATCGCGCCCTGTGATACTTCATCCACAGCCTGAAGAACCTGCTCGGAAGCCTGCGTTGCCTGATTTGCGGACTCTGCAAGATCGGTTCCCGCGATATTGATATGATCGGACATTTCCTTGGTACGTCCGATGATCTCATCAAGTTTGACCGAAAGATTCTTCGCAGCCCTGTAGATCTGACCGATCTCATCCTTTCCGATTTCCTTATCGTCCGGGAAGCTGTATCTGAGATTTCCGCTTGAAAGTTCATCAAGGGATTTTGTTACTTCTTTAATGCTTGAAGTGATCTGTCTGAGGATGAGGACGACAACCAGTATCAGTAATACGATAACGATCGCATATACTGCTGAGTAAGAAACAATGGCTGCCGCATTTCTTGCCTTGAGTGCTTCGTGC
>Ga0255343_1006096_pt1 | contig 10872 bp, 17 predicted proteins | sample wastewater_treat_4_FD_192413 | JGI IMG/M metagenome (GOLD analysis project Ga0255343, IMG submission 192413) | Wastewater microbial communities from Lulu Island WWTP, Vancouver, Canada - plant16 | ecosystem: Engineered > WWTP > Wastewater > Unclassified | place: Canada: Vancouver, British...
CCTGCGCCGAAAATAGAGCCATGTCGCAATCTTTAGGCGTTGACTCGTCGGATAGCCACCACTCGAACATATCCTCCGGCGACTTGAAAGTGCGCTTCATTTTGTGTCCCGCCGGTTGGCGTTCCCAGAGCTCTCTGAATCCTTTTAGCCATAGCCTGCGAGCGAATGGCCACCGCTTAAGGTCTTTTTGCTTCCTCTCCTTGCTTGCCATCGGGCGCGGCTTCGTTTCGCGATGTGCGTGTCCACCGCGCCCATTCGCATGGTGCTGGCTATGCGTTCTTTCTTATTGCGTTCGTGGCAAGTAGAGCCTTGCCGATGTTCCACTTGAGATTTTTGACGAGCAGTTGCGCGTCTACTTTCCCCTCAATGTCGAATATCGCCTTTGCCTCGCGCAGTTCCTCGTCGGTGTAGAGTGTCGCCTCTACATTTGCTTCATCGAGCAACGGCGTGTCCTCGTCGGGATAATTTTCGAGCACATCCGCAATTTCTCGGAGCGTCTCGAATCCCACCTCATCGAACCGCGCCCTGAGCGTAACCGCCGGTGAGTCCGTATCGGTCAGGAACACGGTTTTTTTGTGCCCCTCGATGCCGGTCAGGTTAGCCCCGCAACGATGCGCCGCGAAAGGCTTCTCGTGATAAGTCTTCTCGATCGAAATTTTCATCCTCTCCTCCTCTGTATCCTTCTCAGCCAGATGACGATGTAGTTAGCATCTTCTGCGAGTCGCCGCACATCGTCGTTAGTGTAGTTATGACCGTTCAAGGGCTTCGCTGATGCTATGCCCTCAGCGCGTTTAACGCATTCGTTTATCTCGCTTTCCGTGATTGTCATTTCGACGCGGGTGGCCTTCGACGGTGTCGGTTCGCTAAATGAGCGATAGCCCATTGTCATCCTCCTTCGCCTTTGCGGTGTCGAGCGTGATTTGCTTCCACGCTGCACCTGTTTTGCGCCGTTGCCAATCGGCAACGACTACCAATCCGGTCTGCGTTGCAAGAGCCGTAAGCAGCGCGTCATAATGCGCGTTATCAATTTCAGCGGCCTCTACAAGCACCCACGCAGTCGGCTTCATCAGCCCGAAACACGCGGCCACAACTTGCCATTCGCCCGCGCTTAGTGTCGTGATTGCGCGAGTAATGCCGTCGCGGGTAACGGTGATGTCCATCACGCGCCCGATTTTCCCGAACCCGAGTTCGTAACCGAGCGTGTTCTTGACCGCGTCCGCAACGCGTGCGGGGAATCCGGAGGCTTCAGCGACTTTTGCCTTGAGTTGCTTGAGCGCCGATTCGATAGCGCGATGCACCTTTGCCTCTTCTTCGAGTTTGGCGACTTGCTCAGAGGCTTTCGCTACCTGCTCATGTTGCGCAAGCAGCGTTTTGAGTTCCTTGAGCTTGTCGGATGCTTCAACAACCTGTTCGCTGGAGTATTGCCCCTTCGGGATTGCCTTCAACCCCTCGCGGAGGTCGTAGAGCCGATTGAGCTTTTTAAGCAGCTCCTCGCCGATGGCGATTTTCTTGCCAAGCATTTCCGCGTCGCTGCGCATTGCCTTGAGGTCAGCCGTCGCCGCCTTTTCCCTCTCGGTCAGTCCAGCATATTGCCTCGTCAGGTTCTCGACGGTCGTAGGCTCGACCTTATGTCCGCATGTCGGGCACTCGCTGGAATCTTTGAGGGCGTTAATCGCGAGTCGCAACGCGGAGCATTGACCGGATAGGGTGTTGACCGTATCCTGCTGCATTCTCGCCTGTTCGAGGATCTCCGCCCTGTCAGATTTCGCCGCGTTAATTTTCGAGAACAGCTCGGAGGGGTCTCGGTCTGCCTTGTCGCCGAGTTCCTCCTTGAGCGCCTTGCCCTGCAAAACGAGCCGCGCCCTTTCCTCGCTGTACTTATCGGCGACAATGTTTTCGAGCCTCGCAATATCAGCCTGCACCGTCGCAACATTGCATTCTACGGCGACTTTTGCCATTGCCCGCGTTCCTGCAAGTTGCGTGTCCGCCTCTTTCTTTGCCTCGTTCGCCGCGGTGATTGCCGCGTCAATACCGGAGACTTTCAGGATCGTTAGCGTCGCCTTCTGGAGATGTGGAGGCGTTAGGTCGTTAATCACTTTCGCGATGTCTTCCGGCATAACTTTGCCGCCGAGCAGGTCGAACAGATAGTCTGCGCGCTGCGTTCCGGTCAACTGCGATAACGCCCTGAGGTCGAATATCTCGTAGTCGCCGACCATGACGCGCTTCCCGTCGCAGAACACATCAACCGTAGGTTTCTTGCCGTCAACGCTGTACAACGCGAGGTCAGCATTGCCGACGCCGACGCCCGTCGCGACAGTCGCAAGGCAATTCAGGATAGTGGTCTTGCCCTTGCCGTTCGCGCCGGTCAGGATAATTTTGTCGCCGTCGAGTTCGACGGTTGCGGGGATTGGGAGATGGGTGGTGTTTATGATGGTCTTCATTTAGAAGTCATCCTCAATCTTGCGGGGCTGGTAGCCGTTTTTCTTTGGTGCCGCCGGCGCCGGTATAGCCTGCTCAGGCTCGTTGTCAATCGGCTCGTCGTTGACCGGCACATCAATCTGGGCTTCGTCGTTGACGACTTCAGCCTCGACAAAATCCGCGTCAATCATCTTGCGCGGTTGAGCCTCAATCAGCTCTTCGGGGGTATAGGCTGAACCCTTGAAAATGTCAGGGCAGAAACGCCTTGCGCCGCGAGATATTGCGCGGGCAAACAACATGTCAGACGGGTATTTGCTCCAGTTGTCGCCGCCAAGCCCTGCCTTGCGAGCATCGGTTATCGAGAAGGCCGAAATGCCGATTGACTCGCCGCCCTCGAAAAATTCAATCGAGCAGATTGTGTCATCGCTCTTGACGACGCGATAGTTGTATCGCCCGCTCGTCTTGATTCTCGACGCGATGAAGCCCGCTGTGAACGACACGCGCCCGCGAATGATTATCATGCTGCGCAACGACTCAACCGCGCCGATTCCCATCTCAGCGCCAGCCGCGAGCTGCATCACGGCCTTCGCGATTTTTTCCTCGTTCGAGCACTTCTCCGTCGAGAGAAATAGCTGCGAAGTGATTGCCATTTTCGCGAAATCCTGCATTGCGTTCAGCGATTCCTTGTTGAGTATCGCCATAGCCGAGTTTTCGCGTTTCATCAGTTCGTTCATTTCTTCCCCTTTCGTTCTACAGAACAAAAACAAAAATGGCGTATCCCACTGCACCGCCGATAATGGCAGCCAGCGAACACGCCGTGATTAGTAGGCAAGCCTCAGCATGTGCCTCAGCCTCGTCGTCCGACTTCCCCTGCCCGCCCTGAATCATTCGCGGTTGCAGGATGTAGCCCTCGTCTCTGAGTAGCGCGATGTTCAGCTTCGCCTCCTCGCGTTCGCACTTGTCGCACCATTCTTGACCGTCGCGACTGAGCGCAAAAGGCTTTTCGCAGTTGTCGCAAATTCGGTGTGTCTTGCCACGATTCTCGCGGTCAACCGAGTAGGGATTGCGCCCTTCACCGCAAGCGCGACATAGGCGATAATCCTCGATGCACTCGTCGCAGAACCATTCGTTGCACATCGGGCACTCCCTCATCCGCTCGTCGTCTGGAATCGCCCTTTGGCAGCCCGCGCAGTATCGTTCATCAACCATTAGTAGCCCCTTTCTGATATGTTAGTGTACTATATGCAACTTCGCTTGTCAAGCAAAATCTTTCAACTTTTGCGGGTGTTCCATTTTTCAATTGCGCCATACGCCGTGAGGTCTGGAGCGCCGTTTGCTTTGCAGCAGCGACACTGCACATAATAGGCGTTGTACCGTTCAAGGTCAACGAACTCGGAGCCGCAAAACGGGCAGGGCAGAGCGTCAGCGTGTTGAACTTCAGAATCGCCCGCTGCGTAGCTATACCGGCTATAGGTGATTTTCATTTCGCGCCTTCTTTCTCGTCAAAATTCTTCGCCTTGCATCCCGCGCAAATCCCGTGCGTCGTCGGCTCTGCGCCCTCGCGCAAAACCTTGCCGCACCACGCGCAGACACATTTCATCGCGTTAGACATTCGACACCTCGCCAGTTTCGCGATCGTAGATGTATGCTTTCACGCCGTAGGTCGTCTGCGTCGAGAATGGCACATCTCGCGGGATAATCGCTGAGTGCGGAGCTGCGTTGACGACCGCAATGTAGCTTTTCACAGCATCGGCAAGGCTGCACGCCGACGGGTCGAATCCCGTTGCACCCAGTTGCTCATCGTCGAAAACGATGCGCGTCAGGTACTTGTAACGCGGGTCGAATGCGTTGACCGCACGCTGGATGATTTCGCTCTGCGTTAAGCCAAGAGCCTTCGCGTAGTGCTGTACTCTCGCCCTCGTTGCTGGGTGTAATGCGTAGGTTGATTTTTGCTTGTTCATTGTTTGCCCTTTCTGTTCTGCGCCGACTTCGGACGGCGCGATGTGGTTTAACGGGGCGATGTGCCCCGCCCGTCACCGGCTAATCAGTCTGTATCTCGTTTTCGAATGCCTCCTCCATCTCAGCATCGTTCATCTCGTCGAGGTCAGCAAGCAGATACACGGGATTCTCGTCGCTGTCCTGCTGACTGTCACCGTGCAGCTTGCCTATCTCGCGGTAGACAATGTCCGCTGTCCTCTTGTTATAATAGTATTTTCTCTCGTGCATGTTCTCCCCTTCTGCCCTTAGGCGTTATTCTTGCTTGCTGCAACCGCCGCAATATAACTCGGCGCGTAAATGTAGCCAAGCTGCGTGGCCTTCTCTTGCGCGTATTTTTGCGCTGCGCATTCCGACATAAACGGCACAGAGGCAAAATAACGCCTTGCGCCGTTTCCGATAACATACAAGCCCCATTTGCCCTTGCGGCTCTGCTCTGCGTATAGGTAGGTTTTCTTGGCTTCGTTCATGTTCGTCTCCCCTTTCGGTTTAACGGGGCGATGTGCCCCGCCCGTCACCCTAATTAAGCGGTATTTCTTCCCAACCAACATCAATCTCGTTCACATGCGCCTCCTCTATCTCGGAGGCGGTCATGTAGTCGGGTTCAGTAAGCAGATACACGGGATTCTCGTCGCTATCCTCGGCAAGCTCGTAACGCTTGCCAATCTCGCGGTATGCGTACTCGTCGGTGGCCTTGTTGTAGTAGTACTTGCGTTCGTTCATTGTCTCCCCTTTTGGTTTTTGTTCTGGTTAGTCGCGGCTCGCAAAATTATTTGCGGCTGCGGTGATTTCGTCGTTCGCTGTCTTCAGCGCTGCGCTCGGTGTTGCTCCGGCCTTGACCGCGGCGATTGCCTTGCGGCCTGCGGCTGCCTTGTCGCTCCAACGCGCCTCGCTCAAGCTGATGATTGTAAGCAGTGCTGCGCTCTCGGGATAGAGAGCCTTGACCGCTGCAACATCGCCGCCCGTCTGTGTACCGACGCCGCAATTGCTGTACATTGCTGTGCGGTTGCGTTCAGCGATAATCTCGGCCTTGCGGATTGCATCCATCCCGTCGCGATAAGCGGCATCCCATCTGTTGCGGTTAGCGATATGCTCGTTCATCTCGCGCTCGGCTTCGTGCTTCTGCGCGTCTGTAACAAGCAACTTGCCGATAACCCACTTGTATTCGGCGCCGTAGTTGTGCGCGGGAGCTGGATAAAACTTGCCGCCCTCGCATACCTTCGCGCCGTCAACTGAGCATATCCAGATGCAGCGCTCATCTACCTTGTTCACCGCGATTTCGTATGTCTTGCCGTTTCTTTCGTACTTCATTTTTCGTCCCCTTTCTTATATGCTAAGTATAGCACATATATTGCTAATGTCAAGTTTTTTTCTGGAAAATTTATTGCTATTGCCTCAAATTTCTGTCCAGCCACCAAATTTTTTAGGGCAAAAGTTATCAACAAGTTATCAACACTAATTCGTCAGTAGCGCATCGCGCTGCAATCGGCCTATAAAGCCACTTGGCGGCTTGCATCTCTGCAATAACCGCCAAGTTATTAACATATTAACAAAAACGAAAAACGAGCAGAATCAGGGGAATGGGAGGTAAAGCGGCCTCGTGGCAGTTTTTATCAGGTTGTCGAGTTTCGGGAGTTCGTTTTTTGCAACCACATCTATCCCGCATACTTCGGCGAAACCGTTGAACCAATCGGTTCACTCACTTCGTTCTAATTCTCCCTCGAATATGAGTAGGCTTTCGTGCGCCTCTTCGTCGCCGAAAAGGTGCTTATCTCGCACGAGCGCCTTAGTCTCGACGCGGAACTTTGCCCTTATCAGGGTCATCGGTAAGCCCTCAGCCTTGAGGCGTTGCACGAGTTCCGAGAATATCTCGGCACCTATTTTACCGGGGTTCTCGATTATTGGAGCCTTCGCCTTTTTATCGGCCTTCGGCTCTCCCGGTAACTCAACGACCTTAATCGTCGGCTTCGCCTTGTCGTCAGGCGTGTTCATCGGCATTAGTTGGCCTCATTGACGATGGTCAGCAGGTTATTGAGGTCTGCAACCGGCATCGTCTTGATTGCCGAGAAGTCGGGTGCGCCCTGCGATTGAAATTCCATGTCAGCGGTGATGCTTGCGCCGGTCTGCTGCTCCCGAGAGTAGGAGCCTTTGAGCGTTATAATTGTCCATGAGATTCCTCCCTCTGCGCCGGTCTTCGTGATTGCCGACAAAGCAGCGGTTACCTGCATCCTCACCCTGTCACTGAGCATCGGCAAGCCGATAGCGTCAGGGTTCATCCCCGCCTCTTTGGCCTTGATGAGTTCGGCGAGATAGGCCGCAAATTCGGTGTTGCGCTGATTGCCAATTGAGGTGCGGATACCCGCAAGAGCATCAGTTGCGATGCTTACGATTTCGTCTTTAAGAGCCATTTCATTCCTCCGGTTCGAGCTGGATAATGTCGTTGTTGTCCACTATCTCATTGATTGCGTCGGTAACAGCACCGCACATTGCGGTTCTCGCGGCGGCCTTCTTGCTCTGAATCGCACTTGCCTTGCAAGTCGGGCACAGGTAATTTGGGCAAGTCGGGCAATGATGCTCAGTCTCTGTCTGGCAGATTGCGCATAGTCCCATAGTAGTTCTCCTTGTGTACCCAACGATCGATAGCTTGAGTATCGTAGTAGAGTGATATTTTCTTTTCAAGGTCTTGGATTCTTCGGCTGAGTTCCTCAAGTCGCTTGTCGAACGATGGTATTTTCTGCGTCTCCATCAGAATCAACTTGAGGTCGTTTTTGAAGTCAACTTTCATCTCGCACAACTGCGAAATGCGCTCTTCAAGCACCGCTATTTTTGCATCTTGAGATGGTGCGGTAAGTCGCCCCGCGAATGTTCCACCACCGCCCGCGATGAGCAGGAGTAGGAGCATCAGGGCATTTTGTTTAACCGTGTTTTCGATTTTCTCCACCATAGTTCCTTTTCCTTGTTTCGCGGTTGCAGTGTTTGTGTTTGTCATATTATACCAGTCATGCGAGATTTAGCGAGAGGATTTTTTGCTGCGATGGGTTTTGCCCCATCATTGATTTGTTCGACCATGCGTGCGCACCGGACGAATTTAGCATTTCAGCTTGTTCGAGCTGATATAATAACCGCGCTTCGTATGCGTCAGTAGCGGCTACATCTATCGGTGGATTTCCAGCAACGCTCTCAAGAAGTGCTTCGGCAACCATCCCGCGAATGACTGTAGTTGGTTGATACACTTGAGGTAATGCCGCATTCAAAAAAAATGTTGCCGACTTAGAACACAACATACCCGAGATTCTGAATATCTGCAAATCGGCAAGCGTCATTGCGTAAAAACCAATGCCGTAAATAGTCGCGGGCGCAATGCCGGTTAGTCGCAAAAACATTGACTTCGCGCCGCAATTATCTTCGCCTTCCGGCGATATGAACGCTGGAGGCGATGAATATAGACTATTCCACGCGCCGCCTGATATTAGGCCGCCGCGCAAATGCATTGCATCATCTCGGAACGATGCCAGTCCGTCGTTGCAGTCGCCTTCAGATGCCGCTTCGGCGTAAAATGTAATCGGGTCTATATTCGGCGTGACCTGATATACCATTTCGGATATTCGAGCCTCAGCGGAGCAGCAGTGCATGTATCCGAGATAATTATCAACCTGATTAGTACTTGGATTTATAAAGCCGTTGACTGCTCCGTTTGCAATGTTGTCGGTGAATGTTGTACGAGGCTGATTAGCCCATTGCAAACACCACAACGGGAGGCCGCCAATTGCGTCTGGTTCCGGAACTGTCCACGGGTCTAAAATTGGATACGCAACAACGATTAGCGGGGCGTATGCAAGCGGGTCGTACTTATAGATTGAGACTATCTGATAATATGTTAACGCCGCCTTTAGCTTTGCAAAAGGTCTTGAAATGATATGAATAATATCATAGTCGAGGGGCACGCCGATTGACACGCCCAAACTGTCGCGCCCGAATGCAAGAAATAATCTGCTCTCGTCTTCAACTATCGCTACATCGTTATTTTCATCCAGCGCGAGCGGGTGCATAACTTCTGGCCACACATCGCGCTTATAGAGTGCGAAATCTGCGCGGTCGTCATTTTTCCAGCACGGCACCAAAAGGCCGCCGTCCATCGCCTTATTGCCGGTGCCCTTCCAGCCGCCCCATTTCGTATTGCGTTCAAGCACCGCAATTCTGCGCTCATACTCAGCGCACTTGCGGGCATATTCGGCACGGTTCATCTCCAGCCTCCGAATTTGCTATCGCGCTCGAGTTTCGCGAGGCGGTCGTCGAGCTTCGGCGCAGAGGTCGAGATAACAGGGCGAGGCGTAATAACGATTGATCTCATCCCTGCCTCCAGTTCTCCGTGCGAATCTCGGTGCTGTTGTCCTGATAATCTATGACCACACCGACGATAGGCATATCAACGCTTCTCGCGGTCGGCTTCGGGTTGTAGCTCTGCGTAACGCCGGAGCGTATCTCGCCAATCCAGTCGCCGACGGTGTAGTAGTATTCAGCCCACGGGATTGATATTTTCGCCGATGCACGGGTGCGGTCTAACTGGCCAAATCGCGCAATGCACTCGTCAGATAGTTCGTCGCGGTCGTCTATCGGGATCTCTGAGGCGAGAGTAGTCGCGTCAATATCAAGCGCGTTCCAGCGCACACCGAGCCGATACTTGCCATGCGTTTGTTCGTAGTAACTTTTGCCGAGATAGTCGGGGTGATATGCTTCGCACATCAGCCGCTCATCGAGTTCAATGCAAGCGGTAACCATAATGTCATAGGCCGTCCAGCCGGAGTAGTCATAGACCATCGGGTTCCGGAATCTTATGCCGCCCGTTACAGGATCGATAGAGTAGCCACCGGTAACACTGTCTTCGGGAGACGCTGCGAGCTTCCAATTTGGATCTGTCTCCTTTTTATACCACACCAAGATTTCGGGCTTCTCATTAGCCTCTGTCGGGTCGTTCGCAGTGCCTGTCGGTTTCGGCAACCGGTACGGCAGGAACGGCCTTCGCTCCCACGAGAATGTGCCGTCCGACGGCGCAAAACCATATCCAGCCTGCGCGTTGACCGCTGAGCTTATACCGCGCTTCAAGCTCACGACCTTATAGGCTACATCATCGGCGGCTTGCGCGTCAAGCAATGCGAGTTTGCGGGATTTGCCCGCACCGATTGCTTCATTATAGGCCGTCTGGAACGCCGACAAATCACCTGCGTATTCCAGCGTCGCAACCGACGAGCCTGTTGACGAGTTCGCGGGCAGGCATGAGTAGTCATATTGACCGTCGGTGCTGAATGTTGACTCGACGATGATGCTGTCGCCGACAAGGACGAGGTGCCCCACCCGAGCGGCTGTCTGCTCGTCGAGGCTAATATCTCCGACATTGACCTTGTGCCCGTTGAGCTTTGCTCCTCTATCGGGCAGAACAATGTACTTCGCCGGTTCCGCGTTATCAATACTCCGCAATGAGCGATTGTACTCGCGATAGTCAATTGATGATTCCGAGCCTTGCGGCTGGTCGTAAGTGCGATAGCGGACGAGGTGATAGGGTCTGCATCTCCAACGCTTATCCTTGAGTTGCGGGATGAGAGTGTAACTGAAATCTCCGGAAGCGCGCATAATCGCGTCAATCGCCTCTGCCCCGTTCATTCCCGATACATCAACCGTCGGGGTTTTGAAGCCTGCGAATTTTTTCCACACCGCCCACGACGGGTCAGTATCTGAGGGCTGCTCAATCTCGTAAGCGTATTGGTGATACCAGAGATAGAGCACCATATCCCAGCATGTCCACTTTTTGCCCTTGTTCGGGTCGAGAGCCTTCGAGCCGCGCCAATCCTCAACGAACCAACGGTTAGTAGGTTGCGAGGATACTGCCATGTTGCCGTCGCCGTCGGGGTTGAACACGCATTGCAGGTGCGGAGCAAATACATACTGCTGCTCTTTCTCTACCCATCGGCCTATGATGGGCTTCTCGTAGCACCTATATCGAGCATCCGCGAATGTAAGGATGACATTGTCGAACTTCTCGACGGAGATATTCGATAGCCAGAAACGACCGAGATAGTGCCGCCCTGCGTTCGTATTGTCGTCGAAAATATCAACATAGGCGAGTTGCTGAGGCACGCTTAGGCGTTCCTGCAACCGAGCCTTGAATGCTATCTGCTGGTCAGAGGTCATCGCCGATAGTGCGCTGATGTTGCCAATCTTGCTGAACCCGCTGCGCAGAACTCGCGTCTTAGTGGCCGGCCTGAAATACTTAATCACGCCTTCAAAATTCGCCGCGTCGGCATAAGTCCTATCGCCGATATTGCCGCGCAAGAAGTCGAGCTTGAACATTATCACTGAGGGGTTTACCCCGTTAGTGTATTCGAGCCTTATCGGCGTCCATCCTATTTCTGACGCTTCGGCTTTGCTCTCGCTTATCGCATGGGTTTCAGCGGATATGATGAG
>Ga0255343_1006098_pt1 | contig 10868 bp, 9 predicted proteins | sample wastewater_treat_4_FD_192413 | JGI IMG/M metagenome (GOLD analysis project Ga0255343, IMG submission 192413) | Wastewater microbial communities from Lulu Island WWTP, Vancouver, Canada - plant16 | ecosystem: Engineered > WWTP > Wastewater > Unclassified | place: Canada: Vancouver, British...
TGCAACACCGAGACGTTTGTCAATTCCGGTGAAATATTCGTATTGCTGCACGGGATAACCCTCCCATCCGGGATGGTCTGTGACTTCTCCGATAAGGGTCTGCGCCATATAGGCGGCCTCAAGAGTGGTCTCACACCTGGCGGTCAGTACCGGCAAAGAATCCTTGAGGTATTTCTTTAAAGCGGAATCCATGCCTATGAATGTGCGGTTGCAACTGCAGAGCAAACAGCAGAAAGCACAGCAGGATGTTAAAATTATAAACCGTATTGTTTTCATGTCAGTTAGGTTTTATTTCAATCAAAAGAATATCGGCAAGCACGCAGGCAGTCATTGCCTCTACAACAGGTGGAACACGTAGCGCAAAGCATACATCGTGTCGGCCTGAAACTGAAATATCGGTCATCACCCTTTCAGCAAAGTCAAAGGTAGTTTGAGTCTTGGAAATGGAAGAGGTGGGCTTGACGGCAACACGGAATACTACCGGATTGCCATTAGAGATACCGCCGTTTATACCGCCGGCTCCATTTTTGGCTGTGTGGCCATATTGATTTATAAAGGGGTCATTGTGCTGGGATCCCTTCATCCGTGATGCGGAAAAGCCGTCACCGAATTCGATACCGCGTATTCCCGGGATGGAAAATATTGCGTGTGATATCAAAGATTCCAGAGAATTGAAGAAGGGCTCTCCCAGTCCGGCCGGAATATTGGTACATATACATTCTATAATGCCTCCGAGTGAGTCGCCCTCTTCTATGGTTTTCTCAAGAAGTGCTTCCACAGCCTTGTTCTCGCCTGTCGGAATACCTCCGACTTCAATGAGGGTAGCCCTTATCTCAATAGGGGAGATGATTTTCTTAGCTACAACGCCCGCGGCAACCAGCGGCAGCGTCATTCGTCCTGAGAAAATACCTCCGCCCGTAAATCCTGTGTTCTCGAAATTCTTCTCGCGCGAAAAATATTTGATGTATGCGGTAAAATCGGCGTGGCCGGGGCGGGGAATATTTCTTAAGGAAGTGTAGTCCTGCGGTCGGACGTTTTTGTTTTCAAATTTTATGGTAAGAGGTTCACCGGAGGTGACCGTCACTCCGTCATCTCTTTTGCGGACCCCGCTTTCCATGATTGGAATGTCCTCCTCGATGCGCGGTGAGGTGCCTTTACGACCGCTTTTGCGTCTGAGGATATCTTCGGTAAAATCGGTCGGATCAATCGGTAAGCCGGCAGGGACACCCTCAATGGTTATGCCTATTTCCAGAGCGTGTGATGCCCCAAAAATTGTAATCCTGAAATTTTCACCGAAGCTATTCATATCAATTAAGTTTTCTTTGGTCCAGTTTGGCGAGTTCAGTTAGAAAACCCGGAAAGGATTTGTTAATACAATCGGTATCGTCAATGATAATTTCAGAAGTGGCGAGGAGATTTGCAATGGAAAGCACCATTGCGAGACGGTGGTCGCCGTGTGAAGAACATTCCGCCCCCATAAACTCAAAATCTTCGTTGCCCCTAATTAGCATATAGTCGCCCCGAATCTCCACCCGGACACCCAATTTGCGAAACTCCTGAGCAAAACTGCGCGCACGATCGCTCTCTTTATTGCGGAGACGCCGGATTCCCTGAATACAACTCTCTCCCGTAGCTCGTGTTGCCAACAAAAATAGAGGCGCAAAGAGGTCTGGTGCATCCGTAATGTCATACACAAATGGGCAAATAATAGACTTGCGAATGTTGATGTTTCCATCTTTGTCCTTGACAATATCCACATGATTCTGCTCGAGGAAGTCATATATCATCGCATCCGCCTGATTGGAGAACATATCCATACCGCGGATAGTGATATCTCCCATAATCGCTCCGGCTACGAGCATAATGGCGGCAGCGCTCCAATCCTTCTCCACTTCGAGCCCGTGAAGGGGCTTAATCTGCTGTTTGCCGGAGATAAAGAATGATCTGGATTCTTCATTTTCTTCGCCACTGAAATCAATATCAATTCCAAAAAACTCGGCCAGATAGATGGTTAGATCTATATAGGGATTACTGGTGGGGTCATCAACGTGCAAAACAGAGTCTTGAGCGCATTGTGAGAGGGCAAGTAGCATCCCAGATATCATTTGGGATCCTCGAGCCCCGGAGATATTGACAATTCTGCCATTGAGCCGTCCTGAGACAGATGCGGGCAAGTAATGTTCATCATTGTAGGAAATTTTGAGTCCCATCCACCGTAGGGCTTTCGCATGTTCGCGAATTTTACGCCGGTTGAGAGTCTTTTCGCCGACGATTAGAATATCGGAGTCGCTCAGACCTGCAAGAGGAATACAAAGTCGCGCCAATAATCCTGATTCTCCCACGAAAAGTTTATTGTCCTTGACTACCAGCCCCTTTTCTTGGATGCGTTGGTGACCCGTAAGTATGAGTGTGCGGCCTTCAAATGAGATTTCGGCCCCCAGTTGCCAGGCCACTGATAGTGCTGACTGGGTGTCATCACAGAGGGTAAGGTTGTAGAGGCGTGTAGTCCCTTCGGCAAGGGCGGCAAGCAATATTGCACGTTGTGCGAAACTCTTGGAGGAGGGAATATCCACCTCTCCCTTTAGCAGAATATCGCTCGCCATCAGATTGTAATAGCAGGGTTGACCGGGTGCGGTCTCAAATCCGCGGCGCGGGGAGACGTAGTAGAGCGGTGCACCCAGAGCGACGGATTTTAGCCTTGACGGAGTCCCTGCAGTACCCATTGCAAAAGCGATAAGTCGCTCGGGTGGAAATTCGTCGTAAAGGGAGAGAACTCTTTTCGCATCCTCAGCGGATTTGGCGGTGGTGACTATTTTAACTATATCCGCTCCTTCAGAAAAGGCATTCCTCACGATGGCTCGAAGTTCTTCTACTGGGTTTGTGTAGTGCCGGTTGTGGTAGGAGTGGATTGTTTTGCAAAACTTATTCATAGCAAGCGAAGAGAGCCACCTACGAGACTCTTCGGGAAGTGAAGTCTCAATGTCCACGATGTCTGCACCTGCAAGAATGGCCGTAGAGAGGGCTTTGATGGCATCCTCCCTTTCCGTAGCAAGATGGCAGGAATGTGCGGCCAACAGAGTCGCCTCTCTCTGGCAGGAAAACACATCCTTTATCTCCTGTTCGGAGAAACCGCATTTATCAAGCCGAATCTCAAGTACTTCGTCGCGCCTGGTTTCGGCCATAAATTTGCAGTAGATGCTGTCAATATCCCTTATGCTTATGCAGACTCGTGCCATTTGCGGAACTATTCTTCAACTGATGCGGCAACAATATTGGCCACCAGAGCTCTTGTCCTTGCAAGTGCACCCTTGTCCTCGGGGTGTACCCTATTTGTGAGAAGGATGACAGCGGTCTTTGAGTCCATATCTATGACCATTGAAGTGCCTGTGTAACCGGTGTGGCAGATAGTGCGAGTGCGGCTGAAGAGATCGCCGCGAATACCTGCCGCACTACTGCGATTGTCCCAGCCGAGCGCGCGTCCTATATGAGGGGAATTCTCCTCAGGCACCGTAATCATTCTCTCGACCGTCATCTTGCCGAGGATTCTGTTTCCATGAATCTGACCACCGTTCATCAAGGCTGCCGCGATGACGGAGAGATCCTCAGCATTTGAGAAGACTCCGGCATTGCCGCTATTGCCTACATTGATTATGCGTGCTATCGGATCGTGCACATTGCCTACAAGAGGCAGCCCATCGGCTTGCACTTCGGTTGGGGCACAGAGTTCGAGAGTTGATCCTGTGGGGTTATAGCAGGTGTTGGCAAGTTCGAGCACATCAAATATATGCCTCTGTGCATAGTCACACAATTTCTCTCCGGTAATATTTTGGAGGATATGCTGGAGGGTGACAAAATTAAGACAACTGTACAAATAATCCGTGGTGGGCTTGAAGTTACGCTTAACCTCCGTAGCTATATATCTTATCAATGAATCCGGTGTGGCTTCGCCAAATCTTTCCACATAAGCAGGTACGGTAATGTATGAAGCAATGCCGGAACTGTGAGTGAGCAGGTCTATTATTCTGATATCCGTTTTCTCGCCCGTGCCGGGATCAACCCATGGTTGGAAATCAGGGATATACATATCTACGGGGTCGGTAAGACGGATACTGCCGTTTTCCACAAGCTGAAGAAATGATAGAGTGGTGCCGACGCATTTGCTGACGGAGGCCAGGTCAAATACGGTCTCGGTAGTCATGGCCACGGTATCGGGCACTACGGATTTATTGCCGTAGGCCTTGAGATAGACGAGTTTGTCGCCTTTGACAACAGACAATACGGCTCCCGGGCACTGGCCCTCTTCAATAGCTTTAAATACTACGGAATCGACTCTGGAAAGAATCTTCGGATTCATTCTCTGGGATTCGGGCGTGGCTTTGGCAAGTTTTCCGGGTGCGGGTGTGGTGGTGCAACCTGTTGCCAGAAATGCGCAGAACAGGATTATAAGTAGAGAACGCTTCATGATATTATGATTTCGGATTGTGTTTGACAATTAACAAAGTTAATTAATTCTTTTGAGAAGCCTAATTGAAGAGAAAAAGAAAATCACACTCAAGAGGATGCCTGCCACAAGTTCCGGAAGGATTGTACGTAAAGGGAATCCATACATGATGACGATACGAAGGCCTTTTGTAAGCCAAAAAACGGGATTCATTTGGCAGAAATAATATGAAACACCGCTCATATTTGCCAGCGGTGCTACAATTGAGCTGAGCATTACAAGAAATATCATCACGAAAATCATCAGATACAGAGCCTGGATATCGTTACGAGCGACAGATGCAATGAAAACCCCTGCAAACAGCAGCGGGAACGTAAGTATGTATGCAACCATCACCAATTGGACCAAACCTGAAACAATGGTCATATCATAGACTATGTATCCCACCGCAAGACATAGGAAGAGTTCCAGAATGACGACAAGCGAATAAAAAAATACCTTAGTGCCAAGATAGAGCCGCATATCCACTCCGGTGACAATGATCTGAGAAAGAGTGTTGTGTTTTTTCTCGCCGGTGATATTGAGCCCGATAAGGAAAATAGCTACAATCAGAAGCGCCATTGCTATCAGCGAGACAAGATAATATTGTTCGGAATGCTCTTCATTGTTGAAAAGGCGGTGAAGGCTGATGATCTCTTCCGAGACCTCATTACCGGAGAGGATTGAGATCATTTGCGGTGCAGAGATATCTGCCTCTATTACCCTGGCCCCGTCCACAAGAAGAGTCAGGTTCTCAGGATTTCCAAGTTCGATTCCCCGCTCATAACCCTCCGGAATGAAAACAATCATCAAAACGGAGTTATGCTCCATAAGGCGCATTGCTTCTTCCACTGATTTGCACAAGACAGGAGGAAGGCAGTACTCAGATGAGAGGATTTTTTGCCCGATTTCCATGCTGGCAGAGGTGTGATCCATATCCACTATGGCACAACTGAACTTATTGGAATGGCCTAAGGTTTGGGGAATGAATCCGATCACGACGATAGGACAAAGGAGCAGCAATATAATCATCAGCGGAAACCTCACGAAAGCCAGAACCTCATGTTTGAATATGTAATAGAATCTTCTCATCAGGATTTGGAATAACGGCGTGAAAAACCCAGCAGGGCGATGATAAATGCAACTAAGCCCTGAATTGTCAGGAATAGGATATAGGGTAGATTTTCGGCAAAGCCCGTTCCTTTGTACGCTATACCTCTATATCCTTCGATGAAGTGATATCCGTTGTAAAGCCGGGCAACTCTCTGCATCATTTCGGGCATACTGCTGACAGGCATGACGAACCCCGAAAGAAACAGGTTTGGCGTGAATATAAAAAACCAGCAAATGATAAGAGCCGCTTCGTAAGTCTTGCAATAAGAACCGACAAGCAATCCGAGCATCATCGAATTGAAGGAAAAGAGGGCGCAGAAAAGGAAATAGAGCAGAAAACTGCCGTTAATCCCGAGTCCGAATACCGATTGTCCCAAAAAAATAAGATAGGATATATGTACCAGCGATATCAGAAAATAGGGAATAATTTTGCCAATGACAATTCTGATAGGTTCCAAAGGAGTAAGAGAGAGTAGCCGTGATGTGCCATGAACCTTTTCTTTGTTGATGCTTATGCTGAAAATCATGGTTGAAACCACTATCAGGATTATCATTATTATTCCGGGAATGGTGGCCATTCTTCGGTTGAGGTCGGCATTGTAAAGATATCTTATGGTAAAGGGAGCGTCGTTACCGGGCCCGATAAGAGAACTCTTTATGGCAGAGTTGATGGGGTTTTTGATTGCAAGAATATTTGTTGCGAAGGAGCAGTCGATGAAGAGGTCAAATTTGAAGGGCACATTGTAGCCCCATTCTCCTTCACTGATGACAATTGCAGCCGATATACCGTCTCGCGCGAAAGACTCTTCCACTTGCGAGGGTGAATCGAGCATCACTACTTTGCCGACTTTGTCCATGTTGCATAAATGATTCACCACTTCGTTTGCTTTCGGCCCTGCAGTGTTGGCAATGGCAAGGTCGATACGCTGTATGTCAATCGAAATGGCAAATCCTATGGTGATGAAAAACAGCGCCGGAAGAGCAAACAGGATAAGGCCGCTCACCTTATCCCTCAAGATGTGCGACAACTCCTTGCGTGCGACTGTCCAAATACCTCTCATCTGACCTCCTCCAAAAACAAGTTGATAAGGTCGCCTCCGGCCTCGGCAGCTAAGTCGACGGGAGTTCCGTAGGCCTTGATGGTCCCGTGCTCCATCATCACCATATTGTCACAATGAAATGCATCATCAAGGTAGTGGGTACTCACCAGAATGGCTATCCCTTCGTCTGCGGCATCTCGAACGGCTTCCCAAAGGCGTTTACGATTGAGAAGATCAAGTCCGGAAGTGGGCTCGTCAAGTAGCAGCAAGGTCGGGGAGTGGAGTCGTGAAATGGAGAAGGCAAGCAATTGTTTTCTGCCGGCAGGCAATCTGTCGGTTCGAACATTCAGATAGTCCTCCATATTGAAATGAGCGATAAAACGATCTCTCTGATGCACAAATTCCTGTTGCGGCAGATTGTAGAGAGCACCGTAAAACTCAAAATTCTCCATCACCGTCAGAGTTCCAACAAGAGAAAATGATTGGCTCATGTAGCCGATTCGACATTCCGGTGCTATGATGAATTCACCGGAAGTGGGTCTCGTAAGTCCGATAATCATCCTGATAAGAGTCGTTTTTCCGGCACCGTTGGCGCCGAAAATTCCTACCACTTCCCCTTTCTCCAGGGTCAGGGAGAAGTCGCGGACAGCCATAAGGGAGCCGAAGCGCTTATTGAGGGACGATATGGTGAGAATTCTATTCATCCGTGCTTTCCAGAAATTTGATGAAGACATCTTCAAGACTCTTTTCGCCCGGTGTGAGATTCTTAGGAGTGTCGTATGAGATGAGTCTGCCCTTATCAAGCAACATCACCTTGTCGGCACGCGCAGCCTCATCCAGATAGTGCGTACTCATGACTATTGTGATACCTTGTTCCCTCAGAGCCAGCAGCTCTTGCCAGAGCTCCCATCTCGAGAGAGGGTCGATACCGGTAGTGGGCTCATCAAGCAGAAGTATTGAGGGAGAATGGACTGTCGCACAACAAAGAGTGAGTTTCTGCCTCATACCTCCGGAAAGCTGACTTGCACGGTATCCGGCAAATTGCTCGAGAGAACTCCAAATGCGAGGAGTCATCTTGTAGAGCGCCTCCCTGCCGCACCCGTAGGCATTTGCAAAGAAATCCACATTCTCCATAACCGTCAGGTCGCTATAGAGCGAAAAAGTACCGGGGACATAGCCCGTTAGCTTGCGAATGGCGCTCTTATGCCGTCTGGTGTCATGTCCGCCGACCAACATTTTTCCCTTGAAATCGCTGTCGAGAGTGGTAATAATATCAAAAAGGGTGGATTTGCCGGCTCCGTTGGCTCCGATCATGGAAACAATACTCCCTTCCTCTACATTGAAGGTGAGATCGTACAACGCTTGAAAACGGCCGTACCACTTGGATATGCCTTCGGCACGGATCATATGTGGAGTTCGGCAGGCAGACCGGCACGCAGAGTACCATCATTGGGTACCTCAATTTTTACCATATATACCAGACGTGTGCGATTGTCTCTTGTCTGTATGTGGTTGGGGGCGTACTCCGAGTGCTCGGAAATGTAGATTACACTACCCTTATGCTCTGTCAGAGTACCGTCAGGGCCGTCTGTAATAACGGTAACGCTGTCACCCAAATTGACCTTTGTCAGAGTTGCACCGTCAAGCCAGCACTTGAAGACCATCTTGTCGGTGCGGGCCAGTTTGAATATGGGGCGGCCTATGAGTACATACTCATGTTCGTTGAGATATTTAGTTACTACAATTCCATCTTCAGGCGAATGTATAGTGCAGCGTCTGATCTGTTCATCAATCATGTGTTTTTGGGAAACGAGCACCTCAATTTGCGCCAACACGGAAGCTGACTGCTGTTTGAGCTGCGCACGAGCTGCTTCTATTCTGCTCCCCAGAATGGAAATCTTGTCCTGAGTCTGTTCCAGTTTCTTGGAGTCCAGCGATCCTGACGCCACAAGATTGCGTACCCTTTCAAGTTCTTTCACCAGAGCATCTTTCTCACTGGTATAGGCCTCTATTTGGATTGCCTCCTTTGGCATTGTTGCTCTGAGCGCAGCCATCTGCGAGACGAGATTATTGCGTTGGAGTACCAGCAGGGTGGTGTCTATATGGCCTACAACCTCTCCGCGACTGAGGGGAGTGCCCTCTTCGACTTTAAGATCGGTTACCCTGCCGTCGGCATCTGCCGAGACGGTCCATTCAATGTTGTAAAAAAGGCCATAGCCGTCAGGCTGGTTATCCTGTTTACAGGAAACAAGCAGAAGAGCAACGATAAAAAGTATAGAGAAGTGTTTCATAGTCGTCAATTGTCGGGATTATCAATAAAGATGCGGTGGCTGAGGATAATTTTACGGATTTTTTCAATTCTGTGGTATTCCCTACCGAGTTCGGCCTGTGTCTGCATATTGAGTGCGGTAAGATATTCGTTCTCGGATATTTCGCCTTTTTGCATCATCAAACGCAGTTCGTCTGCCAGTTCGCGATATCCTGCAGCCATTTCTGCAGCCTGTTTTTCCAATTCCTCACAAGCTGCGATCTCTCTTTCAATTTCGGTGCGTTTGATTTCAGTCTGCAGTTCGAGGTTAGTCCTGAATAACTCCAAGCGACTTTGTTCATTGACAGAGAGAGCCTTATTTCGGTGGTGTGTGCGCCAGTCGGAGATGGGAATTATAATGGCAACGCCTGCCAATCCGGAGAGAAGAGGGTCGTCTGAAAAGACATCCATTCCCCATTTGCCATAGTGGCCGAGTGCATATAATTCAATCCTGGGGAGTACTTTTGAGAGAGAGAGCCGCCTGCCGGCATCAATCTGTCCGCTGCGGACATCGATTTTCCTGATCGTGGGATCTTCGGTTACTGCCTCAATAAGGTCGCGTGATGGCATTTCGAGCTTGGTGTCAGGAGTTATTTCGCTACCGGTGAGGGTGGAGAGCAATGAGAGGCATTTCTCTCTTTCAATCTCCAGACCGGAAATTCTGTGGCTGCTTTCAAGCAATTGCATCTCCATCATCATTACATCCTTGCGATAGATTGAACCTTCGGCAAAAAGTGATTTTATACTCTTTAAATCATTTTGGAGTCTATCGTGAGCTGTTTTGAGGATTTCGAGGCTCTTTTCAGCCAGGAGTGCATTGAAGTAAAGCTCGTCAGCTATGTTTTCTGTCTGAAGTGCCTTCTGCTCTATATCCAGAAGCTCTGCCTCTTTTGCCAGATTGTTGAGCAAACGTCTTGTACGGTACTCGCCTCCATCGTAGATGTTTTGTCCGAAAAGCAGAAAGCCGCCGTACTGCCATTTGGAAAGTTTCTTGAAGTCAATCTGGTGATTGACCAGAGCACCCATATCTGGCGTATGTGTCTGGTACGATGTAAAGCCGCCTGCAGAGATCTGCGGGAGGATTGTCCTTTTGAGTATGCTGCCACGTATTTCAGCACCTTGTCGCACAAGAGCTGCATTGCGACTATCTCCGATAGCTCCGCGTGCCATAGTACGGCACTCCTCCAGTGTAAGCACCTTATTCGTCATGCCACTCTGCTGTGCTCTGGCACAAATTGCTGCCATCACCATCATAGCGGCAGTCACCGCTGAAATCAATAACCGTTGCATAAAACTTTTCCTACCTACTAAAACACAAATATAAACAAAAATAGGGAGAAATACCGGATATAAAAAACGGCCTTTTTGTAAGGCCGTTTTTAATTTGGAGTTCTGAGTATCTAGTATTGAGTATTTTCTAATATTAGATATAGAACTTCTTGGTTATTCGCTATCTCTTGATTGACGGGTACGTCCGCCACCACTACGACCACGACGTTCACCACCGCGTCCGCCACCACTGCGACCACGACGTTCACTACCGCGGCTTTGTGGCTGTGCTGATGCTGCGTTGGCAGAAATACCTGTGTTAGGTGAGAGATCACGTTTTCCATAAACTTCACCGTTGCAGATCCATACTTTAATGCCGAGAACACCAACTTTAGTGTTAGCCTCTGCCAAAGCATAGTCAATGTCGGCACGGAAAGTATGAAGAGGAGTACGACCCTCTTTGTAGAGCTCGCTTCTTGCCATTTCAGCACCACCGAGGCGGCCGCTGATAAGCACTTTGATGCCTTCTGCTCCTACGCGCATTGTAGATGCAATTGCCATCTTGACTGCCCTACGATAGGAAACACGTCCTTCAACCTGGCGTGCAATGTTGTTGGCAACGATATTGGCATCAACCTCGGGACGTTTCACCTCAAAA
>Ga0255343_1006099_pt1 | contig 10868 bp, 8 predicted proteins | sample wastewater_treat_4_FD_192413 | JGI IMG/M metagenome (GOLD analysis project Ga0255343, IMG submission 192413) | Wastewater microbial communities from Lulu Island WWTP, Vancouver, Canada - plant16 | ecosystem: Engineered > WWTP > Wastewater > Unclassified | place: Canada: Vancouver, British...
GTCGTTGCGAAGCGCGGGCGTCAGTTTCGGGAAGTATTCGTCCTCGAGCACCTTCACCAGCTCCGGATTGTCGAGCCAGCTTGCGATCACGTGAAACCGGCCATTGGCCCGGAGCACATCGCGTACCAGTTCGGGCGTCACCCCGACCGGCCCGTTGTTGCACAGTACGCCGATGCAGTTGTTGATGTTGTAGCCCGACACGAAATACCGCAGGTACTCGAAATCGGCGTACACGCTTTGCCGCCCCTCGCCCCGGAGAATGAAATCGACGTAGGCGTCGGCCTGCGGCAGGTAACAGTGCCCGTTGCCGAGCGCGGACGTCGAATGCCATTCGAGAATGCCCTCCTCGCCGAGGAGCGCGCGCGTGCGGCGGGCCAGGGCATACAGCGCGGCGGGGTTCTGGATGTACTGTCCGTCGAAATAGAGCCCGTCGGGCTTGTGCTCGTTCATGACGCTGGCGATCGCGGCCATGAACAGCTCCATGTTCTCGCCCGTGGCCCAGCCGGGCGGCCATCCCTGGAAATTCTCGAACGAATTGAACGCGGCCGACTCGATCGGCGTGCCTTTCAGGAAATAGTACGGGCTGGTATATACGATGAACCGCATCCCCTGATCATGAAGTGTCGTGCGTACGCGCGCGAACTCCTCCGGGCCGTGACGCGGCTGGAAGTCCAGGTTCCAGTCTTTCCACAACAGCACTTCCGATTGAAGCAGCACGATGTTGCCGTAGCCCTTCCAGGCGCGCAGATCCGCATCGGGCGGATACCCCGTTTTGTTTGACCAGTGCCACACCACCTGGTCTTCGAGCGAACGCTCCCACGGATAGGGCTTTGGCGGACACACCCCCAGCCACAGCACCGCGTCCGCGGGCAAAGGGTACGTCGCCACGGTCGCCGCGTAAGGGTCGAAACCGTCGCTCAGCGTCATGTCTGAACAATAAAGCCCGAAGGCGCCCCATTCGTCGGCGAGCAGGTGGTTATTCTCGTAGGAAGCATGCCACCCCGCCGCAATCTTGCGCTCGATCGCCACGTCCCGCGGCACGGCGGTGTGCAGCATGAGGAGCGAATCGCCGTTTATCCGCAGCGTAAGCGGGGAATTCTCCGCCGTCACGCGCACGAATCCCGGGCCCGAGTGCGTGATCCGCAGCCCTTCCAACGGCCGCCCCAGATGCAGCACGGCCACCTCGCGCTTGCGGCCGATTCGCTGGTTGCAGACGATGTCGCCCGATTGCGCATGAACCACGAACACCGCCCCCGTCGTGACCACTTCCACGTCGCCGCCGTCGCGCGCGTAACCCGAGAGCACCTCCATGCCGCGCTGGGGTTCGGGGAACAGCGCGGGATCCATCAGCTCCTGAAACGTCGGCGCGGCAGGCCCCGCGCCCCATACCGGCACGGCGACCATCACCCACGCGCACAACGCAAGCCCGAGCTTACTCATGAGTCACACTCCTCGCCGGTCGTGGCCCGATCGAACACACACAACGCCATCGGAACTGCGGAAAACCGGTTCCCGCCGTTCAATTCCACAGCAGGGCAAGCCGCACAAACCCGAAGACCATCAACCCCACGACGTTCACCGCCACAAACGCGTTGATGAACCAGGTGCTTTCGAGCAACGCGGCCAGCTTTGGCGCGACGCGCGCCAGCGCCGGCAACACCAGCAACACCAGCAAAACGCCATACACCACGTACCCGAAGGGGTTGTAGCGCCATGCATCCGCGAAATCGCCGCCCCCGATGGCGAACACCGAGCGCGTCAGACCGCATCCGGGACAGGGCAGTCCCGTCATGGAATGGAACCAGCACAGGGGCACCTCCGGCAGCCCGCGCCGCCCCACGGCCAGCGTGATCAGCAGCGCCGCCCCCGCCAGAACGCTCAAGATCCCGCGGGTATGACCGGATTGCACTGCCGGCATGCGCGTTACCGTCACAACCCCTCCAATGGGCCGCCCCTCAGTACACGGCCGGGATGCGGTTCTTGAGCTCGTTGTATTTCACGAGCGTGATGACCAGCAGCACCAGCGACGCGGGACCTGCAATGTAGTTCAGGCACGGCACGATGCAGAGCACCGCGGTGATGCAATAGGCAAGCGCCAGCGTGCGGTTGCAGTCGCCCACGTCCATGACGCCCTGGCTGTCGAAATAGCTCTTGAACGAGTCCGACAACTTGAGAAACACAAAGAAGTTCCAGACGATGCCGAAACACGGAATGACGAGCAGCCAGACCATCCCGGGCTCCATTCGTCTGTGTTCCGGCGGAATGCGTTTGTAGAAGCTCTGAACGATGAGAATCACTACGATCGAAATGGCGATTCCCACCGCCAGCCCTGCGAGAGCGAAGAGCATCCACATTCCCGACATCATCATTTCCATGCCTTCCGGCATCGACTGGCTTTCCATGGGTCATTCCTCCCTACCTGTTGGGACTCCAGTGTCCGCCAAGATACTGGCTTTCACACCGGATGTAAACACGCAAACGTCTCTCGGTCCCCGGATTGCCCCCCGTGGGGCCCGGCTCCTTCGGAATCGCTCAGGAAAGACGGCCCGCACCGCACCTGGTCCGTACGAGGTTCAGCGCGGGTTCAGGCGCGGCGTTATCGACCCAGTGAATGAGCGCCCCGTTGCGTTCCATGCGCCGGAACCAGGTCTCCTGGCGTTTCGCGAACTGGCAGATCGCCGTCCACAGCCCTTCATACAGGTCTTCCCGGGTGGCGATGCGCCCCTGGAGATACTCCGCGATATAGCGGTATTCCAGCCCCAGGAAATGCAGCTTCTCCCACGGCACTCCCTGTGCCCGCAGCCCCTCGACCTCCTCGAGCATGCCCGCGCCGAACCGTTGCCGCAGCCGGTCGCCGATGCGCCGCCGTAAGACCCTGCGTTCCCAGCGCATGCCCAGGATGAAGGGCCGGATACGGGGCGCGGGCGCGGGCGGATGGTCCCTGGCATATTCGGCAATCTCAATCGCGCGCATGAGCCGGCCCCGGTCGGTCAGATCCGTCGTGTTGTGCAGTTCCGGTTTGAGCGACGCCAGGCGCGCGGCCAGGGCCTCGTCGCTCAAACGCTCCAGGGCCTCGCGCAGCGCGGAATTCTCCGGCGCCTCGACCATCCGGTAGCCTTTCAAGACCGCCTCGATGTAGAGTCCCGTCCCTCCCACCATCACAGGGAGCGCTCCCCGGCTTGTGATCTCTCCGAACGCGTCAAAGCACCGCTGCTGATATTCGAATACGCTGAATTCATGGGAGAGGTCGACCACATCGATGAGATGATACGGAATCGCGCGGCCGTCGGGCACGTACTCGCCGAGGTCTTTGCCCGCGCCGATGTCGAGCCCCCGGTACACCTGGCGCGAATCGGCCGAGATGATCTCGCCGCCAAAGGCGCCGGCCAGGCGCACCCCCAGCGCCGTCTTCCCCGAGGCCGTGGGCCCCAACACCACGAGCATGTTCACGGTTGCAGCATCCATGGGGTTCATCATAGCCCATTCGTGCGCGCATCTCGTACCGCGTGTGCGTTCCAGCCCGGTGAAACAGTGTCTGCCCGCATTGGGTATAATACATAGAAACAAACCGGAGGTGTCTTCATGCGCAATTGCCTGCTGCTGGTCATTATGGCTCTCTTACCGGCGTCCGCGGCCCTGGCCGAAAACACGGCGCCGGGAGAATATCTGCCGCCGCTCTCCCTCACCCTGCTCGAGAAGTCGTGGGATACGCCCGTCTCCCGGGCCGATATCGGCAGATACCTCCTCTTTCCCGCCAAAACCACCATCCTCACGGCCTATGCGGGTCAGAACGAGTTTCTCAAGAGCCAGAAACCGCTCGAGGACAAGGTCCTCGATGTCGCGGCCGGATTCGAGGTCGACTATGGCGAGCTTGACCTCTTTGGCCCGCCCCTCCCTGAAGGCGATACGTTCACCTACCGGGCGCTCGTCTCCTCCCTCGACGCCCGGGCGCTGCGCCTGCGCCTCGACCTCTCGGCCCTGCGCGACGGCGAGGAAGTCTTCGTGATTGACCCGGTCCTGCCGCGGGCATTCGGACCGTACACCGCGGCGGAGGCCCTCGAAGAGGGCCGGTGGCTCCCCGTTACGGAAGGCGACTGGACCCTGCTGCTGGTGCGCTCGCCCCACGCGACTCCGCCCGTGCTCCGGCTCACCAATGTGGCGCACTTTTACCGCGCCTTCAGCGAATTCGTGAAAGAACTCTGGTGCAACATCAACATCGCCTGCGAAGGCAACGCCGCACTCCAGAATGTCGCGGCCGGCGTCGGCATGCTCGTCGTGCCGCGCGTGGGCGGCGACCAGGGACTGTGCACCTGCACCCTCATCAACAACGCCGACTCCACCGAAAAGGAACCGTATATCCTGACCTCCAACCACTGTGTGCCGGAGGTCGTCTCCGCCAGCCAGACCGACGTCGTGTGGGACTATCGCGCAACGGCCTGCGACTCCGACGACCCGCCCCCGCTCGGCAGCCTTCCGAGAAGCAACGGGTATCAGATGCTCGCCACCAACAGCAGCCTCGACATTACCCTCATGGAACTGGACAGCGTTCCCAACGGCGCCTTCGGCCGCTATTACGCGGGCTGGACCGACCGCGCCGTCTCGGCCGGCGAAGCCATCACCGGCATCCATCACCCCGATGTCAGCCACATGCGCATCTCGTACGGCGACATCCGCACCAGCAACGCCGCGGGGCTGAACTACGCCAACCAGATCGAGGTGCTCTGGCGCGACGGCGTCACCGAACCCGGCTCCTCGGGCCTCGGACTCCTCCTCAATGCCTCCGGATACCCCATCATCGGCACCCTGAGTAACGGGCCAAGCCACATCTGCGGCGGCACAGCCAACACCGACCGGTTCTCTTCCCTGCGGCTGTTCTTTCCCCAGGTCGAGGGGTTTCTTACCGGCACGCAGAAGCCCGACCCCGCCGGCGACGACTGCCCCGCCGAGGTGGCCTTCAAAAACCAGCCCGAAGTGCTCGAACAGCTCCGCCGGGTCCGGGACGCCTCCCTCATGAAGACCCCCGCCGGCAGGCGCCTGGTCGAGACCTATTACCGCCTGGCCCCCGCCCTCGCGAAAACCGTCCAAAAGTCGCCCGAACTGGCTGCCGCCTTCCGGACCATGGCGCTGACCTTCCTCGCAAATAGTAATTTAACCTGAAATTACCGCTCATAATCGCAGTATAAACCCGAAAAAAGCAGTTTTATTATCTCAGCCAAATCGCGCACACCCCGCAGACAGGGTTTTGACGAAACGTCGGAACTCGAAAATCCCGACTCATTTCCAATACTAGCACACCGAAAGGTATTGACAAATACACGACCAAAGGTCACAATGAAGGCGTGTCGTAGTGTCCGTGTGTGGCATGGAAACATTCGGGAGGATTGATAACATGAGAAGACGTCTGGGTTTACCTTAATCGAATTGCTGGTCGTTATTGCCATCATCGGAATTCTGGCGGCAATTCTCTTGCCGGCACTGGCACGTGCCCGCGAGGCGGCTCGCCGTGCGAGCTGCGCGAACAACCTCAAGCAGATGGGCCTGATCTTCAAGATGTATGCGAATGAAAGCCAGGGCGAGAAGTGGCCGAGCCTGCTCAAGGCGTTCCCCTGGGGCGACAATTGCGGCACCCCGAACCACTTCAACCAGTTCTTCAACGGTCCGTCGGTGTATCCCGAGTACATGACCGATGACAACATCATCATCTGCCCCTCGGATGCCGATGGCGAGAAGCGGGCCGACGAGTATTGGCGCAATCCCGACGGCACCATCGACCCCTGCGACTTCTGGGAAGTGTCCTACACCTACTATGGCTGGGCCATAAAGGACGAGTACGTGATTGACCCGGCAACCGACGTCAATGCCGACCCGCCGACGTTTGACATGGGATTCCTCGGCGCGGTGGGCGATGTTTTCGGCAATCCTGCCAATCCGAATTCCGCCCTCCACAACTTCCTGGTCTCCTTCACTCCGTGGAACTCGTTTGAAGCCGACATCACCTACACGAGCGCCATCACGGGCCAGAGCAACACATGCTACCGGCTGCGCGAAGGCATCGAGCGCTTCTTCATCACCGACATCAACAATCCGTCGGGCAGCGCGATGGCCCAGACCGAAATCCCCGTGATGTGGGACTCGGTGTGGACGCCCACCGAAGGTGCGGAGAGCTATTTCAACCACATCCCCGGCGGCGGTAACGTGCTGTACATGGACGGGCACGTCGAATTCATGCGGTACCCGGGTGAATGGCCGGTCTGCAAAGCGTACGTCCGCATGATGGACACGCTCAGCGCGGTCCTCAATCCGTAACGCGGCTTTGCCCGGTTAGCACACCAGGAAACGGCTCAACGCGCGCGCTCCCCGGAGCGCGCGCGTTTTATTCAGCCATCCGGGCTCATCCCTCCCCGGAGCTCGCATCCCCGGGCCCGAATGTGGATAATTCCGTAAATGATAAAGACGCGGTTTCCGCATTGGCCTTTCAACCCCACGGAGTGTGCCCGGCCATGAAACGACGGCGATTCCTTCAACTGGCGGCAGCATCGGGAGCGGTATTTACTGGACGGCTCGCCGGGGCGGGACAGACGGGCGCCTCGCGCTCTCCCCTTCTGGACGACGGGATGAAACAGAAGCTGCGCGCGTATTTCGACGACCTGTGCGCCTGGATCGTGGCGCTCGACGTGGGCAGCAATCAGCTCAACGGCACCGAGGATACCGCCGGGTCGATCTTCATCAACGGCAACTTCGCCCGCGTCTTGATGGCGTCGTACCGCATCACAGGCAACGAGGCGCACCGGGAGGAGGCGCTGCGCTGGGGCGACACCTTCTGCGCCAATCAGCAGCGCACCCAGACCTCCCGGGGCGACGACGCCGGTTACTGGCCGGACATTGGTCCCCGGGGCAACATCTATTTCGGCGACGCGGGCACGGCCGCCCACGCGCTGGCCTCCATCTACCCGGCGGCCGCTCCCGGCCGCCAGGAAACCTGGCGCGCGGCTATGGAACGCATGGCCCGGTTTGTCATCGACGGATGCGCCGAAGACCCGCAGGGGCAGGGGCGCGACGCCACCCATTCGTGGGTCATCCGCGAAGGCCGCGACGCGGGCGCGCTGGGCTGCGGCTACTACCGGGGGAAACTCAGCGTCGAACCCTACACCATCGCCACGGCCACCACCGGCGGCGCATTCTTCTCCGAGCTGTACGCCATCACGAAAAACCCCAGTACCGGGAACTGGCCGCCGGCGCCGTCACCTGGCTGCTCAAGACCCGCAAGGACGACGGTGAAATCCCCTACACGCTCGCCGGCCAGACCCTCGATTCGTGGCCCCTCGACACGATGTCGTACTGCACCGAGGCCTTCATCGCGGCGGACCTGCTGCTCGAGGATGAGGCGTTGCGTCAGGACCTGCGCCGCCAGCTCGAACCCAGCGTGCAGTGGATGATCAACGGCCAGAATTCCGACGGCTCGTGGGGCGCGCTCCGGAGTGCCGACCAGCAGCGCAGCCCCCGCGCCCTGACCCTGCTCACCTGGGCCTATCCGTGGACCGCCCGGCATGAAGCCGTCGCCAAGGCCGTGAACGCCTTCTGCGCCTTTCTCCTCAATCCCGAAACCAGCGCGGCCTATGGCGTCAAGGAACTCGTGCGCACCAGCGGCTTCGTCGGCCTGGCGCTGGCCGACCTCCTGCAACCAGACTGCACGTTCTGAAATCCGGAAGAGCGTTTCCGTTCGCCGCGTCAGGCGGCGGCCGGAACCTGACGGAGGTGACGAGATGGTGTGGATGCTGCTCCCCGTGCTGTGCGTGTTCGGCCAGGCAAACACCGAGGAACCGCTCCTGCTCGCAAATGAATTCGCCGAATTGCGCGTCTGGCCGGCCCAGGGACGGTTCGACCTGCGCGACACGGCCTCCGGGCAGACGGTGATTGAACACGCCGTCCTGAATGGCGGCGGCGGCGCCCCGGTCCCTTTTCACACCGAGTTGCCGGGATTCGGCCAAGGCAACGGCATCGAAATCGCCCAGGCATCGGGCGGGCGATGCCGGCTGACGTTGTTTTCGGGCAGCCCGTTCGTTCATCTGCAGTGTGGAATCGCACAGGCGCCCGACACCCCGCTCACGCGCCTGGGATTCCTCGAAGGCCGGTTAAACCTTGGCTCGACGGGATCGTTAAAAGCTCTGGGCACGGCCGGGCTCACCGCCCCGGATGCGCACCCCGGCAGCTACTCGTTCCTGGCTATCGCCCATCCCGGCACGCGCGCCGGAATCGTAGCGGGATGGGTCTCGCATGATCGCGGCAGCGGCGCCCTCTTCTCCAGCATGGAGAACGGACAGGTCGTGTTGCGCGCGCGCATTGATTACGGCGGTCTCACGACAGGCGGCGATTCCGAATTGCTCGTCCTGGGATTCTTCGACGATGCCCGCCTGGGCCTCGAGGCCTACGCCGACCTGGTGGCCGGCTACTACCGCATTTCCCTGCCGCCCATTCCTTCCGGGTACTGCACCTGGTACTCCAATCCCCATGGCGGCGCATCGGATGAGCGCCACATCATCGAGCTTGCGCAATTCGCGAAGGAACACCTGAAACCGTTTGGTTTCGATTTCATCCAGATCGATGACATGTGGCAGGGGCGGGGCCGAAACGCGCGTGAGCTTGACCTTCGCGATGTTACCGAGGACTACCTGGGAAAGCGCCCCGATTTGCCGCTGCAGCAGGACCGCATCTGGTGGTGGGGGCCCGATGCCGATTTCACGGCCCACGCCCCTGACGGCCCGTACGCCGGCGGCATGCGACCGGTCGCCGGCCAGCTGTCCGCGCTGGGATTCATGCCCGGCCTGTGGTTGATGCCGTTTGCGTGGGATCCGATGGCCCCGCCCCTGCGAAATCACCACGACTGGTTCGTGAAACGCCCCGGCGGCTCGCTTCACTACGCCTATTGGGCCGGTTGGAGCCTCGATATGACCCATCCCCAGGCCCGAGACTTCCTCCGGGAAGCCGTCGACCGGATCACGAACGAGTGGGGATACCGGTATCTTAAACTCGACGCCTTGTTTTCCGGCATGGCGTGCGAGCAGCTCTACATCAACGATCCCTACCTCGAAGACGACCTGGGCGAAGCCGTATTCCACGACGAGCACCAGACGCCCATCGAAGCCTACCGCCGCGGGCTGCGTACCGTGCGCGAGGCCGCGGCGAAAGACACCTTCATTCTCGGATGCAACGTCTCCCAGAACATGCGGACCCTGGGCGCCAGTTACGGTCTTGTCGACGCCATGCGGATCGGCCCCGACAACGGACCGGATTGGAACAGCCTGCGCACGGGACCCTGGCATGGCAGCAACCGGTATTTTCTCCATGGACGGGTCTGGTACAACGATCCGGATCCGGTCTACGTACGCGAGTCCATGCCCATGGAACACGCGCGCCTGATCGGGTCCTGGGCAGCAATAAGCGGCCAATTGACGGTCGCCAGTGACTGGCTGCCCGGGCTGCCGGAAGAACGCCTCGATATTCTCAAACGGATATTGCCGAATCACGGTCTCCGGCCCCGTCCCGCAGACTTCTTCGAGCGTGACCTGCCGGCGGTCTGGCTGCTGACCAGCAACACCAGCATGCCGCGCCGTGACGTGGCCGGCCTGTTTAACTGGGACCCGCAAAACGCCGAGCGTTTTGACTGTCCCGCCGAATGGCTGGGCCTGCCGCCGGCCGCGAGCTACGTCGGATTCGACTTCTGGGACAACCGGTTCATCGAGCCCTTCTCCGGCTCGCTCCGAATGGACGTTCCCGCCGGCTCCTGCCGGATTGTCGCGCTCGCACCCGAACCCTCCGCGCCGCGCGTCATCAGTACCAGCCGGCACATCTCCCAGGGCATGGTCGACGTGCTGCGCGAGGTCTGGGATGCGCAAAAGAACGAGCTGTCGGGCGCCAGCCGCGTGGTCGCGGGCGACCCCTATGAACTGCGCATCGTCCTGCCCACCCAAGGCGTGTGGACCGTGCAGGATGCGACTGCCGGGGCCGGCACGGACGTCCCGACCCGGATCAACCTGGATGGCCGGCGCCTCCGCGTGACGCTCGACTCTGCAACAGGCGGGGTGGTGGACTGGCGCATCGCGTTCGCGATTGAATAAACGGCGCTACGCCTTCTTCACTTTGCCCCGCTTCGCGTCGTAGGCGACCATGGCCTTCTCGAAGTAGGAGATGTTGGCCATCGTGCACGCGACAACTCCGTACATACCGAGTTCGGGCGGCGTGTTGAGCGCTACGTTCTCCCGAATGGCCGCCTGCAGGTTCTTGTGATGCAAATCGATGTCCTCCGCGCCGGTCTTCTTGTGGGTCAGCACCTCGGCGCCGGACTCCTGCTCGACGATGCGCCAGCCGTCATCCGTGAAGAGCAGCGTCGCCTTGTGGCCGCGGATACAGTGTTCGATCCCGTGTTTATTGGCCATGGTGCCCAGCACGTGGACCGTCATGCCGGGCGTGACGCCCGCTTGGGCGGGATACTCGAGGATCAACTCGAAATTGTCGGGCAGGGTACGGCCGTCCGGCCACATGAAGATGCCGCCCATGCCTACCGCGCGCACGGGACACGCCAGATTGCACGCCTTGATGATGCGCGTGAGGCGGTGAATGAACAGGTCGGTCGAGATGCCGCCCGAATAGTCCTTATAGCAGCGCCAGTCGAAGTAGATCCGCGGATCGTAGGGGACCTGTTGGGGATTGTGCTTCTGCCACATGGCCCAGTCGAGGTCTTCGGGCTGGGACTGCTCCGCCGGCTCGCCCGTGCGCCACAGCCCCTGGTCGGCGGGGTACCACCGCACATAATCCGTCTGGGCATGGACAATCGGGCCCAGCGCCCCGCCCTTGATGGCGTCCCACGCGCT
>Ga0255343_1006103_pt1 | contig 10861 bp, 12 predicted proteins | sample wastewater_treat_4_FD_192413 | JGI IMG/M metagenome (GOLD analysis project Ga0255343, IMG submission 192413) | Wastewater microbial communities from Lulu Island WWTP, Vancouver, Canada - plant16 | ecosystem: Engineered > WWTP > Wastewater > Unclassified | place: Canada: Vancouver, British...
GATGCCCCATTTCGGAGCCTTTGCACAAGGCTATTATGGTTACCCCGGTATGGATATGTTCAAGAGCATGACTTCTACCGAATGGACACTTAATGCCATTGTAGGCTTGCGTATATCATGGAATATAGGAGCATTCTACACCAAACATAATAATCTTGAAAAAATAAACATTGCTCAACAACAATTAGCCGTTCAGCGTGAAGTATTACAATTTAATACCCGGATGTTAACCACACAAGACGATGGCGAGATTGCTCGACTTCGCAAAGCGGTTGAGAATGATGCCCGTATTGTAGAATTACGTCGTTCGGTACGCATGGCAGAGGAGTCAAAGCTTAAAAACGGCGTTATCGATGCAACTGATTTACTGCGTAAAATCACCGATGAAACAACAGCAATACTCAATCGTAACGTACACGAGATAGAGCTACTACAAGCTATTTATAGATTGAAACACACATTAAACGAATAAGATATGAAACGAATTATCTACATCGCTGCAGTAATACTTATCGTATCATCATGTGGCAAAAAAGCAGAGTTTGATGCACAGGGTATTTTTGAAGCTACCGAAGTGGTAGTGTCATCAGAAGCTACAGGACGCATTTTGAGTTTTGAAATTGAAGAGGGTATGCCCGTTAAGGCAGGTGTAGAGTTAGGCACAATCGATAGCCTGCAACTTCACCTTCAGTACAAGCAGTTATCGGCACAACTGTCAGCGTTGCTTGACAGCCGTCCGGATAAAAAGGCACAAGTTGCATCGCTACGTGAGCAGATAGCAAAACAAGAAAGTGAACTTAAGCGTGTGGAGAATATGCTTAACGATGGTGCTGCTACACAAAAGCAATATGACGACATTGAGGCACAGATAAGTATTCTCAAAAGTCAACTTTCGGCAACGCTCTCAACCCTCGATAAAAGCACTGCTTCCATCAACAATAATGCGGAAGCTCTTGAAGCACAAATTGTTGCTCTTGCCGACCGCATTGCAAAATGCCGTATAGTGTCGCCCATTGATGGTACGGTATTGGTAAAGTATGCCGAAACTGGCGAGTTGGCAACAATGGGTAAACCTTTGATGAAAATTGCTGATCTCGACAACATCTACCTTCGCGCCTATTTCACATCTAATCAACTTGCCAATCTAAAACTTGGCGATGAGCTTACTGTTACAGCCGATTTTGGTGGTAGTGAACGTTACGATTACACGGGTCGTATTACGTGGATTTCGTCCGAAAGTGAGTTTACGCCCAAAACTATACAAACAAAAGATTCACGTGCAAATCTGGTCTATGCTGTAAAAATTACCGTCAAGAATGACGGTCGCCTTAAAATCGGATTATCGGGCAACGTAAAATTGTAATATGGATGTGATAGATGTAAATAGTCTTTCAAAGAGTTTCGGAAAAGTTAAAGCTCTTGATTCGGTCTCGTTTTCGGTTAAGCGAGGCGAACTATTCGGTCTTATAGGTCCTGATGGTGCAGGCAAGACTACGCTTTTCCGCTTGCTTACCACATTGCTCAATCCCGATAAAGGCGTAGCTACGGTAGATGGTCTGGACATTATAAAAGACTACCTTAAAATACGTTCGCGAGTAGGTTATATGCCTGGTAGATTTTCACTTTATCCGGACCTGACGGTGGAAGAAAATCTTATTTTTTTTGCCTCACTCTTTGGCGTTAAGGTTGAAGATTCATACGACCTTATTGCTCCAATTTACAAACAAATTGAACCTTTTCGTACACGCCAGGCGGGTAAACTGTCAGGTGGCATGAAACAAAAACTTGCTCTTTCTTGTGCATTAATTCACCATCCGAGTGTGCTCTTTCTTGATGAGCCGACAACGGGGATTGATGCCGTATCGCGTGGTGAGCTTTGGGATATGTTGCAAAAACTCAAAGAGAAAGGAGTTACCGTCTTGGTATCTACACCTTATATGGATGAGGCTTCGCTTTGTGACCGCATTGCACTATGTAATGAAGGACGTATTTTGGGAATAGATACTCCGCAAGGAATTGTTGAAAAATTTAACTCGAGGCTTTATGCTGTTTGTGCCGATAATATGTTTGCTCTGCTTGAAGCAGCACGACAAGTCGAGGGTGTTGTAGAGTGCTATCCATTTGGACAAACGCATCATCTTGTAGCAGATACTGGGTTTGACATGCGCAACTTTATAGAGCAGTTAGATGCTTTGAGTAATCTTACTATTAAACCTATGGAACCTACTATTGAAGATGTATTTATAAATCTGATGAAACAATGAGCGAAATAGTAATTTCAGTACGTAATCTTACCAAACGTTTTAGTAATTTCACTGCTGTAAACAATATCTCTTTTGATGTTTACCGGGGTGAGATTTTTGGTTTTCTCGGTGCCAACGGGGCAGGAAAAACTACTGCAATGCGTATGCTCTGCGGATTGAGCTATCCCACTTCGGGAAGTGGTACAGTTGCAGGTTTCGATATTATGCGCGAAGGAGAAATGATTAAACGCCATATCGGTTATATGAGCCAACGATTTTCACTTTACAACGACCTAACGGTTAGCGAAAATATCAAGCTTTTTGCAGCTATCTATGGACTCTCAAAACAAAATACCGGAAAGCGTACCGATGAACTGCTTGCCAGGCTTAATTTTTCGTCGGAACGCAATACTCTCGTTGGCTCATTACCATTGGGGTGGAAGCAAAAACTGTCGTTTGCAATTGCCGCGGTTCATCGTCCTGAAGTGGTCTTTTTAGATGAACCTACGAGTGGGGTTGACCCGATTACTCGTCGCCAATTTTGGGAAATGATTTATGAAGCAGCAGAGGGTGGAACAACGATATTTGTTACCACCCACTATATGGATGAGGCAGAATACTGCTCGCGTGTGTCAATCATGGTTGATGGCGAGGTGCGAGCTCTTGACACACCTGCTCGTTTGCAACAACAATTTACCGCTGAGTCAATGAACGAAGTCTTTCGTACACTGGCTCGAAATGCAGAAAGAGAAGAGTGAAGCTATGAAAAACAACTTTCTATCGTTAGTAAAAAAAGAGTCGTTACACATCTTGCGTGATAAGCGTACAATGCTTATTGTAATGCTTATCCCCGTAATACTGATGGTGTTGTTCGGTTTTGCCATATCTACCGAGGTGAATAATATAAATATAGCGGTGGTGGCTCCGGAGCGCACCGACGGTGTGAAAGATGCTGTCAGTCGCATTGCACACAACGAATACTTTACCTTCTACGGTTATATTGACCAAGATCAGATAGATAAAGAATTGCGTTCGGGCAAAGTGAGTGCTGTCATAGTTTTTGCTTCTGATTTCGACCGTCGTATGGAGCAGATTTCCGCAGGGCTACCTTCAAAACCGATTATACAATTAATAGTTGATGCATCCAATGTCAACACGGCAAGTGCGTCAACTGCCTATCTGCAGAGTATCCTGCTCGGCACAGCATCACAGCAAGCAATGTTCGAGACCAGAATGCTTTTCAATCCGCAAATGAAGAGTGCTCACAACTTCGTACCCGGTATTATGGGTTTGATTTTTATCCTTGTTTGCGCAATAATGACTTCGGTATCGATTGTACGTGAAAAAGAAGTTGGTACCATGGAGGTGCTTCTCGTTTCGCCCGTACGTCCGGTGAAGATTGTCTTTGCCAAGATGATCCCTTACTTTGTTATTTCGTGTGTTATATTGGTAATGATACTGCTCCTTGCTCATTATCTACTTGATGTGCCAATGTCAGGCGGCGTTTGGGGCATCTTTTCATTGTCACTACTCTATTTGTTCTTGTCGCTCTCTCTCGGTCTTCTTATTTCGACCGTAACCAAAACACAGGTAGCTGCACTTCTTATTTCGGCTATGGTAATGTTGGTGCCTGTGCTGTTGCTTTCGGGTATTATATTTCCCATTGAAAATTTTCCCGAATTCTTTAAAGTGCTGTCAAATATAATCCCTACTCGTTGGTATATAGATGCCATACGCAAAATGATGATTCAAGGTGTATCGTTTATGGTTGTATGGAAAAATACTATAATATTGCTAGGTATGACCATCATATTCATCGGCGTATCGCTAAAAAAGTTTAACGATAAATTAGAGTAGTGCTATGAGACTATTTATCGTATTATTACAAAAAGAGTTTATGCAGATTCGTCGCAATTCGTTTCTGCCCAAATTGATAGTGGCTTTTCCTGTGATAGTAATGCTCATTGCACCACTTCTTATGACCATGGATGTACGCAATGTCAATGTTGCGGTTGTTGACCTTGACCGCTCGACAACGTCTCACCGCATTGTATCGCATATCAAGGCTTCCGAATATCTGTCGTTTGTTGGAGCAACTGCTGAATTTGACCTTGCGTTGCAAGACTTAGAGAAAGGAATGGTTGACGTTATCGTGCAGATTCCCAGCCATTTCGAGCGTGATATGGCAGTTACCACACCCGAAAAAATAAGTATAACAGCCAATGCCGTAAATGCTACCAAAGGTTTAATAGGCACGCAATATATTGTGCAAACTATCGCCCGTACACTTATTGAATTACGTAACGAGAAAAGTCCAAATCAATTATCCGAATTGGTAACGGTACAAAATCGCTTTAATCCGACACTCAATTATCGCCATTATATGATTCCTGCTCTTATGATCATGATCTTTATCCTCATGTGCGGCTTTCTGCCTGCATTGAGCATCGTGGGGGAAAAGGAAACCGGCACGATTGAACAGATCAATGTTACACCCGTGAGTCGCCTTACTTTTATTCTCTCAAAACTATTACCTTTTTGGATTATAGGCATATTCGTGCTTATGGTGGCAATGATTGTTGCACATCTCATCTATGGGCTTATACCCGTTGGTTCTGTCGGGGTTATCTACTTTGCTGCAATACTATTTATTCTAATTATTTCCGGATTCAGTCTCACGATTGCAAACTTCTCGGATACGATGCAACAGACAATGTTTGTGATGTTCTTCTTTATTATGATTTTTATATTGATGAGTGGACTGCTTACTCCTATTGATTCCATGCCCGATTGGGCGCAGAAAATTACAATTATTCTGCCACCGCGTTATTTCGTCGATATTTTACGTTCAGTCTATTTGAAGGGAACAACCCTTGCCGAACTATGGCGTAACTTCGTAGCTCTCGGTATTTTCGCGGTCATCTTCAACATTCTCGCTGCCATTACCTATAAGAAGCAGGCGTAACTCGAATAAACTTATATAGTGATAAGTAACACTAATTAATAACTCAACTTTCGCAAGCTCTTTACCCCGATTGCCGTAAGATATTTAAATAATATATTTTTCAAGTCTTTGATTTTCAGACATAATTTCAAGAATTAATTCTTCGGGGTCAAGGCTCAAAATTTCAGTCATTACGACCACCAACTCGATGATTATCTGCCGTATATGCTCACTTACGTCATTGATACCTACATCCAAAATTTTAAGACTAAAAAAGCTTTCGCTAAATAACAAAGCCCCGAAATATCGGGGCTTTGTTGTTAATCTTTAGAATATAAAATTTTTAATTGATGCATCAGCTTTATATCATCGCTTAGATTTTGCTTCTCTGAACTTAGTTCATCTCCACCCCAATCAGGTGACATAAAATGATGGTCACTAAAAGTATCGTTTTCAATTAATTTATTAAGAGCATCTCTTAAAAATTCAGCTCCCTTTTTATTAAGGTGCATTTCTACCATTTCTCCTTGCTGGTCAAGCTCGATTGTAAATACCTTTTCCATAGCTACTTATTTTAAAGGTGTGTACATTTTAGGCGAACCATCTAAAAAGAACTTGACTTTTTCAAACGAAGGATGTCCGTTATACCAAATATCAACGTGCGGTCCTTCAAACCCTTTCTTATACATTCCGCCTTTATCAAGATAATAACGAGTACCGTTAGGACTAAAATAAGAACCTTTCCCCGTTAAAGGATCAACTCCTTTCGTTGTAAAGCCTTTAGCCTTAAACATTTCATCTATTTGAGAAAATGTCTTTCCTTTAAATGGATTTGCAGTTACCCCCTTAGCGGCATCATCAACTGTATTTAAAGCCGCTCTTATTTTACTTCCGCCTCCAAAACTCCCAGCCTCTGCGGCAAGTGTAGTTGCAGTTAATGTCAGATTTATGGCAGTAAGTCCAGCTTCAACAAACTTGTTAAATCCAACCATCCATTGCGGATCATATCCTTGGGCAGCCTGTCTCATGGCCGAACTTACCGGCCCGCTTCCCGAAATATGGAACCCAGTTACACTGATTTCGGGCAATGGTGCGGAATTGTGCCAATTGCCATACTGGTCGCCGTATCTAAAACCCCATCTTCATTTGTTGCGTAGACGGTTTTCCCTAAATATGTTTCGCCTGCCTTTGTTGTAGCCTGCGAAATCGCATTTTCATCCCAATAAATATGTTTGTATTATCCTCAACCCAGTCATACGACATCCCTGTAAGGTCTATTGCATTTACGGGGTTGTTCGCGCAGTAATTGTACGGACTCATCTCATAATACTTTTCCGCCAACGGATCCATCGTCCACCACCTTCCAATTGCCGCATCGTAATGCCGTGCACCGTAGTCGAACAGGTCAAGCCCGTGCATACGGTCAAGCTCCTTGCCGTTGTATTTGTACGGCTGGACGCCTCCCGCCGTGCTTTCGCCCATCAATCCGCCAAAGGGATAGTAGTGGTTTATCTGTTCTACCGTTCCGTCCTGATTCAATACAACACGGTTATTCCCTTGATGGTCTTTGAGATAATAGTGGTAAATAGGCGTCGTTCCCGAAAAAGTTATATATCCTTCTTCCGTTAGAATCCTGCTTACCGCACCGTTTTCGTAAATCACGTTACCGCAATAGTCGGTTTTGAACGTTTGAGATATTTGTGCGTTAGTCAGAGGCTTCATGACATTGGTCATGGGAATTACCACACCCGCCACCGCCGTTTGGTACGTTACGCTTAACTTCTGCCCGGCAGCGTCATACACGTAGTTGGTAGTGTTACCGTTGGTAAACTGCAAACACCTCTCCCCCTGCCCCTCTCCACAACACTTCGCTATCGCTTCGTTGGAGAGGGTAGCAGCGGCAAATTTAGCGAATTGTACTGAATATCCACTATTTTTTTGTTGAAAAAATTACAAAAGGTAAGGAATTTATCCCTGCTTTTACTCTTTAAGGATTGAAATTATCTCTGATAATCAGACGATTATTATAGTAGCTCCCGATTTGTAGCATTATCCAAGGTAAGCCGCTCGGGTAGTACTGCATTCGTTGTACAGCGAGAGAGGTAGCTGTATTACTCTTCCAAACTTCCCTTACATTACCCAAATGGTCGCGACGATAGTAGTGCAAAACATCATTTTTTATATCTCGTCCATCTTTATAATCCTCGCTGTTAATTTACCTCTGTAAAGCTGATGCAAATATAGTGAATTGTGATATATGTCCTCTATTTTTTGTAATCTTTTTTCAGGTTAGCTTAACACACGGGGTTATAAGTTGACGAATCTGTTCTATCTTGCAAGACTTATTATTAATGCCACTATTCCAATCATTATTAAAACTGTTACAAGTCCAATTATATAATTTTCCATGTCATAAGTACTACCCCAAGTAGCATCAAAGATACCATCAATCTCATCTTGTAATCTTGTCTTACAACCCTTGAATAACCATCGAACGAAAGCACCTATGTGCTTTGCTAAAGCAATAGACATAACTTGATCTTATTTTTTTATTTCATCATTAATACTTGAACCTATACTGCCTACCTTTAAACCTGCATCAAAATCTTTTAAACTTTGCTGATGAATTTTGTTTTTTTGAAATGATTGCCCAGCTCTTGTTTGCCATTTCATACCTGCAGGTAATCCTTCTGATGAAGTTATACCTGGACTTTTCTTTATAAACTGATTAAAACCTTGCAGTCCTTTAGATGTTTTTATTACTTGTCCAGTTTTAGTCAAAGGATATGAAAGTAATCCGGGAGCCACATCAATAAATGCATCCATTTTTTCAGTAGAGTTTAGTGGTGTGCCTCCAATGGTTTTCCCTGTTAACATTGAAAATGGAGAGTTAGCAATACTATAAGCTACATTTGCTACAATTTTTAATATACCCTCTCCAATATTTTTAGATGGTTCTTCCATCCACATTTCTGCGGTTGTTAAAACATCCGGAGTATTTAATTCTCCCGTCCAAGAAGTTCTATTTTCGCCAAAATTAGCACCTTTGAAAATAGCTTTAATAGGATTAGTATTCTTATAATGGTAATTAACATCCTTTAAAGAAGGACCAACATAACTATAACCAGAAGGAGTTTCACTTCGACTTGAAACTCTTCCATCCCAAACATATTCTTTTTTCTGTATATCATAAATCCAATCATCCAACATACCACTTGGATCTACCCTAACAATCGGATTATTAGAACAAAAGTGATAAGTTGTAAGCCATGGTTTCATTTCCGCCAGCGGATCCACCGTCCACCACCTGCCTATAGCCGCATCGTAATGCCGTGCACCGTAATCGAACAGGTCTAAGCCGTGCATGCGGTCAAGCTCCTTGCCGTTGTATTTGTACGGCTGTACGCCTCCCGCGGTGCTTTCGCCAAACAATCCGCCCAAAGGATAGTTCCCGATGAACTGCGTTGTCGGGACTAATTCAACATACGTTCTTGTTTCGCTTACTCACAAGAACGTTGTTTCATAAAGAATGGTTCACCTGCTCCACCGTTCCGTTTTGATTAAGAACCACGCGATTGTTTCCTTGGTGGTCTTTCAGGTAATAATGATATACGGGCGTTGTTCCGTTAAATGTAATATATCCCTCTTCCGTTAATATCCTGCTTACCGGGCCGTTTTCGTAAATCACGTTACCGCATTTCTATTCATCTTAAGAAAAAAAACCATAAAATAAAGATTATAGCAAATAAGGTTATTCCTCCTGTTATTCTGTTACTCATCTCGTTTTCAAAATTATTAATTTCCGTATCCTTTGATGCTATATTTTTTTTTGTTTTTAATAGATGTTTAAATTTAACGTCTTTACTGTTTTTTATATATTTGATATAGATATATCGTACAATAGCACCAAGATAAAGTGTAACGATATTGCCAAAAATAATTTCAAATAGTTTCATTTTACTTTTTATTATTTTCGTGCTGCAAATCAATTAAATTTGTGCCAATAACTACACCTTCTCTCGCTCGCGCACTTCTGTGAATTGTGTGTTGCGAAGCAAATTTAATGAAATATTTCGAATAAAAATTGTTTTTTGTAACCTTTCAAGTTAGAAATTAAATACTATTTTTGGAGTATTACCGTATTACCCTCCGTCTCTTTTTAAGTTAAAGAAATCATTAAAAGTTAGACAATCAATATTATATTTACCTTTATTGAAAGTGATCCTGGTTGCAATAATGGTTTCTTTGGGCAAAGTTACTTTGTTTATTTTTTCTTCTTTTCTGATTTCATCAATATTCCATTCAGATATCAATTTCATCATATGTTTTGTAAATAAACTTCGTTCTGCTTGCACAAGTTTCCCGCTAACATTTGTATAAGACAATGTATTACTTTTATTCCAAATCGTAAAATAAAAATCCCCTTGAATACCATTCATTTCCAAAATATAAATTGTATCATTTTTTTTTGAATATCCTAATTTGTCCAAGTAATCCCACTGTATTAACTTGTTTACATTGTCCAACTGTATTCTTACATCATAGGGTTTAATATTGTTAATATCAATGCCATGACAATTATAAATCTTGTCGTATATTTTGGAATGATATATGTTTTTGGATGTACCACAACACAAAAAAAAGCAAACAAAGAGTAGGCCGAATATATTTTTTTCCATATTTTACTTTTTCCTATAAATAAATGGTGTAGATAACAAAGAGATGCCAATTGGACTTTTTCCGTTTGATTGATTATAAAATAAACTTAAATTACCATTAATTATTCGAGTACTTTCTAATCCAACACGTCTTCCAGAAATTGCATCTATTCCATAGTGAGTCCGCAAAGATATATTATTTTCTGCCCTTAATTGATTTTCTATATGAGTCGCATATTTTTCTGCATTTGGTATTGCAGTTCCTCCAACATTTACCCAAATATTATTATCAATAGTTCCCTTCCAAATATCCTGAATATGAGCCATTTCGTGTCCTAATCCAATAAAAGCTGGTCTGTATTCTGTACCAATTTGGTTTATTCCTCCTGTCGTTGAGTTAGGATTCCATTTTATATAAGTTCCATTTGGGTCTGCGGTATTCTTTCCTTGTACTATTTGTACATTTTTTGTTGAGCTGGCTAACTCAGACACCAAGGCACTTCCAACATTACCACCTGTTCGTAAATCATCTAATGCTGTCGTCAATGATTTTACAAAAACATCAGTTCCTGAATACAAGTTTCCACTACCATCAATAAAACCGTATGCTCCACTTGAATTTTGCCCATAATGATATCGAGTACTTTGTAAACTTGTAGTTCCGTCTGGGTTCGTAATTGTTGCATTTACAATTGTGGTTATACTATCGCCACGTAAATCAACGTAATTCACTGGATTATTAGCCACATACGCATATGTACTTATCGAATAATACTTCTCCGCCAACGGATCAATGCTCATCCACCTTCCAATAGCCGCATCGTAATGCCGTGCTCCGTAATCGAAAAGATCTAAGCCGTGCATGCGGTCAAGCTCCTTGCCGTTGTATTTGTACGGCTGGACGCCTCCCGCCGTGCTTTCGCCCATCAATCCGCCAAAGGGATAGTAGTGGTTTACCTGCTCTACCGTACCGTCCTGATTCAATACAACTCGATTGTTCCCTTGATGGTCTTTGA
>Ga0255343_1006121_pt1 | contig 10840 bp, 9 predicted proteins | sample wastewater_treat_4_FD_192413 | JGI IMG/M metagenome (GOLD analysis project Ga0255343, IMG submission 192413) | Wastewater microbial communities from Lulu Island WWTP, Vancouver, Canada - plant16 | ecosystem: Engineered > WWTP > Wastewater > Unclassified | place: Canada: Vancouver, British...
GCATTTTGTTTATTAATTTTATTGCTTCATTATTAAAATAGGTATCCTCGCTATTTAATATTTTTGGCATTATGCAATTTCCTAAACTGTCTATTATAAACTCAACGCTTACAATAGTTTCAATTGAATCATTCATATAAATTTGAGGATATACCAAATTGTTCTTAATAAATTCCTCCAAATCTCCTTGAAAAACTGGCTCTGTTTCAATATTTTCTACATTTTCACAATCAGCAAAATCATAATCTAATTTGCTTTTCTCTCCAAGAGCGACTTTTGGTGCAGTCTTTTTCTTATTAAAGCTAGCCTTTGGTGCAACATCTTCACATTGAGATAAAGCACTTGCTGATTCTGCTATATCTAAATCTTCTAAAGGCAAAGTAGAAAATTTATCTTGTGCTACTTCTTCGCAAGCTGTATTTATTGCAATCTCTTCTATTATAACATCATCACTAGGTGAGGAAACAGTTACTTCGTCTTCTACAACCATTAATATTTCGTTCTGAACTAAATTAGATTTTGTCTGATTTTTAGCTTTAGCTTTTGGTTCGCTAACAACTTGTGCAATTTGTTCTGCAACTAAGCTATCTTCACTTTCAACATCTGAAAACATGACAGGACTTTCTGTTTCTTGAACGAGTTCACTTTGTTTTAGTGTTTTTAGTGAATTTATTTTACTAACAATTAAGAAAACTCCAGAAGCAACAAACAAAATTGCTATCATAGCAACATATTTATAATATGATTGTAAAGATAAGTTTCGTCTTTTTCTGTAAGTGGTTCTAGTGGAAGAAATTTTACTTATTTCAAGATTTAATTTTTGTTTAACTTTAAAATAATCTTCAGGGTTTTCTAATCTTAAAATTCCTTCTACAAAATCTGCACAAATTTCACAATTTAGGATATGGTTTTCTACTGCTGTCATTTCCTCATCGTTCAATTCATCATTGACGAATTTAACTAGAATTTCTTCCGAAAAACAATCTGAATTATTTAATATGTCATGTTTATTGTCTTTCATTCTTTTCCATGCAAATTTTTAAATTTCTTTTTCCATTTTGCAAAAAACTCTTTACCTCTTTTAAGCTAAAGCCTGTAATTTGAGCAATTTCAACATATGATTTTGATTGTAAATAAAACAATTCAACACAAAGTTTTTGTTCTTGTTTAATTAAAGAGATGCAGTTTTTAAGTTTTTCAATTTCTATTTCTTTTTTTTCACTACTTAGATGAAAATCTTCATCTTTTTCCATAAAAATTTTCAAATCATTTGAATAATTTGCAAATAATTTTTCTTCTTGCTTCAAATTTCTAAAATATAACAAACAATGATTTCGACATACTGAATGTAACCAAGATTTAAAATTTGAAACTTCGTAGATTAATAATTTATCGATTAAGTCTCCAAAAATTATTAAAACTGCCTCTTGAGCCAATTCTTTGTTTTTAAAATATTTAAGACAAATAGAAAAGCAAAAACCCGAATATCTTTTAAATAACTCGCCAACAATTTCTTTGTTTTTCGACTTTTTATATTTTTCAATTAATTCTAAGTCGCTTAATGGAAATATATTGTTTGGCAATTTTTGCATCAATTCTAAATAGTTCGACTGTCAAAAATACATTAAATTGTAAATTTTACAATGTAATTTTAAAATTATTCTTCAACAATAAACTTTCTAACCAATATATTATCGGACAAATAAATTTTTGCAAAGTAAACTCCTGAACTCAAAGCACTTATATCAACTTTTGCTATATTATTAGAAACAGTTTTATAATTTACAATTTGACCTGAAATATTTAAAATCTCTACAGACTCAATATTTTCTTCTGAAACAATATTTAAAATACTTGTTGCAGGATTTGGATAAATTTGTATTTCAGAAATATCAAAATCTTCTGTATTGGTAAAAAAACAAAAATTATAATGGGGATTTTGATAATAAAAATTATCATTTTTATAAGCACAAAACAAATGATTTGGTCCTCCTGTTATCGGAATTTGTTCACGTCCACAATCATGAAATCCATTCAACCCACCAACACCTTCAATATAAAGGTCTGGAAAATCAAAATAACATACATTTAAAAGATAGTGTTTTCGGCTTTCACCATTTATTTCAGCATAATAAATTGAATCTACTATCATAAAAGTATCGCAAGGTTCTGACATGCCCCCGCAATACAAATCATATAATGAACAATCAGCCATCAAAAAAGGATTTCTAAAATTTAAGGTATCTCCTTTTTCAACATAATAATCATAAATTAAACCTTCATGTCCATATAAATTTCTGGCATATACTTTTCTGTCATCTGTTTCTCTTAAAAATCCAATAAGTTGTTTGTTAATCAAGGGATGATATTCTACGTGGCTTTCTGATTCATACAGTTTTTTATATGTCTGTTCTCCGATAACAGTATCTTCTCCTATGATTTCGTAATGAGTGCTCGTAATTATATTTGTACCACATATTGAAGATCCAAGACTAAAATAATTTCCTGTTTCAACTATTGGAACATATTCTTGCGACGAACAAATGTTTGCAATTGTTATAAATAAAGACAAACAAAGTATTTTTATTTTTTTCATGATATTTAATTTTTAAAAATTATTATTCAACAACAAATTTACGCACTAATACATTATCTAAAAAATAAATTTTTGCAAAGCAAACTCCTGAACTCAAAGCACTTATATCAACTTCTGCAATATTATTAGAAACAGTTTTAAAACTTACAACTTGCCCTGAAATATTTAAAATTTCTACAGACTCAATATTTTCTTCTGAAAAAATATTTAAAATACTTGTTGCAGGATTTGGGAAAATTTGTATTTCAGAAATATCAAAATCTTCTGTATTTGTTAATAAATAGCAAAAATCATAATTTGGATTATCATAATATAAATCACCATTTTTATAAGCACATAATAAATAATCTGTTCCGCCTGTTAAATGAAAACAATCTGAGCCACAAAAAAAGAAGCCTCTTAATCCTCCAACTCCTTCAATATAAAGCATAGGGACTGGCCAAACACTACCATAAGCGTTTAAAATATAATGCTTTCGACTTTCGCCATTTATTTCAGCAAAATAAACAGAGTCAACTATTGCTAAAGTATCTGACAGCTCATCTGTAAACGCTTGATATTCCTCATAAAGCCAACCACTAAGAAAAGGGTTAAGAAAATTTAAGGTATCTCCTTTTTCCACATAATAATCATAAATTAAGCCTTCATGCCCATTTAGATTTCTAGCATATACTTTTCTGTCATCTGTTTCTCGCACAAGTCCTATTAGTTGTTTAGTAATTAAAGAATGATATTCAACTCCACTTTTTGATTTATACAGTTTTTTGTAAATTTGTTCCCCAATTACAGTATCTTCTCCAATTATTTCATAATAAGTATGCCCAACTAGGTCTGTACCACCTAAAGACATTCCAAGACTAAAATAATTTCCTGTTTCAACTATTGGGATATAATCTTGTGATAAACAAACGCTTGCTATTGTTACAAATAAAAACAAGCAAAGTATTTTTAGATTTTTCATGTAAGTAATTTTTAAAATTTAACCTTTATAAATCTTATTATTGCCTGTCCTTTAGCAAGCATTTAGGATAAAAAAACCAACTTCACAAAAGCTTTAGCTTAATATTCTACAATAATAAGCAAAATATCTTAAATAGCAATGCTTTTTCAATAATTTTGTGGTATAAATTTTAGTTTAATTTGATTAGCCTTGTAGTTTTTAAACTATTTAAAGATTTTAATAGTAGTTTTAAAAAAATAATTTTGTTAAATTTGCACAAAATTCTAAAAAAATGGCAAAAATTTTAATAATTGATGACGAAAGAGCTATCCGCAACACTTTAAAAGATATTTTAAGTTTTGAAAAACATAATGTTGATTTAGCTGAAGATGGTGTTGAAGGGATAAAATTAACAGAAGACAATACTTACGATTTAATTTTTTGTGATATTAAAATGCCTCAAATGGACGGCATTGAAGTTTTAGAAGTTTTGCATGAAACAATTCCCGAAACTCCTGTGGTTATGATTTCTGGTCATGGCACTATTGATACTGCTGTTGAAGCAATTAAAAAAGGTGCTTTTGACTTTATTAGCAAGCCATTGGATTTGAACCGCATTATGATTACTTTGAGAAATGCTCTCGATAAATCAAACTTGATAATGGAAACTAAAACTTTGAAGAAAAAAGTTGATGGAAAATATCAAATGATTGGTGAATCTGAAGCTATTAACAAAGTTAAAGACATGATTGAACGCGTTGCACCAACCGATGCTAGAGTTTTAATTACTGGCGAAAACGGAACTGGTAAAGAAGTAGTTGCTAGATGGCTTCACGAAAAAAGCAATAGAGCGCAAGCTCCTTTTGTTGATGTTAACTGTGCAGCAATTCCATCAGAACTTATTGAAAGTGAGTTGTTTGGACATGAAAAAGGAGCATTCACTTCGGCTATAAAACAAAGAAAAGGAAAATTTGAACAAGCAGACGGCGGAACAATTTTTCTTGACGAAATTGGAGATATGTCATTGTCGGCTCAAGCAAAAGTTTTAAGAGTTTTACAAGAAAATAAAATTACACGAGTAGGCTCCGACAAAGATATAGACGTGAATGTGAGAGTAATTGCTGCTACAAATAAAAATCTTGCAGAAGAAATTGAAAAAGCAAATTTTAGAGAAGACCTTTATCATAGATTAAGTGTAATTTTAATTCATGTTCCTTCACTAAACGAAAGAGAAGGCGATATTCCTCTTTTAGCTGACCACTTTATAGAAATTTCATGCCAAGAACAAGGCTTAGCTGTCAAAAAAATTACTAAAGAAGCATTAAAAGAATTAGAAAAAATAAACTGGACAGGAAATATACGTGAGTTCAGAAATGTAATCGAAAGGCTTGTAATTCTATGCGGTCCAGTAATCGACGCAGCAGATGTTATAACTTATGCTGGAAAATAATTTTCTCTGACATTTTGTCATAAAATAATTTTGCTTATATTTGTATCTTCTTAAAATTTCGTAATTAATGAATTTGCAGGCTATAAAACAAAGATTTGGGATTATTGGAAATTCTAAAGGATTAAATCGAGCTTTAGACATTGCTGTTCAAGTAGCTCCAACCGATTTGTCGGTTTTGGTAACTGGCGAAAGTGGAGTTGGAAAAGAAAAGATTCCACAAATAATTCATGCTTATAGTAGAAGAAAACACAATAATTATATAGCTGTCAACTGTGGAGCAATTCCCGAAGGCACAATAGATTCTGAACTTTTTGGGCATGTAAAAGGTGCGTTTACTTCAGCTCATAGCGATAGAAAAGGTTATTTTGAAGAAGCTAACAAAGGAACAATATTTTTAGATGAAGTTGCCGAATTGCCTTTAGCTACTCAAGTGCGTTTGCTTAGAGTTTTAGAAATTGGCGAATTTATAAAAGTAGGTTCTTCAAAACCTGAAAAAACTGATGTTAGAGTTGTAGCTGCAACAAATGTTGATTTACAACAAAGAGTTCGTGAAGGTAAATTTCGCGAAGACTTGTACTATAGACTGAATACTGTTCCGATTGTTGTACCTCCTTTGCGACACAGACAAGACGACATTCATTTGTTATTTAGAAAATTTGCAAGCGATTTTTCCGAAAAATATAATATGCCGGCAATTCGCCTAAGCGAAGATGCAGTTCATGTTTTAAATTCATATAGATGGCCCGGAAATATTCGTCAATTAAAAAACATCACAGAGCAAATTTCTATAATTGAAGAAGAAAGAATTATTTCTGCAGAATTGCTAAAATCTTATTTAGAAGGTGCAGAAACTTCGAATTTACCTGTTTTATCAAAAAAAGGTAATTATGAAAATTTTGCTTCAGAGAGAGAAATACTTTATCAGGTTTTGTTTGATATGAAAAGAGATATGAATGAACTCAAAGTTTTGGTAAATGACATTATCCAACAAAATCCTAATGTTAAAATTACTAATTATCCAAATAACACTTTCAATAATTTTGATAATGAAGTACAAATAAATCCTATAAATCACGTCTATTCAAATGAACAACCAGTTATTCATCATCACGAGCCACACCAAGAACACGGCGAGGTTGTTGAAGAAGTTTTATCTTTAGCTGAACAAGAAAAAGAATTAATTATTAAAGCTTTGGAGAAACATAATAATAAACGCAAACTAGCAGCAGAAGAATTAGGAATTTCGGAAAGAACTTTATATAGAAAAATTAAAGAATATCAAATAAATAAGTAAATGAAAAATATAAGAAACATAGTTTATTTTTTAATTTTTATTAGCTCTATTGCTTTATGCTCTTGTACTGGAGGATATTCGTTTACAGGAGCTGATATTTCTGCTGATATAAAAACTATTCAAGTTAATTTTTTTCCAAATCAAGCTAGTATGGTTCAGCCAAATCTTTCTACAGTTTTTACCGAAACTTTGAAAGATAAATTTATTTCTCAAACAAATCTCGAAATGGTTAACTACGACGGCGATATTGCCTTTGAAGGTGCAATTATAAATTATAATGTTACTGCTCAATCTTTTCAAGGAAACGAAACTGCTGCTCTAAATAGATTAACAATTACTGTTAAAGTTAAATTTACAAATACAAAAGAAACTGCAAAAAGCTTTGAAGCAAATTTTACAAGATACGCTGATTTTGAAAGTTCTATAAATTTAGCAAGCATTGAAGGCGAGTTAATTCAAAGCATCTCTGAAGAATTAGTAACCGATATTTTCAATAGAGCTGTTGCAAATTGGTAAAATATGAATAAGGAACAATTTTTAAAATATTGTAGCGATTTTTCTTTACTAGACTCAAAAAGTTTAGAAGATATTTCTGCTCTTATTGAAGAGTTCCCCTATTTCCAGACTGCCAGAATTTTATATGCTAAAAATCTAAATTCGCTCAAAGACGTAAGATTTGAAAATAAATTGAGAAATACCGTAGTTTATGTTCCAGACAGAAAACATTTGGTTAAACTAATCAATTTGAAAAATCTTCCTGAAAATGAAATAACATTCATAGATGAGCCAAAACTTGTTGATCAAGAAATAGTTAAAGAAGAAATCCAAATTGAAGAAACCAAACAAGAAGAACCTGCTGAAATTCAACCTAGCAACCAAGAAATCGAAGTTAAACAAGAAGAAATAATTGAAAACCCACAAGTTAGCCAAGAAGTTGAAACTAAAAAAGTAAAACAAGAAGAAATCGCTGATAAACAGCAAACAGTCCAAGCAGTTGAAATCGAAGAAACCAAACAAGAAGAAATTGTTGAAACTCATGATATTATCCCAGAAATCAAAGAAGAAGTAGTTACTGAAAATATTTTACCTGAATTTACTAACGATGTTCAAACTGTTGACGAAGCACCTAATGATGAAAAGCTTGTAGAAAAAGAGCCAATACAACAAGAAGATTTGTCTGAAACAGAAAAGCTTAAATCAATTATTGAAGCTCGATTGAGAGAACTTGGCATAAACGAAAAAATTAGAATTGGAAACGAAGAAATTGAAGAAACAAAACATAAAAACACTGCAAATCAGCAAGTTAATCAAAAAATCCAAGTTGAAGAAATTAAAGAAGAAGTTGTTATAAACCAGCAAGTTAATCAAGAAACTAAAGAAGAAGCATCGGAAAATATTTTTATAGAATTTTCTGATAATGCAAAAAAAATTGACGAGTCTATAAATAAAAATAATGGTTTTGAGCTTTTGGATTTTGATTTCGAAACAGAAAATAATGCGATTTTAGAGCCTCAAAATGAAAAAATTGATGAAAAAGAGTATAATATTTTAGAAAATATTTCTCAAAAAACGTCAAATAATAAGCCTGAAAAAATAAATTTAATAGATAAATTTTTAGCTGAAAATCCGAGAATAATTCCAGACAAAGAATACGTTTCTGACAATTCTCTTGCAAGCAAATCGCTACACATTGACGATAGTGATTTATTTAGTGAAACTTTAGCTAAAATATATATTAAACAAGAGCATTTTGAGAAAGCAATTTTAACTTATGAAAAATTATGTTTGAAATATCCCGAAAAAAGTATTTACTTTGTCGGGCAAATTGAAAAAATAAAAGAATTGATAAAAAATAAAACGAATTAGTTATGTATATCTTTTTTTCTGTATTAATTGTTATTTGTGCTGTACTACTAATTTTAATCGTATTAGTACAAAATAGTAAAGGTGGTGGTTTAGCTTCAAACTTTGGACAAGGTAACCAAGTTATGGGTGTTAAAAAAACTGCTGACTTTCTTGAGAAAGCCACTTGGGGTCTTGCTATAGGATTAATTGTATTTTCTTTATTAGCAAGTTTTTCTATACCTAATAACCAAAAAATCAAAAAGCAAGATTTTGAACAAACTCAAACTGCACCAGCAGAAAGCAGTGAACCAGCATCTGGCGCTGGAGAGCCTCTTCCTGTTGAATAATAAAAATATTTAGTAGTTTACAATTTTGTAGTTTTTGTATTTTTACTTATATTTTTTCAACCTAATTATAAAGTCGCTTAAAATATTCATATAGTTTACGAATGCTTCGTATGGCGACTCATAAGGGTTGAAATATTTATGTACGTCTCCGTCAGAGAACCATTTTGTGCACATATAATAAAAGTGGTCGCTGGTTTGTAAGTACAACCAATCTTTCCAGATTTCTGGATCGTTTATTTCTTTTACTTTATCATAAAGCGAATATAAGTTATTGAAAGCCTCGTCTTGGAGTTCGTTTCCTAACCAAGCAGTAAGGTCTCTTTCCTCGTCTGCCCAAGAAATTGGATATGGCACATGAATTTTTGCTACAGGTTCAGCATTTTCAACAATTTCAGATGGAGTAGAAAAACTATAGTTTGAATATCTAAAAACAGCATCAGGAAGAGCTTTTAAAAACTCGAAAATTCCTGTTTCTTCCCATTGATGTTCGCCAAAAGTTTCGTAGTCCATAAACAGATTTACCATTTCTTCTTTTGGGTCAATTGCATTTAGCCATGACACAAATTTTTCTGTTGTCAATGGAAATTCCTCCCAAGCATGATTTGAAAAACGGAAAGCTATATCATCAGAAAGCTTAAAATTTTTAAGCAATAATTTTAACTTTGGATTTATTGCGTTGCAGTACAGATAGTTTGGACTTTTCCAACCTAAAATATGCTTTGCTCCTTCTGTAATCATTCCCTTAAAACCCATATTTGAGATATACTCTCCTATTTGGTCGGAATATATTAATTCTGTATTTCTAAAAATTTTAGGTTCAACTCCAAAATGCTCTTTTATTTTTTGGCGATGCATATTAATTTGACGTTCAAACTCCTCGTAGCTTTTTAAAGCAGAAAGAGAGTGAGCATAAGTTTCGCTAAGAATTTCGACATTACCTGTAGCTACAAGTCTTTTGAAACTCTCCAAAACATCAGGTGCGTACATCTCGAATTGGTCTATTGCCACTCCAGAAATAGAATATGCAATTTTAAATCTATCGCCATATTCTTGAATTAAATCCAAGAACACTTGATTTGTTGGCAGATAACACTTTTCTGCAACTTTTCGCATTATATTACGATTTTCAAAATCATTGTAATAATAATGGTCGTTGCCAATATCAAAAAATTTATATCTTTTTAACCTAAATGGCTGATGCACCTGAAAATAAAAACAAATTGTACGCATTATATTATTTTTTTAATTTACACATTATTAATTATTCAATTATCAATTATTCAATTATTCAATTATTCATTCTTAATTCTTAATTAAATCATTATAAACCTTATTTACTTTAAACGCTGAATTTTCCCATCTTAAATTTTCGACTTCTATTTTTCCATATTTTCTAAACATTCTTGACAGGGCTGGATAATGCAACATTCCATAAATAGCATCTGCTAGGTCATCTACATCCCAAAAATCGACTTTTAAAGCATGTTTCAACACTTCTGCCACACCCGATTGTTTTGAAATAATTACAGGCACGTCAGACATCATTGCTTCTAATGGTGAAATTCCAAAAGGTTCGCTAACAGACGGCATTACGTAAACATCGCTAATCGAAAACATATCATAAACTTCTTGTCCTCGTAAAAATCCTGCGAAATGGAATTTTGTTGCTATATTTAATTTTGCCACTCGTTTTATCATTCTATTTAGCATATCTCCACTTCCTGCCATTACAAAACGCACATTTGGGTCTTTATCGAGAACTTTTTTAGCTGCTTCAATAAAATATTCAGGACCTTTTTGGAAAGTTACACGTCCTAAAAAAGTAACAATTTTCTCATCAAAACCTTTTGTTACCCTAAACTCATCTGGCAAAGTTATTGGCTCTACTGAATTATGAACCGTTACAACCTTATCGGGATGGATTCCATATCTTTCGATAATAGTTCTTCGTGTGAGATTACTTACAGCAATAACTCTATCTGCTGCTTCCATTCCTTCACGCTCAATATCATAAACTCTTTGATTTACATTTTCCCCACTTCTGTCGAATTCTGTTGCGTGCATATGCACAACTAAAGGTTTACCCGAAACTTTTTTTGCAGCAATTCCTGCATGATATGTAAGCCAATCGTGAGCATGAATAACATCAAACTGGTGTGTGCTTGCAATATAAGCAGCAATCAAAGCATAACGAGCAACTTCTTCATAAAGACTTGCACCATAGCTTCCTGAAAACTTAAAGTTTTTTGACAGTACAGATTCTTTAAATTCTGAATGAGAAAGTGATTTTCCTGCGAATATTTTTTTAAATTCTTCGGGGTCCATATATGGAATTAAGTTTGCCCCCACTTCAATATATCTAAAATTT
>Ga0255343_1006122_pt1 | contig 10838 bp, 8 predicted proteins | sample wastewater_treat_4_FD_192413 | JGI IMG/M metagenome (GOLD analysis project Ga0255343, IMG submission 192413) | Wastewater microbial communities from Lulu Island WWTP, Vancouver, Canada - plant16 | ecosystem: Engineered > WWTP > Wastewater > Unclassified | place: Canada: Vancouver, British...
ACTGCAGAATCCCGAAGTATGGAAAAAGACGGGTAGATATGATGACGCTGTTGTAGATATTTGGTTCAAAACAAAATTCAAAAACGGAACCGAAACTTGTCTTGCCATCACACACGAGGAGCCGCTAACTAACTTAATGATACAGCAAATAGAATCGTACAAAGACTTACCGATTTATGCTTTTCAATTCCAAACAAAATTTAGAAACGAAATAAGAGTAAAAGGCGGATTATTAAGAGTTAGAGAATTCTTGATGAAAGATCTGTACTCTTTTGATAAAACAAAAGAAGAACACGAAAAATATTATGAAAAAGTAAGACAGGCATACATGAAAATATGGGACAGGGTCGGTATAGGAAATGAAACTTATTTAACATTCGCAAGCGGAGGTAGTTTTAGCAAGTTTAGTCACGAATTCCAAACAATATGCGGGACAGGAGAGGACACTATATACCTAGATAGAGAGAAAAAAATAGCTGTAAACAAAGAGGTGTACAACGATGATGTGCTGGAAGAGCTTGGTATACGAAAAGAAAATCTAGAAGAAGTAAAAGCGATAGAAGTAGGCAACATATTTCCTTTAGGAACAAGGTTTTCAGAGGCATTAGGTCTTTACTATACAGACGAGAGTGGAAAAAAGAAGCCGGTAGTGATGGGAAGCTACGGTATAGGACCCGGAAGGGTTTTAGCAACTATAGTGGAATTAAAACACGATGAAAAAGGAATAATATGGCCAAAAAACGTATCTCCTTATCAAATAATGCTCATCGGGTTAAATCTTGAGAAACATGAAGTAAAAAAACAAACAGAAGAGCTTTATGAAAAACTTTTATCTGAAAATATAGATGTTTTGTACGATGATAGAGAAGACATAACAGCAGGACAAAAATTTGCAGATTGCGATTTAATAGGAATTCCGTATAGAGCAGTAATATCCCAAAAAACAAAGGGGCTGATAGAGCTCAAAAAAAGAAATGAAAAAGAAAGCAGTTTGGTTTCCTTCGAAGAGTTGCTAACACAAATAAAATAACGCTGCAAAAACAATAAGCAAACACCTTACCAAAAAAACAATATAACCATAAAATAATTACCAAAAAAGAAAATTAAAACTTATCCATAATGCCAAGAGATGCATCTGGCTGAATAGATTCGAGGCTGATGTGGTCATACTTCTCCTGCTCGCTTGCGTACATAAAGTACGCTGCGCTCGCAATGTAAACTGCATTATCAGTGCACAACCTCAAAGAAGGAGCATGAAACGAAATTCCTAACTCCTCACAACCCTTTGAAACACTTTCCCTAAGAGAAAGATTCGCAGACACACCTCCTCCAAGAAGAACCGATCTCACATTATATTTTTTTGCGGCTTTTATAGTTTTTTTAGAAAGAACGTCTACTACAGCATTTTCAAACTCACAGGCAATAACTTCTGCCGGATATTTATTTTCATCCACTAACCTTTTTACAGCTGTTTTAAGACCCGAAAAAGAAAAATCAAAGTTATCCTGATCTAACATAGGCCTTGGCAGGACTCCTTTTAAAGAATTAAATTCACACTCCCGAGCTTTCTTAGAAAGAACAGCGCCTCCCAAGTATTGAGAAAACCCTAGCAATCTGGCAACTTTATCGTAAACCTCTCCGGCGGCATCATCTAAAGTACCCCCAACATACTCAAAATCTCCGTGATCACGGACTACAACCAAATCGGTGTGGCCGCCGCTAACTAAAAGAGCGATAGAGGGAAACTCGATTATGCCGCGTTTTTCATATTTTTCATTTTCATTAGAAGACTCTTTCAAAAAATTTCCGTAAACATGACCAACCAGATGATTAACAGGAATAAGAGGTTTATTAAGGAACAGCGCCAACGCCTTTGCGGATTCAACACCAACTATCAAAGAACCGATCAGTCCGGGCCCTACTGTAACAGCAACAGCGTCTATATCCTTATAACAATCATCAATTTCTTTGTAATTCATCAAACTTTGATATTTTTCAAAGCATTGGGAAATAACAGGGGTTATAAACTCTACTTGTTTTCTTGCCGCAACTTCGGGAACTATTCCTCCCGTTTTTTCATGGAACTCTTTTGAAGAGGCAACAACACTACAAATTTCCTCCACACCGTCTTTTACTACGGCGGCGGCTGTTTCGTCACAGGATGTTTCTATTCCGAAAATTGTCATTGTGGAAATAATATCAAAATATTCGCAAAACGCATCAACGATCTTTTCTTAAAACCAAATTCTAACAACTATCGACTGGAAAGAGTTGCCTTACAGGCCTTCAGTGCGTCCTCAGAGCTTGCTTCTCCTGAAAGCACTGCATTGACCGCTTTTCTAAGAGCTTCTACTTCTTTTGTGTTTCCTGACCTTGCCGCAAAATAATTTCCTTTAGCAAAGGGGGCGGTATCCAGCACGGGCTTAATGTACATCGAAGCAGGGCTTACCCCAACCTGAGTCACTAAATTGACTGATGCAAAAGGAGCTCCAAACGGTCTGTACTTAGAAGCTTCGCTAAAAAGAAGTAGCTCCTGGTTATCTTGAGAAATAAAATTTATAAATCTCCATGCTTCTTTTTTATTAGAGGATGATTTAGGAACAGCGTACATCCAAAAACTTCCCCAAGAAACGGGGTTTTCGGCAACAGCCTGAGGAACAGGAGCTACACCTATATTCATTCCCGGGTTTGCTCTAACTATATCAAGCAAGTTCCATGTCGGAACAAATATCATGGAAACTTTTCCTGCAGAAAATGCCTTGGAAGCCTCAGGAAAAGAGGTACTCCAAACACCATCAGATTTTAAAAAAAGCACATAAAAAGACAGCGCGTCCTGAGCGGCCCTGCTGTCTAATCCGGAAGGCACAGAAACACCTGCTTGTGCAAACATTAAACCGAGGATATCGGAAAAAAAGTCTATGTTATCAGCGGCTCCCATGGCCGCACCGGCCCTAACAAACTCCCCCTCATCCGACTTTACTGTAAGAGCTAGAGCGATTCTTCTGAACTCTTCCCAAGCAGTTGGCGGAGTTACTTGGTCAATTTCATCAAAATGATCTTTGTTATAAACCAAAACTAAACCATCATGGTGCGCCGGAACAGCATAAATTTGAGAATCAATAATCCCGCTCTCCACAGCAACAGGGTAAAAGCGCTGACTATACTCCTGAGGACTTAGCATATCGGAAGGCATTGGTTCTAAATAATCTTTAATATACGGAACCCAGCTATTGTGAACAAGAACTATGTCCGGCGTACCACCTTGCTGCAACCTCGTAACCAACGTTTCTTTATATTGATCAGGTTTTGTTATAGATCTATCATCGTAGTTTATCGTTACGTTGGGATTCTGACCTTGATACTCTTTTATAACGGCGTCCATAATATCAGGACTTTCCCAAAGACCCCACATACTCAAAGAGACAGGTTGAGATGATGAACCGGATCCTCCGGAACCCTTAGTTAAATATTTTCCTATCAAAGGAATATCAGCCACAGTACAGGCTGTAAGAAAAAATGGAATTAATAGTAATAATATGGCAGTAGCAATTTTGTTTTTCATCTCATTAATTATATACACACATTAAACTCAATTCCAATATCATTGAAGCCCCAGACCCAAAACGATCCAAAATAAAAGAAGCGTCTGATGAATAGTAATAAAGTAATGGTCAAAACTTCCTAGCAAAAGAATTTGTAGAAAAGATATTAAATAAATATGAAAATAACTTGAATTTATAAAGTTTCGTGCACACTCCCGAATTAAGAGAGCAAAGAAAATCAGCGAAAAAACACCGCCTTCCGAAAAGAGAAGAAGAAATATATTATGAACAGGTTGAGAAAATCTTAAATCAGTTCCCGCATAATTGTACTCATCAATAAAAATAGTAGAGTTATTAAAACCGACACCAAATAAAAAGTTGTTTTCAATCATTTTGTAAGAGGCTGCAACAAGATTTGCTCTTCTTGATATACTTTTATTTTCAGTATCGGTTAAACACGAGGATAGCGGCAATAAAAGGGACAGCACCACTGCAAAATAAACTAAAAAAACAGCTTTTTTCTTTCTATTTTTAATTTCTCCGGGATCCTTAACAAATAATAGGTGCAAAAAAACTCCAAACAAAAACACTGCCCAAGAGATTTTACTAAAAGTAAAAAGTAAGGCAACACATCCAAACAAAAAAGGAATCCGATAAAATTTACGATTTTTCAAAAATGAAAAGACCCACACTAGAACTATACTTAAATAACCGCCGAAAATATTCGGATGCCTAAAAAGTCCATAGGAAGGTACAACCCCTTTTCCAAAAAATGATTCTTTTGGCACTCCGTATGTTGCAGAGGAATACGGCTGCTCTCCAAAAACAAGATAATTGTCAAACACAGATCCCTTTTGAACAAATTGTGCAATTCCTAAGATGCTTACTAGCAACAAGGATAAAGAAAAGATATTCAAAATTCTAAAAAAATAAGTTTCAATAGGAATTTCTACTAAAGAATAAATAAAAAGCAAAAAATATAAAAACAATCTCAACCATGCGTAAATAGACGGGACAAATCTGGCAGAATTCAAAGTTGATAAGAATAAGGAAAAAACAAATAGGGTAGAGTATTGAACATGCCGCTTCTTAAGTAAATCTCTTTCACAGAATACTCTCTTTAAACCTCCGCTAAGTATCCAAAAAAATATAATTAAAATGACAAGTATGTCCTGAACAAATATGGTCGGTACAAGGTAATCAACTAAAACCCCGCCCACATATGAGTCAAAAATTTCAAAATGTTTTCCTAAATTAACAGGAAGTATAAATAAAAGAACAAAGTAAAGGAATTTAGAAATTTTAACTAATTTAGTTTTTAAAAACATTATAAATTGGGGGCAGTTTTTATTTTCGTTGCTTCTCTTATCAAAAATAATTATATCCTAATTACCTTGGGTTTTTAATCCTGAGTTTTCCACATTGTTTTTCATTTTATTTCTATATTAAAAATAAGAGGACGTAATAGTAGGAGATGTTGATATGTTGAGAAGATTGTCAAATCCTGTTCCTATACCGATTATGTTTGTTTTATTTTGTGGATAAACTAATTTATTGCTGTTGAGGTTTTTAAACACCTATTATTTTTATATTGTCCGATGTTGTGGATTTCTAACCCGTTGAAAAGTTCTCTTAAGGTGTGGATATCTGTGTGGATAAGATATGCTGGTTATGCACATGCTTTTGTGGTCACATCGGTTCTCCACATAACCCACTCCCTGTTTTGTTGACTGACTTTTTGTTAGCTGTTGAAAATTATTTGTTTAACGTTCACAACATCTTGCGTGATCTTCCCCGTCTCTGCAATTTCTTCTTGAATCTTGTCCACCCCGTACATAACCGTGGTGTGATCCCTGCCTCCTAAAAATTCTCCTATTGAGGTAAAAGGCATGTCTGTCATTTCCTTCATTAAATACATAGCAACCTGACGTGGTATAACAAGCTCCTTGTTCCTTCTTTTTCCTTTTATATCCTGCATCTTTACAGAGTAATAAATGCATACCGCTTTTAGTATTTCGTTGATATTTACATTTTTTACAACCTTTTCTTTTACTGTAGCTCCGAGCGCTTTGGATGCGTTTTCTACGGTTAGCTCCGTTCCGGTAGCTTTTGCGTATGTAATCACTTGTAAATAAGCTCCTTCTAGTTCTCTTATGTTTGAGTCTACTTTTTCTGCGATGAAATTTAGAACATCGTCTGGTATGTTTTCATTGTCAGCGTCTCTTTTTGATCTCAAAATTGCGATTCTTGTTTCTACGTCAGGAGGTTGTATATCAGCTACGATGCCGCTACTGAACCTCGATGTTATTCTGTCTTCCAGACTCGTAAAATCTTTAGGTGGTCGGTCTGATGTAATTACTATTTGTTTTCCCGCCATGTATAACGCATTGAAGGTATGAAAAAACTCTTCCTGAGTTGACTCTCTGCCTATGATGAATTGGACATCATCTATTAGTAAGACATCTGCCTTTCTGAACTTCTCTCTGAATTGGTTTGCAGTATATTTGCCTTTTCCTTTTCCGCTTTGAATTGTTTCAATTAGTTCGTTGGTAAAGGCTTCCCCTGTAGTATAAACAACCCTCATTCCGGGCTTTGTTTCAATTATTTTGTTTCCTACGGCCTGAATTAAATGTGTTTTTCCAAGCCCGACTTTAGAATATACAAATACCGGATTGTAAAGTTCTCCGGGTTTTTCTGATACTGCCGAAGCAATTGCGTACGCTAGGTTGTTGTTTTTTCCCAATACAAAATTTTTGAATGTAAATTTTGGGTTTAAGTTTGATCTAATACGTTTTTCTTCATGAAGCGTCTCTAAACTTTTTTGTTGTGAAAAAAGAGGACCCAGCCCGTTTAAATTCTCTTTTCCTTTTTCACTTTTTTCGTTTGATACGGTAAATTTAACTTTTAATTTTTCCCCACCGACATTTTTTACTGCCTCTTTAACTATTTTTGCGTATTTTATTTCCAGGTTTTTCTTTACGAAGTTATCCTCGCAAAAGATTTCTAATGTGTCGTTCTCTATGTTTACCCCCTTTGTTCGGGATATTATAGTTTTATAAATCATCGGAGATACTTCCAGCTCAATTTTTCCCAGTATAGCCTTCCACATCTCTTTTGGATTATTATTTTGATTCATAGTCATTTAATTTTAAAGGCAATTTTTCACCAATTACTTTATTTTATGGGTCAGTGTCGTGGGTCAGAGAGGAGCCTTCCTCGTTTTTTGCAGTATGAGTTAGAGTACACAAGTTATCCACAATTATCAAGCAATGTGGATTATACTGAGGATGTTATGTTGTTGCTTTATCTTCTTTTTTTGTCCTCGACAGCTTCTCTTATTGATCTTGCTATGTATTCTTCCTGGGTTTCATCTAAACTCCCGGGATATGGCGTAAAATCTACGGATATCTCGAGATAGCTATCACCAAAAAAAGACCTTCTTGTTTCTTGATCCCAAATTATTAATGTTCCAACACCTGCTTTTTCTGCGGATTGTGTACCCGGGATTGAGCTTTCAAAAGTCAGAGCTTCGCCCGACTTTATTTTTAGTTTCTTTAATGCCTTTTTGTATATTTCCGGCGATGGTTTGGCTTTTTTTACGTCATCTTCGCAAAAAGTTAAATCAAAGACATTTGCAATATCCAGTTTTTTCACAAGAATCTCTTCTATTTTTCTTGGAAGGTTAGTGAGAAGTCCAAGTTTAAGATTTCTTTCCTCTTTTAATTCATAAGAAAGTTCCCAAAAACCGTCTAAAGTCTCCGGATTAAAATTTTGATCATTAATTAATTCGAGATATGCTTCTTGAGTTTTTTCCACTAACTCTTTTACATTAAATTTCCTTTCCAGTTTGTTGGCGTAGAGAAGTGATTCCCATATCTCCTTGAATGTGTATCCGTTTTTGCAATAAGGATCGGGGTCAATGTATTCCAGGTAGAGGGGTTCCATGACCTTCTTGAAAGCTTTTGTCTTTATACCATCAGTACTTTTGGTAATTGCACCTTCTAATTCAAAAAAAACCGCTTTTTTTCCTTCAAATAGTTTTTTATACATACTTACCAATCAGTCGGAAGTCTTTTTCCTTTCACTATCACAATTAGCAGATAAACAATCGTTATCGGTCCCAAAAGCCAATTTACGGGAAACCAGTACCACTCATCGGTCCCTTTTATAGCTATAAAAACCGCATATATGAAACCGACTATGAGGTAGATGATCAAAAATAATTTGAGTCCCGACATAGTTTAATTTTATATCTAAATTAGATTCAACCCAATACTAAAATTATATAAATTTAATATCTGTGATCATTACTCGCCGTTGTTGGTTTTTCCTTATCTCTACTTTCCGTTGTTCTTATCGTTTTTCACTTTACTCTAGTTCGTCAAAATAATTTTTTAATATTAAGGCCGCCGCCAAACTATCGTTTGAAGACCTTTTCTTTTTGGGAATATCCAAACTTATTGCTTCTTTTAAAGCCTCTTTGGATGTTCCAAATTCGTTTTGAAATACCACAGGTCTTTTTGTTATCGTTTTTAAAGTGTTCGCAAATCTCCTTACAACTAAAGATTTTTTTGTTTCTTTGTTGTCCGCTGTTAAGGGAAGCCCCATAACTATCAATTCGGCTCTGTTTTCTATGATTAACTTATTAATTTCATGCAGAGCGCTATTAATATCCTTTGCCGGTATTTCTTTTATCGGCGTTACGATACCGTTGTTTCCCAATGCAACACCTACATTGTTTTCTCCATAGTCTATCCCGAGAACATTCGCCGATTTTTTATTTGTATCTTCTTTCATAGGGATTTTCCTGTATCTTCTTTTTCCAAAACAACATTTATTCTTTCTAAATCTTTTGGTACACGTGTGAAGAATGGAACAGTGGGGGATATACTAAATTCATAGTGATCTATATTTTTTAAATCTTCAATGAATTGTTTCGCTTCGGTGTGTGTTTTTCCCTGTAGTCCGTTTTTTATATCCTCTTCCTTGATGTTTGGTATTACTATTGAACTCAATGTTATTTGCACATCCGCTTCTTTAGAGTTAAGAACAGTGTTCGTTGTTTGACCGAGAACATTTACACTTATTTTTCTGTCTTTTTCCGGCATGTAGTAACCCTCCGGAATTATATCCTTGAAGTATTCGTCTACTAATTTATTTAAATCGTTTTCCATGTAGGCTAGTGCTTCGCCGGTAACGGTTTGCGTCAAAGAGAGTTTATTAGCTTCTTCATCTACTTCAGCGCTAAACTTCTCGGATACGCTCGTTGTTTTTATTGACCCCTCAACCAGTTTTTGAGACGATCCGATTTTGCTTTTAATGCTTTCCTCTACTTTTTTAGTTATTAGTGGCGTTAACTCTCCGGACAGAGCAGTTTTGTCTTCTTCTGCTACTACTTTTACCTCCTCGCTTTTTCCTCCTGTTATCTTAGTTTTAGTTTTTGCTAATAATTCCTCTTTGTCGTACCCGGATATTTTTAATGTTTTATCACCTTCAATGTTATAGTCTTCTCCTATTTCTTTAGCAATTATTTCTGCAGTTGCTTCTCCCGGCTTTAGGGAAGTTGGGTCCATCTCGTCTTCCAGGGAGTTTCTGGGTATTGTAACACCGTCTCTTAATTTATATTTTAATTCTTTAGAATCATTTTCATATGTAAGTTCCTTTCCTTTGTCCAGTTTTATCTCTGATGTGGTGTAGTTGTATATCTTAATATCCCCTTTAGCTGTTTCGCCAACTATTTTTGTACCGGTAGTTTCTTTCTCTATGGTTTCCTCTACTGTTGTTGTTAGTGTAGTTCCGTGAAGAACGAGATTTTTAGCATCAGTTGGAGTATCCGATTTTATTTTTACAGTTATGCTTCTTGTGAAAGGAAGGGACCCAACTGTAATTTTCACATTTGCCTCAGGAGCACTCTTGCCGTAATAGATAAAACCTCCGATCCCTACCAGCAAAATGAGAATTGCAATTCGCAAACCTTTTTTACCCCCACTCAAAGCAGGGATTTTAATATGGGGAAGTTTTATACCGGCGCGCCTGTTTTCTTTTATTTGTTCTGTTGTTTCTTCAAAATTTTCGGGTATGTGTTCAATGTCTTTTCCCATCAAAGACTCTAAGAGTATGTTTCCAAGATCGTCGTCTGTGACCATTTCCACACTCTTTTCCATTTTATCGGCTTGTTGCTGGATTAACTTTAGATTTAAAATATTTTCAAATAGAACGGATTCTTCCGGAATTATTAATTCTATATTTAAATCGTCAACGGCTTTTATTTTGTTTATTGCCGTCAGAGCGTCATCGAATTGTTGTAGATTAATTCTTATCATGCTAACTCTCCGTTATTTCTTTATAAATTATTGATGTTGACGCTAAATAAGCCCATTCCGGAGTTAGTTCCTGATCTGTTAGATTTACTATTTTACCGTCTATTATTGAGGATAAACAATCAAACTGCGGTTCTTCAATGAACGGTATTGTTTTAGCCCATGCTATATTTTTTACCGATTCTGTGAGGTCCTTTATTTCTGTTCCGCGTCCCGATAGATATATCTTTGGAGGAAAAGTTTTTACTCCCGGAAAATCTTCTAAAAGAAGTTTTAAGCCATCCATCCATATCTCAATAATTTCGTTTAAACAATCTTTAATTATCGGAGATTCGCTTTGTGAAAGTTTTTGATTGTTGTATGTTTTGAGAACGGATTCAGCGTCATCCATTGAAAGTGCCATTCTTGAGCTAATTTCTCTCACGAAATGAATATAACCAATGTTAAGCGATCGGGTAGAAATAATACCGCCTCCAAAAATTACCCCCACGTCAGTCGAATCCTCAGAAATATTAACAAGAACGAAGTCTTTTTCTTCTGGTTGTTCTACCTTAATAAATTCCACTAATGAGTACATTTGTGACCCAATTGCTAAAATATCCACTCCCGCTTTCTTCAAAATTTTTTGAAGCATTTTTATATGAAAACTCGGAACGAATGAATTAAAAACGGCCACTTCTATATTTTGTCCTCTTTGCCCTTCAAGCAGGGCTACTCTTTGATTATCTATTTTTATATACACGTCCGATGTTGTTATTGGACTTATGGGCATATCGGCATCTCCTGTGGTTTCCAGTACCCTGTTTCTTGCTTGCAAAAGCGCCGCTTCGGCTATGCGATTGTATAAACTTTCAACTTCGGAAGTTTGTATCGGATCGGAGGTTGGCCTTTTCATTCTGACAGTAGTGGTAAGCCCGGTTGTGATTCCGCCATCAACTCCGATTATTGCTTTCCTTACCTTAAAATCAGATTCTTG
>Ga0255343_1006126_pt1 | contig 10833 bp, 11 predicted proteins | sample wastewater_treat_4_FD_192413 | JGI IMG/M metagenome (GOLD analysis project Ga0255343, IMG submission 192413) | Wastewater microbial communities from Lulu Island WWTP, Vancouver, Canada - plant16 | ecosystem: Engineered > WWTP > Wastewater > Unclassified | place: Canada: Vancouver, British...
GGAAAAGACTACACTCAACATCACAATCAGCAGTATTTACATGCACTTCAACGGCATTGTCGGTGCAGGTCTTTGCGACTTTTAACGCCTCTTCAGCCAGTTTTTCACGATAGTTCACATATTCAGAGAGCGAGGAGACATAACGATCTATCATTGCGCAGCAGATGGTAAGATTAATCCTGTTGCCCTGGCGAAGACCCATTATCTTAATATCCTGTCCATAGACCGGATATTTTGGACGGAGAGTATTGTCAATATATGAAGAGACTTCCCTGATACACTTTTCAATGTCTGAAAACGGGGCATAAGACACTCCAAAAGATGTATCATTTGCCCTTGGAATCTTGCCTTCTTCAGGATTGAATACATCACGAAGGTCGGTAGATCCTGTTCCAAGCCTGCAGTCCATGATCAGATGCCGGTCAAGGTCCAGCTCCGGAACGACAGAGCGAAGATAATCTTTGGCTGCTTTTAACGCCACTGTGTCAGTTGCAATCTTTTCACCTTTAAACTCCTTGGTTGCACGCCCGTCAAGAAGGATGAATATCGGTTTGATGATCTTTCCGCCACCAAACTGTGGCATCGATTCACCGGCTACTATCTCACCCTGGTCAGTATTGTGGTGAAGAACCCCGCCAAACTGGTCAATATATGTATTACATAATGCACGGCTTATTGACTCTGCAATCCCATCTGCAATACTATCCGGGTGGCCAAGGCATTTTCTCTCGACCAGTTCTATCTGCTGATCCTGAACCGGTGTCTGGTTCAGCATCTCAATTGCGATGTTTCTTCTCATCAAAGGCCTCTTTTAGGTTTAAACAAGAAAGATATACCATGGACAGGTACAGAATACTGTACAATTTCGGTGAAAGTGGAATAATATATTACCGATAGAGTCTTTCAGTAGCCACCATCGAACTGGTAACAAGATTTGGTGTAAAACATGAAAAATTTAACAGACAACCTGAATACTACCTGCAAAGCATTATGGGAATCTCCCCCGGTCCCACCGGATGATTTTTTTTCACTGGTGAGAAACTTCAACCATGGCGCAAGATTACTCTGCCTGGTTCATGCATCTGTCAGGCTTGGAATATTTGACATCCTTGAAGAATGGAGAACAGAAGAAGAGATCGGGGATTATATAAAATATCCGCATCCGGTCACTGATTATTTCCAGGGTCTTATTAAAACCGGTCTTGTTGATTATAAGGACGAAAAGATACGTAATACACCGGTTGCCTCTACTTACCTTAACAGAGAGTCGCCTTACTTCCAGGGCGCATACATTGATAAATCCATCCAGCACCTGAAGGATCTCTGGGTTAATCTTTCCGTGATTATGAACTCCGGACCTGTTGCTTATGATGAAGAAGTGTTCTTTGCTGATCTGTCTTTACCATCCATGGCGCAGAATGCGATATGTGGAAGGCTTCAGGAAGTGGTCAGTGCATTAAGATCACTCCCAGGTTTTTTAAAAATGAAGAAGATGGTAGATCTGGGCGGGGGACATGGACTTTATGCTATTGCGCTTGCATGCCAGAATCCAAATCTCATAGCGACAGTCTTTGATCTGCCTGGTGTCATCCCATTAGCGGAAGAGTACATTAAAAGGCATAAGATGTCTTCCAGGGTTAAGACAAAAGGCGGGAATTTTTTCGAAGATCCAATCGGACAGGATTATGATCTCATCCTTTCATCATCCAATCCAAGTGGTAAAAAGCCTGATATGCTTGGTAAGATTTCTGACGCACTAATGCCGGGCGGGTACTTTGTCAGTATTCAGCCTGGTGATGAGATTGCACCATATGATCCACTTCATGAACTGGAATTTTTCCTCTGGACATTTGATAAAGAAGATCATCCTAAACAGACCTGGACCAAGAATAAAAAGTTCCTGACCGATGAGTACCTGCAAGCCCTCATAGAAAATAACCTGAACATCTGCTCCATTACAAGAGTGTCAGATCCTTATGTCAAAGATTATGGTGTAACGATGATGATAGCACAAAAAAGCTGATTGATCAGGGCCTGATCTCCAGTATGTGTGAAGGAATGAAGATCTCAAACCTTGCCCCTTTCCCTGGAACACCATTCTCCTCTATTTTAATTCCAAATACGGATAAGATTTTTTCTGCCAGGAAGAGGCCATACCCACCCCCCTCTCCAAATCCAAGATCAAAGATCCGGGTTTTATTTTGTTGATTAATTCCGCAGCCATTATCCTCAATAACTAACTTCCCACCGGTCTTAACTTGTTCGAGAGTAATATACAGGTTTGTTGCACCTTTTGCATGTTCTGGTACATTTTCCAGTATTTTTTCAAGGGCCTGCCGGAAATTTTTATCGACAAAAATGAGGGTTTTCCCGGCACTGATATTTATAGTGACCGGGTCCATCACAATCTCATTCAGGGCTTCCCTGACGATTTCAGTAAGGGGAGTCCAGGAAAATTCGAGTGTACCGATCTTCTGATATTCACGGGTAAAAATCAGCCGGTCACGGATCTTTTCGGCCGCATTCTGTTCTTTCCCGGCAAAGTCAATAAGCATCGGATCTGTTATCATGTCGCTTGATAACTCAAGATATCCTAAAATGGCAGTGAGCTGGTTTAAAATATCATGCCTTATCTTTGAATTTAATGCATTCCAGGTCTCTGAACTTTTGTATAAAAGGAACCACTCGATTGGAAGTGAGCTAAGCCACAGATAACTGACCGCTCTTTCCAGTTCTCCTGATTTATCATATGAAAGAGAACAATACTCCTCAACCCACCGGTACTGTTCACCAGACCTGATTCGATACCTGAGCTCTATTTCAGACTTTTTTTGAAGTATCGCCCCTCCCAGTTTCCGTGAGATAAGGTCCTGGTCCTCCTCGTGAATGTTCGTGAGGAGATCTGTATCTCCGGAAGGCTGTTTATTCAGGATGTTATATCTCTGGTGATTTGGGGAGATTTTTTTAATTTTCCAGATATCTGCCATATCCCGTTCAAAAGCAATGACTGGTGCAGGGTTATCAGGATAATCAGGAAGGGTGTTTATGGTCATTTTTTATGATATCTCTTCTTTATCTATCTCGCTTTTATTATAATAATAAATTTTGATTTATATCATCAGGATCGTGATAATTTTTCGAGCTCAAGATTAATTGCATCCCGTATATGTGGCCAGGAGATTCTGCCAACAGGAAGGACCCGTCCCTGGAGAAGAATCATTGGAATTGCAGGATGGTCCTTTTCATAAATCTTCTTTATGTGATCAGGGACCTTTTCATCCAGGAATGTAAGTTTCATAGTTACCCGATCTCCAAATTCCTTTGAAATCTCATCTTTCAGAGCTGCATAGGCTTTAACAAGACTTCCGGAAGGAGCACATGTGGAAAGACCACAGGTCCGGTCCTCGTCACAAGGAAAAGGGGAACATTCTGATTCTGTATAACCTGCTATCTCAAGAGTAATCGGTATTGACACGGATTAATAATCAGCAGAAAAAGATAAGAGACTATTGGTAGATGGGCTATCTTAAAAAGATCTCAAACCGGTCCTTTCCTGCCTTACATATAGGGCATTTTTCAGGCGGATTGTTTCTTGCACACAGATAACCACACACTTTGCAACGGTAAACAGGGTAGGGAAGACCATCAGCCCGCACCGGCGAGGGACTTTTTTTTCTTCGCTCATCGGATGGCGGGCGTCGCTCAGGGACGACTGGTGCAGACAGGTTTTTTAATGCGATATCGTCAGATACATAAAGTCCACAAAAACAGGCCCCAAACTCATTCAGGTCATCATCACGATAGTCGCAGGGGCAGATAATGTCCAGGTCTGACTGTTTATCTCCCCTTGAAAGCCTGCATGGACATGACTCATAACCATACCGCCCGGCATTAATTAAAAGCCCTTCAACAAGGCCGGCGGTGAAATTCTTATCCGGGTTTATATTGTATCCGTTGTCTTTTGCATCCCTGCATAGTTCCTGGTATCTCTTTTCAAGAGCTTCGTTATTAGCAGCCTGACTCATAGCTTTAACGCCTCTTTTATCTCGTCAAACCTGCTCCCCACTATCACTATGTCATCATTAATTACCAGGGTTGGAAAAGATCCACGCGGGTTTACCTTCTCGATCTCTTTTAATATTTCATCCATCTCTTCACGGCTCAGGAGATCTACATAAAGGTAATCGTATGCAACCTTCATTTCATCAAGAAACTGTCTTGTCTGTTTACAATGAATGCAGGTGGAAAGGGCATATAGCATGATCTTTCCTTTATCCATCCCGTCCACATGTGCAGGTGTAGTCACCATAGTTTTCTTGTAAGTCTTCTTTCGCAATAAAAGAGCCGGGGTGATCAGGGTAGATAACGACGTCGCTTCACCTGGACTCGTACCTCCGGATAAAATACCAGTGATCGGCTAATATTTTCTTCAGCCCGGAGACCATTTTTATAACCTTTGGAAATGCATCTTCAGACACTGCCTTTTTGAGCAGGTCCTGGTAGATTTCAGGTTCCCGGATGGAAGATATGTCAAGACCTGCCATGGCTGCAATAAGGCCCAGGTTTGTATAAGGAAGCCCGCCTTCCACGCTGTATCCACCTTCAAGTACTGCAATTATCCTTCCATAACATATCGAGTCGGCAAGAATGCACATCTCCTTCATCATTCCTGAATAACCCTGTGCAGTAAGTGCAAGCCCGGTTAAGGGATCTGTATAATGGTTATCCTGTCCGGCGGAGATTGCAATTGCATCAGGCATGTACTCATCAGCAAGTGGGATGATTATCTCTTCAAGAAGGTACTGGTACACCTTGTCAGAGCTTCCTGCAGGGATAGGCAGGTTGATATTGTAGCCTTTCCCGTCACCGGTACCGATGTCTTCAAACCTTCCGGACCCGGGGTAAAAGGGGTACTGGTGAACAGAGCAGACCAGGACAGAAGGATCATCGTAAAAGATCTCCTCTGTGCCGTTCCCATGATGTGCATCCCAGTCCAGTATCATTATCCTGCGAAGACCTCTACTTTGAAGATGCCTTACCATGATGGCCACATTGTTCAGGTAACAAAAACCGGCACCCTGTGAAATGCCTGCATGATGCCCGGGAGGTCTTGACAGAACAAAACAATTTGTAACCTCCTGGTTTAGTACCGCATCAGCTCCTGTAATAGCCCCGCCGGCTGCCAGAAGTGCATCCTGAATCAGGTTTTTTGGAATATATGTATCAGCATCGATAATACCGCCAGTTACCGATGCATCTTCTAAAAACTTTAAATACTCCGCGGTATGGACCAGGAGCACATCTTCCCTCATTGCAGGTTTAGGGGCGATCAGCCTGATTTGAGGGAGATCAAATATTCCTTCTTCTTCAAGCTGGTCCAGGGTGTAAGAAAGGCGCTCCCTTCTTTCAGGATGTGACTGGCTCTGCTCATGGGCCAGGTATGAAGGGTCATATACAATACCACAGGTCATAATGCCTCCACAGAGATACCTGGTGCAACTGCCAGGACCATGTCGGTTATCTTTGCCGTAATCCTCCATCCCCTGACCACGTCAAAGGAAGAGTAATAAAGAACCCGGATATCCTCTATATCCTCTTCCGGTGCTCCCTCGTTTTTAGCAATATCCCTTACCAGTTCAGTGGCATATGCTATCAGATCATCTTCATCTTCTGCATCCTTGTAAGGATAAGGCGCTCCGTTTAATGTTATCCGTCTTCTTTCAGTATCTACATGAATATGCACTTCAAGGCTGATTTTTGAGACCGCAGCACCAACAGCATTTGCTGAGGCTGCATGTTCAGGAACAATACCTGTGGTCTTTGCGCGCTCTGCAATATCAGAGAGAAGATAATGGGCCAGGTAGCCGGTTCCGATAAGAACTCCAGGCTGATATCTCCTGATCTCTGTTACAACCGTATCAAGATACTTCTCAACGGCTTCTTCGGCCATGTTCTTATCAAGAACCTCTGACCTTTCAAAGTCTCCTATCCTTGCGCCAATGACATTTAAGGCATCGGTCAGAGTGGGCTCTCCACCTCCAAAAGCTCTGGAAGAGCCTGCCCTGAAAGGACAAATATCGGTCCTTATACAGGAGTCTCCTCCAAATGGAATCCCGGTTGCTGACACGGCCCTGACAAGTGTTTTGAGGCCGTCGATGATCACAGTCTCATATACTGGTTTTCCATTTTTGAGCGGGACAAGTTCTGTAGTCGTCCCACCGATATCAACGATAAGACAGTTATCAATCCTGCTTAGGTAATATGCGCCGTTTGCCACGGTAGCAGGGCTTGAATGGTATAATAACATCGGGTTGTCAAGAGCTCTTACCGGGGATGAAAGCCCTCCGGTAGAGGTCACAAAATAAAAGTCCAGGCTAACCTTTGAGATCTTCTTAATCAGAGTGCTGACTTTTCTTTTTACCCGCGCATTAAGCCTTGTTGTATGTATCCGGGCAGGAAAATTCAATGAGCCTATCGGAGAACTGATTGCTATCTGTTCGTCTGAATAGAATTGTGAAACGATCTCATATACCTGTTTTTCCAGTGCATCATTCCTGACTGAAAATTTTCCTGCAATTGCTACAGCTCCTGCATGCTGACCTTTCATTATCCTTTTTATCTCTTCAGGATCAATTGGTTCAACAATATCACCACGATGGGAGACGGCTCCTTTCACGGTGCCAGGGTAAACAAGGCCAGGACCAGGTATACAGATCGTACGGATGTCAACTGACCGGCCGGTGATGATCTCGTTAAGTGGCTGGGAAGTGCTGATAGCAAGGCGCCCGCCTGGAGAGATCATTGAAAGGGCATTGTCAAGCCCATCAGCATTTGGTACTTTATATGTGTTAATTTGAGAATCTATGATAGCAATATCAGTATTTGTATCTCCGATATCAATCCCGGCAAACATGATTACTCACGGGTTTTAGATTCCCAACATATATCAGATGATGCATATACACTTCTGGGAATTATAAAAATATTAAGGCAATAAATATGTTAACCGGCTGTCTGGAAGGGGAAACGGTAGTTAAAAAAGGAGTTGCAGCCGTATTTTTCAATCCGAAAACCCGTTTTGTTACAAAATTTTATGTAACAAACCAACGCCTGATAATTAAAAACCAGAAAAATCAGCTTATAAAATTATCATATGAGCTTGTTCACGAGATCTATGTCGAGAATAATACCTATGTCTGTATAAGGTGCAATACCCCGTTAAGATTTTTTAATGGCAAGGAAGAGTATGTCAGGATCTTCATGCATGGCCTAAAGCGCAAAGAAGGAGGGGGCCTTGCGATTTTTGACGATCCTAAATGGCCAAATTACTGGAAAAAGATCATCAATACACAGGTACTAAAGTTCCAGGCAGACATTGCCTTAAAGAAACAGTCCATGCAGGTAGAAGATGATGATTTACTTCTGATCGAGGGAGTGGTAAGATCAAATAAAGGGCTTGATGAGTTCGAGGTTGTTAAAACAAGAGAAAAGATGCAGGTATGGTTTGATGGTTCTTACTATGAATCCTGCATGGTGTATGCAACAAACAACCGGCTTATCGTTAAAATAAAATCCAAGGATTATATCATCATACCATATTCAGTCTTTTATCGTGCAGATTGCGATCCTGATGGTAAAATTACAATTACATTCTCATTTCCCCAGGAGGTCGAGGGATTTGAGAATGAGATCTCGAAGATGTATATAAAACGTATTTCAAAACATGGTGAAGAATACCCTGAACAGCTACAGGAGAGATGGATAGATGAATGGACCGAACTGTTTAAGAAAGTAACATCCCAGTTCAGGGAACATAAAGGCGCAGTCAGCCCTGACGAGATGCTGGAGATGTTAATCGAGATGAAACACAGCCCGACAAAATATAATCTTTCATCTTATGCCAAGCAGGGATGGGATCGTGCGTGCGGGCTTGCGGTAGAACGCTTTGGTTATGAAAGAAACGATCTTTTTCTTTTCATGAACTTTCTTTTACATGAATATGAAGAGATGAAAAACCGTTCTATGGCAGAACCTGACCCGGCTCGACAGGAAGCATACTATGGATCTGAGATGGCTTACAGTGCCATTCTCTCGTATATAAATCAACATACCAAAGCCAGGTAACAGTGAAAATAAATACTCAACAGGATATTCTGGTTATGGATCCTGAACAGGATGCCATGATGCTTATTGCATCACTAATGGCAGTCTCTGCACGGACAGCACCGAAAGGAAAAGGTACTGACACTATAGTGACACGGATTATTTCCGGCGATGAACTGGAGAAAGTTGCCGGTGAGATGATCAGGATAGGGGAAAGAACCGGCCTGCCACCTTTTCCCAGGGATGCGCAAAACATTAAGGATTGTGCCGCTTGTGTTCTGATCGGCTGCAGGGGGACAGAGGACCTGGGCCTTAACTGCGGAGGATGTGGATATTATTCCTGTAAAGAGATGCGTGAAAAAGTCTCAAAAGATCCGGTCCGTTCCTTATTCAATGGTCCCAACTGTGTCATCCGGATGGCCGACCTTGGTATTGCGGTAGGATCTGCGGTAAAGACAGCGCAGATACATAATGCAGATAACAGGACCTTTTTTACCGCAGGAGTTGCCGCGTTATCACTTCAGATGCTTCCTGGTTGCACCTGTGCTTATGGCATTCCTCTTTCTGCTACAAGTAAGAACATCTTTTTCGACAGGAGACCAGTATCATGACAATTTTGAAGATAAGAGGAGGAGACCTGGACCTGGTTGAGTATGATTTTGCATCATTTTCACCAGGCGAGAATATTAACACCTGTGGTTTTGAAGGAACCTATGCACTGACGCCATCACAGGTTCCAGTACGCACCCGTGCCCCTGGCAGAATTCACCTTACTGTTCTTGACATGAACAGGTTTGCTCCCGGGCAACCAGGTGGCGGAGGTATCGGGTTTGCAATCGACGTATTTGCTGAAGTTGAGGCCAGGTGCATTGAAAACGGATATGAGATAAATTATTCCAGGCCTTCGATCGTCAGACATTTTCTTTCAGTGTTCTCAAAAACTGTTGGTTATACTGGCGGATTTTCTGTCACGGCAAAGGATCATAATTACAAGCATGTAGGACTTGGCTCAACAAGTACAATCCTGACAGCCCTTTCTGCAGCGGTTAACAGGGCTCTTGGAGATCCTTTAACACCTGACGAACTCCGTATTCTTATCGGGAATAATTATATCGAGGAGACTGAAGAAGGCAGGGTTGCATTTGGCTTTGAGACAGGGGTAGGCCCGGCGGTGAGCGGGAAAGGAGGAATGGCAATCCTGGGAGATAACCTTACCCTTGTTTACCGGAACCAGTTTGGAGAAGGGAAGAATGTTTATGTTGTAATTCCTCCAAGCTCAATATCTTCCGCAGGAGAAGAAGAGTTCTCCCTGCTTATGAACAAAGCCAGGTCACTTGATTACCGTGACCGGGAACTGAAGGCATATATCATCATGATGGACTTCATTCCTGCACTAAATAAAGGAGACCTTAAAAAAATGGGAGACCTGATGTGGGAGATGGAGTTTCGGGGCTCTAAGAGGGCCGAGATTGAGCATCACTCATTTGAGCTCTACCAGTACATGCACAAGCTAAGAAAAGCCGGACTGGAATTTATAGGGATGAGCTCAGTAGGCCCCTCAATAGCGGTAATCACTGATCTGTCACAGGATAAACTCATCTCCATACTAAAGCCCTTAGACCTGGAGATTGCCGTCTGCACAAAAGTGAATAACTCCGGTTTAATATACCTTTAATGTACACCAGTCATATCATGATTTTTTCAATCTACCGGTGACGAACACTTATGGATATCAAACCACTTGGCTGCTATGTTTCAGGAGGCCTTATCTGGTTCTCTCCGATAATTAACCGGGTAATCCGTTTATCAATCCCTTTTTTACTTGCCGGTGCCCTGGTAGGTGTTATCTTCTGGCTATATGATGACACCACTGCGCTTCAGCTGGGTGGGCTTTTATTACTATATTTTGTTCCACCGGCAGGTAAAGAGACTATTATTCCCGCAGGGATTGCGCTCGGGTTTCCTTTTCAGGTCATCTGTCTCTCAGTTGTCTGGGTAGATATTGCCTGCTGCCTTTTCATGATCTGGAATTTTGAACTTATCTGTAATATTCCGTATTTAGGAAATATGATACGTTATCTTATCAGAAAAGGAGAACTTTACCTTGAAAGTCACCGATGGCTTGAACATTTATATTTTATCAGCCTGACCCTTTTTGTATTCTTCCCATTACAGGGCACAGGCTCTGTGAGTGGTTCTGTGATAGGCAAGATTCTTGGATTAAAATCAACCGAAATCTTTGCGGCAGTCACAATTGGTTCATTCCTTTCAAGTTTTCTTATCGGTTATTCGGTGTATGCACTGAACGAATACCTGGATGTAAATGCCTGGTATATCCTTGCAGGAATCCTGTTTATAATAATATTTGTACCGGTTTTCATGTTTGGTTTATATAAGACAAAAATCGGGCACCGGGTATACAAGGTTATCTGTAATTATTACCATAAGTTAGTCAGACGGATTAAACAACTCAAATGACCTCTCTGGTTCTCAGCCCTTATAAAAATTTTAAGCAAAATGCCAGTTGATATCGCACCCTTTAACTTGTATCGGGTAAACCTTGGATCCTACAAACTTTTTGCCCAGGAGTCTTTTTCTAATGCATGAGTATGGAATTGCCTATGATATCGTCGTTACGTCAAGGAAAGCAGCCCTTGACAACAATGCAACAGAGATAACCCATATCTACGTGGATGTGGGAGAACTTTCAATAATCAATCCTGACCAGGT
>Ga0255343_1006145_pt1 | contig 10811 bp, 11 predicted proteins | sample wastewater_treat_4_FD_192413 | JGI IMG/M metagenome (GOLD analysis project Ga0255343, IMG submission 192413) | Wastewater microbial communities from Lulu Island WWTP, Vancouver, Canada - plant16 | ecosystem: Engineered > WWTP > Wastewater > Unclassified | place: Canada: Vancouver, British...
CATCACGAGGATACTTCTCGTGGTCATGCTCGTCAACCTGGGCGCCTCCATGGGAGCCTTCATTGCCATGTCCATCCTGACGAGGATCGTACTAAACGGGTAACGGGAAGAGCTTAATTTCAGGCAGGTCTTGGAATATCACTTTTCGCGATTATATTTATTACTGTACGGGAATGTTGATTTGAATTCGCTGGTGTTTTGTCATGCCCGAGCATCGAGGGGTTCGTGGTATCTTCCAGGTGGGAGGGTGTATGGACAAGGTCGGTACAACGGTTCAGGGGGATTCCTCTATCGTCAAGATTCTGGATATCAACCCTCTTATGCGGGGCCAGCTCATGGAATACGGTGATATCGGGGAGAACGCCTTCGATGTGTATACCCTTTACAAATCTGCTGCCAGGAGGCAGCTCACAGATACCATCGAGACGAATGACGCCTTTGACATGCAGTGCCTGGCATGGATGACCAAAGAGGAATTTTCTCAGGCGAGGAGGCTCTTGAGGAGGCTCGGCTACATCGTGGAGACGACGGATCGGGAAGGGAGCTGGAAATCGACCCGCCAGGTGAGGCTCGATAACCGGATACGCAGGGGTCAGTGACAGCTGAAGACGGGTTCCCGGCTTGAGGAGAGCCCGCCGACTCTCCGCAGGCCGAAATCCTGCCTTCAGCAGTTGGCCGCCTGTTGGGTCAGTGCAAGGTCGTCGTTCCGGCTGCTGATAAGCTCGCTGATCGTTGCCTTCAGCCGGCTGAAATTGTGAGATTTGAGGACATATGCATCGGCTGTCCTGGCTATGGGGTTGTCTCTGTAGCTTGCATACGCCGAGTGGATGATGACAGGCTTGTCGAGCTTTGATTTGAGAATGTATCCCATGGTATCCAGGCCGTCCATCTTGGGCATCCGGATATCGAGGATAATGAGATCCGGCTCTGCCTCTCCCTCGTCGAAAAGCCTCGACAGCGCCTCCTTGCCGTTCGATACAACCGAAACGTCGTATCCCTCGTCAGCGAGCTCTTCCTTGATGAGGAACTGCAGATGACTGTCATCTTCAACAAGTAAAATCTTTTTCATTCTCCTTTAACCTCCTGCGCTCGGTATCTTCCGGGCATCCGGTAACGGCATAAGCCATTGAGCACGGGTATGATCTTCTCACGATGCTCAGCACAACCAATGATAACTCAATGAGTGAGCACAAAATGTGCCATGAAAGGAGATAATCCTATAGGTAATTGAAAATGCTTATTAAATCAGAATATCTCATTATGATCCCTGCTGCTGGCTTATTGGAATATGCATAATTTCTTGACGCCCATTCCCCCTATTGTCAATAAGTTGAGCATTATCTCATGATAATGCTATTTTTCTGACAGCACCTCTTTCCCTATTGATGAAATTCGACAAACCGGATGTCAGTGATATTCCTACAGGCTGAACAAAAAAATCTCTTACACAAATATCCTTGATTGTCTGATTTATCGCAAGCCCCAGGCTGTGATATCCCTGAAAGCGGCCAGAAGATAGATAATATTTCTCCACGAGTCAAGCATCAAATCTTCTGGCATTTTTTTGTCTTCGACCTCCTCTTCAATAACTAGAAACATAACGATCATAATTCAAGTCCTGGCACCCCGATTTCCGGGCAGATCCAAACAATGTTCGATCTCTTGATCCTGCCTTTCTGTGTCCCCGGGCATAGGGAGGAAAGAGGCCGGCACCCTGCAAGCCGATCGTGTAGACATTCCAGCTCATCCATACGTCTTAGCGGGCAAAGATTGAGAGAAATAAGATAATTGGATCTCAAAAGCGAAGGAGGATGTTATGGTCAGGAAGATCGTAACCATGCTGGTGATAGTGTCTCTGTTCGGATTTTCAACAGCGTACGCCCACGATTCGGAAAATGATAATGACGAGGCAATGGGGACTGTGCTCATCGCAGGTCTCGCAGTCGTAACCGCGGCCATCCTGATTGCTTCCCATGACAGGCATGACGAATACCGGCCTTCTCCGCGGCACTCGCCTGAAAGGTCATATGATTCCCGGACCAATGATCGTTATAGGCATCGTGATTCCAGGCATGATGACAGCAGCCGCTACAACGACAGGGGCCCCGGCAGGCGTGCCTGGTAGAACCTGGAAGCAGGGCAGAGTGAGACAACGGATTGAGGTCGCTGGTTTTATTTCCCGGGCATGATCCTCGGGCCCCGCTCATCCCAGAGGAGCCACTCGCCGGTATCGAAGAACGACGGGAGCACGATGAGGCCCTTCGTCACGAGCTTCCGGTGAAGGTGACCGCAGACGACGGCATCGACCCTGCGGCGGCCGGCGATGTCGGGATCGATCACGGCATAAGGAGGACGGACGGCAGCCGATGACGCCACGAGGAGGCGGGCAAGGTCGTCCTTGAGTGTCCCGGGCAGCCGCCGGTCGAAAAACCTGAGCACCGGCCACCCGAGGGCATGGAGGACCTTGAAGCCGCAGTCGCCCTGCGTAAGGGTATGGCCGTGGGCAAGGAGAAGCCTTTCGGACGAGGGCGAAGTGATGACTTCTTCCTCCCTCATGACATGGATGCCTGACTCCTGCAGGCTGGTTATCAGGAAATCGCGGTTGCCGGGAAGGATATGGATGCGCGGATCTCTCAGGGTCCCGATGACATCCTGCAGGCTCTCCTCGAGACCCGAGAACCAGTAGTCGAAGAGGTCTCCCAGAATATAGACGGACTGAACGTCCTGTTTTGTGTTCTCGATCCAGGACATGAAATTCTCGTGATCTTTTGGGCAATCGGGGCGTATGTGGGCATCTGCAACGAATATCATCACACGGCCATACAAGCAGAAGAAACTTGATATATCAAGTTAATCCTTGCTATAGATGAATTCCCATGAGTGCTGTGCAAAATACCAACCCATGGAAATGGAGTTCGGTCATTCTTGCCATCCTCTTAATTTCCTGCATCGGCTGGTATTTTCTGAAAGGCAATGAGTTCAAGATATCGGAAAAGATCGGGATAGTCAGCCGCGAAGATGTCATCATGCCGGAGCATGTGACAGAAGCGAACCAGGACTATGCCGATTTCGTCGTACGGCAGGAAGAGTTCAAGGCCTCCAAAGATCCCATCCGCAAATCCTCTACCGTCAACAAAGGTGACAGCTTCTATCAGATCCTCTTGCAGAACAGCATATCCCATACCCAGGCCTATGAGATACTCAAGGAAGTGAAGGGCGTTTTCGATCTCTCGCGGGTCATGCCGGGCCATGAGATCGTCCTCGTCTTCTCTCCCGACAACCAGGACCTCGTCGGCGTCGAGTACGAGATTTCCAGTCATGACAGGCTTTTCATATCGATCGAGGATGATAAGATACAGGCGCACAGGCAGCAGGCGGAAAAGGCCGCCCGGTCAGGTTTCAAGGACGAAGGCCTGTTCAGGAGGGCCGATTGCGTCGTGATGCCGGGCGATAATCTCTTCGACCTCCTCCGCTCGTGTGGAATCTCGAGCGACCAGATCGATCTCGTGGTGAAGTCTGTCAAGGCGGTCTACAACCTCTCGGGCCTCGCCGCCGGCAATGCCTTGAGCGTCTGGATAACCAGGGATAAACCGGCGCGCCTTTCACGGATGGTCTACGAGATCGACGACCTCAACTCCCTGGTGATAGAATCCGCGGACGGCGCATTCAGGGCGCACAAGCAGACCCAGGAACTCGTTGCACGTTACGAGCGGGCCGAGGGTACGATTACCACGAGCCTCTACGAGTCTGCGGTCCAGTCCGGCCTGTCCCCCGAGATCGTTATGGGGCTCACCGACATCTTCGCCTGGGACATCAACTTCTTCACCGACATCAGGGAAGGGGACACGTACACGGTCCTCTACGAAAAGTACTATGTGGGCAACGCCTTCAAAGGCTACGGCAGGGTCATGGCAGCCAGATTCGTGAACCAGGGCGACGAGCACGTGGCCGTGTATTACAATAACGGGAAGAACATCGAGGGGTACTTCGATGACAACGGAAAGCCCATCCGGAAGCTCTTCCTCAAGGCCCCGCTCAATTACCGGCGGATTTCCTCGCAGTTCAGCTACAAGAGGATGCATCCCATATTCCACGTGATGAGGCCCCATCTGGGGGTCGATTACGCTGCGCCGACAGGTACCCCGGTCGTGGCGCTCGGCCAGGGCAGGGTCGTCTTCAAGGGCTGGTCGAAGGGGTTCGGGAAGTACGTTCAGGTCAGGCATCCCGGGAACTATGTGACCTATTACGGCCATCTCAAGGGCTATCCGAAAGGCCTCTCGAGGGGGACGTCCGTAGACCAGGGAGAGATCATCGGTTTCGTGGGGATGACAGGGCATGCCACAGGGCCGCATCTCGATTTCCGGGTGAGGCATGGCGGAAAGTTCGTAAACCCGCTGACGCTCAAGCCGGTGAACGGGCCCCCCTTAAGAGGCAGGATCCTCGCCCATTTCAAGGAGCTCTCCGTAAAAAGACTCGCCATGCTCGATGATACCTCCTTGAATTACACCACAAAACTCAGTAGAAAAGATTAATAGCTACCTTAAGGAGGTGCCAAATGGAGCCAGGAGCATATGCCCTGATCACGATCATTATCATATTATTGCTGTTTCTCTTTTCAGCAATCAAGATCCTCAACGAGTACGAAAGGGCCGTGGTATTCAGGCTCGGCCGGGTGCTTCCGGCACCCAAGGGGCCGGGGCTCATCATTATTATCCCCATGGTAGACCGGTTCATCCGGATCAGCCTGCGCACCGTGGTTCAGGATGTTCCCTCCCAGGACGTCATCACCAGGGACAATGTCACGGTCAAGGTCAATGCCGTCGTGTACTTCCGGGTCATCGATCCCATGAAGGCGGTCATCGAGGTCGAGAATTATCTCTATGCCACGAGCCAGTTTTCCCAGACGACCCTGCGCTCGGTCTGCGGCCAGGCAGAGCTCGACGAGCTGCTCGTCAAGCGCGAAGAGATAAGCTCCCGCATCCAGGAGATCCTCGACCGCCATACCGACCCGTGGGGGATCAAGGTCTCGGCAGTCGAGCTCAAGTACATTGATCTGCCCGAGGATATGCAGCGGGCGATGGCCAAGCAGGCAGAGGCGGAGCGCGAGAGAAGGGCCAAGGTCATCCACGCCGAAGGTGAGTACGAGGCCTCCCAGCGCCTTGCGGACGCAGCCAGGGTCATATCCGTGGAGCCGGCCGCCCTGCAGTTGCGGTTCCTCCAGACGATCCGGGAGATCTCGTCCGAAGGTTCGACGAATACGGTTGTCCCTCTGCCCATCGATATCCTGAGCCCGTTTCTCAAAAAAGAGAAATGAAGCCTCTCGCGGCGAGAGAAGGTCAGTGTGCGGGTGATTCCGGGTGGGATTCAATAGCTCTTCTGTCACCCCCGCGAAGGCGGGGGTCCAGGAAGCACGAGATCCCTGGATTTCCGCTTCCGCGGGAATGACAGCCACGGTGATGTCGTCAGAGGACTAGGCCCCGAGATGAACACCATAACGAGCAGCAGCAATCCCGCCTTCAAGGCCCTCCTCGCCATGAAGAAGGACAGGTCGGTCATGCTTCTCGAGGGCAGGAGGCTGGTGCAGGACGCCTTCGACAGGGGCATGACGCCGAAGGCGGCTGCCGTAACCCCGGGATATGAGGATGCGCACGGACCGGTCGATGTTCCCCATCTTATCCTGGAAGACAGGCTCTTTGCCCGTATCGCGGAAACGAAGACCCCGCAGGGCATCCTCGCCTTTTTCCCCCTGCCGTGGGCCCCTTTCGAGAAGATCATCGAGCACGAAAAGATCATCATCCTCAACGGCCTCCAAGATCCGGGAAACGTGGGCACCATCATCCGCACGGCCGAGGCCTTCGGGTTCACCGCCGTTCTCGTGACCGAGGGAACCGCCTCCCCGTTTTCAGCCAAGGCAGTCAGGGCATCGATGGGGTCTTCTCTGGGACTCGACATTGCCAGAATCCGGGAGGAGGATGCGAAGAGGCTTCCCCACAGGATCATCTCCCTCGCCCCTCACGGCAGCCTGAACCTGGACCGCAAGGCATTCTCGGGCCGGACCGCGATCTGCTTCGGGCAGGAAGGTGCGGGCGTGAGCGAGACGATGCTCTCCCTCTCCCACGAAACGGTTTCGATTCCCATGGAAGGCAAGGTAGAGTCCTTGAACGTCTCCATCGCCGCAGGAATCGTCATGGCCTACGTGAGCGGTGTCTTCGACAATCCTCACAAATAAGAGATCTCTTCCAGGAAAGGCTATCTCTCTTTGTGTTAACTATGGATAGATCAAATATCTGGATGACAAAGAGTCAATACCATTCAAAAGCTACTTTTCCATATCGAGAGAAGTAACGATCACGTGCCACTATATGGACTTTGAGGTGTCAGGGTGTTCTTTCCAAATAACATCCAGAGATCATAACGTTTTGCTCACCTGGCATGGCTTTTTGCTCTCAGGTGCAGCAAATGGTTATGTTTTCTATGCACATGCAGCCAATTATTTTTGACGAATTTCTATGACCGTATCAGCATCCTTTTCTAAGGGTTGTGCCGTTCCGCCAAGTGGTACGCACTTAAAGCACAACTCTGTAGAGCCGAGACGGGCCGGTGCCGACGGTGTTACTGTCTCACGCAACACTTTAACTTCAAGTCCCTTTTTAGCACAAAAGGCATTAGCTTCTTTATAAACTTCTGCTTTATTGCTGAGAGATACGCCGAGTCCTGGTGAGCCATCTTTTTTACCGATATAGTATGAATCCTGATCCATGGGTACAACGCCTGTGCTCTGACAGCCTACGATTAATGCTGATGCAAAAAGCAAATAGAGCGTTATGTATTTCAAATCTCTCTCCTCACTATAGATTCTCCTTGGTCAGACAATAACTTGCGTGCCAAACTGTACACTCTGATGATGGGTACTTTAAAGTACAGGTAGCTCCTGAGGACCTTAACTTTCCAAACCCAGATGAAAGCTTCCCTTCATTACAATGATCTCTACCTCCCCAGCCAATATTGACAGCCGATATTTAATTAGGTAAACAAGTTGTTACATTGAGGGGATGGAGTCCCCCAAAACCGCCAGGCAGGCTGATGACTCCTATCAGAGATCTGAAGGAGAGTTTATGGGGCCTGCTCCCAGTGATGCATCCATAACAGACACAAGAGAGCTTGTTGGAAAACTCGTTGAAACAGCCTCCAGATTCGGTATCATCTCTCTTAATCGCCAGATCGAGGTATGTGAGGATCTTGTCCAGAAGAATCCACTCATTGATTTAGCCATCCTGGGACAGTTCAAGGCAGGGAAAAGTTCCTTCATAAACAGTCTCATTGGTAGGCCTATCCTCCCTGTTGGTGTGATCCCTGTCACAACCGTGATCGCTCGTATCAGATATGGCTCAAGGGAACAGGCCATGATTACATACTTCAATGGGACAAGTTCCATGATAAGCCTGGAAGAGCTGGGAGCCTACATTTCTGAGGCAGAGAATCCCTCAAACTCCAAGGACGTGGATGTCGTTGATATCGAGCTGCCCGCCCTTGAGGAGTATCCAGGCCTGAGGCTGGTCGATACCCCTGGGATGGGCAGCATCTACAGGTATCACAAGGATGTGGCAGAGAACTGGCTCCCTGAGGTTGGGGCTGCAATCCTTGCCATAAGCTCAGACAGACCACTCTCCGAACATGACCTCCAGCTCATCGAGGATCTTGCACCCTATACTCCAAGGATAATCCTTCTCCTTACGAAAGCAGACCTCCTCACCGCTGAGCAGCAGGCAGAGGTTGTCCAGTTCCTCCAGCAGACCTTGAAGAGGAAGATGAACAGAGAATATCCCATATACCTCTACTCGATCCATAAAGACACCGAATCTCTAAGGAAGAGAATCAAGATGGATCTCCTTGATGATCTTTCAGCGAACAGGGACCAGGAGTTCAGGAGAATACTCCTGCACAAAACTCAATCCCTGCTCAGACAATGCCTTTCCTACCTCAATATTGCCATGAAAACCTCGATCCAGGCTGATGAGGACCGGGAGTCCCTCCATAGGCAGATCCTGAATGAGAAGGTGGGGTATGAACAGATCAGGGAAGAGATCAATGTGATCACAAATGAGTGTCAGAGACAGACCAGGATACTCCTGAAGAACCACCTCGATCAGTTCCAGAGTCCCCTCTCAAAGAAGTTCACTTCCAGGCTGGCAGAAGAGATGCCCTCTTGGAAAGGCCACCTGTGGAAGTTGACCAGAAGGTATGAGTCATGGGTTGCCGAGGCCATGGAGGTCGAGATGCAGCATGTCTCAAAGGCCGAGAGCAGTCATTTCTATGGCACCCTGAACAAGGCCCACGCCAGCCTTACCCGTTACATGGAATCCTTCAGGATGGTGCTCAATGAAAACATTCAGAAGGTGCTGGGGATAAAACTTGCCGATGCAGAGTGGAAGATCGAAGTCGTAGAACCGGAGAAGCCTGATGTCAGGATTTCATCCAGCTTCGATTTCAAATGGGACTTGCTCTGGTTCCTGATCCCCATGTTCATTTTTCGTGGTGTCTTTGAGAAGCACTTCCTCAATGAGATCCCCTGGGCAGTCGAGGTAAATCTCTCCAGACTGGCTGCCCAATGGGAGACCAGGATCAACAAGTCTATCGATGAGATGAGAAAGCATGCACTCTCATATATCAAGGATGAGATCTCCACGATTGATGCCTTGCTATCAAAGAGTCAGGGCAGCACGAGTGAGATACGTGAACTGGTGGCAGAGCTTCAGGGGCATGTAATAGACATGTAACGAGCAGCCAATGGGGATGGAGTCCCTCATGAAACCGCCTTCACATGGCTGATGACTCCTGGGACAAATACAACTTAGAAGGAGTCGGCTATGCATACAGACATGGTACCAATGATCATTGGAGTAATGATCTTCCTTGCCTCATTGATTTCACTCAAGCTTGGCCTTTCAGTTGCCATTGTGGAGATCGTCCTTGGTGCTATTGCCGGAAACCTGGGGTTACAGCCTGAATCATGGATGACATATGTTGCAAGCTTGGGAGGTATCGTCCTCACCTTCCTTGCGGGCACTGAGATCGACAGGAAGCTCTTCAAGGCGAGGTTCAAGGAAAGTTTCCTCATCGGGTTCTTTTCTTTCCTGGTACCATTCATAGGCGCAGGCCTTTATGCCTTCTTCATAGCTGGGTGGTCGTACAATGCTTCCATCATCGCTGGTCTTGCCCTGTCTACTACCTCTCTTGCAGTCATCTACTCTGTCCTGGTGGAGACGGGACTGAATAAGGAGGAAATCGGCAAGTTCCTCATGGCAGCAACCTTTGTCACTGACATGGGCACTGTCCTTGCCCTGAGCATCATTTTCATGAAGCCCACACTCTATACCCTCATCTTCATCGTGGTCTCTATTCTGGTTGTCTGGCTTGCAACGAAGTTCTCCCACATGATCTTCCATCACCCCAGATTGAAGAACAAGGTCATTGAGCCTGAGATCAAATACCTGTTCCTGCTCCTTCTCACCTTCATCTACTTTGCAAACTTGGGAGATGGGCATGCCATCCTCCCTGCCTTCATCCTTGGGCTTCTCATGTCAAAGCATTTTAAAGAGACCTCTGGAACAAAGGCTGTTCGTGACAGGCTCAGGACAGTGGCCTATGCAGTCATTACCCCGTTGTTTTTCATTGTGGGAGGAATGAAGGTGTCCCTGCCTCTTTTACTGGCTTCCTTCGGCCTGTTCGTGGCTTTCTTCCTAGTCAAGATCATTGCAAAGATCATAGGTGTGTACTTCTTTGCCAGCAGGTACATCCAGAATGGGAGCATGTACACTACCCTGCTCATGAGTACGGGACTGACCTTCGGAACCATCTCAAGCCTCTATGGTCTGAATGCTGGCATCATCAATCAGTTCCAGTATTCGATCCTTGTGGGTGTCGTGGTTGCCAGTGCAGTCATCCCTACATTCATTGCCCAGCAGTGGTTCCTGCCTGTCCACACTGAAGATATCATTGAATGGGAAGTTGAGGATGAATGGGGGGATAGAACTTGAACCCATGCAAATCTTTAATCAAAGCCCATATAACGTTGGGAGATCTCTCAACTGTAGATACTGAAGGTATCATTCGACGATCTTTACACGTCTTACGATCCGATGAAATAGAGAGTTCTATAAGGGATGACAGGTTTTATCTCATTCCATGTTTCTGTAATAACTATGAACTTTCCAAGGCCCTGAAAACGTATGATCTTCGGAGGACACCGATACTTGTTCACTCGCATGGTTTGGTTGAGCGAGCCCCACGATATTGAAAAAACCATGAAGCCTTCGATGCAGGAAAAGATGCCTGTCGGAGTACTATTCAACATATCCAATTATATTATTAAAGATTTCCTTTGACAAAAGGATGGTAACATATTAAGGGCTCTCCATCTGAGACATGAATATATCTACCTTGAATCTTATTTTATGAATAATGCCTAAAGGGGATTTTCCTGAAATTAATATTCTCGCGCCGATATCTTTTTGTTTTCAGAAATACAAAAATACAGATCCCTTGCTTCGCCAAGCAGGGGTCTGAAACAAGAGGTATTATCATGGCAAAAGGAACAGTGAAGTGGTTCAATGATCAGAAGGGTTTCGGTTTCATAACGGCTGAAGACGGGAAAGAGGTGTTCGTTCACCATAGTGCCATCAAAGAGAGCGGCTTCAGGTCTCTTGAAGAAGGCCAGAAAGTCACCTTCGACATAACCCAGGGAGCAAAAGGCCCCCAGGCTTCCAACGTTTACAAGGGCTAAAACACCGGGGCAGGCTCGGCTTGCCCTT
>Ga0255343_1006148_pt1 | contig 10808 bp, 10 predicted proteins | sample wastewater_treat_4_FD_192413 | JGI IMG/M metagenome (GOLD analysis project Ga0255343, IMG submission 192413) | Wastewater microbial communities from Lulu Island WWTP, Vancouver, Canada - plant16 | ecosystem: Engineered > WWTP > Wastewater > Unclassified | place: Canada: Vancouver, British...
GAAGGCGACGCGGCGTGGGGCGGAGCGTCATGCCCGGCCGCGCCGGGCGGTGGGATGGTTCGCTGACAAGACGTCCCGCCCGCAGGCCGTCAGGCGTTGCGGTGTGGGGGTTTTGCAAGAGCCTCAACAGATAACGGCACTTCCATTCGATGCCACGCGCCAACGCTTCATCCGTCGCCGTATCGCAGGCATGCAGACTCAACACCATATCCGGAGCAAACGGCACGTCACTGTCCGCAAGTGTGCCCTCAACGAACGTCACATGCTCCGACACGTCCAGCGCGTCGGCCATCGCGCGCGCTGTCGCAATTACATTGGCCTGCTTGTCGATTCCGCAAACCCTGACATCGAACCCGCGCATGATCGTCAGATAGAAATAAACCGCCAGCGTGAGATAGGCACGACCGCAACCGCAATCCACGATGTTTAACGTCTTCTCTGGTTTCGTGGCGATCGTGGCATCGATGATCCGTAAAAACTCATTCACCTGATCATACTTGCCGCGCATTGACGCGCGGATATTTCCGTCGGCATCCGCAATCCCGAGTGTTTTTAGCAAGGGAGCCGAGTCAAATGCCGTCAGCGGCTGGCGTTTGACCCGGTCATGGCCCTGCCGCTCATCGACTTTGCGCGTCATCCGGCCGCTCCGCGATATCAGCGCTTTGCCCTTTTTGGTGATGCGCACATGCAGGTCGCCCGAAGCCGTTATCAGGTGCAGCTCACGCGGACCGGTCTGCCCCAGCATCTCCTCCAGACCGGCGCGTGCGCTGTCCGGATCGAAGTTCTTCACCTGCGTACGTCCGTCTTCCGTCATCTCCCCCTGATACTTGTTTTCATCTTTGATGACCACCGGACGCAAGCTGACACGGAATATCCCGCCCCGTCCGCGCACAACCTGCGTCAGTTTCATAAAGCCACTTTCATTGAAAACCCGGTCGCGGATCTCCTCCGCAATACTTTCCGGCAAATCCGTTCGCGTCATGTTTGCCTAACCTTTCAATCGTGTGTGAGTGTGGGAGTGATTGTACCACGTATGTCCACCAAACGGCCAAGAGAAGTTCGGATTTCGGTTTGAAAGGGCCTAAAAAACGCCTAAAAAATGCGCGGTTTGCGCTGGACGGGACGGAGGGGGTTTGGTACCCTCCGTCCTTCCTCGTCGCAGAGGCGATGGGACTTGCGATCCTGCATGGGCGATCATGGCTGGCTGCCCTGCGGGTTCAGGCTTCAACCACAGGACTAGGAGCGATTATGCCTACGATGAAGACCAAGAAGTCCGCCCGCGGGCGGATTAAAATGTCGGCCACGGGTAAAGTGTTGCGCACTCAGGCGGGCAAGTCCCACCTGAACGGCTACAAGCCGCGCAAGCGCAAACGGCATCTCCGTGGAACCACTCTTGCAGATAAAACGTTTGTCAAGACTGCGGTACGCATGCTGCAGGGCAATTAACACGGAGTAAGACCCATGTCACGAGCAACAAATGCACCTGTTTCACGTAAACGCCGTCGTCGGCGTTTGGAGTTGGCTAAGGGGTTCCGCGGTGCCCGCAGTAAGCAGTTCCGTCTGGCAACCGAGGCGGTTGACCGCGCTCAGCGCCTGGCGACCGTACACCGCAAACTGCGCAAGCGCACGTTCCGCCGTTTGTGGATTGCCCGTATCAATGCGGCGGTCCGCAATGAGGGAATGACCTACAGCCGCTTCATGGAAGGATTGACCAAGGCTGGTATCGAGGTCAACCGCAAGATGCTGTCCGAGATCGCGATTGCCGATGTCGAGGGCTTTAAGGCTCTGGTCGAGAAGGCGCGCGCCGCGCTCGCTTGATCTGCCCAAATTCGCGCTTGCCTCGCAGGGCCGGTCTTTGATACGATCTCCGCAATTTTTAGGACTCATGGGGCGGTAGCTCAGTTGGTAGAGCATCACGTTCGCAACGTGGGGGTCAGGAGTTCGAATCTCCTTCGCTCCACCATGATTGAAAAGAGAGGCCGCCGCTCGGCGGTCTTTTTTTGTGTGGTGGGTTCTTGCTCCCCGTGGCATGGGCGTCCCGCCCATGAAACACGGGCAAGATGCCCGTGCCACACCTGCAAGCAGGGGAGTGCAAGAGTCTCGTGTGGTTAAGCGGGTTGTGGTAAAAGCCGTAGCCGGCCGCTGTTGCGGTCGCGTACGAAAGGAGCGCTGGTGTTTCTCATCCTCATTTTGCTGGCTGTTGCCGTCGCTGCCTTGAGCGGCCTGCCCGGTATTCTTTTGCGGCGGTCTGACGACGGCGGTGAACGGATATCCGCCATCTCTATGGTGTGTGCCGCGTGCGTGGGTCTGATCGGCGCTTTGGGCGGTCTGTTGGGGTACGGCGGCAAGCCGCTTGCGCTGACGTGGCCGGCGGTCGGCGGCGGAAGCGTGGGACTCGACGCGCTGAGCGCGTTCTTTCTGGTTCCGGTTTTTTTGATCGGGGGCTTGGGTGCCGTCTATGGGCTCGGTTACTGGCCGCACTGCTGCCATCCGGTGAGCGGACGCAGCCTGCGGTTCTTCTGGGGAATGCTGGTCGCGGGCATGGCGCTGCTGGTGGTCGCGCGCCATGCGATGATCTTCCTGCTGGGCTGGGAGATCATGGCGCTCTCGGCTTTCTTTCTGGTCACCGCCGAAGGGCATCGCATCGCGAGCCGGCAGGCGGGCTGGATCTATTTGATTTCAACCCATGTGAGTGTGCTGGCGCTGTTCGCGCTGTTCGCGATATGGCGGCATGTCACTGGTTCATTCAACATGACGCCAGCGGCACCGCAGACGTTGGGCCAGGGGGTGACAGCCCTCTGCATGGTATTGGTCTTGGTGGGGTTCGGCCTTAAGGCCGGTGTGATGCCGTTGCATTTCTGGTTGCCCGGCGCACACGCCAACGCCCCCAGTCATGTCTCGGCGATCATGTCGGGCGTGGTCATTAAAACCGGGATCTACGGGATGATCCGGTGGAGCGCGTTGTTGCCGGATGTGCCGGTCGCATGGGGCGCGCTGATCTTGCTGCTGGGCGCACTGAGCGGTGTGCTGGGCGTGTTGTTCGCCCTTGGCCAACACGACTTCAAGCGCCTGCTGGCCTATCACAGTGTCGAGAACATCGGTATCATCCTGATGGGTTTCGGTGTCGCGTTGCTGGGGCGTGCCGTGCAGCGTCCAGAGTGGGTCACGCTGGGTTTCGGCGCCTGCCTGCTGCATGTGTGGAACCACAGCTTGTTCAAGCCGCTGCTCTTCTTCTGCGCGGGCGCGGTAATGCAGGTGACCGGCACGCGCCAGATGGACCGGTTGGGCGGTCTCGCCAAACGGATGCCGTGGACGGCCGCCGCTTTCCTCGTTGGTGCCGTGGCGATTTGCGGACTGCCGCCCCTCAATGGCTTCGTCAGCGAATGGCTGCTGTATCTCGGCCTGTTGAAGGGGGCGGTCGGCACGGCGGGCGGTGCGCTGGCGGCTCTGGTTGGCGTGCCGACGCTGGCGCTGATCGGTGCGCTGGCGCTGGCGTGCTTCGTGAAGGTCATGGGGACGGTTTTTCTCGGTGCGCCGCGCACGCAGTCCGCAGCGGATGCGCGCGAGGTGTCGCGCCTTGAACTCGTGCCGATGGCCGTGCTGGTTGCCGGATGCGCGCTCATTGGCGTGTTTCCCTCGGCGGTGGCGTTCGCGTTGGATGCGGCCACCGGCTGCTGGTTGCAGAGTACGGGCGCGACTGCGGTACCCGTTGCGCAAACAGTGCCGCTGGGCGTGATCTCGCTGCTCGCCCTGTTGCTGCTCGCCTGTGTGGCGGGAATCATCTGGCGGATGCGGATAAAGGAAGTCGTCACGGCGGCGCGCCGCAGCCTCACCTGGGATTGCGGCTACGCGCGGCCGGACGCACGCATGCAATACACCGCCGGATCGTTCGCGCGCATGCTGGTGTTGATTTTCCGCGGAGTGTTGCGGCCGGCCGACCACCCACCGCAGGTGACGAAACTCTTCCCGGTGCCGACGCGCGCGCACAGCCATGTTGATGACGCGGTGCTGGATCGGGTTTTGATGCCGGCGGGAAGAAAAGTCGAAGAGGGCTTTGCCTGGTTCCACCGTTTTCACCGCGGCCTGACGCAGCACTACGTTTTGTATGTGCTCGTGATCCTGCTGATTCTGATGTGTACGCTCTTCCCGTTCAAGAACCTATTCGCAATCTGGCTGAAACAGTAGGTGGAAAGGGTTTAATCCATGCTTGAAACCTTGATTCATATTGCCGTGCTGCTGTTGCTGCCGCCGCTTCTGCCGGGCGTGATCGCCAAGACCAAGGCGTGGTTCGCGGGACGCACCGGACCGTCGGTGTTCCAGCCTTACTATGACATCATCAAGTGCCTGCAGCGCGACTGGGTGCTCAGCGAAACCACCACTTGGATCTTTTGGGCCGGCCCGATCATCACGCTGGCGGCAACCCTGCTGGCGGGCCTGATGGTGCCGCTGGGCAGGGCGTCCGCGCTGATCGCCTTCACGGGCGACCTGATTCTTTTCGCCTATCTTTTCGCGCTGGCGCGTTTCTTTACCACATCAGCGGCACTGGACACCGGATCGGCGTTTGAGGGGATGGGAGCCGCGCGCGAGGTCACTTTCGGCTGCCTGTCTGAACCGGCGCTGTTCTTTGCCTTTATGGTGCTGGCCAAAATCTCGGGGACGCTCTCGCTGACGCCGATGCTGCACGCGCCGGCGACCGCTTTTGCTGCGGGAATCACCGCGCCGCTGATGCTGATCCTCATCGGGCTTTTCATTGTGTTGCTGGCGGAGACCTGCCGTGTTCCGGTTGATGACCCCAACACGCATCTGGAACTGACGATGATTCACGAAGCGATGATCCTCGATCATAGCGGGCCGCTGTACGGCATCATTCTCTATGGATCGGCGATGAAAATGCTGGTGCTCGGTTCGATGGTGCTGCAGGTGCTGCTGGCCTTCCTGCCGGAACGCGAGATGTTGCGCGGGCCGCTCTTCTTGGTTCTGCTGGTGCTCTTGGCGGTGGTGATTGGCATCGTGGAGTCGGTCATGGCGCGTCTGAAGATGCTGCATGTGCCGTATTTACTCATCAGCGCGCTACTCTTTTGCAGTTTCGCTTTCATTCTTTTGATCAGGTGATGGCATGTCTAATTTTTTCAATCCGATTCTAGTGGTCGTCCTGCTACTGAACCTCTTTGTGCTGGGGACAAGCCGGATCACTTCGGTGATCCGCGGGGTGGCGATACAAGGTGCCTTGATCGGCATGTTGCCGCTGCTGCTTCCCGGACATGTGTCGCGCGGTGCGTTCCTGATGGCCGTGCTGACGATCGTGCTGAAAGGTGTGGTGATCCCCGTCATGATGAACCGTGCGTTGCGCGATGTGGAGATCAAGCGTGAGGTCGAACCGCTGATCGGCTTCCAAGCCTCGGTGATCTTGGGAGCGTTGGGTGCCGTCTGGGCGCTGCTGTTCGCCGGACGGTTGCCGCTCACTGAGGCGCATGCCGACAGCTTGGTGGTGCCTGCTTCGCTCGCGACCGTTCTGACCGGTTTCATCCTGCTGATTACACGCTTCAAAGCGTTGACACAGGTCATGGGGTATCTGGTTCTTGAAAACGGTGTCTTCATTTTCGGTATGCTGCTGGTGCAGGCTATGCCGCTCGTGGTGGAGATGGGGGCGCTGCTGGACTTGTTCGTTGCTGTTTTTGTGATCTGCATTATTGTCAATCACATCAACCGTGCCTTTTCCACGCTTGATACGCGCCAGTTGGCGTCGCTCAAGGAGTAGTTGTCCATGTCCATGGCACCCCTTTTTCTCATCGTTCCCGCTGTGGCGGCTGTGCTCGCGGCACTGATTCCTTCCAATCGGTGGCGTCCGTGGCTGCTGCCGGTGACGGGCACCCTGCATGCCGCCTTGACCGGTGTGGCATTGGTGCGGTCGGAGCCGCTGTCCCCAACGGCCTGGCTCGCGCTTGACCCGCTGGGTAAGGTGATCCTGCTGGTGGTGAGCCTGCTCTTTCTCTGCTGTTCGTATTACGCGGCCGGTTATCTGCGCAGTCGCAGCGAGCAGCCCAACCGGGTCTTCTGCATCTGCCTGCTGTTCTTCCTGAGCACCGCCAGTCTGGTGGCGTGGTCGCGCCATCTGGGGTTGATGTGGGTGGCGGTCGAAGGCTTGACGCTGGTTACCGCGCCGTTGATTTTTTTCAACCACACGCAGCAAAGCATCGAAGCCACATGGAAGTACATGGTGGTCGGTTCGGTCGGTATCGCGCTGGCGCTACTGGGCACCTTCTTCCTAGCATATTCGGCGCAACATGCGGGACACGGTGCGTCGCTGATGGTGAGCGATCTGCTTCAGTACGCGCCCGCCCTTTCCAAGCCTTGGCTACATGCGGCGTTCGTGCTGCTGCTGGTCGGTTACGGCACGAAAATGGGGCTGGCCCCCATGCACACCTGGAAGCCCGATGCCTACGGCGAGGCTCCCTGCGTGGTCGGTGCCCTGCTGTCGGGCGGCGTGACCAGTTGCGCGTTTCTCGCGCTCTTGCGCGCCTACCACATCAGCGTGGCTGCGGGCGAAGCGGCCTATGTTTGTCGTCTGCTGCTCTTCATGGGGTTGCTCTCGATGGCGACCGCCAGTCTGTTTATGGTCGGGCAGCGTGATATGAAACGGATGCTCGCCTACTCCAGTGTGGAGCACATGGGGATTCTGGTGCTGGGGCTCGGCCTAGGCTCGTCGGCGCTGTTCGGCACACTGCTGCATGTGGTGAACAACGGCCTGACCAAGGGCGTCCTGTTCCTCTCGGCCGGTAACATCCACCGTGCCTACCACAGCAAAAGCACCGAGCAGGTGAGCGGCGCGATGCAGCGGGTGCCGCTCTCCGGCACGCTCTTTTTCCTCGGGTTTCTCGCCATTACCGGTTCGCCGCCCTTCGGCCCCTTCATCAGTGAGTTTCTGATTCTGAATGGCGCATTCAGATCCGGTCGCACGGTGGTCGGCGCGCTTTTCCTTGTCCTTTTGCTAATCGTCTTCATTGGTATGGGCGCCACGGTGCTGAAGATCGTTCAAGGACGCCCGTCCATCGCGGCACGCAAGACGTCGTATCGCGACACCGTGCTGAGCGGTGCGCCGATCCTCGCGCTGCTGGTGCTGGTGCTGCTGATCGGTGTGATACTGCCAGCACCGCTCGCCACTCTGATCAACGACGCCGTTCGCTATCTGGAGGGTCAGCCATGAGTGCATTCCCGACTGACTTTGTCCGCCTGACCAATGGCCAATCGGTCGCGCTTGATTCGGTTCCGGTGCTCGATTTGGAGCGCTTCCAAGCATCGATCGTGGCGGGCGTGAAGGGCGGCTGCCGCGTCAGCGCGTTGTTCGGCGCTGCTTCGCCGCAGCCCAGTGCGACGCGCCTGTACGCCGTGCTGGCCGATGACGATCAGAATCTGCTCTTGGCGGCCGCGGCGGATGTCACAGGCGATGCCTACCCGTCGCTCACGCGGCAGTGCGCGCAGGTACACATGTTCGAGCGCGAGATCGCCGAGCAGTTCGGTCTGCGCCCCGAAGGACACCCTTGGCTCAAGCCGGTGCGTTACCGCCGCTCTTGGACGGATCGCGATGTGTGGCAACGGTCGGCAGACGAAACGATCCTGCCAGCGGTCGGCGACTTTTACCGCGTGGACGGCGAGCAGGTGCATGAAGTGGCGGTGGGCCCGGTACACGCCGGAGTGATCGAGCCGGGGCACTTCCGTTTCCAGTGCTACGGCGAAACGGTGTTCCACCTTGAAATCGCGCTGGGCTATCAGCATCGCGGGATTGAAGAGACGCTGCTGGGCGGCCCCGACGCGCGCACGATCCACCTGATGGAAACGCTCGCGGGCGACACCTCGGTCGCGCATGCCACGGCCTACTGCCAGGTGAGCGAGGCGCTGGCCGGTTGCGCCGCGACAGCGCGCGGCCAGGCCTTGCGCGGCATCGCGCTGGAACTGGAGCGCATGGCGACGCACATCGGCGATATCGGTGCGCTGGCTGGCGACGTGGCGTACCTGCCGACCGCCAGTTTCTGCGGGCGGATTCGCGGCGACGTGCTCAACATGACCGCGCTCTTGTGCGGCAGCCGCTTCGGTCGCGGATGGGTGCGTCCGGGCGGCGTGGGGTTCGATGTCGACGCCAAGCGGATGACCGAACTGCGGCGGCGCCTTGATGCGTGCGAGAAAGATGCGCGCGTGGCGATCGAACTGCTGTGGAGAACCTCTTCGGCGATGGTGCGTTTCGAAGAGGTCGGCGCTGTCCCGCGCGCGATTGCGGTGGAGTTGGGCTTGGTCGGCCCCGCCGCGCGCGCGACCGGTCTGGCGCGTGACATCCGGCGCGACCAGCCGAGCGGTATTTTCAATACGGCCCAGATTCCGGTGGCGACCTGCAAGACCGGCGACGTGTATGCGCGTGCGTATGTGCGCTGGCTGGAAATTCAACACTCCATCGCCTTCATCCGCGAGCAGATCAACGCCCTGCCCGAAGGCGCGGCGCGGACGCCGGTGACCGCCTGCGCATCGGAACGCTTCGCGGTGGCGCTGGTCGAAGGTCTGCGCGGCGAGGTCTGCCATGTGGCGATCACCGATGCGTCCGGGCGTTTCACGCGCTACAAGGTGGTGGATGCCTCGTTCCACAACTGGCCGGGACTGGCCTACGCGCTGCGCGATGAAGAAATCTCTGATTTCCCGATCTGTAACAAGAGTTTCAACCTGTCCTATTGCGGACACGATTTATAGGCCGAGGACGCTGTTATGATTCCAGAAATCGTTGCTCGCTTGCAGCAAAAGTACAGGACGATGCGCTATCCCAAAGCCGCGCCGCCGCCGATGCCGGACCGCTTTCGCGGACGGCCAGTCGTGCATAAGACGCGATGTGTCGCGGGATGCAACAACGCCTGCGAGGCAGCATGCCCGACCGGCGCGCTCAGCGCGTCAACGCCGAAAACCATCGATCTGGGCAAGTGTCTCTTTTGTCCAGAATGCGCGGCGGCATGTCCGCACCAAGCCATCTCCTATTCCGACAATTACCAGCTCGCGGCGCGTGAGCGCACGGATCTCGTGGTGCAGCGTGAACGTGATGAGATCGAGGCCAAAGGTGCTGCGTTGGACGAGGCGCTGCGCAAGCTGTTGGGACGCTCGCTGAAGCTGCGTCAGGTCAGCGCCGGCGGTTGCAACGCCTGCGAGGCCGACAGCAACGTGCTGACGACAGTCGGCTGGGACCTGAGCCGCTTCGGCATCAAGTTCGTAGCCTCGCCGCGGCATGCCGACGGCCTGCTGGTAACGGGGCCGGTTTCGCAAAACATGGCGCTGGCGTTGAAGAAGACGTACGACGCGGTGTCCGATCCGCGCATCGTCATTGCGGTCGGCACCTGCGCGATCTCCGGCGGCGTGTTTGCAGACAGGCCGGAAGTTTGTAACGGCGCTTCTTCGGTGGTGCCGGTGGACCTGTACATTCCGGGCTGCCCGCCGCACCCGCTCACGATTCTTGATGGACTGCTGCGCCTGATCGGGCGCATCGGAGAAGGTAAGAGGTAATAGGTAAGAAGTAAGACGCTCAACTCTCAAGTAGAAATTCGGACATATTACGCTCGTTTTCCGCTTTACGTGCGCGGAGAATACGTGTTACCCTTCACGTTGAACATGGGTGCGGTCTGGAACGCGTAGCGCGGATCAGGCAGGAAGAAACACTCGGTAACTTGTTCTGCAAAGAAAGGGACGAAAACGTGCTATCCATCATATTTGAAGCCGTGAAAGAGATTTCAGGTCCGTTGCAGAGGCTCATCAACCAGATCAACCGGACAAGGAGTCTGTCAGCAGCCAAGCGTGAGCTTGATGAACTGAAAACACTTCGAGACAGTGGTAAGGTAACCCAAAAGCAATACGCTGAGGCTGAGACAAGATACAAGGCTCTTTCCAAGAAGATGATGTTGGACAGCCTCTCCGAAAGTATGCAGACCTTTCCCAATGCAGCGGGGTTGGCAAAGCGTATCCGACTGCAAAACGAAGAAATCCGAGCAAGCAAGATTGAAAGGCAACAGTATACCAACTCTGAATACGTCCACAAAAACTACGGACTTGGTAGCGACAACAGCTAAAACAGAACGCAAATAGCAAGGAGGACAGAAATGACAGTACGAATCAACTGGACACAAGGAGAAAAGGCATCCGACGGACACATTAGAATCCATGAACTGAAGCAGTCGCAACCCGGACAGTGCCAATTTGCTGCCATGACAGACTCGCAGGATTATCCTGATGAACTGTCGGCGGCAAAAGCCATTTGGGAGAAGGGCTTCTCTTCCTACAAAAGGTGTACGCATTGTATGGATGGCAGTATCGTCCAAAAGAAATAGATAGGCGGCTTTGGGGTCGTAGTTTGACATTAGACAATCCTAGGGGCGCGAAGCGTTTTCGCGTGCGGTTTGGGGGTCGTAATTGACATTAGACATTCGGGGAATAGGGGTCGTAGTTTGACATTAGACATTCAAGAGATACGAAGCGTTTTCGGGGGGAATAGGGGTCGTAGTTTGACATTATACCGCTGTCGAAAAATAATTAGACTAAACGTTTTGGACGAAGCGTTTGCTTGAAGGTGCAACCATCCGGTACCGACCAGGCTCCTGATCATACCGGGCGCGTGGTACATGTCCCTGAGGACTCGGGCGACCGCATCGTCCATCGCGGCGATCGTCCCGTGGACCTTGTTCGCGACCCTGTCGCGGACGATTTCCCAGAGCTTCTCGACCGGATTAAGCTCAGGGCTGTACGCGGGCAGGGGGAGCAGCCGCACATTCGCCGGGAGCGTTCCGTCA
>Ga0255343_1006157_pt1 | contig 10794 bp, 6 predicted proteins | sample wastewater_treat_4_FD_192413 | JGI IMG/M metagenome (GOLD analysis project Ga0255343, IMG submission 192413) | Wastewater microbial communities from Lulu Island WWTP, Vancouver, Canada - plant16 | ecosystem: Engineered > WWTP > Wastewater > Unclassified | place: Canada: Vancouver, British...
CTTCCACATCGTCGTGTTGTTATTCATGTAGACCTCGTCTTTTTCTGGAACAACCCGAATCTGAAGTGAACTATCATGGTAAGAAAGGGGAATAAAAGCAATCTCCTCCAGCGAAACATCAGGCTGTTTTCCGCTTTCTTCTTTGGTCAGGGTGCCAAGCACAATGCATGATCCTCTTTCGCCTTTGTGAGCACCTGTGGGTTGCCAACCCATCTTCGCGTAGAGGAACTCGGCTTCAGATAGCCACCCAAGCGCTCGATAGTCGAACCATGTGTCTAAAAGCCAATCTCTGGGAACCGAATCTACGACTGTCGGATGACGACTATCGTCCATTATCGGGATAAGGAGCATGTCGCTGCCTTGAGAGCCCGTTTTTGCCGCCAGAAGCAGACCCCCGTCAGGAGAAAGCACCTCAGAAACAACATCCGACGTGATGATCATGGCATCTACTGGAATAGTCCTCTCTAGTTTAGGGTTTACAACTACAGTAGGTTTTTCCGGCTCAGGCTCGTTAGAGTGAAGGCATCCTGTTGCAGAAACGGCTAGACTCAGCGTCAACATGACTGCGAGTGCGTACGTGAACGCTGCTGTATGTCTGGTCTTGTCACGCAATGACATAACCTCCTTTTCGGTTCATGATAGGCGGGGCACTAATTCGTACACCTCCTCTATAGTATCAGACACTTCATGTGTTGGTTCTGTTTCAAAGAGGAGTTTTTTGTATTTGCAGTCCTTCCAGAGATGGAATTGATCGTCGTAATGCGGCGAAATCGGATCTTCGTCCTGCCCTCCTGGGAGTATGCCCCATGACTCAATGGGTTCCGTAAGGCTTACGATCATGCGCCAGCTTGGTCCATGCGTAGAAGGCTCCCTTCCTCCTGAGGCGTTCGGTGTTCGGCAGTTCCCACCGGTAGGATAGGGACCTCTGCCTAACACCTCTTTCTCTAGAAGAGAGGGGATCTTTCGCATGTGCTGTCTGCCCCAACTCCAGTTTCGAGGATCGGGTCCAAACCTCCCTTGAATGTGATTGACAGCCTTTACCAGGGAGATTAGAAGTATCTGGTCCCGGTCACGATCTTCAGAGAATACAGGGTCATGCAACCAAGGCAGCGGTTCGCCCTCTGGGCATGAAGCTGCTCGGTAGATTGCCGAAGACGGAGATTCGGTTGTCATCACTTCCAAGGCTTGAAGAAAGGAGCCTTTCCACCCAGCGGAAGAAAAGTAAAGATTGCCAAGATTGTATCTTCTTGATTGGTCTAATCCTGAAAAGCGCCACCACGGCCCAAAAACCTCTTTGAAGTAAAAGGAGAGGAAAGCATCCCACAAAAGGGGCGCCGCTTCATCTTGATCCATGCAAAAGTCCCAGCGGGCTAGGATCTCTCCTGCCAACTCAGCTTCTTTGGGAAGTGCTACAGGTGGCTGTGTCGCCTTAAGTTCCTGTACTAGATTTACGATGACTGGGACCACAGTTCGTGCCAAAGAATCATGGTTACATGCCTGAAGTTTCTCCATGCTATGTTTTCCGAGGGGATTGTCAGAACGGTCATCAAGGAATGCGTTAATCGTCTGTCCTCTCCACCCTCCACAGAAAGCGTTGTCGGATGAGCCAAGCTTGTAAGGGTAGCCTTCGCCTACTTGTCGTTCATTTGCTGAGGAGGCGTATTGTCTCTCGGGGTTCTTGGTTGAAGGTACGTGTTCGTAGGGAATAAGGCCAGCCCAGTCACACTCGCCTGTTCCCGAAAGCACAAGCCAGGGATCGCCGCTTTTGAGAAGCGGATAGTATCCAGGAGATACTATGCCGTAGTCCCCTTGAGTTGTGGCGTAGGCGAAGTTCTGAGAAGGACTTCCCCAATGGGAGAGAGCCTCTTCTATGTCGTCTGCGTTCTTGGCACGGTTAAGGTTATACATTGACTGCATCAGATCCGAAAAGAGGTTACCTGTATATGCCATGGATATGGTCTCGTCTTTCTTGATTCCAGGAAAATGGGGGAGAAGTCTGTCTACAACAGGCCCGTGAACTGTCCAAGGTATACTTATGCTCTTAGAAGCCTGACCCCTAACAGGAATATTTACATCCATAGATGAAAACTCTTTCCACTTCCCATTGTGATAGTACGCTCCAGGGTGCTCACTGTCAGTCTTTTCTTTGTAGAAGAAGGTTTGGATACTCTGACCGTTGGTTGGACTCCAAGCGATATCTGAGTTGTGTCCTATGATGACGCATGGAACTCCAGGAAAGATCACTCCATATACGTTAAGAGTTGGGCAGCACAGGTGAATCTCATACCAGATCGAGGGCAAGGTGAGTCCTAGGTGGGGATCTCCTGCAAGGTAAGGTTTTCCGGTGTCGGTTATGCCACCTCCGACGACCCAGTTGTTGCTGTTGCCAAGCAAACCGTCCGACTGGTCACAAAAGTCGAAACCGCAGATCTCTGGCAGTGTGTTCCCAATGACTCCAGTATCTTCGGAGAAAGAGGGTGCTTCTGGTTCGCCATTTGTTTCAGGTTCTTTTGTGGACCGAAACGCCTGGAGAAGAGGACCTTTCTCCCAGCCTCCTACACCCCGCCCGGCCCCAAGGCGCAAGAGACGACTGTACAGGGTTTTGCTGTCGCAATACGGGTTTTTGGGATACGGGCCTTGGTCGTAAGGGAACTGTTTTTTGTAAGGCCATTCGGGAAGAATTCCATTGGTTCTCTCTGTGCCCAGATGCTCCTCGAGATTTCTGCGATCGAGTTGACCTACGCCAAACGCGAGATCTTGAGTGATGAGGCCCTGTACGATGAGAGTGTCGATGGCAGTCCAAGGTGCAGGTTCATACCCGGCTACCTGGAAAAAAGCGGGCCACTTCTTGCTACTTCGAAGGCTGTCCATGTGAGCATTTACACCAGATGCGTAGCTCTGGATGATTTCGAGCATGTAGGAACCCGTCCTTTGGTACTCTTGCAACTGTGCGTCTGCGGTGAGAGAGAGGCCCAAGGTAAGTTCAAACCAGTCCGAGTCTAGCTGTGTGGGTCCGAGGATCTCTGCTAGTCGGCCTTTGCCTTTACGCCGCATAAGTTCTAGTTGTACCAAGCGATCTTTGGCAGTTACATACCCTTGGGCGAAGAATAGATCGAGCTCATTTTGGGCAAACACATGGGACACTCCATAGGAATCTTGGTTTATTGTGACAGTAGATTTCAAGCCTGGAATGAGGATTTGGCGCACTAGGGAGACCTCCTAAGCATACAGTTTTTGACTGACCATGGTGATTTGACGAGGCTTTCAGGTTCTTGTCTTGACTGGATTGTATTGCAAGAGGCGCCTGGCGGTCAACTTGGGAGCTGAGAGAAATCGTGACTGGTTAGCTTGAGCGAGAACGAAAATCGTAGTTGTGATATCATTACTACGTCTGTAGAAATAATCGAGCACAGGACTAGTTGGGCTTTCGAACTCAAAGAATGTTCTGGCACTGACTAAGTTCCTACATGACACAAGGGCAGATAGAATCGAGGGTGAAGGGGTCCATGGGACAAAAACGAAAACTGTTTCAGTTCCAAGAAAACGCAAATCTCTATTTGAAAAGCATAATGATGGGTTCTTTGGCCCAAGGCGCTTATGGAGTTATCCAAGGTCTTTACATACTATCGTTGGGGTTTGATGAAACGGTCCTAGGTACAATCCTCTCTACTAGAATGCTCGCAGCTGCAGTCGCGTCAGTTCCGGCAGGGATAATATCAGACAGCAAAGGGCGAAGGCCTGTTCTTATTATGGGAGGAATACTGACGACGGTAGGGTACCTAGGCATGGCTCTTTCTTCTGCACCTTTGACCATGATCATATTCTCTTGCGTCGTGGGAATTGCACAGGCTTGTCAGATGACTTCTGGCGCTCCTCTTATGGCAGAGAGCAGTTCTACGGAAGACAGGCCCAAGTTGTTTGGTGCGAACTTCAGCCTTTCAATGTTTGCCAATATGATGGGCAGTTTGATAGGAGGATTCCTCCCCCGTCAGTTGGACGTTCTTGGTCATGTAACTGCTTTTAGGATATCTCTTGGATTGTTTTCTCTTATCACTCTTTCAGGCGTTTTCCCTGTATACAAGATAGTAGAGACAGGCCGGCATGGTTCAGATGAGGATGTTCTAGGCGCGTCAGAAAATGGAGCAGGGGAGATAACCAGCGCAAAGAAAGATGAATCTGCGTTGAAAGGTGCTTGGCGAGAGATCCTAGGGCTGGTTGAGGTCATGAGGAACAAGGACGTATGGAGTCTGCTTATCTACAGCGTTCTTATAGGGTTTGGAGCGGGCCTTGTGGTTCCTTTTTTCAACGTGTTCTTGTCCGGCAAACTCCAGGTTGATAGTGGGATAGTCGGGCTTATCCTTTCTTTTAGCCAAGGCGCCACTGCCATTGCCGGGCTGCTTGCTCCCGTTCTTGCCTCAAAATATGGCAAAGTGAAGACTGTGGTGGGGACTCAGTTAGCGTCTATTCCTTTCTTGCTTCTAATTGCCCTTCCTCCTAACATATACTTAGTGTCCTTGGCGCTATTCATGCGGTCGGCTCTTATGAATATGTCAAATCCCGTCGCGTCTAACTTCTCCATGGAAATTGTAGAGGCGGACAAAAGGGGTAAAATATCGAGTTTGATGAGAATATCTGACAATATCGCAAGGGCCCTTAGTGCATATGCCGCAGGTTACATAATGTCTAGGTACAACTATGAGGCGCCTTATTTCATAACAGCGGTCCTTTACTTCCTAGCTAGTGCTACGTATTGGAAGGCTTTTGGAGGTAGGGAAGAGGAAATCTTGAGCAAAGGGTCATAATATATGTCTCGGTAGTTCAATGGCTCAATAGTCTACAGGCGTAGGGTAGCATAGGCAAGATAGCGGCTTTCTTTGATGGCGTTTCAATTTGTGTCAGTTAAGCAAACAAGGAGGTGAGCCGTTTTTATGAATGAAACTATTGAGGTCATAAAAAGAAGAAGAAGCATAAGGAAGTACAAACCAGATCAGATACCCGATTCAGCTCTCGAGGCTATTATGGAATGCGCTCTCTTGGCACCAAATGCTATGAACCAGCAGAAATGGCATTTTACTGTAATACAGAATAAGCAACTTGTAGGAAGAATAACCGAAGTAGCAAGGGAGAACCTGCTCAAGTCCGGTTCCGAGCGTATGGTCCACAGGGCATCCGATCCCAACTTTAGTCCCTTTTTCAATGCTCCTACAGTTGTAATTGTGAGCGCCGACTCCCGGGCGCGGTTTGCCCAGATAGACTGTGCGCTAGCTGCTGAAAACATAGTGCTGGCTGCAGAATCATTGGGAATCGGTTCATGTGTCATGACGTCTCCCGAGCTGATTTTTCAGTCGGAAAAGGGACGCGATCTTCTTAAGGAACTTGAGATCCCGGAGGGGTACGGTCATGTTTGCACCGTAACATTGGGCTATTCAGACGGTGAGAGGCCGCCTGTAAAGCCACGGAATGAAGATGTAATTGACTATTTTGTGTAGCGCATAGATGAAATGCGGCTATCTTGCCAGTAAATTAGCTACCGGCAGCACAACAGATGGAACGGCTGCCGGTAGTTAGTTTCTCCTAGATTCTATTTCTCGTCCATGAACGGGTATCTGTATCCTACGGCGGGGTTTAGATTTTCCTTTATTACTCGCGGGCTCACCCAGCGCATCATGTTAACCTTAGAACCGGCTTTGTCGTTGGTGCCTGATGCTCTTGCACCGCCGAAGGGCTGCTGAGCGATAACTGCGCCGGTGGGTTTGTCGTTTATATAGAAGTTGCCTGCTGCATGGGTAAGACGCTTTTCGATCTTTACTATAGCTTCTCTGTCTTGGGCGAAAACTGCGCCTGTGAGACCGTAGATAGAAGTAGAATCGCAAAGGTCCAGAGCCTCTTCGATGTCTTCGTCTTTATAGACGTATACGGTAAGCACGGGTCCAAAAATCTCTTCTCGCATGGTCTTAAAGTGCGGGTTGGTAGTTACGATCACCGTAGGGTCAACAAAGAACCCGACACTATCATCGCATTTTCCGCCACAGATTACTTCGGCCTCGGGAGATTCTTTGGCGTATTCGATGTAGCTCTTTATGGACCGAAATGCCTGAGCGTCTATAACCGCTCCCATGAAGTTCCTGAAGTCTTCTACATCTCCCACTTTTATTGTGTTTATTTCTTCAATTAGTCTTTGCTTTAGCTTAGGCCACATACTTTCTGGAATATAGGCTCGTGATGCTGCAGAGCATTTCTGCCCTTGGAACTCAAAAGCACCTCTAATAAGAGCTGAGACCAATGGTTCCAAATCTGCGGATGGATGAACGAACACAAAGTCCTTGCCCCCTGTTTCACCTACAAGCCGCGGGTAGGTTCTGTAGTTCGGAAGGTTCTCCCCTACAGTTTGCCACATTGACTGGAAGGTGGCGGTAGAACCAGTGAAGTGCACTCCTGCAAGCCAAGGATCAGAAAGCACGATGTTCCCAAGTACGTTTCCGGGTCCCGGAATGAAGTTTATAACCCCATCTGGTAGGCCCGCTTTCTGGAGGACGCTCATCACGTGATATGCTGAGTACACTGCTGAAGAAGCAGGCTTCCACAGCACCACGTTACCTGCCATAGCAGGGCTGGTAGGAAGGTTACCCGCAATAGAGGTGAAATTAAAAGGCGTCACTGCAAATACAAATCCTTCAAGGGGTCTGTACTCCATACGGTTCCAAGCATCTTTCGTGGAGTCAGGCTGATCTTTGTAAATCTCATTTAGGAAGTAAGTGTTGAACTTGAGCATATCAATAAGCTCACACACAGCGTCGATCTCAGCTTGATACGCAGTCTTGCTTTGGCACAGCATGGTAGCAGCATTGATCGTGCTACGATACGGACCGGAAAGCATTTCTGCAGCCTTTAGAAAAATAGAAGCCCTGTGCTCCCAAGGCATCGACTCCCACTCTTTACGGGCGGCGAGAGCTGCATCAATGGCGTCAACTACCTCCTTCTCACCCGCCATGTGGTACCTACCAATAACAGCCTCCTTATTGTGAGGAATTATGCACTTACCCAACTTCCCAGTACGTACCTTCTTGCCACCGATTATAAGAGGTATCTCAATCTCCTGATTCCTAAGTTCAACCAGACGAGCCTTCAATTCCTTTCTTTCCTTCGTACCCGGCGCGTAAGAGAGCACCGGCTCATTCTTCGGCTTCTCTATCTTGAACACAGCATTAGACATAATCGCTCACCTCTCATTCAAGTACTTCTAATTCAATTCAATGAAGCACCCCGCTTCTCCTGCAAGGGGTCGGTTCTCGTGCTCCACCGTGTTTGTCTGCCGCCAAACAGGAGTTACTGGCATTTTCTAGACTAGCATTTGGGGTAACACCAACAATTTTCTTGTGAGCGTGGTACGAAGGAGTATGCCTGTGAAAAACTGGACAATTCAGTGATATAACGTCTGACGAAGGGGTTCTGCATGAAAAGGGCATTGCCATCCCGATGACGTTCGATACACTATCGGTAAGCAGTCTGCTTGCGCAATCGGCATGAAAAACCTTGAGTCCACCATCACGATGCTAGTCGCATTTGTTTGTTGTAACACTAGGGGGTGTTCCCGTAGGAGATATATCTTGCACTAGTGACTCGTTTTTCGGCGAGTTCACCTGGACAAAGACATAGGCGGTGGCGATTCTAGTGCTGGAAACAGCATAAGGTATCTCATAATCATGGTAGGCATTGCTCTCCATCACAGCAGACGCTCCCAAGAAGGCAAATACAGACGGTGGCTTCGTTTGCTCTCTGTGTGGCTGTGGGTTGGAATACAGCATACAGCCTACGTTTGGAGGTCAGAAGCAGGGGTCGGTTCTCCCGCTTCATCTTCTTCAACGCACAATGAAGCGGGAGAACCGACCCTGTGTCTCGGGGCAGGAGTCTGCGGCTTGATGTGCGAAGTTCTATGTAGTTATTGAATACTGCAGGGAAACGAAAAAATGTGGAGGGGGTATTTGAGGTGAGCCTCTGGCTGACAAATTGTCGTTTGATTGATGGTATCGCAAATCGGCCCCAGGTTGACATGGCGATTGAGATTTGTGGTTCAAGGGTTGGAAGGATTCTCGAAACCAGCGCTCTAGAAGAATCCGGTATTTTGGAGTCGAAAGACCAGACTATTGACCTAAAAGGGAAGACGGTTTTGCCAGGGCTGTGGGATAGCCACATGCACCTTACTTTTTTCATAAATCCTCGACAAGATTTTGCGCGTGTGCCCGACCTCACGGTAAGAGCAGCTCAAAGGGTTAAAGAGTTTCTGGAAAGCGGAGTCACCTCCTGCAGGGTCTTGGGCGATGAATCTGGGGTGGATTTTGCTCTTAGAGATCTAATAGCTTCTGGGGAATTCCTAGGGCCCAGGTTATTCATATCTGGTGAACCTATTACTACCACAGGAGGGCATGCCCATGACTCGTCTGGGATTGAATGCGACGGTCCGTATGAAGTTAGACGCGTAGTCAGGCAGCAGATCAAACGCGGCGCGGACTTCATAAAGATAATGATGACAGGCGGGATAATGGGTGAACATGAGGGTTTTGGGTCCACTCAAATGACTCCGGATGAGGTCCTGGCTGCTACTCAGGTTGCTCATTATGCAGGGAAACACGTTGCCGCGCATACCGGCGGAGCAGAGGGAGTGGAGATGGCAATTCTCAATGGCGTGGACACGGTGGAGCATTGCTACGCTTTGGACAAAAGAGTCGCAAGTATGCTTGCAGAATCAGGCGCAATCTGCGTGCCCACTCTTGTAGTCACAGACTCCATTTCTCTTTACCGGGAGCAAGGTGCTCAAGAATTTGCCCTGAAGAAGCTAGAAATGGCTCGGGAGTATCACCGAAGGAGTTTTGAATATGTTGTAAACGCAGGAGGCAGATTTGCAGTCGGTTCGGACTTGCCTTCGGCAAAAGTGAACGGGGTTATTGCTACGGTTAGAGAAATGCAGATAATGGTGGAATTAGGTGCGCACCCAATGACTGTAATAAAAGGTGCCACGGCTCTCCCTTCAGAGTTGTGCGGGCTCAAAGACGTTGTGGGTACCTTGAAACAAGACCACGTCGCGGACCTACTTGTCGTAGAGGGGTGTCCGTGTCAGGATATGAAGGTACTAGAAAAACCCATGGCAATAATGAAAGACGGGCAATGGATTAAGAATATTTTGGACTAGGTCGCCTTTTTCTCCTTGTCTTTCTGAAACCACAAAGCGAAAGAGACTGCAGGTTCCAGTTTAATTTCCCCTCTGCCGGCAGTCTCTTTCTTGCTTAGTATTCATTGGCTTTCAGCATTTCAAGGTATAACATTCTTTAGGCTATGCAGACAATTCATCTCCTAGCGCCTGTTTTTTCAGCACCAGATAGTAACACACTACCGATGAAGCAAACAATACGACCGTTGCTATCCAGGCAGTATCTGGGTCAAGATAGTACATGGCCCCGCCGGCGATACTTCCTACGCCCATTCCCAGAGCAGATGCGCACATTAAGAATCCGGACCATGTTGCCAGGTACTTCGGTTCAACCATCTCCATGTTGAGGGCTTGCGTTGCCGGCCCTGATATGTTCCCGACCATTGTGATTAGCAGCAGCAAGGCATAGACCTGCCAGAGTTGTTCGATCCATATGATTGAGAGCATAAGAAAAGGGAAGATGCCACCGGGTATTAGGATTATGTCACGTCGTCCCTTAATATCTGCAATTCTGCCTCCTACAAGCGTCACAAGGGCAGTTCCAAGACTAGAAAACACTGTCAGCGCCGTTACAGCAGTGTAACCTGAAGAAAACTTGTCCATAACAGTAAAAGGAAGCAGGATGTTTACCGCGCCATTTGCAAGACCATTGGTGAGCGAAGCGACAAGAAGGAGCACAAGGCTGAAACTCGTCGGCCGCGAAAAGAGTTCCTTGGCGCCTGACAGGAATGTTCTTTCGGAAAATGTCTTTGTGACTTCCGGTTCATTGGCATGGAGGGAGGGTTCCTGAGAACCGTCTTCTTCATGGCCCGATTCACACTGGACTCGGCCTTCATCTTTGTCAATTGGGTCTCGTATCGGAATGGCCATGATTATTGCTACAAGGGCAAGAACCAGACCTAGCACAATAGGGGGCTTTACGCCGTATAGGTCTGCAAGAAAGCCTGCAATCATGGGGCCTATCATTGCAGCAAGAAGGTAGGCTGTCTGATGGATGGCCATTGTTGTCGCTCGGGTATCCTTCTTAGTGTAGGAGCCCATAAATGCGCGCTCAGCAGGCTTTTGGATGGATGTAAGCCCTCGCAGGACGGAGACAATGACAAGTCCAACGAAACTCTGGGTTAGGAGGAGGAAGATAGGAACGGCACAACGTATGGCCTGCCCTGCGGTATACATACGCTTTCGGCCAAGACGGTCGGCTAGAATTCCTCCAGCAATGGCTACTACGGCCGAAGTGATTTGTAACAAGAAACTGAGCCATCCTTGCGCTGCGGATTCGTAGCCGAGCGATTTGTACCAAGGTGCAAGCAGCGAAGCATATAGACTTACGGCTAGCGTCTCTACAACGCCTATCGCAATAAGCCTCTGCATTCCTCTATCCATGTCAGTCCAGAAGCGGCTGGCCCCGCGAATATCTTGGGAAGAACAATTGTTGACTCGTGTCATTAGGTTACCCCCCTGATCTCATTGGCCGAGAAAAGACATACGCCAATCACGTTTGCCCAGCCATATCCAGAGCCCTTGTCAGTGAACTGGCGATGAGAAGCACTATATTAGCATAATATAGTAGCAACTTAATAAAGTCAATA
>Ga0255343_1006158_pt1 | contig 10792 bp, 8 predicted proteins | sample wastewater_treat_4_FD_192413 | JGI IMG/M metagenome (GOLD analysis project Ga0255343, IMG submission 192413) | Wastewater microbial communities from Lulu Island WWTP, Vancouver, Canada - plant16 | ecosystem: Engineered > WWTP > Wastewater > Unclassified | place: Canada: Vancouver, British...
TCACTTTTTTATAGACAGAGTGACGATAAGATGATATTCTCTGCGTAATTTACGCAATATCATAATTATCGTATCTAATTTTATTTGTAGAACTACATCAGGAATAGGGAGGGAATTAATGTTGGATTTATTTTGGAAGATTAATGACGTTGTAAACAGCTACGTATGGGGGCCATGGATGTTAACGTTAATCGTTGGCACAGGAATTTGGCTCACGATTTATCTCGGATTTCCACAGATTCGCTATTTTGGTCTTATGCTGCGTGAAGTAATTGGGAGGATTAGACACAAAAGCTTAGAAGATGGGAATATATCTTCTTTTGCTGCCATGGCTACGGCTCTCGCAGCCACAGTAGGAACCGGTAATATCGCCGGAGTTGCGACAGCACTCCATCTTGGCGGTCCCGGTGCTCTAGTCTGGATGTTAATTTCTGCTTTATTCGGAATGACAACCAAGTTCTGTGAAGTTACTCTGGCTGTTCACTATCGTGAGAAGGACGCACTTGGAGCCTATCGCGGCGGAACAATGTATATTCTTGAAAAAGGATTAGGGATGAAATGGCTCGCAGTTATTTTTGCCCTATTCGCATTCTTGGCGTCATTTGGAATAGGAAACGCAGTTCAATCCAACTCAACGGCCGAAGGAATTTATCTCGCATTCGCAATACCTCATCTTTATACAGCTATTGTTCTCGCTTTCGTAGTAGGACTCGTGGTCTGGGGAGGACTCACAAGAATAGCGACAGTCACAGTTTATCTTGTTCCCTTTATGGTCATTTTCTACATAATCGGAGCATTTGCAGTTGTGTTTAAACATGCGGCAGAAGTACCAGCTGCTATCTCTATGGCGTTCCAGGGAGCATTCGGCGATCCGATGGCAATCCCCGGCGCAGTAGCAGGTTGGGCTGTAAAAGTCGCAATTACAAAAGGTATCGCCAGAGGCGTCTTTTCAAATGAAGCTGGACTTGGTTCAGCACCTATGGTTCACTGCACGGCTAAGGTTGATCACCCGGTTCGTCAGGGACTTTACGGTATCTTTGAAGTATTTGTAGACACCATTATCGTCTGTACTCTTACGGCAATGACAATTTTGGCTTCAGGCGTAATCACAAGCCAGCCGGAACTTACGGGAGCACAGCTTACACTTTCAGCCTTCTCTACAACTCTTGGGGGAACGGGAACCATCATTCTCGCATTGGGACTCGCTCTCTTTGCACTTTCAACGATTCTCGGTTGGTACTACTATGCTGAAACAGCTCTTGTCTATCTCTGCAAAGGACACTATCTGCTTAAACCATTTAAGATTTTCTGGATAATCTTGATAGTTCTTGGCGGATGGGGCGGAGCTGCCGTACTTAACAACTTATGGGATCTTTCCGATACTCTAAATGGACTTATGACAATACCCAACCTTATAGGGCTGTTGCTGTTGAGCAGAGAACTCAAAAAACTCACCAAAGATTTTGACTTGAAGATAAAATCCGGAGAGTTGAAGAAGTAAAATAGCTTCTTATTAAGATGCATTAATAAAAAAGAAGGTTCCTACGGCAGCAGGAACCTTCTTTTTATTGTTTAAATATTTTAATCTTTTAAATTATTTAGCCATTGCAACTAAGTCTGCAAGGAGAGCCTGTCCAGTCTCTTTTCTTCCCGCTCCCGGTCCGGTCAGAGTGACTTCGCCCAGGTTGTCCGTTGTTAGTGTTACGGCGTTTGTCGCTCCGTCAATCCCAGCCAGGGGATGTGAAAGTGGGATCTCCATCGGTGCGACATAAGCATGAAGGCCGCTCTGGGTATATTTTATTCCGGAGATGAGCTTTATTTTATTGCCTCGCTCTTTAGCTTGCTTTATTTTTTCTTCCGTGATATGTGTTATTCCTTCACGATCTATCATATCTACCGGTATTTTTTCATCAAAAAGGATTAAAGCTATTATCGAAATTTTTACGGCTGAATCCCAGCCGTGTACGTCCATTGAAGGATCCGCCTCTGCATAACCCAATTCTGTAGCTTTTTTTAAGGCTTCATCATAAGAAGACCCATGCTCCATCTCTGTGAGGATTACGTTCGTTGTTCCATTCAAGATGCCTTCAACTTTTTCAATGGTACAGCCTGCCAAACCGCTTTGTATCATGTGGACTAAAGGAGTTCCGCTCATTATTACGCCCTCATAGCGCATCTTTGCGTTATGTTTTTTTGCTAATTCTTGAAGTTCGTCCATGGCAACAGCTATCGGCCCTTTGTTCGTCATTGTGACGTGAATGCCTTTCGCGAGAGCTGTTTTGATATGAGAAAGGCCAGGTTCTCCGGTTTCTAAATTTGTTGGTGTAGCTTCAGCCAACATAGTGGCTCGTGATGCATCTAACATTTCGGAGAAGGAGCCTTCGAACTGGGTGAATCCCTCAAATGAATTATAAGTATTGATTGCGTGTAAAACTTTTTGAAGGTCAAGCCCGTCCGGATCTATTATTGTGCCTTTTACAAGGTCTGTAATCATAGTAACTTTGAATTTGAATCCAAACTTTTCATACAGATTATCTTTTTTATCGTAAAGAATTTCTAAAAGGGCGGTGCCAACGTTGCCGCAGCCGGCAAGAGCGATTCTGTTTAACAATATAACCTCTCCTTTAAGAATTTAGTTTATTACTGTCTTTCAAGTATATCACTTGCAGTTGCTATAAAAAAGGTACAATTTAAATAATTAAAATGTACCTTTGTCTTTGTTTTATTTATTACAGAAAACTGCGGGAAAAAGAATTATTTAAAACGTCTTCTCTTGCGATCTCCATCTCTGTTTCCATCGCTTCTGCGATCTCTGTTAAATACGCGCCCTTCTCCGGATGAACTGCGACGTCCTCCGTCACTCTGCTCCGTTATGGTACGAACTGAACTTGGCGTGAGCCCTTCGCGAACAAGGCGATCCTTACGTGCATCAAAAAGGGATGCGGCTTTGGCGGATAGTTCGACAGTAACGCTTGTATCGCGAAGTCTGATATTTCCTACATCCTCTCGGCCTATACCGATATTGCGGCATAGGAACCCGAGGAGTGGTCCTACTTCCCATCCGTCAGAACGTCCCACTGAGAAATTGACGGCTATTCCACCAGTCATCTTCCTGCGCTGGAAGCGTTCTTTGCTGTCTCTGTCGCGAACTGGGGCAGCAGTAGAGCGTCCCTGTCTGCGTCCGTTGTCACGTCCTCCGTCACTGCGTTTCTCTCGGTCCATCTCATATTCTACGTCTGAACGAATGGAGTAGCCGGACGGCTGATCTCCATATGCTTTTGCAAGCAATCCGGTGAAGATAAGGGATGCATCGTCGCGTTTAAAAAGCTCATCGCTCCAAGTTTGAAACTCTTCTGATTCAATGCCGCATTCGAGGATTTCTTCTTCAAAACGTACACGCGACTGACCTTCAATTTCTTCAGCATCGGGCGCAGGCAGCCATTCTAATTTTAATTTTGAATTGGCGCTGCGCTCCATATATTTAAATTGCCGTGCTTCACGTGCCGTAAGTAGAAGCATATTGCTTCCTTCATGTCCGGCACGACCTGTGCGTCCGCTGCGGTGAACGAAAGACTCTATGTTCTGAGGAATGCCATACTGGAACACATGGCTTACAGCGTCTATATCTAGTCCTCTGGCCGCAACGTCTGTCGCCACTAGAATATCAACTCTGCCGCCTCTGAGAGCTGAAAGTGCTGTGTTTCTCTCTCTTTGGCTCATATCTCCATGTATTGGAGTTGCTCTAAAACCGATGTCGCAAAGTCTATCTGCTATGGTCTGTGTTTCAACTCTTGTACCGCAGAAAAGAAGAGATTTGCTAGGGTTTTCCCATATAAGTACATTTGTTAGCCCTTCAAAGCGTTTGCGTGAAGGGATTATATATGCTTTTTGTGTAATATCTTCATGTGTTGTGACGTCAGAGACGAGTGTAATTTTTATTGGAGCATCAAGATAGCGTTTTGCGAGGTTCACAACTTCTCTCGGCATAGTGGCCGAAAAAAGCCATGTTCTTTCTGCTTGAGGCATAGCTTCAAGTATCCCTTCAAGCTCTTCGCGGAAGCCCATGTCAAGCATATTGTCACCTTCGTCCAGAACGACGCTTGTCACTGTACCTCCTTTGAAAGTACCGCGTCTGATATGGTCAAGAAGTCGTCCCGGTGTTGCTATAACGACGTTCGCTCCTTCGTTTAGAGAACGAATCTGTCTTCCCATATCCATGCCTCCAACCAAAGTGGCGACACGTACTCCGCTTCCCACACCAACCCAAGTAAACTCTCTTGCTATTTGCAGTGAAAGTTCACGTGTCGGCGATAGTACGACTATCTGCGGCTCTCTCTTGCTTGTGTCCATAATATTAATCAGTGGCAGTGCAAAAGCCAGGGTTTTACCTGAGCCAGTTCTTGCCTGAACGATAATATCGTTGTCTATTAGCGTCTCATCTTCCAAAACTCTGACCTGCACCGGCAACGGTGTGTCAAAGCCTTTTTTCTCAAGAGCAATAACAAGCTCTTTTCGCAAATTATAATCTGCGAATTTTGTTTTTGTTTCTACATTCATTATTGGATTTCCTCCCCCAATTGCGCCGTTGCTAATATCCCTACGTGGCGCAACCAGAGTAAGGTTACAAAAAGTAGTTCTTCCCGGTAAAGCAGATGAAAAATGCGGAAGGATGTTTGTGCAACAGCGAAAGCTCTTCTGAGCTATTGTTTTATACGGTTTTCTTAAAACCACAATCATGCATTATCGGGGGATAAGTACACTTTGTCAAGGTAGAAAGACTTACAGTGAAAACAAGCTTACTGTAAAAAGACAAAATCTTTATATGAGACAAGCAGGAATTAATATCCGTATTTTATATACTCGACCAAGAGATTGGGATATTCTATAATGGTACAATCGGTTGCATCTGGAGGTTGGGCGATGAAAGTAACTATGACTCAGGTAGCTGAACATGCGGGAGTCGACAAAGCTACGGTTAGCCGCGTACTCAGAGGAGATTCTAGAATCTCAGAAAAAACTCGCACAAAAGTCATGAAGTCGGTGCGAGCACTAAATTATCGCCCCGATCTCAATGCACGTTCTCTTTCCACCAACAAAAGCGGTTTTATAGGAGTAGTGGTAAAAGAGATTAATGAAGATTGGGTTGCAAACTTCATGTCCGGGTTGGATCGCTCTCTCTCAAACTATAAATATGACATCTTACTAAAATGTACGAGCGGCGATAAGCGCCGTGCAATATACGAATATACAAAACTTGCAGACAGATGTGTCGAGGGCATGATAATTAGCGACGTCGACAATTTTCCCGAAAAAATAATCGTTCCTACTTTGACGCTTGGTTTTAAAAGGCCTGGAGCAATTGCTCTTTTATCAGATGGAGGATACTTTATCCCAACTTTTGAAACAGGAGCACAAGCAGGCCGACTTTTAATAAAACTGATATCAGGCAAAACTCTGCCTTTGAATGAAATAATAATAAAGACGGAAAAGGACGCAGTAAATTGAAAAGAATTTTAGCTTTTATCAAAAAAACAATCTCAAAAAAGAATACAGCAAGGATTATCATATCCCTAACACTTCTATTGTTTATTCCGCATTATTCAAATTCTCTTGAACGTTTTGATCCGCAAAAAGTATATGGTCCCCGAATAGACAAACTTTGCATGGTTATCATAAGAAATTCAGATGCTCAAATATTGGCGGCTCAAAAGGGAGAGATAGATATAATGGGAGATATGGCTCTACCGTCTGATATAGACAGATTAAGCCGTGACCCCAATCTAAGCATGTCTCTTGCACGAGGATTTCATGCATTCTTCCTTCTTTTCAACAACAAAGCAGCTCCTTGGGATGACAAATATGTAAGACAAGCGGCAGCACAGGCACTGGACAGGAATAATATCGTAAGGACTATATATTCCGGATATTGTGAACCAATAAATACATGGCTGCCCCCTGTTTCTCCTTGGGCTCTTCCTGAGAGCGGGAAAATAATTTTTGATCGCAAGGCTTCACGTGCCAAGTTAAAATCACTTGGCTATTCGTGGAATTTGGCCGGTACTCTCGTGACTCCGGAAGGAAAGACCATTCCAAGGTTAAAACTTCTCACACCTCTTGCAAGAGTGGCGCCAACAACGGCGGAGCTTGCAGAACAGATAGCCGATTCACTGCATGCCGTAGGTTTTCCGGTAGAAGTAGAGCCCATGGATTTCTCCGTGATGATTTCAAAGCTAGACCGTAAAGATTATTCTTTGGCAGTTCTTGCATGGGGTATGGGGCGCAATCCTGATTCTCTCTACTCCTTTTACCACAGTGTGATGGATGTAGAGGGAGGGTACAACGTAACGGGTGCAAATGATGTCAAGCTGGACGAAGCTCTTCATGAGCTGCGTTTTGCAAGTGACAAAGCCGAAGCTGAGGTAGCTTCTGAAAAAGCTCAAAAACTGCTTTCAGACATAGTACCCTCAATCCCAATATACAGCCGCTTTTCAGTCGCGGCAGTTTCAAAAAAATGGAAAAATATCCTGACAACAGACAAAATAACTGCGGATAACTTTTGGACTATGATGATGGCAGAGCCAAAAGATGGAAAGATGAGAGCTCTCAACATGGTGCTTGCCGAGGAACCGCGCAATTTAAATCCATTTGTAGCCAGCAGTGCATATGCCTGGCAAGTACTGGGGATGATATATGAGGGCATGATAGGCACAGACCCCTTTACCTTAGAAGATATGCCGGCTCTGGCTGAATCGTGGGAAGTTCGCACTGTTGGAGCTGATGGGGCCGGGCAGACTGAGCTATCATTTAAAATCAAGGACAATCTTAAATGGAATGATGGTTCTGCTCTGACTGTTTATGACGTTAAAAAAACGATAGATTTTCTCAAAAAAAACCAAGTGCCTCGTTTTTACGATTCAGTTAAAGACGTTGAGTCAACAGAAGTTTCAGCGGACGGAAAGCTAGTCGTTAGAATGAGCAATGTAAGTTATTGGCATCTTAACAAAATAGGATCGCTCCCGATAATTCCACAAAAAGTTCTTAATGAGATAAAAGATTGGCAGAACTGGAACCCCTTGGAAAAAAGCGTTGATTCTGGCCCCTACGGTTTGATTGGATCCGGTCCTTTTAAACTCGAAACTTATAAAGCGGGAGAGTATGTGATGATGGAAAAGAACAAATATTATCGGATGCTCTCAAATCCCAAAAGGAGCATGAAATGAGTTCAAAGTGGTTTCTTAGACGACTATTTTCTTCTATCGCGGTTTTAGCGGCCGTTCTTGTGCTTAATTTTCTGCTCTTTCGTGTAATGCCCGGAGATGCAGTAAGTACGATTATTGATCCAAGCTTCTCCCCGGAAGCGAAAGAACTTTTAAGAGAGCTTTACGGTTTGGACAAACCGCTAAAAGAACAATTTTTTATCTATATAAAGCAGATGTTGACGTTTAAATTTGGACTCTCGTTTTTAAGCAGAAGGCCTGTCTGGGAAGAACTTCTCTCTAGACTTCCTTCAACTCTTATTCTGATGTCCCTCTCCATGTTTTTCTCCTCAGTTCTTGGTATATGGCTTGGAATAAAAGCGGCCTTAAACAGAGGTAAGAAACTTGAAAAGCTCGTCCTGAGATTGGGAGCTATTACTGCATCATTTCCCGGATTTTTTGTGCAGCTGGTTCTCTTAATGCTATTGGCTCGCACTTTTCCTCTATTCCCATTAAGAGGTAGCCTATCCGTGCCTCCCCCTACAGAGGCGACAGCCATAGTAATAGATTACATTTGGCACATGGCTCTTCCCGTTATTTCCCTTACTCTCATGGGCTTTGGCGGCTGGGCACTCTATGTTCGCAATCTTATGGTGCGTGTGCTTGGAGAGGACTACGTCTTAATGGCGAGGGCTCGTGGGCTTTCTGAAAAAAGAGTTGTTTACGGGCACTCCTTTAGAACTATACTTCCTCCGATACTGACAATACTTCTGATGTCTGTCCCGGGACTTGTTTCGGGAGCAGTGATAACCGAATCTGTCTTCTCACTTTATGGAATAGGAACCTTTTTATTAGAAGCCGTTTCCGGTCATGACTATCCCTCTGCCGGAGCCGCATTCTATCTACTGGCTCTCATAACCATAATTTCGAATCTGTTTGCTGACATAATATACGGGCTGGCCGACCCTAGAGTCAGAATAGAAGGGAAAAACCAATGATGGCCTTGCTTAAAAGAAAGAGCATAATTTCTTTTATAATAATCGCTCTTGTCGGAGCTTTTCTTCCATTTTTTCTGGAGGGACATCCTTCAGACAGCGTTGGAGCTCCCTTTGCAAGACCGATATTTTGGAACTTAAAGCTCCCTGCGTCCACTTATTTCGATATTACAGAAAATAAGTTGGAATTTGAATGGAAAAAATTTCCGCCCGCTATTTTTTCTCTGGCCGGGAAGATTGAAGCCGAACCGGATAAAACAGTTGTCATAAGTTGGAATACTCCCCAAAAAAGCTATGTCCTTGCTGAACTCACCGGACAGGAGTTTTACTGGATAAACATGGATGGGAGAGACATGATATTCAAACAAGCTTTAGACCTGCCTCTCATAGGCAAGAGCGTAGATCACCTCTTCCCCGAAAAAGGGAAGTATTCAATAACAGTAGAAGGAGCCACTTTTTCAGAGCTTAAACTTTCTCTGCCGGGGAAGAGGCAGGGCTTGCTTGGCACAGATCAGAGGGGAAGAGACGTTTTTAGACTTCTCATATATGGAATAAGGACCTCTCTTTTGGTGGGAATTTCCGCCACGATTATAGCGACAGTTCTGGGACTCGGCTTTGGACTTCTTGCAGGTTATTCAGGCGGACTCATTGATTCTCTCATAATGCGTACTGTCGATATACTGTTATCTATTCCAACTCTTCCGATTCTAATGGTGCTTGCCGGAATATGGGGCAAGGGACTCTGGCAACTGGTTTTGATACTCTCAATTTTCTCCTGGATGGGTACGGCTCGCTCCGTACGTTCTCTTATACTCACTGTTAGAGAAAGTGCATGGGTTGAAGGATTAAAAGCACTAGGCGCAAAAAAAAGTTATATTTTGCGCAGACATTTGATATCAGAGACAGCTCCGATTCTCCTTGCAAATATCGCACTTGGCGTTCCCGGAGCCATTCTTTCGGAAGCATCGCTTGCCTTCTTGGGACTATCCGATCCAAGGTTAATATCCTGGGGGAGGATGCTTCATGAGGCTCACTCTTTTGGAGCTTTCACCGAGGGAGCTTGGTGGCTGCTTCTGCCTCCCGGTATCGGTATCGTTATACTGTGCTTAATCTTCATGGATATAGGCCGCTACCTGGAAGAGCTGATAGATCCAAGGCTTGGAAGTGATAAAAATGTTTGAAGTAAAAAAACTGAGAGTAAAATATAAAAATTCAGTCAACGACGCTGTGTGTGGGGTTTCTTTTCGTCTTGAAAAAGGAGCTTTTACAGGGTTAGTCGGTGAGTCCGGAAGCGGGAAAAGTACAATTGTCACAGCTTCTCTAGGTCTCTTGCCTGATGGTGCAAGAACTGAAGGCGAGATTTTATTCAAAGGGCAAAATATCCTGAATATGAGCGAAGATAAGTTGAGGGTGCTCAGATGGAAAGAGATAGCACTAGTTCCTCAAGGAGCTCTGAACTCATTTACGCCTGTAATAACAATAGGCCGTCATATAATCGAAGTCTTAAAGACGCACTTGAACATGGACGGCAAAGTTGCGGATAAAAAGATAGATTGCCTGCTTGAGGAAGTGGGGTTGGAAGCTTCTATAAAGAGACGATATCCTCACGAATTATCCGGCGGACAAAAGCAGCGCGCGGCGATAGCTCTTGCATTGGCTTGTTCTCCATCCCTTCTATTTGCGGACGAACCAACAACAGCACTTGACGTTGTGTCTCAGTCCGGAATTTTAAAACTTTTAGAACGGCTCAGCAAAGAAAAAGGGTTGACTGTGCTTCTTATAACTCATGATCTTCCTGTGGCTGCAACTCTCTGCGAAAAACTCCTTGTGATGAAAAATGGATTGCTGGTAGAGGAGGGTTCCCCCAAGGAGATTATCAGAAATCCCAAAGACCCTCATACAAAAGCGCTTGTCGAGGCGATACTATGAGGAAGATTCATATTGTTTATGTTATAAAGTATAGACACAAAATGATATATGACGGAGAAGAATGTGATGAATAACGTCTTAGAAGTAAAAGATTTGACTGTTCGATTCAAATCTAAAGCGTCAGCTGTTCACACTGCAGTAGACGGAGTCTCACTCTCTCTTGCAGAGGGGGACACTCTTGCGATTGTAGGAGAGTCGGGGAGTGGGAAGACAACTCTCATGAAAGCCATCATGGGCTTTGTGGAGAAGAGCGCCGGTGACATCACTCTGTTTGGACATTTAACAGATGTTATATCATTTTCTGAATACAATAAACTAAGACGCATGTGTGGCTATATACAGCAGGATCCATATGGAGCCATTCCGCCCGGGCTTACTGTACTGGATTCTGTAATTGAGCCGGCTGTCATAGCGAAGAGCTCAATGGGCAAAAACAAGAGAAGAGAGAGGGCGATCTCTCTTTTAAATACACTAGGCCTTGAGTCAGAGCGAATCTTTTCATCCAGAGCCGTCAACCTTTCAGGTGGTCAGAGACAGCGTGTCGGAATAGCCAGGGCGCTCATGCTTTCACCGAGATTGCTTCTTTGCGATGAACCGACGTCAATGCAAGATGTTTCGACAAGGGGCGAGATAATAGAGATACTTGACGACTGTGTAACATCCGGAATGTCG
>Ga0255343_1006159_pt1 | contig 10791 bp, 7 predicted proteins | sample wastewater_treat_4_FD_192413 | JGI IMG/M metagenome (GOLD analysis project Ga0255343, IMG submission 192413) | Wastewater microbial communities from Lulu Island WWTP, Vancouver, Canada - plant16 | ecosystem: Engineered > WWTP > Wastewater > Unclassified | place: Canada: Vancouver, British...
ATCTGTAGCAATATAATAATAAAGGATACCCAAACGGTAGATTGCCTCTTCATAATACGGTGAATTTTTATAATTATTTATAATGCTTTGATACGCACTAATGGCTTCCGCAAAGTAAGATTCTTTGTATTTACTATTATCATCAAGAGCTACGGCAGTTTTGTTAAGTTCGTAAAAACGGCTCTTATTACTATCTATTCTTTGATGGTTAATTTCACTGCTAATAAAGCCAATGTTATATAAAGCAGCATCTATGTCTATATAATTGGGATCAATTTGAACAACCTTTCTATAGCTCTCCAAAGCGATACTTGGGTTATCCAAATAAGCTGCATATTGAAGTTCCGCCAGGTTGTAATACAAATCAGCATTAGTAACCAGGAAATCGCCATTGGGTTGTTCAACCGCTTTAAAATTAGGATTATTGGAAATAAATGTTTCAATTCTTGTTATTAAATCCCGTTTTTCAGCTACTATTTGTGCTTGAAGTTCTACAAGCTGTTGTTCAGTAAGAGTTTCCTTTTGAGCCAAACGTTGCTGCTCTTTAAAATGGAGATTACGATAATCCAATTGGAGCTTGATAAATTCTGCATTCGCTACCAAGTCTATAGCATTCTTGCGAATGGGCTCATCGCGTTTATTACTATCAGCAGTTTGGGCAATGTGACTAGCCACATTACTTTTGATCTTATTACGCATTTCTTCGGTAAAGATGTTCTGGGTTTCTTCTTTCATAAATTGCTCAAGTTCCATTATCTGTTTATCGAGATTCTTCTTATCAGGATAAAGTGCATAATACTCTTGCAGGATAGTATTGAATATTTGTTCTTGAGCATCACTTGAGTGTTTACGAACTTGGAGTAGGTATTCTTTGCGAAGATTTAAACTCGTGCGTTTCTCATCGTAATCATCACGAATAATTTTTAGTTGTGCTTGCATATCTACCAGTTTAGGATCGGCTATATAATTATCCAATTCTTCAATTAGATCGGTATAAAGCTGAATGTTCTTCTCTAAATCGTATAGACGTTTCAGCTCCATATCACTATATTTATTACCTTGAATCTGGGGATCATTTGCCTTGTATAGCTCATATTGTCTTTCCAGAATTTGGTCCATTATAGCAAGCTGTCTCTCATAACTGGATGAAAGTTTTTTAATTTGTTGTAATAAACTTGTTCCCCTCGTTATTGTCTCTTCTGCATATATTTTCTTGGTATAATAGTCACTTAAAACAATTTTCAAAGAATCAAGCATACCAATTTCTTCATTATGCAGATTTACAATCGCATCTACATATATAATCCCTTTTAAGGACATCAATTCATTATAGTTATTAGTTAAATCCCCTTTGATAACATCTATTTGGGAAGCCAGTTGCTTATATGTTTCCCCGCTTGGATTTGCATAGTAGGAATCTAAATCTAAGTTTTGAACTCTTGCTAATATAGCTATTTTTTGAGGAAGAAGGCGATTCATTATAATGTCTCTATTCTGCATATAGCTTTGTAGAGTATTTTGCACAGTTTCATATTGGCCTTCTTCAGCTGTCATATCAGCCCAAACATATAGATATGTAGGATAATATGTATCAAACTGATATTGATCAAAAATAATGACCTGTAAGAAATCCCTGGCAGCTTTACGGTTCCCAGTTTCCAGATAATGCACCATTTGTTGATATAAAGCCAAATTAAGCATTTTCCGAGAATCTTCGTTCAGGTTTGTTTGGAGCAAAGAGTTGAAATAACTAATAGCTCGCGTATTTTCCCCCATACGCGTATAGAAATGACCAAGTAAATAAACAATATCGTTTTGTCCTAAACTGGAGTATGCATCTTTGTATTTCACTAATGCTTGTTCTGCCAGTGCCGGGTCTTTTTTGACCAATTCAGGTAAAACATCAATCAGAAAATTTTTGGCTATTTCTTTTAATATTTGTCGTTCCTGAGATATTTGCTGGATAATTTCTTTTTTAGTAGCCTCATTGCTATTCTGCGCAAAGACTACTATAACAAACGACAAAGCAACAACGGTGAGGAATATAATCTTTAGTGTTTTTTTCATAATGCTGCTCACTTAATTTTCCTTCCTTACTCTTTCCATTAGGGGCCAAAGTTCAGGATTCTCTGCTTCAGCAAAGTAATCCTGAACTTTTTTATTTCTTTATGGGAAACATAATGCCTCAACCTGTCCATTCTGTAGGAGCAGATTAAGCAGAATTACTGTTTTTGTTTCTTCAGTTCTTCAATCCATTTGCGCAGTTCATCCATCGCTTGCTGAGCCTTTTCCCTATCTTCCTTCAGCATCCGTAGTTCTTTCATCAATTCCTGAACTTCAGGAGAAAGTTGTTCGTAACCCGCAGTTCCAGATGTGGTTAAACCAGGGGCAGGAGTTTGAGTTCCAGCTTGTGGTTTACTTGGGCTAACTGTTGGAGGAACTGTAATTCCAGTTTCGATTGGGGTTTCAACTACCCCTTCCCCCATAGAGGGTGTTTTTCCGTAACCAGCATAATGACCAAGGTCGGGACGGCGTTTGGCTTCTGCATACTTATCGAACAGATATGAAACACCAAAAGCAATCCGTATATTATCCTTGTAATCGCTATCCTTGAACCAATCCTCAAGAGCATTTACACCAACTTTAAAGCCAAAATTCTTATAGGAATATTTGGCCCCAATATTGAGATCTTCACCATCAAATTCTCCTTGTAATGCCAGATCTTTAATTGGAGACATTTCTGCTGAAGCAAATAGTCCATTTAAATAGCGGGATTTAGCTTGGCCAACAAAACGGTTGGTGCCAATTCCTACATTGAACATCCAGGGTATTCCTAAAAATACAGCTTGCTTGGATGCTACCGCATAAGGAGAATAGGGCTCGTAGCAATCAGCATCAGGATGTTGACTAAAATCGTCACCAGGGCTTAAGTATTGAGAGCCATGTTTAGGAACAGGGGATAAAATATTATCCATTCCTATAGAGACCTGGGGAATTCGTAAGGTCTCCTCAATAATTTTTACTTTTGCATTAAGATAATAAACCAATCCGTCTAAGGAAGTGTAATCACCCAGAAATAAACCAAGTTCAACTCTATCCAAAATACCTACTCCAATCATTGTATAAGGAAATAAACCTTCGGAGGCGTCTTTAGCATCGTTAGTAAGTGGTTTGGGGGCGGCAATATCTCTGTAATAACCAACTAATACAAATTCTGCTGCCTTATTGGGAAGAACATAGGCATCTGGAGTTCTCAACATTCCTAAAGTTTGAAAGGGCGCTGCTTGAACACTACTAATCACAGCAACTACCGCAATCGCCATCAAAATAATTTTTTTCATGTTTCCCTCCACCTTTCGGTGTTAATTACTTATGTTGTCCATCATTCTCATTGACGAAATATCCGTCAAGTTTTTTCTTGAGATATGATTAAATATTCACTTCAGAATTTTTCTCGTATTGGCGAAGATCTTGCAGCGCGTTATTTAGTAACTAACGGTTATTCAGTTGTTTGCCGTAATTTCCGTAAGCGCTGTGGGGAAATAGATCTTATTGTGGAAAAAGATCAACACCTAATATTCTGCGAAGTTAAAACCCGTACTTCTCACTCTATCGAGTCTGCTCTGTCTTCTGTTTCCTTTTCCAAACAAAGGAAGATAACAAGAGCAGCACAATTATATATTAATGAAAATCCAAACTTTGGCAACTATATTTTTCGTTTTGATGTTATCTTAGTATTTTATTATGAATCTACGGATACATTCAAGGTTATTCATTACGAAGATGCCTTTCCACCGCTGTTGGACAATTAATTATCCAATTTGCTAGTATCAAAATCGTAGCCGACATAGCGCATCCAGTCAGGATTTGAGCTTTCCATATCATCGTTTACTACATAAATGAGTTTATAATTTCCATTCATTTGAATATCGATAAACAGATATACTGGTTTATTTCCAGTAGAATATTTCCAGATTTGATAATCCTTTCTAACGAAGCGGCTTTCATCAGAACTTGTTTCTCTTTGAATATCATCGGGAGCTCCATTCCTTATATATATGCGTCCCATATCTGAAGTCCATCCTTTTTTGAAATGTCCGAAATGTTTATTAGAATAATCGATTCGTTCTTGCACTAAATCCATAATGCTTTGTATGCTGCGATTTGTGTTGGATGCCATATTTCTCCAAAATTGAGTTATATACCGCTTTTTACTATCCTGGCTCAAATCTTTCCAATCTGCAGAAATTCTGTTTCCCATAAATATCCGCATAAGTTCAAATTCGTCATCAGGATTGGCAAAGAGGAAAAATTCTTCCTCTTTTTCTTCGATCACGGCAAATTCGAATTTTCTTTCTTCGTATTGATCAGGATTTTGCAAGATAACAGTCCCCAGATATAAACCTGGGTTAAGGTCAGAAATAGGTATTTTTAAATTAATACTTTCGCTGCTGGAGGCAGGTTTATAATTCAAATCTTCATCCATCACTATTACAGAATCCTTTTCCAGGGATAAATTCAGGAGGCAGCTTTCCAAAGAAGTACTTCCAATATAGCTTTCCAGGTAAAGATAAACATAATCGGTATTAGTTTTATTAAAGAGAATGGAGGGCTCGCTACGATATAGGATATTATTTCTTTTAAATTTGGGCAAGTAGGAAGTAGTATCAGCTCGTACTTCAGAATTGAGTTCAATATCGCTTAATAAACTGTTTACAGGCAAAGCGGTAATCTCAAATTCGTGCATAAAACTTTTTTCGGAATTTAGGTCTTGAGCATAGAATTGGACAGTGCAGATGGGTCTATCCATAATAAAACTGAAGCGATTGAGATATGATTTTTGTTTATTAGAAGTATCAGCTTTATTGCGAACTCCAATGAGGTCATTAATTTTATGGTCTAGCAACAAACTATCACCTTCACAGATTTTAATATATACTTCCAGTTCGGCAAAGAATCCATTGTTTTTAGCAAGAAAAGCCAGATTCTGATAGGATACCTGATAATCGAGCAGTAATATAGTATTTTTATTTTTATCCAGGAACCTGGAATAATCAATAAACATATTCAATTTTTCTGATCCCGATAGCGGAATAAGAAAACAGCTGAGAAGTGCCAAGCAAATTAGAATTCTAATATTCTTCATCTTTATTCCTTAAAGTATATTGACCATAACCTCCAATGTCAGCAAAGATAAATTCGAGGTTTTTGTCATAGTAATACCAGATTATAAAAGGATATTTCCCTATAGAGAAAACTTCTGAATAGACATCATCGGGTTCTCCATATTTTATATATATTCTACCCTGATCAGTCGTCCATCCTGCAATTTTTTTATGCACTGTAAAAAGTTCATCTGCTGCTAAAACCCTCTGATAGAATCTTTCCCGTAATTCATTTCTGATAGTTCCAGGGCTGGGATCATTGGCTTTCCAAAATGCCTCAATTACTTCAGCCTGTCTTTCTTCAGGAACATTTCGTAAAACATTCCATTCATTTTGATTGGCTATATAGCGAATTTGTCTTATTTGATCATTCAAAGAATAGCGCAGCGAATATGCATACCAAGGGGAAAATAGAAAAGGTTCCATCTTGTAGTAGATATTGTTTTCAAAAAAAGTTAAAGCCAATTGATTCGGTGCATCTTTTTGGATGTAAGGAAGTAAATCAATAATTACTGGGCTTTGGGGATTTGTTATAGTTAAGTTCTGATTATCAATTTGGATACGCAAGCTATCCAAAGCCAAAGAATAGCTCTGATTTAGGCATAGTTCATCCACACTCAATCCGGATAAACTATAAGGGATAAAATCAATACCTTCCTTTTTAGCAATAACCCAACTAAGCCCAATTTCCGTACTGGAAGGACCTATGATAAATTGGCGAGTATAATTTCTTTTATCCCCCATCGCTTTATTTTTTATTTTCAAAGCTACATTATATGAACCTTGGGGAAGTTCCAACTGAAAGAAAACTGGAATGCCACAATCAGTGAGCCATTCATATTTTGGTATAATTTGGCTTTTTTCCAAGGTAGCAACCTGTTTTTTCCGGGAATTAGAAATCTCGAGCACAATTTGGTATACTGCTTGGTCCGAACCTTTTTTGAAGCTAATATTATTGTAAGGCAAAACAACACGGATATCAACCTGGTTTGCATAATGCTCATAGAAAATTTCCTGAGCAGATACAAAGCCAAAGGTAAATAGTAGAATCAGGATACTAAGTACTTTTTCCATTTGTAACCAATCTTATTTGAAAATCAATTTTTTCTTTTTCCAGCCAGTTTAAAAGTCCTTCCCCGGGAAAGAATAATTTACGGGATTCCAGTTGATAACTATTCACATCTTCTTTCTGAATAGTAGTAATCAGTTTAAATTTACCATCGCAGCGAGATATTCTTTCTCCCAAATCGGTTAAGCAACCCTTTTTCACTTGTTTGTCATTGATGTGTACTTTTATTTCCCCTCTTAGTTCATTGGCTAAAGCATCAAAGGGAATTAGAGAATTGGGCAAAATTCTCAGCATAGCATCATCATTACCATTAAAAGTGGATTTAGTGCCCGTTATAAAAAAGACCTTTCCCGGGCTAATTATCTTTGAATATTGCAAATAATCCTTATTAAACAAGCTTACTTCAAATTTACCGGCAAGGTCTTCAAATTCCACGAAGGCAATTTGATTGCCCCGACTATCTTTCTTTTTGGAGATATTAGTAATAATTCCTGCAAGATATAGTTCTCCGTTATTGTTGCTTTTGCCAGTATTGGAATCAGCATTAGTTATATGTTTAATCAAAGACCTGTATTCATACAAAGGATGACCGCTCAAATAGAAACCTAAAACCTCTTTTTCTTTTTCCAGCTGATATAAATAGCCCCAAGGTTCAACATTAGGCAGAGGAGGATAATAGTTACTGTTATCATCTTCCTCATCCAAAAAATCAAATATAGTGCTCTGTCCCTTTTTTCTATCTCTTTGTTCATTACTGCTAAACTGTAATGCCTGTTCAATTACTGCCCATTTTTGAGCTCTTGTTCCTTCCAGTTCATCCATCGCTCCGGAAGCAATTAAACTCTCCAGAATGGTTTTATTTACGCTGCTGCTATCTAAGCGACTGCAAAAATTGAAGATACCTGTATAAGGTCCCCCTTGATCTCTACTTTCTATAATAGCTCGCATAGCTGCTTCCCCCAAATTTTTTATAGCTCTTAAACCAAATTGGACTTCTTTATTATGCACCCGAAATTCACTATCACTGCGATTTATATTGGGGGGGATAATTTTTATCCCCATCTTTTTACACACCTCAATTTTTCCGGGAATTCCTGAAGGATCATCTTCCAGAGATAGTAACGCAGCCATATATTCTACAGGATAGTATGTTTTCAGATAGGCAGTTTGATAAGCGATTAATGCATAGCAAGTAGCATGAGATTTATTAAAAGCATATTCAGCAAAGTGTAACCAATCTTGCCATATTTTTTCGCTCACAGTTTCAGGAACATTATTTGTTTTAGCGCCTTGGATAAATTTTTCATAGTACTTCTGCATTAACTCGGAACTTTTTTTGCCGATTGCTTTTCTCAAGCTGTCTGCTTCGCCACCTGTAAAGCCACCCATTTCACGAGCAATTTGCATAACTTGTTCCTGGTAGACAGTTACGCCATAGGTCTCTTTGAGGGTATTTTCCATCAACGGATGATCAAAAACCACTTTTTCGCGTCCATGTTTACGAGCTATGTAACTATCTATAAACTGCATAGGACCAGGTCTGTAGAGAGCTACCATAGCAATTAAATCCTCTATTTTATTGGGTTTCAGTTCCATAAGGTATTTACGCATACCATCCGATTCAAATTGAAAAACACCATCCGTTTCGCCTTTACCTAAAAGGGTATAGACCTTTTTATCATCAAGAGATATGAGATTTATATCTATATCTATATTTTGAGATTGTTTTACCAGGTCTATAGTTTTTTGTATTACCGTAAGGTTCTTCAAACCTAAAATGTCCATTTTTAGTAGTTTTAGATCATTTAGCCATTTTCCTTCATACTGAACCAGAATAACTTTTTCCTCATCTTTTTGCGAACTACAAGCAAGAGGAACATAATCTGTAAGATCTCCAGGAGCAATAACAACTCCTGCAGCATGCACTCCTGTTTGACGAACCAGACCTTCCAACACTTTTGAATGTTTAAATATACTTCTATATAAATCGTTACTATCAATAAGAGTAGCAAATTCCGGATATTGTTTATAGGCATCATCCAAACTTTTCACATTACCGGGAATGGTTTTAGTGATGGCATTTGCCTCAGAAGCAGGCACACTTAAAACTCGGGCTACATCTTTTATCACACTTTTTGCTCCTAAAGTAGAGAAAGTTATAATCTGCGTAACGCTCTCTCTTCCATAGCGTTGCACAATATAGTCAATAACTTGTCCCCGCTTCTGAGCACAAAAATCAATATCTATATCCGGCATACTGATTCTATCAGGATTAAGGAATCTTTCAAAAACCAGTCCGTATTTTATAGGATCAACTAAAGTTATATTAAGAAGATAAGCAATTATACTTCCGGCAGCCGAACCACGACCTGGACCCACAGGTACATTTTGTTTTCGGGCATTATCAATGATATCTTTTACAACTAAAAAATAGCCACTAAAGCCCATTCTATCGATCACTTCAAGCTCATAATCAATACGCTGTTTAATGGTTTCATTCATCTCGGGATATTTAATTTTGGCACCTTCATAACAGAGATGCTTTAAATATTCACCCATTGTTTTAAATTCGGGAGGGGTTTCTATATTAGGCAGCAGAAATTTATCATAATGCAATGTTAGATCTATCATCTCCGCTATTTTTAAAGTATTAGCGTATGCTTCAGGAACTTCCGGAAAGAGTTCTTTCATTTCTTCCGGGCTTTTAAAATATAACTGATTAGTACTATAATGTAAACGTCCAGGATCATTTAACAGTTTTCCGGTTTGAATACACAGCAAGATATCATGTGCTTCATAATCACTTTGATGCAGGTAATGGCAATCATTAGTAAGAACCATCGGTATATCCAATTCTTTTGCCAGATCAATTAAACGGGGCATAACAGCTTTTTCAGGTTCCAGATTGTGATCTTGAAGTTCCATAAAAAAACGGTCTTTAAAGAGGTCTTTATACCATAAAGCAACTTCGCGTGCCTGATTTATCCGTTCATTCAAAATTAGCGAAGGAATTTCACCTTTAATACAAGCAGAAAGACATATAAGCCCTTCATTGTATTGCTGCAAAAGAGTTTTGGAAATTCTCGGTTTATAATAAAATCCTTTTATATAGGAAATAGAAGAGAGTTTTACTAGGTTTTTGTAGCCCTGCTCATTTTGTGCCAGCAAAATTATATGATAGCGACTTTCATTCTTGCTGCTTTCACTTTCAATATCGCCATTTACTATATATGCTTCAATGCCAATTATAGGTTTAATCCCTGCAGCACGGGCAGTTTTATAAAAATCCACAACACCGAATAAATTCCCGTGATCTGTAATTGCCACTGCAGGCATTTCATATTTTTTTGCCAGTTTTATCATCCTGTCAACCCTGCAGGCTCCATCCAACATACTATATTGGGTATGATTATGTAAATGTACAAAAGGCATCTCTCACTCCCTTTTTTTATCTAAGTAAGCAAAAATGAAATAGGGAAATCTGTCAAAGAATATCTATATTTTACAACAGAAATCAGAAGTCCCGAATTTGATAATTTACAACACCTCATTTGATTAATGAATCAGTAATAACACATAGCGAAATTAGCCTTTTTTCCCAAAAAATGTTCTTCATTAAAAAGCGGACTATTGAAGGAATCGTTAACTTATTTTAAGACATTTTTTAGCAATAAAATAGGTTTTTTAAAAGAGAAGTTTGATTCTCGATAACTTCTTTCACTTGCTGTTACCAGAAATGTTTTTTTGCTCTTGTTTTTATAAACCAACCAAAGTAGTTCATTGATAATATATAGTTGCTCCTCCTTGCTAAAAAGCGTCATTTAATTATAATATACGATTAGTTTGGCTTCTCTTTTCCCTTCTATGAAAAAGGGATAGCAAATATCGCTACCCCTTCTGTTGTAAGATAAAATTTTGGAATAGAACTGTTCTTTAGATAGTTAAGATCTTGTAAAATACAGTATAACTATGCCGTAGCTAATTATTCTGTCTCTTCCTCAATCCCCATTTCTTTTAGTTCTTTTTGAAACAATTCATCGAATTTATCGGCGATGGTGTTATATTCATTGTCATCATCAATATAGTTCAAATTCACATTATCGCCTTCTTCGGTCACTTGAAGGATGTCGTAATTGGATTCACCTTCTGCTACTAAGGCAATATAATATTTACCTTCATTTTCCAGATTCCCGATGATGAAAAAGTTTTTCAGAGTGCCATCATCCATCTCTAAAGTGATAAAATTGTCATTGCATTCGCATTCTTCATCACAAATATGATCACCATTGTGATTACATTTGGTTTTCTCTGTATCTGACATTTAGGTCTCCTTGTTTAGGTTTTTGTCATTGATTTTTAATGGCTCTATTCTGGCAAGCTAAATCTTTAACTTATAGTGGGAAATAAAGGTAGAGAGTATCTCCCTTATTCATAAATTCAATTATTAAGGAAGAAATAATATCCCGTTTCCATAATTCATCAAGAATTTTCCTCTGTTAAAAAATCCAAAAATGAAAGCCACATAGTTTATGGTTATATCCAGCCACTGAGTCACCA
>Ga0255343_1006167_pt1 | contig 10783 bp, 10 predicted proteins | sample wastewater_treat_4_FD_192413 | JGI IMG/M metagenome (GOLD analysis project Ga0255343, IMG submission 192413) | Wastewater microbial communities from Lulu Island WWTP, Vancouver, Canada - plant16 | ecosystem: Engineered > WWTP > Wastewater > Unclassified | place: Canada: Vancouver, British...
GATACAAAAAACAACTGATATTTCGTTGATTTCAGCGATAAAACCTGCCTTTTCATGGAAAAGCTTTGTAATCTGACAACAAAAATATCAGGAAACTATTTACAAATCAAATTATTTGATGTATAATATATAAGTTGAAGTATAGTTACTCATAATAATCACAGTATCTCTTAATTCTGAGGAGTGATATATGATGCTCAGAAAATTCCTCGCAGGTCTTTTCTGTACAGTAATTGCGGCTTCTGCATTTACATCATGCAGCAGTCAGACGAGCAGCAGCTCTGACACCGCGGAGGTAACTACCGCAGCAGAGCTTACAACAGAGGCTGTTTCCACACAGCCGCTCACAGTGGAAAATGTTGACATTGCAAACTTCACAGCCCCCGAAAAGGGCGATACTATAATAATCATGAACATCAGGGACTACGGAACGGTCAAGTTCAGACTCTTCCCCGAGTACGCGGACAGAGGCGTCGAGAACTTCGTTGAGCTGGCTAAAAAAGGCTACTACGACGGTCTCAAGTTCCACAGAGTCATCAATGACTTCATGATACAGGGAGGAGACCCCCTCGGCACAGGCACAGGCGGCGAATGTACCTGGGGCGGAAAGTTCGACGGCGGTACAGACCCCCATCTTATCCATGCAGCAGGCGCTGTTGCCTACGCAAACAGCGGCGGCACCTCCACCAACGGCAGCCAGTTCTACATCGTTACGGGTACTACCTATACCGATGAGGATTTCGACGATATCGCCAATAAAGGCTATATATTCTCCGACAATGCGAAGGAGATATACAAGAAAGCAGGCGGAGCCCCCTGGCTTGACGGCAGCTATACCGTTTTCGGTCAGGTCATCGACGGTCTGGATATTATATTCAAGATACAGAATGTAAAAACCGACCCCGACAACGATATGCCTTACAAGGACGTCATCATGGACTCCGTTACCGTCGGCGAGTACGACGGAGAGGATATACGCTGGTATGTCAATGATTACGAGTCATTTGACCCCGAGGAGATCAGACAGGCATCGGCTAAGGAAGACGTGGAGATCAAGAACTTCACAGCCCCGAAAGAGGGCGAGACCATAGTCAGCATGAAGCTGAAAGGCTACGACAGGGAAGTAAAGATCAAGCTCTTCCCCGAGTACACCGAAAAGGGCATCGAAAACTTTACCACACTGGCAGAACGGGGCTATTATGACGGGCTCACATTCCACAGGGTGATGAAGGATTTGCTCATTGAGGGCGGTGACCCCAACGGAGACGGTACCGGCGGCGAATCCATATTCGACAAGGGCTATGAGGACAGCGCAGACCCACACCTCCTCCATGTTGCAGGTGCAGTTGCCTATTCAAATGAAGGTTCACTTAATACAAACGGAAGCCGCTTCTTTATTGTCACAGGTGAAAAGTTCACTCAGGACGAGGTCGATGAGATAGAGTCCTACGGCTACGAATTCTCCAAAAGCGAAAAGGAGCTCTACACCAAGTACGGCGGTGTACCGTGGTTCGACGGGAGCTATACGGTCTTCGGTCAGGTCTTTGACGGACTGGATATCATCTTCGATATCCAGAACTGCGAAGTTGACGAAAACAATAAGCCCAAGAAGGACATTGTCATCGAGAAGATGACCGTCACCAAGTATAACGGAGAGGATGTCCGCTGGCATCTTTCCGACTATGAATGACAGCTTTCAAGCTAAGGCTTGATGATTTATATTATCGGCGTCTTATGCCGAGGAACAAAAGAAAGAAATTCGGGAGCAGATATAAATAACCCGAAAAATAAGGAGAGAAAATATTTGGATAAGTTTGTTATAAAAGGCGGAAGACGCCTTGAAGGTGAAGTTACCATCAGCGGTGCAAAGAATGCAGCAGTTGCTATCCTGCCCGCAGTGATCCTTTCGGACGAGCCCTGCGTTATCGAGAACGTTCCCTACATCAGCGATGTAAGGATATGCATCCGCATACTCAAGGAAATGGGTGCGGAGGTCACAAACGTAGGCAAGGACGCTTACAGGATCGATCCCACAACTATCAATAAGTTCTGCGTTCCTTATGAGTACGCAAGAAAAATGCGTGCTTCCTACTATTTCCTCGGAGCGCTCCTCGGCAAGTTCAACAAGGCAAGAGTTTCAATGCCCGGCGGATGTCCCTTAGGAGACCGCCCCATCGACCAGCACCTGAAGGCTTTCACAGCTCTGGGCGCAAAGTATACCCTCAGTCAGGGCATGATCGACCTTACATCAGACAAGCTCTCGGGCAGCCAGATCTTCTTCGATGTGGTAACTGTGGGCGCGACTATGAACGCTATGCTGGCTGCCGTAAAGGCAGAGGGCCTCACCGTCATAGAGAATGCGGCTAAGGAGCCCCATATCGTTGACCTTGCAAACTTCCTCAACTCCATGGGAGCAAATATCATGGGCGCAGGTACAGACGTCATCAAGATCAGAGGCGTAGAGCACCTCCACGGTACTACCTACGCTGTTATCCCCGACCAGATTGAGGCAGGTACATTCATGGTGGCTGTTGCAGCTACAAAGGGCGATGTGCTCATCAAGAACGTTATCCCAAAGCATCTTGAGTCCATCACAAAGAAGCTTGAGAAAATAGGCGTAAACATAGAACAGTTCGACGACAGCATCAGGGTATGGGTAGACGGTCCCCTTGTAAAGACCAATGTAAAGACCGCTCCTCACCCCGGATTCCCAACGGATATGCAGTCTCAGATAGCTACTCTCCTCTGTCTTGCAGAGGGAACCAGCATCATCACCGAGAATATCTGGGAGCAGCGCTTCCGCTACGTTGACGAGCTGAGAAGAATGGGCGCCGATATCACCGTAAACGGCAAGGTAGCTCTTATCGAGGGCACCGGCAAGCTCATGGGAGCTCCCGTAAAGGCGTGTGACCTCAGAGCAGGTGCTGCACTTATCATTGCAGGACTGGCTGCAAGCGGCGTCACCGAGATCGAGGATATCTACCATATCGAGCGCGGCTACGACTGCATGGAGGGTAAGCTCCGTGCGCTGGGCGCAGATATCGAAAAGGTCAGCGTTCCCGACAAGGCTGAGGACTCAAAGCCCGATAACGCCAAGGCTGCTGTTTAATAAGTATCACGGCTGCTGCACAACAGTGCGGCAGCTTTTTCATCTGTTTACACGGGAGCACGCTCTGCGCGCCCCCCTGTTTTTATGACCTCACACAAGGAGTTTTATGAAGGATAATAAAGGATTATACAAAAAACTGTTTACCATAGTGGCGCCTATCGCCTTCCAGTACATGATGTCGTCACTGGTCTCGGCGTCGGACGCCTTTATGCTGGGCTTTCTCGATCAGGACTCGCTGTCCGCCTCATCTCTGGCAGGACAGATAGCCTTCGTGTACAGCCTGTTCTTCGGAGCATTCGTGGCAGGCTGCGGAGTCCTCGCTGCCCAGTACTGGGGCAAAAAGGATCAGCGTACTGTTGAGGAGGTCCTTGCCATAACCATGCGCTATTCCCTTATAATAGGCGCACTTTTCTCACTGGCAGCCGCTTTGCTGCCGCGGCAGATAATGCACATCTTCACATCTGACAGCCACCTCATCAGTCTCGGAGCAGTATATCTGCGTACTGTGGCAGCTTCCTACCTGCTGGCAGGCTTCTCGCAGGCTTATTTCGGTATTATGAAGGTCTGTGACCGCGCAGGGCTCAGCTCTCTTATAGGCAGCCTTGCGGTGGTGCTGAATATCGCCCTCAACGGCTGTCTCATCTTCGGAGTGGGACCATTCCCCGAAATGGGCATCGCAGGAGCAGCTCTCGCCACGGTCATCACCCGTGCTTTTGAGTGCGTGTTCATACTCTTTGTCATCGGCATGAAGAAATGTCCGCCACTGAGGTTGAGACTTATGCTGCGGTCAAGGACTCCCCTCCTCCACAGGGACTACATACGCTATACACTTCCCCTGCTGCTCAATCAGCTGGGCTGGGGCGGCGGAGTCACCATGTACTCCGTTATCATGGGGCATCTTGGCTCTGACGCAACTGCGGCAAACTCCATAGCAGGCATAGTCCGCAGCATAATCGCCAGCCTTTGCTGGGGAATCGCCTCGGGCGTGGGCATCATCATCGGCGGTATGCTGGGCAGAGATGAGAAAGAGGAAGCCAAAAAGGCAGGCGGCAGCTTCGTTCGCTTCTCCATATGGATAGGCGCAGCCTCGGGAGTGGTCATACTGGCACTTACGCCACTGCTCATGAAGTTCATCACTCTCGCTCCTCAGGCGCAGTTCTATCTGAAGTATATGCTGTTCATGGCTGCTTATTATATAATCGGCAACTCCCTTAACTCCACCATAATCTCGGGAATATTCCCCGCAGGCGGCGACACGAGGTTCGGCATGATATGCGATATCGTAACGCTCTGGTGCGTGGTGGTGCCCATGGGAATGATAGCAGCCTTCCTGCTGAAGCTCCCTGTGCTTGCAGTGGCGTTCATTCTCACTCTTGACGAGTTTGTGAAGATACCTGCGGTCTACAAGCACTACATGAAGTACAAGTGGGTCAGCAATATCACGCGATAAACAAGACTTCGACGCCGTGCCGTAATTATTACTAACATAAATCAAAATTCAGCGCAATAACTTTGCTGAACGCCTGTAAGGGATTCCAAAGGGACTGTGTTCCTTTGGCAGAGTCCAGAGGCGGCGCCTCTGGTCGCCGCTTTCAGCTTTTAAGGCGGCGAAATAAAACAAAGCGCTCCGCAAGGGGTGAATCAAAAAACAGTCCGGTGGACTGTTTTTTGAGAGGGGACGCCCTGCAAGTGAGGGCGTCCCTTAACGGCGGATGATATCTGCCCCTACAATACAAATTTCGTGGGACGTCGAGGACGCCGTCCCCTACATTTCCAATTTTTCGCGTATGCGCTAAATTATGATTTATTTATCATTATAATCTGAGGGAAAAAACATATCCCGAAGCGGTAAAACCGCTTCGGGATATGGATCATGCGCTTATTTGTTATTTTTCCACTTGTAGTAGTACCTGCGGCAGGTGTAATAGACCTTCGAGAACATATCCTTTCCGAAGAAAAGTATCAGGTTCGCCAAAGACAGAAGAATGAATATCCTCGTCTGAAAGCCACCTGCTATAAATACTCCTGCAAGTCCTGCTGCCGATATCAGTCCCAGCCATTTTACTTTTACGGGAATAAAGAAGAACAGCATTATCTCCACATTCGGGAACAGTATCGCAAAGGCAAGGAAAAGGCTGATATACAGATAATAATTAGTCGCATAGCCCAGTATGAAGCCTGCTATGATACAGCCTATGACTCCCGTAAAGTAAAACAGGTCGAACTTGAAGCTCCCCCATTGGCTCTCCAGCGACGTGCCCATCATCCAGTAAAAATAAAGGGCAAAGGCAAGGAATACCATGTTGAATTCGGGAGGCACAAGCACAAAGGAAAGCACTCTCCACACCTCGCCCTGCATTATCTTCGCACGGTCAAAGGTTATCATGTCGATGAGAAATACCCTGTTGTCGGGATTTGTCATGAGTATAACGTCCGCTATGGCAAATACCGCCATACCCAGAACGATATACAGCATAAGGTTTGATATTGAAAAGCGGCGGAACTTCCGCTCAAGCTTGTCAAGCAGCTGATTGAGCATCACATTACCTCGTTTCTTTTTTCAGATGAGTTCAGTATATCACGGGAAATACCATTTGTCAAGAAGCTGTCTCTCATACGGTCTCGCCGCGCCCGATGCGCTCTGCAAGGTCATTGAGGTACACCCAGCGCTCCATTTTCTCGTCAAGCTCCTTTGAAAGGGCGTCCTTTTTGTCAGACAGTTCCTGAAGCCTTACATAATCGGAGGTATTGGCGGACATCTCCTTTTCTGTGTCAGCAATAGCCTGCTCCAGAGCGGCGATATCATCGTCTATGGTGTCATACTCCCTCTGCTCCTTAAAGGAGAAGCGCAGCTTTGTCCTGCCCGTGTAGACTCTCTCCTTCTTCTCGCCCTTCTTTTTAGGCTTTTCAGTCTCGGCGGAGGTGAGTGCCTTCTCCGCATAGTCGGAGTAGTTTCCGTTGAAGCGATTGCACTGACCGTCCTTGAACTCGAATATCTCGTCTGCCATCTTGTCGAGAAAGTACCTGTCGTGGGACACCGCGATAACGGCTCCGCTGAAGCTCTCAAGATAGTCCTCGAGAATGGTGAGGGTAGTTATGTCAAGGTCGTTGGTAGGCTCGTCGAGGAGGAGTATATTGGGCGCTGTCATAAGGATTTTCAGCAGGTACAGCCTTTTGCGCTCGCCCCCCCGAAAGCTTCTCTATCCTGTTCCACTGGAGCTCGGGAGTGAACAGAAAGCGCTCCAGCATCTGTGAAGCCGTTACCGTTCCGTCGGGAGTCTGCACCCTGTCGGCGGTCTCCCTGATATAGTCGATAACGCGGAGGGTGGGGTCCATGGACTCGCACTCCTGCGAGAAATAGCTTATGTTAACGGTGTCGCCGAGAACTATCCTGCCCTTGTCGGGAGAGACCTCTCCCGTCAGCATTTTCAGGAAGGTGCTCTTGCCTGCGCCGTTGCGTCCCACAATGCCTATCCTTGCGTCACGGGATATGATGTAGGAAAAATCGGTGATGAGGGGCTTGCCGTCAACGGTCTTGCTGATGTCCTCTATCTCTATGGTCTTTTTGCCCAGTCGGGAGGACACGGACTGGAGCTTCAGCTTCTCGGCTTCCACTGGTATCTCGCGGTTTTTAAGGGCTTCAAATCGCTCTATCCTGTCGCGGGACTTGGTGCCCCTTGCACGGGCTCCCCTGCTTATCCATTCGAGCTCTCTGCGGTAAAGGCTCCTGTTCTTGCGCTCGGCAGCAGCCTCGTCAGCCTCTCTCTGCGCCTTTTTCGTAAGATAGTCGCTGTAATTGCCGTCGCTGACGTAAAGGCTTCCCTTGTCCACCTCGGCTATCCTGCCGCATATCTTGTTGAGGAAGTATCTGTCGTGGGTGACCATGACAATGGCGCCGCGGTACTTCATGAGCAATTCCTCAAGGAGCTGTGCAGTCTCGTTGTCGATGTGGTTGGTAGGCTCGTCCAGAAGCAGTACGTCACTGGGCTGCACCAGTGCGGCAGCTATGCCTGCGCGGCGCTTTTCTCCACCCGAAAGAGTGCTTATATCGCGGTCATAGTCGGTTATTCCCAGCTTCGCCAACACGGACTTCGCCTCATACTCCTTTGCCTCTTTAAGGTCATCGGGCAGATGTGCAAGCACCTGCGAAAGAATGCTTCCCCTGTCATCAAATTCGGGTATCTGGGGCAGGTAGGATATCCTTATGCCGCCTGTCCTGATGACCTCGCCGCCGTCGGGCTCCTCAGCCCCTGCCAGTATCCTCAGCAGGGTGGACTTGCCCGTGCCGTTTATTCCTATGATGCCCACCTTGTCTCCCTCATTGAGGAAAAAAGACACGTTGTCGAGCACCTTTCTCTCCATGTATGTCTTGGATATATTCTGAGCCGTAAGCAGTATCACTTGCGTTCACTCCCTGATAAAAAATAGCTGTTATAATTATATCACAGATCAGCCGAAAAGGCAAACCTGTCCGCGGACTGCTCTGACACAGGATAAATACGAGAAGAAAATTGTTGATTTTTTGCCGATTTAGTGGTATAATTGATATATGTGCACAAATAAGTTCAACATAAGCTGTAAATTATCTCCCTGACCGCAAATATCTCACTCTCCGACTCCCTCACAAGCGGCTCAGGCATATACATATTTCCGAAAAGGGGGAATTCCAATGGGTAATATCTCTGTCGTCAGATCGGATATAACTCTGCTTGAAACAGACGCAATAGTAAACGCTGCAAATAATCACCTCTCAGCAGGGGGAGGAGTCTGCGGTGCCATATTCTCGGCAGCGGGCTACTCGGAATTGAAGGCTGCCTGCGATGAGATCGGCTTCTGCAATACGGGCTCCGCTGTGGTAACGCCTGCATTCTCGCTGAATGCAAAGTATATCGTTCACGCTGTGGGTCCTATCTGGCGCGGCGGCGATCAGGACGAGGACAAACTGCTGTACAGCGCGTATTACAGCTCACTTACCGCAGCTGCCGAAAAGGGCTGCCGCTCTATCGCCTTTCCTCTGGTCTCCGCAGGCATATACGGCTACCCCAGCGAGGAGGCGTGGAGGATAGCTCTCACCGCCTGCCGCGACTTTACGGAAAATACGGACATGGACGTCAGATTTGCCGTGCTCTCCGATGAGCAGTTCAGCATGGGAAATTCCATGCTCAGCGAGCTTCTCCCCCGTAAGAACAGCGGCACACAGACTGCGGCTGAAATTGACAGGCTCCGCATAGGTAATACAGAGACCGACGCCATATTCTTTTACAGAGTGGGCGACGCTTACGGCGCTTTCAGCAACTGGGCTCCCACACCGTTTACCGTTGACGGTGTGAGCTTCAGCACCGCCGAGCAGTACATAATGTACCGCAAGTGCCTGACCTTCGGCGATACCGTCACCGCAGAAAAGCTGCTGAGCTCCGACTCTCCCAAGGAGCAGAAGGCTCTGGGCAGAGAGGCAGCAGGCTACATCGACAGCGTATGGGCCGGCATAAGACAGACCGTCGCTATAAGAGGTCTTTACGCCAAGTTCTCGCAGGACGCCGAGCTGAAAAGGCTCCTCCTCGGCACAGGTGACGCCGTGCTGGTGGAATGCACCTCCAACGACCGTATATGGGCGTGCGGTCTTGACAAGGACGACGACGACAGGCTCTCCGCGGACAGGTGGAAGGGACAGAATATTCTGGGCTTCGCGCTTATGGAGGTCCGCAATATGCTGAGAGCAGAGGGCTGACTTCCGTAAAATAACAGCAAAACAGCCGCAGAGAGCAGATGCTCCCTGCGGCTTTTCTTATGTACGGACTATTTCCTTATCCTCACATAGTAATTCTCCCCGTCCTCGTGATGGATATATCCGCCGTTGTTTTTCATCACCTTCAGCGATGCAGGATTGCTCTTTTTTACGCGAAGGTATATCTCCTCCTCGGCAACTGCGTCCCTTATCTCCTCAAGGAGCAGCTTCAGCCCCTGTGTGCCATATCCTTTGCCGCGGTATCCGGGAGCGATGTAGTAGCCGATATGTCCCGAGCCCCCGGCAAGAGCTTCCGTGAGAAAGTGCCGGAAGTGGAATGTGCCCACGATAGTTTCATCATCACGAAGATAGTACACGGTCTGGGGCACATAGCCCTCGGGAAGCTGCTCTCCCCGCGACTGGGCGATAATAGTGTCAAGAGCGCCGCCGAAGTCCTCGCGGCTTATGTCGTGATAGTCGTTGATGAAGCCGTTCTCGTCCTCGGGGATACTGCGCTGGAACAGCCATTCGCTTTCGGCGTCCTCGTAATTTGCTGCTTTAAGATAAAGCATACCGTCACTCCTTTGCGTTATTTACGGGAGCTTCGCGGAAGAAAAGCCCCTCTGCGGAGACCAGCTGCGAAAGAAGCTCTCTCGCTTCGCCGCCGATGTTGTACACCGTCATGTACAGGTCGCCGCCGTAAAATGTGATAAGCGCGTCGCACTCGGGCAGGTATATATTCACAAAGCCCCTGCCCTCGCGGAATACCTTCTCCAGCAGCGCCGCCAGCTGCTCTGCCTGCGGCTGCTCCACGGTGCCCTCCTCTGTGACCGCTGTCATGTCATAGTAGCAGTACAGCCTGAGAAGGATACGGGTCAGCCTGCGGTCAAGTTCGGACCTGTGGCTGCGGAAATATTCCTCCACGCTGAAATACCGTCCTCCTGCGTCCCGGGAAACGGTCTTTGGCAGTATATCTATCAGATACGCCTCTTTCTCAAAAAGCTCCTCTATCCTTGTGCTTACGTCCATATTATCCTCCTGTCGACGAAAACTGCGATCAGCCGTTTTCAAAACAGCAGCGCATGAAGATGTTATTTTTGCCATTTATTAAGACTTCACTTTGTGACATTCATTAAGCAGTTTTCTCTATTCCGAGTTACTCTGTCCTTCTTTTTCCCGTCCTTATGAAGTCCATGAGCTGCTCGAGGTCGTCAAAATCGTCGTAGTCTCCCATAATACCGGTGCGGTGGTAGACTATCCCTGCCTGCTCATTGCGCTCAAGGCAGTCCAGAAGAGCTTCCACGCCGTAACGCCGCGCATACTCCGCAAAAGCCCTCGCCTTTATCTTCTCCTTGAAAAGCCCCTTGCGGCAGTCTGTGGGACTGCACTCATAACAGCCTGCTATTTCCTTCTCCAGTACGCATTTCCTGTTCTCGCACCACTCTGCGTCCTTGCACCACGAAAGGTCAAGAAAGCCGTCCTGCCTGCAGCCTCTGCACTCGACATTCTCACTGCACAGACAGCAGGCAAGTCCGCAGCGAGCTATTCCCAATTCACGTTTCATTTATGCGCCTCCGTTCAGACCGTTATCTCAATGATATTTCCCTCTATGACCATAATGCAGCTCTCGTAATAGCCGTCTCCCGTGGTCCGCGGACCGCTTTTCACCTCATAGCCTGCTCCGCGGAGCTTTTCCGTCAGCTCGTCCACTTTCTCCCTGCTTCCCACGCTGAAAGCTATGTGAGCGTAGCCCGTATGCTCCGAGGACTTGTCCGTATCAGCCACCCCGGGCTTGTTCATGAGCTCCAGTCTCGCTCCGTCATCTGGAATTGTCAAGAAAAGTGCAGTCAGAAAATACCCAAAATCTAAAATAGGCAGATATCAGGCGGCGTGATTAGAAGGCTCTCTGGAAGATCTGAGTGCCACAGGTGGGAGCCCGCCTTCATTAA
>Ga0255343_1006171_pt1 | contig 10775 bp, 6 predicted proteins | sample wastewater_treat_4_FD_192413 | JGI IMG/M metagenome (GOLD analysis project Ga0255343, IMG submission 192413) | Wastewater microbial communities from Lulu Island WWTP, Vancouver, Canada - plant16 | ecosystem: Engineered > WWTP > Wastewater > Unclassified | place: Canada: Vancouver, British...
AAGGTTTACGGCAGCAACGCCACCAAACGCAAGGTTTATCTCGGTAAAGTCACCAATTGGTTCAGCAAGCTCGGCGTGGCGGAAATCACGGTGGAAACCACCGACCTTCATAAAGGCGATACCCTGATAGCGATTGGCGCCACCACGGGGGTTGTGGAATTTCCGGCTGAGGACATCCGCTTGGAGTATACCCCTGTTGAGATTGTTCCAAAGTCATCAATCTGCTCGGTAAAAGTAGAGGCGGTGGGTAATAATGGCAAGCCTTTTGATAAACTGCATCGGGGCGACAAAATTTTTATTTGGAAAGACGCATGAAAAAAATATTTATTCCGCTGATTATTCTGTCGGCATCATTATTTGCCGGCGCACAGAGCAAAAGTTTTAATCTTGGTCGTTGGATGCAAACGCAATCCGCTCTGCTCCAGGAACTTAACCGCAGTTATGTGGATTCTCTTCCGATAGAGCGCATGCAAAAGGCGAGCATCGATGCCATGCTCTCCATCCTCGACCCATATACCATTTGGGTGTCGGAGGAGGAGGGTGAGGATTTTGAGCTGATGATAAGTAAAACCTATGGAGGTATCGGAGCCATAATATACAAGCAGGACAAAGACGGCCCCGTGTTTATCAATGAGCCTTATGCAGATTCTCCGGCGGCGAAAGCAGGACTGCGCTGCGGAGATGCCATCTATGCAATCGACGGCAAAACCACCATCGGCCTGAATGCCACAGAGGCATCCGACAGAATGAGAGGCAAGCCCGGCACCCAGGTTACTTTCAAAGTCAAAAGGGTATATACCGGTAAAGAAGAAGATATCACAATCACCCGCGAGCGCATTCATATCCCCGATATAGAATATGTTGGAATCCTGGAAGACGGCAAAACGGGTTACATCCTCCTGAGCGGCTTTACCGAAGGGGTGGCCAACGATGTCCGTTCTGCCATAAAAGAGCTTAGGGAGAAGGGGATGGAGCGCTTGGTGCTGGATCTTCGAGGCAACGGCGGCGGCATTTTGCAAGAAGCCGTCAAGATAGTGGGGCTTTTTGTTCCCAAAGGCTCCTTGGTGGTAACCTCAAAGGGGAATGAGTATAGCAGAGATGAGATTTACAGGACTGTAAATGACCCTGTTGAGCCCAAGCTCCCGCTTATCGTATTGGTGGATTCCGGCTCGGCTTCCGCTTCCGAAATTGTGGCCGGCAGTCTTCAGGACTATGACAGAGCCACCATTATGGGCAACCGCACTTTCGGCAAGGGTCTTGTGCAGAGCGTCCGTCCAATGCCTTACGGCGGACATCTAAAAATCACCACTGCAAAATATTATATCCCCTCAGGACGATGCGTTCAGGCAATAGATTATACAAACCGCAATGAGGACGGCTCGGTTGGCAATATCCCTGATTCTCTTACGCACGAATTCACCACTGCTCACGGCCGTAAGGTGCGCGACGGTGGAGGCATCACCCCCGATGTGGAGCTCAAGCGCCGCGAGTACAGTCGTCTGACCTACTCTTTGGTGCTAAGCGGTATAATAGAGCAGTATTGTCTTGATTATGTGCGTTCGCATGAAAGCATCCCCCCGGCAAAAGATTATCATTTCGATGATTACGAAGGCTTTATAGAATTTGCCAAAGCAAAGAAATTCGATGCCCGCACCTCGGCCCGCGCTTCTTACGACCGTATGGTGGAAGAGCTTAAAAAAGATGGTCTGGAAGAGTCAATGAAGGAGGAGTTGGAGGCTTTAAAGGCCAAGTTGGACCTTGATAAAGAAAGTTTTCTCCGCCTTAAAAAAGATGAAATCGTTCCGTTTATCGAGCAAAGTATAGTAGCCCGATATTATTTCCAAGAGGCAGCCGTCGAAATTTCCATCCGCTATGACGATGCTCTTAGGCAGGCATTGGTGAGTCCGCTGATACAATATTAAGGCTGATAGAAAATTAAGAAGTCCGGCAGTTAGCTTATGAAACTGATATTCGCCACAGGAAATCCGGGAAAATTACATGAGGCCAGAGAAATACTCGGCCCCTCCTATGAAGTTTTAGGTCCTGCCGATTTGGGCTTGGATTGGGAGATAGAGGAAACAGGGAATACCTTTAAAGAGAATTCTCTGTTAAAGGCCAAGCATATTTTTGCTCAATGCGGCCTGCCCTGCTTTGCCGATGACAGCGGTCTTGAGGTTGATGCCCTTGACGGAGCCCCGGGCATACATACCGCCCGCTATGCTTCCGATCATAATTTCGCCGACAATATCGCCTATCTGCTTTTCAAATTGGGCTCCATCTTTCCTTCGCAGGAGGGTTGCAAGGATACTCCTCTTAAAGAGGCGCAGGAAGGTTGCAAAAGCACGGTCCTTGCAGAGGCGCAGGAAGGTTGCAAAAACACTTTTTCGAGGGATTTATTTCCAGGGGCGGCGCGCTTCCGCTGCGTTATAACCCTTATCTTGAAAGACGGAACACCTCATTTTTTCGAAGGGACTGTGGAAGGAAGAATAGCGCGTCAGGCTTATGGAGAGCACGGATTCGGTTACGACCCCGTGTTTGTGCCCGATGCTTTTCCGGATAAGACCATGGCGGAACTTTCAGATGAAGTAAAAAACTCCATCTCCCATCGCGGCGTTGCTCTCCGTGCCCTATCCGAATTCTTGGAAAACAAGCGGAGTTTTCTATTCAAACAACTCTGAAAGAACCGCAAGGGAGCGGATGTTGAGTCTGTAGTCGAGATGCGAGGACAGGTATTGCAGAATAGTGTCAGCGATTTCGCCTCGCAAACGGCCGTTCAAAGGAAAAACCAAGGATTCCTCGTATGGGCCCATAAGTCCCTTCAACTCCTTTATATATTCACCCGCGAAAGGAGCGAGGTCGGGAAGGGTGGGAGTGAAGCCCATGGCAGAGCAAAGTTCCAGCAACCAACGCAAGTGATAATTCGCAAAAGATTCATCAAGGGCATCCAACGTAAGAATGCTTTTCTCGCACCATTCATAAAGACCGGGCTCAATGCCATCGCGAAGAGTGCGGTATAAGACTTCCGCCATAAACAGCGAAATTGCGCTTTTGCCCATATCGCTTCGCAGACCGCTTAGAGGATACAGCGCCATTGCTTTGCTCAATCTCCATAAATCCGACTTCGGATTTTCCGTAACCTCCACGCTCATAATGGAAAGCGGCTGCCATCCGGCCATTGTGCCGCTTTTGTTCCCCTTGCTTACTATAAAGCTGCGCCTTCCGAAATCGGGGCTGAGGGTATGCACCACCAAATTCCTTTCCCCCACCTTTGTGGTGTTCAAAACAATTATTCGTGTCGCCGTAACCATAGACAAACAAAAATAGCGAAAATAATTCGTATCTTTGAAGGTTTACGAAAAATCAGAAAAACATATAATGAAAACCCTTCCTTTAATATTTGCAACACTTGCACTTTCCGCCACCATAGCCGTGGCAGAGACAAATCCGCGTTGGATTCGTCAAAACTCCATCTCTCCCGATGGACAAAAAATAGCCTTTGTATATCAAGGCGATATTTTCATAGTATCATCCGAGGGCGGCCAGGCCATGCAGCTCACCACCAATGAGGCTCACGACACCGAGCCTATCTGGAGTCCGGACGGCAAATATATTGTATTCGCCTCTTACCGCGAAGGCAGCAAGGACATTTGGGCAATGCCTTCCAAAGGCGGCACCCCATACCGGCTGAGCGACTTTGGCGGACGAGAAACACCTTTCACAATATCTCCCCAAGGCAAACTCTATTTCGGGGCGAACATTCAGGAAGATCTAAAGAGCAGCGTTTTCCCCGGTGACAATAAACTCTATAGCATTGATTTTCAAAAATCTCTTGATGCCGCTATGGCGGGCAAAGCTCTTCCAGTCCCCGTCGGGGAGCTCCCTTTCACTATCAGTAATCTTAGCGTAAATGCCGAAGGTACAATTCTTTATGAAGACTTGAAAGGCTATGAAGATTCTTTCCGCAAACATCACACTTCGGCTGTCACCAGGGACATCTGGCAAAAAAAAGATGGGCAGTTCTCCAAGCTTACCGACTTCCCCGGCGAGGACCGCAACCCCGTTTGGGCTCCTGACGGCAAAAGTTGGTATTATCTTTCCGAACAGTGGAACACTCGCAAAGGCGGCCCTAACGGTGAAATCACCGACTCTCCCCAGGTGGACGATTGGGGCGGAGACTCCAATATCTACAAAAACGACGGCACAAGGCTCACACATTTTGAAAAAAATCCGGTCAGATACCTCTCCATCTCCGGCGATGGCCTTATGGCTTTCAGTTGGAACGGAGACCTCTATACTCTCAGAGAAGGCTCTGAGCCCGAGAAACTTACCATCTCTTTACGCAAGGACAAAGAAGAAAAAGAACATATCTGGAAAAGCGTTTCGGGTGGGGCTGATGATATGGCCATATCTCCCGATGGAAAGGAAATCGCCATTGTTGTGAGGGGCGATGTTTACGCCACCACCCTCGAACTCGGCGATACCCGCCGTATTACCGAAACTCCCGACCAGGAAAGGGGAGTGTCATTCGGAAAAGACGGGCGCAGCATTTATTATGCTTCCGAGCGCGGGGGCGAGTGGGGCATCTACCGCACCGTTCTTAAAGACAAGAAAGACAAATACTTCACCTTCGCTTCCGAGATAGAAGAGGAGCGTATAAGCCCTGCCGGTGAAATCTGCTTCCAGCCTATGGTTTCGCCGGATGGCGAAAAGGTGGCATATCTTCGCAACCGTGCCGAAATCGTGGTTGCAAATGCCGACGGCAGCAAGCCCAAAACCCTGCTTAAGGGCGTTAATTTCTCTTATTCCGATGGAGACCTTCCCTTTGAATGGAGTCCCGACAGCCGCTGGATTCTCACAACTTATCAAGGCGGCGGACGCATGTATAATGAGGATATAGCTCTTATTAATGTAGAAGACGGAACTCTTACCGACCTCACCGAAAGCGGTTATTCCGATGTGGCTTTCCGTTGGGCGATGGGAGGCAAGGCGATGACTTGGGAGAGTGACAAGGCCGGTTACCGCAGTCACGGAAGCTGGGGCGCCGAGGGCGATATTTATATAATGTTTTTGGATGATGAAGCCTTTATGGAGTTCACCAAGAGCGAAGATGTAAGCAAGATAGAGAAATTGCTCAAGAGCGAAAAAGAAGAGAAGAAAGAGGCTAAAAAAGAAGAGCGCGACAGCGCCAAGGCGGCGAAAGGCAAGGTTGAGCCCCTTAAAATGGAGCTCAGCCGAAGAGAAGACCGCACTCTGCGCCTTACCCACAATTCCGGGGTATTAGGGGACCACTGGCTTACTCCCGACGGCAAAAAGCTGTATTACAGCGTGCGCCTGGAGAAGAGCATGGACTTGTGCTGCCTCGATATTAAAAAAGGAGATATAAAGGTTATAGACAAAGACCTGAGAGGCCGCTTTTATCCTGCTCCGGATGGAGAGAGCTTCTTCGTGCTCGGGAGCAAGGGGGTAAAGAAGATAGAAGCCAAGAGCGGGTCTTCCAAAAATGTTGATTTCCGTGGCGAATACGAATATTTCCCTGACAAAGAGCGTGAATACATATTCGAGCATTGTTGGACACAAGTTCGTGAGAAGTTTTATGTGGAAGATATGCACGGAGTGGATTGGCCTGCAGTACGAGAGAATTACCGTCAGTTCCTGCCATATATTACAGACAATTACGCTTTTCAGGAATTGCTCAGCGAAATGCTCGGCGAACTTAACGGCTCTCATACCGGAGGACGCTATTATGATGGTACAGGCGTTTCGATAGGCTATGTGGGCGTGCTTTTCGACCCTGCCTTCGATGGGCCGGGCCTTAAAATCGCCGAATTCCTTCCGGGAAGCGAGCTTCTTACCTCAGCCCCTTCTCTTAAAGAAGGCGATATAATAATGTCGATAGATGCCAAGCCCATACCCGCAGGACAGCCATGGTATAAGGCTTTTGAGCGTAAGGCGGGCAAGCGCGTTCTGCTTACCATAAAGAGCGGCAAGGAAGAGGTGAAGCTGTATATAACACCCTCTTCTTCCGACTCTCAGGCGCTTTACACCCGCTGGGTGCGCCGCAACGAACAAAAGGTCAAGGAGCTTTCCGGCGGCCGCATCGGCTATGTTCATGTCAAAGGCATGAATTCCCCGAGTTTCCGTGAGGTCTATTCCAAGGCGCTCGGCAAATATCGCGGATGCGATGCGCTTATCGTGGATACCCGTCATAACGGCGGCGGCTGGCTGCACAACGATCTTGCAGTTTTCCTGAATGCCCGTCTTTATACCGAGAGGCGTCCTCGCGGCGTGGAGATGTCTCCCGAACCCTACGATAAATGGATAAAGCCCTCTTGCGTGCTGGTTTGTGAAGATAATTATTCCGATGCCTGCGGCTTTCCCTATTTGTATAGATCCTTAGGGACAGGCAAGATAATAGGAGCCCCGGTGGCAGGTACGGCAACCAGCGTATGGTGGGAGAGGCAAGTTGACCCGACACTTATCTTTGGCGTACCTCAGGTTGGCTCGTGGAGTGTATCGGAAGGCCGGTTCCTCGAAAATCATCAGCTCGAACCCGACATTCTGGTATATAACGATCCCGCTTCTGTAATGGCAGGAGAGGATAAACAGCTGGAGGCTGCTGTAGCCGAGATGCTTAAAGCAAGCGCAAAATAAAAAATGTGGATTTGGCTCACACTCGCTTCGGCCTTGCTGTTAGGCTCTTATGATGTAGCGAAGAAATTCGCCCTGAAGCGTAATGATGTGTATTATGTGTTGCTGGCTGCTACGGCTTTAACAACCCTTTTTCTGAGCCCGTTTTTAAAACCCTCTTCGCCGCTCCATCATTTTCAGCTTCTGTTCAAGGCGGTGCTGGTGTCTTGCTCGTGGGTAAGCGGAATGATTGCCCTCAAACTCCTGCCCATCACGACGGTAAGCACTCTCAAAGGCTCAAGGCCGGTGTTCGTGCTGCTGTTTTCTATAATTATTTTCGGAGAAAGGCTCAATGCGCTGCAGTGGGTGGGCGTTTTGCTTGTGCTTGCATCAATCTGGCTGTTAAGCCTTGCATCAGCTAAAGAAGGTATCAGCTTTGGCAACAATAAAGGTGTTTTCGCCCTTTTTATAAGCATCTTTGCAGGTGTTGCCAGCGCCTTGTGGGACAAGTATATAATTACAGGCATGGATCCGCTTTTCGTACAGAGCTGGACAAATTTGTATATAACTGTTATTCTGGGACTTATAATTGTCATAAAGCAACTTGCCGACAAGAAAAAACTCGAGAAATTCCATTGGGACTGGACGCTTTTGCTTATAGCAGTGCTCATAACCTTGGCGGACGCCCTCTATTTCTTTGCTCTCAAGCAACCGGATGCCATGTTGGGCGTGATTTCCATAATACGCCGCAGTTCAATCATTGTAAGCTTTGTACTTGGTGCATTCATCTTTAAAGAGAAAAAGCTAAAGAGAAAATCGCTTGCCCTTGTACTCATGCTTGGCGGAGTGATTTTAACCATGTTCGGAACATTATAGCGGGAAGCCGCAGAGCATATGCCGGAGCAGGAATTCATAAAAATAAGGGGAGCGAAAGCCCATAATCTGCAGAATATCGATGTGGATATTCCGCGGGGCAGATTCACGGTAATCACCGGCCTCAGCGGCAGCGGCAAAAGCTCTCTTGCTTTCGACACCATCTATGCCGAAGGCCAACGCCGCTATATGAACACCCTTTCCCCTTATGCCAAGCATTTCATGGGCATTTTGGAAAAGCCGGAGGTGGAAAGCATCGAGGGTCTCAGCCCCATCATAGCCATAGAACAAAAGACGACAGGCAAAAATCCGCGCAGCACGGTAGGCACCATCACCGAAATATCCGACTTCCTGCGTCTGCTGTACGCAAAGGCCTCCACCGCATATTCTCCCATAACGGGAATGGAACTTATCCGTTATACCGATGAGCAGATAGTTGAGCTTATAATGAAAGATTACGAGGGTCGCAAGTGCCTGCTTTTAGCCCCATTGGTAAGGGGAAGGAAGGGGCATTACCGCGAGCTTTTCGATCAGATGCGCCGCAAAGGCTATACTCAGATAAGGGTGGATGGAGAGATTCTTTCCTTGGATGAAGTAGAGCAGTTGGACCGTTATAAGACGCATTTCATAGAGTTGGTGGTGGATAAAATGAAGCCCGGGGAGGGGGATGAAAAGCGCATCCGCAATTCCGTAATCTCCGCTTTGGGGATCGGCAAGGGCTCGCTTGCAGTTTTCGATGTGGAAAGCGACGCCTTGAGGCATCTTTCCAAGCATCTTATAGATCCCGAAAGCGGACTTTCCCTGCAGGAGCCTCAGCCGCACACCTTTTCCTTCAATTCTCCCGAAGGATATTGCCCGAATTGCAAAGGTCTCGGAACTGTTCCGGATGTGAATTTGGATGTGATTATCCCAGACCGCAGCAAGAGCATTGCCGATGGTGGAATAGTGCCTTTGGGGCGTAATCGCGAAAACAAGAAGTTCGATGTTGTGCGTTCTATTGCACGCAAATACGCTTTTTCTTTATACGACCCGATAGAAGCCATTCCCGATGAGGTGGTGAGTTTGCTTGTCTACGGCTCCGATGAATTTTTCAGAGTCGGCGAAGGTGCTCTGAGCCAGATGGTTAATTGGCCCGGGATTGTAGATAATATAGAAGATAAAATTGTTTGTCCTCTTTGTAAGGGGACTCGCTTGCGCGAGGAAGCAGGCTTCTTTAAAATAGACGGCAAAACCATTTCGGAAGTATCGGCAATGGAGATTTCGCATTTGCAGCAATGGCTTGGGGGCTTAAGACTCAGAGGACGGGCGGCGGCAGTGTCGAAGGATATCCTTAAAGAGCTTCGCGACCGTGTTGGATTTCTGGTGGATGTAGGCCTTCAATATCTTACGCTCGACAGGGCTACGGGGTCGCTGAGCGGAGGCGAAAGTCAGCGCATACGTCTGGCGACGCAAATCGGCTCCAAACTCGTGAATGTGATTTATATTTTGGATGAGCCGTCCATAGGTCTGCATCAGAGAGATAATCACAAGTTGCTGGGCTCGCTGAAACATCTTCGGGACGAAGGCAATACCGTTATAGTGGTGGAGCATGATGAGGCTACGATACGTTCCGCCGATTGGTTAGTGGATGTCGGTCCGGGCGCAGGCGCATTGGGTGGCAAGATTGTCTACAGCGGCCCTGCTGATATAGTTTGCGGGGATGCCGTCGGCGTTAAGATAAATGCCGGTGCCAGCACTGCTGCCGGCGCTTCCGCTTTATCTGCTGATGCTACCGTCGGCACTGTTGCTTTGACCGCTCCTTCTGTTGTCGGCGAATTTGCCGAAAGAATTTCCGATTCCCAAACCATAACCTATCTTATTGGAAAAGACTCCATCAAAACACCCTCCGTGCGAAGGAAAGGCAACGGTCTTAAATTGGGCTTGAGGGGTGCAAGCGGCAATAATCTGAAAAACATCGACATCGATTTTCCTTTAGGATGCCTTATAGGAGTGGCAGGAGTGAGCGGCAGCGGCAAAAGTTCTTTGGTAAATGAAACCCTGATGCCAATCCTCAAATCCAAATTCTATCGCTCTACCAACCGCCCCCTGCCTTACAAAGAAATCGTAGGTCTTAAGAACATTGATAAGGTTATAGAGGTGGACCAAAGCCCTATAGGCCGTACGCCCCGTAGCAATCCCGCTACCTTTACCGGAGTATTCAACGACATTCGCGCTCTTTTTGAGGACACCCCTGATGCCAAAGTCCGCGGTTTTAAAGCGGGAAGATTTTCTTTCAATGTGCGCGGAGGAAGATGTGAGGAATGTAAGGGTGCGGGTATCAAGGTGATAGAGATGAATTTTCTTCCCAGCGTAAGCGTGATTTGCGAGCAATGCAGAGGAAAACGCTATAAAGAAGATACTCTTGCGGTACATTACAAAGGGAAAAACATTTCGGATGTGCTCGATATGCCAATCAGCGAGGCCTACGAGTTTTTCAAGACAAATCCGCGCATCGCCCCCAAACTAAAGGCTTTGGTGGATTTAGGCCTCGGCTATGTTCATCTCGGGCAGTCTTCGGTAACTCTGAGCGGTGGTGAGAGCCAGCGTATGAAGTTGGCAGCGGAACTCTTCCGTAAGGCCAGCGGAAACACCCTTTATATACTCGACGAACCCACCACGGGCCTGCATTTTGCAGACATCAAGGTGCTTTTAGGCGTTTTGCAAAAGCTCGTCGATCAGGGCAATACGGTGATAATCATAGAACACAACATGGATGTGCTCAAAAGCGTGGATTATATTTTCGACCTCGGACCGGAAGGCGGAGCAGCGGGAGGATATATAATTTCCGAGGGTACGCCTGAACAACTTGCAAAAGATTCGAATTCAATTACAGGAAAATATTTAAAAGACATTTTATATGATGAGAGTTAATAAAATCACTGCCGCGCGCAGGGAATATCAGGAATGGTGCCGCGCCATCGGAGTGGATACCGTTCAAAAACTTAATGAGGTGCTGGCGGAAGGACGGGCTGTATCCCTCATAAACCTTTGCGAAGCCCGTCAGGAACGCAAATATGCCGATATCGCAAACCAGATTTTCTGGCGCAGAAAAAAATCGCGCATAGTTTTGATATCCGGCCCTTCATCGAGCGGCAAGACCTCATCCTCTCTTAGAATCGCTCAGCAGTGCCGTGTTCTCGGCATCAATCCCAAAGTAATAGAATTGGATAATTATTTTGTGGATCGCAGCCGCACCCCCAAAGATGAGAAAGGCGAATATGATTTCGAGAGTCTTT
>Ga0255343_1006180_pt1 | contig 10761 bp, 6 predicted proteins | sample wastewater_treat_4_FD_192413 | JGI IMG/M metagenome (GOLD analysis project Ga0255343, IMG submission 192413) | Wastewater microbial communities from Lulu Island WWTP, Vancouver, Canada - plant16 | ecosystem: Engineered > WWTP > Wastewater > Unclassified | place: Canada: Vancouver, British...
AGAGCAGATCGTTGAAAAGCTGGTCGGCCGTCGTGTGTTGCGAGCAGAAGAGGAACGACAACCCGTAAGCCGCCAGCATGCCGAGTCCGTTCAGTATCGGCCAGCGGCGCACCCACGAGATACCGAGTACGCCGACGCCCAGCGTCAACACATAGGCGTAGAAGAAGAACGGATTTGCCGAGGAACCGCCCATCATCAGCGGCGTAGCGTAGCCGCCGACTACGCTGAGCAAGGCAATGCTGAGTGATCGATAAAGTACCGCAAGGGTACCGGCTGCGGCGGTCACGCAGGCCATCAAACCGAAGGCCGCAGACAGGGGCATCAGGTGGTAGAGGACCGAGGCCGCATAGAAGGCGAAATAGAGCATCACGAAACCAGCGCCGGCGAGGCCTTGGCCCAGCAGGTGGTAGCGCTTGAAGAGCAGGCGTACGCCCAGCACGATCAACGTTACGCCGGCTGCCAAGCTTAGTGCCACGCGCCCGAGCGGCCCCATCAAGCCCTTCTCGATCGAGTACTTGAGGAAGAAGGCGACGCCTGCGAGCACAATCAGAATGCCCGTCCGTAGCAGCCAGTGAGTCGCCGCCGCGTACTCCCACGACTCGCCGGGTTTACGGTACTCCTCGCCGATGATGAACCAACTCCATGCTCGGGCCACCGCCCGCTCGACCGCATTCGGCCCCTGCGGTGCGGACGGCGGTACGGAGTCGACCGCAAGGGCGGGCTCCACGTACGACTGTTGCGGCACGGGAGGCGGTGCGGGTTCCGGCCCTGCATCGCTGACAGATGCGGCGGCGACCGGTGCGGACTCCGGTGCAACTGCGACCGGCGCGTCTGGCTTTACGGATTCACCCAAGCGTCCTTCAAGCCGGATGAGCTGCTGCTGCAACTCCCTCATGCCGCGACACAGGCCCGCAACGCGGACGAGCAGGATCACCGGAATCACAAGCAGGATCGCGACGATTCCCAGCCCGATCATCAACCCTAGTAGTTCCATGGCCTGACTCCTTGCATATACCACCCCGCCAAGCGGCAATCGGTGCCGCGAGCCACACTCGTCGCTTACACTTAGTCCGAAACACTTCGTCGCCGACGCAATCGAATAGGTGTGGAGACTAAGTGTGTTCGACTAAGCGTAACCGACTAAGTGTTTCCGCGCACAGCGCGGAGAGAATGCGGTGCCGCAGTCCGCGCACAGCGCGGCTCTTGTCACCGCACTCCCAAATTGCTTCCGACTCCTTGTTCCACCTTTCATCAGAAACGCACGGTCTTCGTGCTCCCTGCCACTAACCGCTTGCCGCCCGGATCACCGGAGCATCAGTTGCGTTCCCTGTGACCCGGTTGTGTAGAGCCAGCCGCCGCGCAGGGTCACGCGGTCTGTCGCATCGCCCCCGACCAACACGAAGTTCACCTCGTCTAGGTTCGAGATCGTGGCACCGCGGAAATCCACCAGATTCATGCGACCGGCGGGGATCGGGCCGTCGACGACAATCATGACGGTCGACGGCAAGGTTAACGCGCCCGACAACGTCAACACAGCTCCCGGCGTAAAGGTCCAGGTGTCGCCAACGATAGCAGCCGCACTCCCCGGCGCGACCGCCAACGTGCCGTCACCGCGCACGATCAGATCGCCGAAGTGCAGGAACACGCAGTCAGGATCGGTGTCTGCGGCCGGCTGGAGCGTGAGCGAAGCGCCCTCGTTGACGGTAACGTCACCCACGATGAGCGGTAACCCCTCCGCCAAAGGCGAGACGGATTCAATGGTGGAGGCCGTGCCGACGGCCAACTCCAGCGCGTTGGTGAAACTCCGCGCCGCTTCGCCGGTGTACGCAAAGGTGAAGTTGTCGATGAGCTGCTGTCCGTAACAGCCTCCCGTGCCGCCGACGATCCCCAGCCAAGCCGGTGTGCCCAGCTCAGCAAGTTTCGCACCGGCGTTTTCGTTGGTCATGCTGTAAACCTTGGTGCCCTGTTGCATGTCGATCACCATCTTCGTGCCGTCAAAGGTCATGCGCGCGCTGAACGCTCCTTGGTTTTGGCTGAAGAGCGTGTTATCAACCCAGGTGGCTCTGATTCCGTTCGTAATCCACGCCAGATAGCAGCTCGACGGCATCAGGTAGTACTGGAAACCGAAGCTGGGCGAGTAAGGGGAGACGATTTGCCACCATCCGCTGGTCGGCAGTGCATTCGTACCGCGTGGGTCGTTCTGGAAGAAGACGCCGAAGCCGTCGCCCGGACTGGTGGTGGAAACCCCCTTGCGGAATGTGAGGTCGATGACCCACGGCTCGGTGGCGACCACTTGCTCGCGGTAGTAAGCCGCGCCGCGTTTGTTGGCGACGTTCGGCGTCAGCTCCATGATCGTACCGCCTTGGCCATCATCCACAAAGCGCGTCACGCCGGTGGTCACCCACATCGTGTCGTCGAAACCCAGAGCGCCGCCGTTGTTGAGCAGCAGTGTGCCGCCTTCGAGCAGCAGGCTCTGGCTGTCGGTAAGGCCTCCGCCGTCAACCAGCAAAGATGCGCCCGTGCCAACATGCACCGCGCCGCCGCCGGAGATCGGTGAACGCAAGCGGAACGTCCCGGGCGTGTTGAAGACCAGCGTACCTTCGTTGTGGATTTCCCCTGCCATCGTCACTGTGCCCTCGACCGCCGTGCCGTCGAGGATCACGGTCTGTCCGGCAGCAACCTGAATGCCGCACGAGACCGCGCCCGTCAACGTCAGCGTGCCGGGCCCCTCATTGCGCACCGCGCCGTCGCCGCTGATCGCGCCGCCGAAGACGAGATTCGTCGGGCTGCGGAATACCAGTGTGCCGCCCGCGCGTGTCTCCACGGCGGCATCCGCTGCGAGGCATCCTCCTGACAGTCCGTCAATGACCAGTTCGCCGTTATACACGGCCCAGTCGCCGGGGTACGCGCTCAAGTCTGTGGCGATTGTCAACGTTGCGTCGCCGCCCTTGGCAATCACGCTGTCGGTCGTGCCGCCGGTCAGCGTGCCCGCGAACGCACCTTCCGTCGTCTGGTCGATGTACAGGCGGGTGCGTCCATCAAGTGTCACGTCGCCGGTCGCCGCGACATCCAGCGCGCCGATCAACACCGGAGCCGCCGCCGTGCCGTCGCCCGCCGTGAGCGTTCCGGCCACGACCTCAAAGGCTCCTGTGTGCGACATGCCCGGCGCGAGCGTAATGCCGCCCTGCTCAATGCGCGTGGTCCCGATAAAGCTACTGGTCTGTTGCAGCGTGATGACGCCGGCGCCTTGCTTTTCGATCACGGCGTTCGTCGCGGCCGCGCCGCTGAACGCGCCAACGGTGGTGTCTTCCGCTTGATCCACAATCAGGTGCGCGAAGGCCTCGGCGCCCAGATTGCCGCCAGCCGCACCGTCAACACCCACAACCTTCGTGGGGTATGCGCGCAACAGGCGTTGCGGCAACTCGATCTCGGTTCCGCCGGGTGGCGTCATAAAGAGGCGCACCACTTGCAAACCGCCATTTTCATAGAAGAAGACGATGATGTCGTGCCAGCCTTGCGTCAGCGAGACGGTGTCTGTAGTCCAGCCACTGCCGGTCCGGTTGTTCACCACGATCTGTCCGTCCAAAAAGATCAGGCAGCCGTCATCGGCAAAGACCCGGAAGGTGTAGGTGCCGGCTTGTTCCGCCAAAAACTGGCCGGTCCAGCGTACTGCAAATTTATTAATCGAGCCGCTATATTTGCCGGGGAAGTACTCGCCATTGGTACCCGAATCAAACGTCTCGCCGAAGCAACCCGATCCGGCGATCAACGCCGGAGAGAGCCCTGCCAGAACCGCGTCCACCGCCTCCGGCGTAGTGCCCAGCGCAGGCCAAGTGCCGCCGGTGGTGCCGGTGAAGGCGTTGTCGTAGTACTCGCCGCGCAGTCCTTGGTAGCCCAGCGCCGCGACGGTCGCATTCTGCGCGATCGTCACGCCGTTGGTCAATGCCGTGCCGACATCCAGCGCGAGCGTGCCGGCCGCAACCGTCACCGGCTCGGGCGTCGGATAGGCATGGTTCAGTGTAAAGCGCCCCGTGCCGATCTTGGTGAGCGTGAGGGACGATGCCAGACTGCCGCTGAAGATCGAGTCCAGCGTGTCACTGCCCACCTGCACCTCTAGCGTCGTGCCGACCGAGTTGGTCACACAGCCGCCGCCGGTCAGGCCGTTGAACGTTGTTTCTGCCCAGCCGTTGATATCCAGTGCCGCGCCCCCCCCTAGATCGACGACACCGTAGCCTGCGCCGTGCGGCAGCGCGTCAGCGACGCCGTATCGCAACGTGCCGGCCTCGACCACCGTGTTGGTGGGCAGGTTGGCATGGGTGTTGGCGGTGGCCAGCGTTATTGTGCCGGGGCCCTTCTTTGTCAAGATGCCCTTGCCCGAGAAGGTATCCGCGAAAGTGTCTTCGGCGCCGTTGTTCAGATAGAGCCAGCCGCGTGATCCCGTGCCCACGATGCCGCCGGTGGAGGCCCACGAGAAGTTCGTGCCGTCGCCGATCATTATCGCGCCCCACCATCCCTCAAGCTGCACACGCCCCTGATAACTGTTGTTGGTGCCGGCAAACGTGACCCAGCCCATGTCCGTCATGCGCAGGGTGGCGTTACCCGTGATGTCGCCGGGGATCATCAACTGCGCCGGCAGGCCGCCTGAAGCATGGATGCGGCAGGTGCCGTTGAAGGCGATACCGCGCGTCGGCGCCAGCGTGACGTATCGAGTTTCCGTACGGAAGACACCGCTGTCGAATACGACGTTCGATGGATCGAAGACTGCGGGCACAGTGCCGAAGCCGCGATCGCCCATGATCACGATCTTGCCGCCGTTTTCCACGCGCGTGCCGCCGGAGTGGGCGGCGCTGTTGCGCGTATCCACCACGCCCTTGCCGCGGATCAACACGCGGCGCGGCGCACCGCCCGCGCCATCGGTCAAGTTGGTGATCACAAAGCCGTATGCCTGGTCGCCGATATCGATGCCGGTGTTGCCAAGCAGATAGGTGTCGCCATAGGGCGTGAGCGTGCCGGTGAAGTAACTTTTGACCGAGGTGTTCTCGGTGCCCGTGAAAAGATTCGGCGTGGCGGAAAGATCCAGCGTGTTGGCCAGCCCCTCGCCGCTGAGTTGCAGTGAGACATCCGGGTCGGCTGCGATGCGATTGAAAAAGGCCGCGTCCGCGAGCTGACACTGCACGCGCAGCGCCGTGCCGCTACGACAGACAATATCCGCCGTGTCGGGCGTGCGCGCACCGAGAGCGTTGGCGTGCGCCATCACGATGCCGCCCGATTCGAGCAGCGTGCCGCCAGTGTAGGTGCTGTCGCCCGCGAGTCTCACGAACCCGTTCGCCGTGCCGTTGACTTCCACCCGTCCTGGGACACCGGGCTTATCGGCGATCGGTTGTTCATAAGACAGCGTACCGCCGCGCGGTGCAAAGCGATACAGATTGGTGTACGGCGTCAATGTGCCGGTATAGGTGAAGGTGCTATCCGCAGACAGTGTCACACCGGGTAACGCCGCGAGGTCGATCGCGTCCGCCGCATTGGCGGCAAACAGCATAAGGATTCCGGCGGTTTCCGGGGTGAAGAGCGATGCCAGCGTTGTGGCGCCACCGCTCTTGTTCCAGCCGATGGTGGCGTCGTTGGCCAGCGTGACCGGCGCGGCGTAACCGGCGGGCAGGGCATTGGCTGCAAGCGTGAGAGCGCCGCTGTTGACCGTGAGCGGTCCCGTGATCGTGTTGGCACCACCGAGCGTGAGCGTGCCTGCACCTTCTTTGACGAGGCCGCCGCCGGGGCTGCTTGCGTCTTCGAGTAGCGATTGATTGACGCTGACGGAAATATTCTCCGGCACATGGAAGGCGATCCCGCCGTCCTGCACCTTGGCGCTGGTGAGCCCCTGCAGGTGATCGGTGGCGTTGCCCACCGCTTGGAGCGTGCCTCCGTCCGCGATCAGCGTGGCGCTGCCGTCCCCGCGTACCACACGCTGCGTGATAAGCTTGCCACCCGCGCCGAGCGTCAGCGTGGCGCTTGCGCCTGAGGCATCGCCCAGACGCAGTGTATTGGCACCGATGTCGAAGGTGCCGCCCGCCAGCGTGAGCGCGAAGGCGTTGCCCGAACTGATGCCGGTGCGCACGTAAGCGCTGTTGGCGAAGGTCGGCAGTGCGGTGAAACGTCCGTCGGAGAGCGTCATGCCACCGTGTGCTGCGTGCCACATGCCGGTGTAGACGCCGTTCGCATAGGGCGCACCGTCATAGACCGCCGTGCCGCCTGAGCCGAGATACACCGGCTGTCCGGCCGCAGGCGGTGTACCGGCCGCCCAGTTGGCCGCTCCGTCCCAGGCTGCAGTGCCGGTGGCTTGCCATATACCGCCGAAGCGGCCGCCCTCGACCATGAAATTGTGTTTCACATCTTCGGCGCTGAGCGTACCGTCATGCACGCGCACCACCGCGATCGCGCCGCTGAGCGGATAGCTCCAGCCGCCCGAGGTGTCCACCGCGCCGACCGCGAACAACGCATTGTTGGTGGCGAGATTGAGCATGTAGGCACCGCCCATATCCAGCGTGTTCACCAGTCGTCCGTCGAGATAGAGGCGATTGATGCAGGCCGCGTCGCGGGTACAGGCTACGTGGTGCCACTGCCCGTAAGCAGGCAGACCGATGTTCCAGCCGATGTTGCGCGCCCAGTGTTCCACCGCGTTGTTGAGGTCGGAGCCGTAGCGCATCTCCATCATCCGGCGCTCTCCGCCGTCGCGCCGCGAAGTCCAAGCGAGGAGCGTCTCGATACCGGTGCCGACCGGATTGTAGACCCAGACTTCGGCCGACCAAGCATTTGTGCCGAGGATGCTCAGAGGCACACCGCCCTTGGTGGCGTTGCTTGTGTGTCCGGCCTGCGCCATCGCGCACCCGGGCGTGCCGTCGAACCACAGGGCCACCGCGCCGCCGACATTCGCAGCATAGGTGGCTCCCTGGCCGGCGACCGCCGGTACGAAATTATTCAGCGTCCCCGCATTCGGCCAAACGGTGACCTTGTCGCCGTCAGCCAATCCCGTTACCTGCACCGCGTCCAGATGAACGAACAGTTCGCCCGCCGTGCGGATCGCCTGCGCACTTGCGCTCATGATCCCCGCGCACACAACACCACACACCCACCAGTGACTTACTCGCATATTCCGTCTCCTCCTACGAAACCCACACCACTCAGGTCTCGGGGATAGTATGCGTCTTTGATCCAAGCGTGTCAATGCACATTGAACGGTAATCGTTAGTGCCAGGGGGAAGAGTTATCGTGTACGGGTACGTGAACGAGTGTGTGCACGGGGTATGGCCAACGTTCACGTTCTCCAAATCGGTATCGGTATCGCTATCGGGTTCGAAATCGACTGTTGCGCCCACGCAGTGGCTCGCAGCGGCAAGTGTAATGATGGCGGCGATACCGATCCCGATACCGATAGCGATACCGATGGTGGCGCAATGGAACCCTGAAACACATGATCTTCGCACAGCCCTGTTCACTAACCGATTACTGCCGAAAATGATTCACAAACCGCGCCTGATCTGCTTTGATATGGTCATGGATGAACAATCAAAGCGGCTGATCGTGAATGCGATCACCTTTGGGCGTGTACCGTTTGTCGTACTGTTTATGGTGTTGGCCGTGATCGACGCCTATTGGCCGTCACGCTGGCTCGCGGTCGCGGCAACCGCCTCATTGGTGATCGCCTCGCTGACCGACCTCTACGACGGCAAACTGGCGCGCAAGTGGAATGTGGTCAGCAAGTTCGGGGCGATGGCCGATCCGTTGATGGATAAGGTCTTCTACCTGGTGGTTTTTCCCACCCTGCTCTGGCTGCTGGGCCGCCAGCCGAACGAGGCGATCCACGCCTTGGTCATGCTGATTTTCACCGTGCTCTACATCCTGCGCGATCAGTGGGTGACCTTCCTGCGCTCGGTGGGTTCGCTCTATAACGCAAACTGCGGCGCCAACTGGCTCGGCAAGTTCCGCACAGCAATCAGCTTCCCCTCCGCCTGTATCATCTACGTCTACGTCTCTCTACACCCGTGGTTTTTACCGCAGGCGTTGGTTTACGTGATAGAGGCGTTCCTGATCTTTGTCAACTTCTGGTCGATCGTGGTCTACACCCGTCAGTACATGCCCTATCTTAAACGGGCGATCGACAAGAATTGACGCTTCTGATAGCAAAGAGCGCCACCGCTAGCGCACTCACCACGTTCAACGAATTTTTGCGGCCGGCCAAAGGAATACGTACAACCGCGTCACAAGCCCGCACAACGTCAGGGTCGAGTCCGAAACGTTCGTTACCGACCACCAGCGCACACGGCAAAGGCCACTCGAACGCCCCCACCGACGGCGCATCCGCCACAGTCTCCAACGCCACGCACGGCACTCCCGCCGCGCGCAGCTCGTCAATCACTTCGCGAACCCCGCCGGCATGACGCCAAGCCACCAGCCGCTCGGTGTCCAGCGCCGCACGTGCGGCCTGCGGTTGGTCGGGCGATGGCGTGTAGCCACACAACAACAGCTCGCGCACACCGAAACACTCAGCGGTACGGAAGAGCCCGCCGACATTGAAGGCCGAGCGGATCGAATCTGCAACCACCGTCAGCGGCAGCGGCGGTGCCGCCGGTGCCTCGTCGGGCGGCAGGTCGGCGTCCAGGATCTCCACGTCAGTGATCTTGAGACGCGCCACCGCGCGCTCGACCGGTACCCGCACACAGTCGAACTGGCGCGGCGTGAGCCCCGGCGTCAGCAAATGCGCCAGAGCGGCCAGACGCGGCAACGTACGCTGTTCCGCCAGCCAGGCGCGGCAGGCCTCGCGTTCGCGTTCGCGTGCCGCCTCGTCTGGCCAGACGCGCTCCAAAACGCGCAACCGTTCGAGCGCTTCGCGCCACATCCGTTGCTCCTCGCCCGCAGAGAGACGGCCCGTACCCGGCATGGCTCACTTGCCTTGCGGCGTCCCCTTGACCTTGAGTGGGACGGCGTAAAATCCCTTCGATGCGGTCACAAAGAGCGTGTCTTTTTTCGGGCCGCCGATGCAGACGTTGGCCGTCCAGCCTTCGGGAATCTTGATCACGCCCAAGAAGGCTCCCGTCTTGTCGTAGACATAGACCCCCTCTTTGTGGGTCAGATAAATCCGTCCGTCGGCATCGATTGTCATGCCGTCCGATCCCTTCTCGCAGAAAAGCCGCTTGCCGGCCAGTGTGCCGTCGGACTGGATCTCATAGACGAAGGTCTTGTTCGCCTTGATGTCGGCCACGTAGAGATGCTTGCCGTCTGGCGTGCCGACGATCCCGTTCGGTTGCAACAGGTCATCGGTCACACGGCGCGGCGTGCCGCCCTTGGGCAGGAAATAGACCTGTTGCGAGTCTTGCGGCGCATCTGTGTGCGTCCACCACGGACGCTTGTAAAACGGATCCGTGAAATAACAGCCGCCGCCCTCCGGACAGGCCCACACATCGTTGGGGCCATTCAGCGCCTTGCCGGCGTGCGCCTTCGTAAGCACCGTCACCTTGCCATCCGGCGTGACCGACCACAACTCCGTCTTCTCATCGGCGCAGACCAGCAGGTTGCCGTCCGGCGCGAAGCACATGCCGTTGGCGCGGCCCGCTGGCTCCATGAACGTTCGCAGTCCCTGTTCGCGCGACCAGCGTAGGATCTTGTTGTTCGGTTGGTCCACGAAGAAAACCTCACCCGCCGCATTGACGGTCGCCCCTTCCGTGAACTTAAATCCGTCTGCCAGCTTTTCCGCCACTGTGCCCGGCGCGACCACATCATCTAGCCCCGCCGCGACTGCGCATGCGACCACCATGCCCGACGCCAGCCCGATCAACCCTAATTTCAGTTTCATGCCTTGTCCTTTCCTTGCTGTTGTTCATTCGTCCACCCACAGGATTGGACACCAGTTTACCGTTTCACGCCTGTCATGGCAACGGCGGCTTCCGCGCTGTGCGCGGAGTTAACATTTAGGAATTGGGATTTAGGAGTTGTCGCCACTTGTCGCCTTTTCCTTGTTGCGGCCACACAGTGGCTCGCGACGGCGAGTGTAAAAGCTCTGCTCTGCTTTTAAATTAGACTATTTCTTGGCGAAGAACTTGACGCCCCGGCAAAGTATGCCAGCCACCCCGAGGTGTCGACAACGTTCATACTCGATCCTCTTCGTCGCGTTCGAACGAGGTGTCGATCCCTTTCAGGAAACCTCTCATATCCTTGATGTCTCTCTCCGGAATCAGCTCGATCCGACCGTCGTATTCCACGACCTTCATCCTCTGGCCGGGGCGCAGCCCCATATTGCGGCGGACCGAGAGCGGGATGACGACCTGAAATTTCGGTGACAGTGTGACGGCATGCATAACAAAATCTCCATCGATCAATGATCGTATTACAGTATCATGATCGATCTGATTCTGTCAAACAAACCGGTGTAATCGGGTCGTGTTTTGTATGCACAGCGCACGAGCGCGGGCGTCCCCGCCCGCTCTGTGAAAGGCCGATTGAGATTCCGATGCGCGGTATGGTTCCCAAGGGAAGTGAGCGCATCCGCCTTTTGCGAGACACGTTGTTGTGGGCGAGGGCGCCCGCGTTCCCGACTCTCTGCTCTCCTTTTCACCAGAAACGCATGGCCTTCGCACACCCCTGTCATACCACTGCCTAAAAGTATTTAGACTAAAGTTTTTGGACGAAGCGTTTGCTTGAAGGTGCATCCATCCGGTACCAACCAGGCTCCTGATCATATCGGGCGCGTGGCACATGTCCCTGAGAACTCGG
>Ga0255343_1006194_pt1 | contig 10751 bp, 9 predicted proteins | sample wastewater_treat_4_FD_192413 | JGI IMG/M metagenome (GOLD analysis project Ga0255343, IMG submission 192413) | Wastewater microbial communities from Lulu Island WWTP, Vancouver, Canada - plant16 | ecosystem: Engineered > WWTP > Wastewater > Unclassified | place: Canada: Vancouver, British...
ACCGTCTCGTTGGTGACGATCTGGCGGTCGTTGACGGCGAAACCGTAAACAAGGCCGGAGGCGCAGGAAACATTGGTGACCGTGCCGAAGGCGTTGCGGGCCAGCGACACTTTCGGCACCTTGCCGCTGTAGGTGATTGTTGCCAACTGCCCTAGTGCGTCGTAGGCGTTCTCTTTCCATGCTCCGCGCGCCCATGTCGTGCGGAGCGGCTTGCCGTCCGGGGTGTGGGTGTAGACGATACGCGAACCGTCGGCGTAGACTTTGTTCGTGAGCAGTCCGGTGGCGGCGTCGTAACGCCACTGCGTTACGTCACCGTCATCGTTCTCGTCTCGGAAGGTGCGCATGGATGTGCGGCGTCCGGCGGTGTCGTAAGTGTAGGCGACTGGGTAAGTTGCGCCGGACTGCGCGGTGACGTTGCCCGCACGGTCGTACGCGGTGAAGACTGGGTTGCCCAGCACGTCGGTCTGGGACACGGCGCGGCCCTGACTGTCGTAAGCGGTCGCGGTGACAGCCGTCAGGTTTCCGTATGTGGTTTCGTTGGTCACGGCGTTGCCAAGGGTATCGTAAACGACGGCGGTTGTCGAGACCGTCCCGGCGGCGTTCGTGACGGTGCGGTTGGTGGCGCTGGGAGAGGGCTGGAACTTGTTGTCACTTTCTGGTTTCATCCATCCTCTCCGCTCCCTCTTCATCGGCCCAGTTTGTACATGTGTTCCCATTCGTTCCGTTAGTCGGTGTTTTAAGTTGCGACACAACTTGTTTGGCAAGAACTGTTGTTTGTCGATTATAGTGGTGTTGATAACACAGATACATAACTTGTACGAACACAAAATACATTATGAAAACAATGACTATGCACAAAACAATCTTGCCGAACAGTCTCATCACGTCCTCACTTTCCCATGTTTTCAGTGTTTGGATCACTCCACCACCAGGCCAGTCCATAATAGCCCAAATACACTGCGCCGGAATCTACCGCAATGTGATCTTTCCATGCTCCCAAACTGCTGTAGTCACCTGTGCCTCTGTTGTCCGAATAACAGGCGTAAAACATTCCCAAGCCTAGTTTGTATGGGGGAGAAACTCCATTAGGGAAGACAGCACCGTCAAAGCTACGGTTAATTTTGAAGCCGAGCGGATATGCACCATGACCTGCATATATGAAATCATAAATTCCAGAAGTTTCCCAAAGCGCTTTAAATTCGGAAACACTGTCGCTGTGTTTCGCGAAAATCACTTTGTATCCGCTGTTCGCATAACTAACGGACAGTGACTCCGCTGTTCGACGATAGCTTGAAACTACCGACACGGGGAGATCGTGCCACGATGGTTTTGATGTAAATACGACTATCACGTTAGGCACAGCAACCTCACACGGGGTTTTGCCGTCATCGGTCTTCCCATCACTATGTATTCTTGCCCATTTATGGATTTCGTTCAAATCGAGCTTTAATAGTGTGGCCAAACCCTCCAAGGTATCACCGCTTTGCCGTATATAAACTCTACGCCTGCCCCCATCAATCGTATCTCCTTTCTTCCAAAGCCCCAAATAATCCCGCCCGTTCGCCGGATCATTCCCGACAAACCCGTACTCATTTAACCCGCCGCGCTCCCCAATCGGATCGCGGCTCATCCATCGCCCGAGTCCGGGCGCGTATGGCCGGAGTTGGTACATCACTAGGCTGGTTTCGGCATCGAACGGCTTGGTGCTGAAACGGTGCGTGAAGGTATCGGCAAGGTCTCCGCTTTGCGCGATGGTTTCGCCGAAGGGCGAGTATTCGTAATGTGCGCGGATGTTGCCCGCCGCGTCCACATAGTCCGTGACGTTTCCGTTCGCGTCGTAGCAGGGGAAGTAGGGCGTGCCGTTGCGCACGACCGCCAACAACCCGCCGACGCCGCCAGCACCTTGCAGGGTGCCGGAGAGGTCGAGGCCCCATGTGTAGTAAGTAACGTTGGTGGAAGGCGTGACCTCGTCGATGACGATCTCCGCCGCGATGTTGTAGCCGTCCCACACATAGCGGCGGGTCTCGATGGCGTCCCAGACAATCATTCCTCCCTTGGGAAACGAAATGGTTTGTAGCATATGATCATCGAAGGGGTTCTCAGGAGATGCTCTGACCGTCAGAAACATGCCGCACCCGATTATTGCTATCAGATTGTCGCGATGTCGCGTCACTTTCGTAGTACCCCTTTTTTCTTTAATAGACAACCGATCGACAACATAATTATGATTCCAATAAGTATAAACGGGAACCACGACTCAACAAGACAGATTAGGTTGCCGAGTGCTGTTGCTCCACAAACGGTCTCGTCGTCAGATGCGCCCATTATCCCCTTCGCCTTTATTAACGGGACGACAAGACAGGCCAACAACATGAAAAAAAGCAAGAGATTCAAGATGAGGCACGAGTTTAAAACCGACGAGACTCTTCGATGTATCGAAAATCGGCTCCGCCCCTTAAGACTAATAAAACAACAGTAACCGAAAACCAGCAAATTCAGAATTGTGAACAGCGGGGTCAAGGCCGAACCCCACCCCGTCGTCAATCTTGCCCTGTAGGAAGACCGGAAAGTATGGATGACTATTTTTGAGCACAGCGGCAAAGGTGTATTGCCCCAATCCGTTGAAATGAGTATTGAATTATGGATGCTCTCAAGCACGATCCCCCCGCAAAACCCAATTACACAAAGCGCAAGCCATCTCGGAAACAGGTAGCACAGATTTTTCATTTGATGTCCTCCGGTGTGAAATCCCGCTCGGCGAGTTCGTTCGGAATTGATCCGAAAATCGATTCTCCAATGGTACGGCCAAATGTTCGCACCCTGAACTTAACGGATTTACAACAGCAGGGTTCCCCAAACATGTTTTTCGCGGCTGCTTTCGCGGCTGCAAGAACTTTCCGCGATTCAAGAACATCATCGGGCTCAATAGTTTCCGCACCGATTCCTCGCGAATAGTTAAGTCCTTGGTCTTTTGCCAGAGGTGTATACCCGGAAAGAGGTATTTCGTTGGGGATATACGATGCAAAGCAACCAACAACTGCTGCATATGCACAGGGCGAATCCTTGTCCTTTGCCCTGACAACACGAATGGTTTCAAGTCCGGTACCACTACGCGGATGGTTTTTGTTACGCCAGTTGTGTCCATAAACCACCAGAATCTGGCACTTGCTGACTTCGACTATTACTTCGGCATGGTCATGCTGTTTGGGCGGCAGTGGCCTCTTGGGTACGACTGCCATCAAACCTAAGTACTCAATCAGATTGAGCGGATTGTTTTCTAAAAAGCGGTAGTCGTGGTTTTCCGTCTCCAATACACTCTCAGCTTCCGGCTGGATGGAATCGAGGTTCTCTTGTTTTGGATCTCGATTAATGAAACAGCCAATATTTTGGGAGTAGAAACGGTAGCCGTAATAATAAAATCCAGTTTCCTCGTCCAAGTATTTGGTCGAGAACCAGAAATGGAGGTTGTGGACAAGCGGCCCCGTGGCTACGATAGTTCTGCCGAACGGGTCGTATTCGCGGTGGGCGACCACGACACCGTTACTGTCAACATAATCCGTTATGTTCCCGTTGGCATCGTAGCACGGGAAAAACGTGCCGTCGGGACGGATGACCGCCAACAGCCCGCCGACACCGCCCGCGCCTTGCAATGTGCCGGACAGGTCCGGCCCCCAGAGGTAGCGGGTCACGTTCGTGGTGCCGGCCTGCGCGTCAACCACCACCTCGGCGGTCAGATTCCAACCGTCGTAGATGAAGGTGCGGGTTTCCACAACATCCCACGTTCCCCCTTGCGACGGGTCGAACGGATAGCTTGCGCCGCGCCCGCTCAACCGCCGCACCGTTTTTGAACAGCGCCGGTGACGATAGTCATAACGGTTATCGACCATAACCGCGCCATTGGTAGCGCCGTCCCATCCCGGCTCGGAGCGCGTCAGCCGGTTTTCCGCGTCCCATGTGTGATACCAGTCTCCGTAGTACGTCATATTGCCGTCAGCGTCATACGCCACGGCAATGGGAGGCGTGACAGCGGTGTATTGATTGAGGCAATTGGCGGTATAACTGTTTGTCAGAGTATTCACCGCCGACCAGACACGGTTGCCTATGGCATCGTACGCATAGCCGTAGTTGTTTGTGCCGATGACAGCGCCGATGACTTCCGAACGGGCGTTGTAACCGAAGCTGTCGGCGTTGCGGGAAACGCGCCGCCCGGCGGAGTCGTTGGCGTAGTCGTAGGCAGAGATCAAGACAGGATTGACATGGTTAACATGATTGGAGACGGCGGAGATGAGGTTACGGTTCTGCTCGTATGTGCGTTGCCACCAGAACCCGGCGGAATTGGTCATCGAGGCGACAAGATCAGTCCCAAGAAGGCGGGAGTAGTTAACCAAGGAACACACAGAACACACGGAAGAGGAGACGCTGCAGAAACGGCCGAAGTCGTCGTAGCCGTAGGCGGTGCTGTAGGTGTCGCCTATGTTGAAGCCCGTCGAACGACCGAGGCCGTCGTAAGACCGCGTGATTGCAACGCCGTCCTGAATCTCACCGACAAGGTCAAGCCCTGCATACTCAAAGAGGTGTGATGACACCGCTGTTATGGCCGAGACCATGCGCCCGAGACGGTCATAGGCGAAGGAGATGTCGGGCGTGTTGCCGCTGTAATGGACATTGGTCAATTGCCCTAATGCGTCGTAGGCATAACTGGCCGCTATGCCGCGCGACCACACGCGGGTTGCAAGACGCCCGCCTTCTGTGTAAGTGTAACGGACGCGCGCCCCATCGGCGTACACCTTGTTTGTGAGTAACCCGGTGGCGGCGTCGTAACGCCATCGTGTTACGTCGAGGGAGGAGTTAGGATTTAGGATTGAGGAGTTGGTGACCGACGCGAAATCGAACGTGTCGTCGCGCGTGGTGGCCATGGCGATTCTGCGGCCTCGTGTGTCGTATTCGTAGGCGACTGGGTAGATCGCGCCCCATTGCGCGGTGACATTGCCCGCGCGGTCGTAGGCGGTGAAGACCGCATTGCCGAGCGCGTCGGTCTGGGACACGGCGCGGCCCTGACTGTCGTAAGCGGTCGCGGTGACAGCCGTCAGGCTCCCGTATGTGGTTTCATTGGTCACGGCGTTGCCGGGGGCTTCCCGATCTTGATAAGCTTGGGTCATAAAAAAACTTGGTCACAAGAATTGAATACAGCTTGGCCCTGTAATGGTACTGGTGGGCTAGAAAACGGTACCGCTGTTCATCCGTCAGTCGTTCAACATAATCGGCATAACTCATCGTGACACGCGATTTTTTCAAACTTTCGATACATTCGGTTTCCTTGTCCAACTCAGCCTTCAGTAAAGAAATGGCTTCCTCTGGATACATCGCAACATCGGCAAGCCATTTACGCATATCGTTTTCGAAACGCTCCTCAGAAAGATTTGCACGTTCGGCCGCATCAACCGAGTTGGAACTAAGGCCCCATTTCAGCCAGAGGGTCATCGTCAGACACCGTCTCTCGATAATCTTCTCAATGAGGGCTACAGCATTGGTCGCCGTACAGTAATCTGTCTTCCTCAAGTGAACGTCTGTTTCGGAAGCAATCCCCGTTTTTCCACCTTGGAAAGATGGCGCAACCTCAGGGCATGGAAACTTCGTTCTAAGTTCATTTAGCTGTCGCAAGGCAAATTCATGGGCCTTCGGTGTCGCAACAACAAAAAAACTGCCGGAGAAGCCGGGGTTTCTCACGATAAGGCCTTCGGTGATGCTGTTTGACCGCGCGTACATCATGCTCAGCGTTTCCCTGACATCTTGTGTCGCATTTGTACCGCAACGGTACTCAAACAAGGTCAGTTCCTTTGGATACAGGCGAATAACCATGCCACTGTCTTTGCTCGACACATTACAATTAAAAGCGCTCTCAAAGAGACTGACAACCTCTGACCACAATATGTGTTCGCATCTTAACTTCGGGTGTTGTCTTCTGACTCCAAGACGCGCGGGTGTTTCGTCGAACGTTGGGACTCCAGAGTCGGTGTCAGGTGACTCTAATTCTGCAATTAGGTGACGGGTCACATTGGTGATTATCTGATTCGCGTGTTGCTCAGAACCATTAAAAACCCGCGTCTTTAGCGTCGGTAGCGTTACGTCAATGGACACGGTGAGATCGAGATCAGGGTGTTGCTCGCGAAAAGACTGCATCACACATGCGGCCCAAGCAAGCACGTCGCCTTGAGGGAACGTCATGGTTATTGTTCGGTCAGACAGCGTTTTCGAGACATCCTCGATCCCGTAACAACAACCGGCAAGAATGATGGCAAAAATGACATGCCTCGGGACATTCCTGTTTCCGCTTGCGAAACTCATGGCGGGGCCTCCTTGGTTGGTGTTTTTGGATTCCGCGAACGTGCAGCATGTTCATCGTTGATTTTTTTGACAACAGGCGCCCATGAGATTCCCACGTAGTATTGGTTTCCCCCTGCTTGAATGAACCCGCCTTCAAAAAACAAAAACTCATACTCCTGTCTTGTGTCGTCAGTGCTCACTGAAGCTTCCACTGGTAATTTCCACGATTGGCTGAGTCTGGCGAATTTTGCATTTTCGAGTATTCTTTTTATTTCGAGTCGCACTTCCTGAGAAAGCGGGACCTTATCTCCATTTGTAAGACCGCAAAACTCGCGTCCGTATAGAACGCGTCCCGTATCAGAAAAGATTGAAATGTTAATCCCCGACTCTGACGCAGACAAACGTTTGACATCACGTCCAGGAATAATATCTCTTGCTCCCTTTGAGCATCCAAAGACTGCGGCAAGACAAAATGCCACAAGAACACATTTCTTGTACCTTTGCGTAATCTCTTGCATCGTTATTGCCCCTCCGTAATAAACTTGATTTCGACCGACGATTCGTCTTTGTCACACTTGTGTTTCGTCTTTGGTGTAAACCGAACCCATCCAGACTTTAACCGTTCGAAGTATGCCACGACCTTGTTTGAACTGGGATTCCAATATTGCCCCATGTCAGGCCCAGCCGCACACAACCCATCCTTTGCGTGTATGCATGTTTGCAACAAATTAGCGGCGGATTGTGATGTAAAATAACGTGTTCCGGATGCCGCATTACAGGAGTAAACGAAAATCCCAGCATTTGGTGCCAGCACTTTCCGAATTGTCGCTCTTTGTTGTTCTGTTAGACGTGACAAATCAATGCGTCTCGTTGAAGCCAAGGCACCTGTTCCGCTCGACAGTCCGTGCCCCGACAAATTGACCCGCGTAATTTCTCCATGCAAAACATACGTTGTTTGCAATAAATTTATGAAATCATCGGGTGATGACACGGTGGCCATAACCCGAATTTCACCTGCATTGATCGGAACCAATCCAAAGAATAACTCCCAAACCGCCCAGTCATCGTTGGCAGTTTTGTCGGTAATGGCAGTCACCATTGCCGACAGTCCGAGAAAGTCATACACGTTTATTGGATTATTTCCGGTCATCCCGTATAGGTTTATCCCGCCGGTTTCCCCAACCGGATCTCGACTAAACCAATGTCCGTGTTTTGGTGCATATTGCCTGCGTCCAAAGTAATACGATTGCATTTCCTTATCGTAATATTTGGTACTGAAACGGTGTGTGAAGGTATCCGCAAGATCGCCGCTTTGCGCAATGGTCTCGCCGAAGGGCGAGTATTCGTAATGGGCACGCACGTTGCCGTAAGCGTCAACATAAGCGGTAACGTTTCCGTTTGCATCATAGCACGGGATGAAGATTTGCCCGTTGCGCACCTCAAAGAGGAGTCCGCCAACGCCGCCAGCGCCCTGCAACGTACCGGACAGGTCAAGGCCCCAAACGTACTCGATTTTGTCCACGCTCCCATCGGCGTACGCGACGGTTTCAAGGACGAGGTTCCAACCGTCGTAAACAAAGGTGTGCGTTTTGACCGTATTCCATGTCCCCGCCTGTGACGGATCGAACGGATAACCCGCGCCGCGTCCGCTCAGCATCTCCACGCGCTTTTGGATCCGGCGGTGCCTGTGGTCGTAGCTGTTGACAACCCTGACCGCGCCGTTTGTAGAGCCGACCCAGCCCGGCTCGGAGTGCACCAAGCGGTTCTCTGCATCCCAAGTGTGCCACATCCTGCCGTCCCAACGCATGTTCCCGTCGGCGTCGTAAGTTGGGAGAGTTTGGACAGGATTGACCTGATTGACCTGATTGGAAATCAGGGTGTACTGGTTAAGGCAGTTGGCGGTGTAGGTGTTGGTGACGGCGTTGAACGCCGACCAGACGCGGTTGCCGATGGAGTCGTAGCAGTAGGCGTAATTGTCAGCCCCTTGAACCGCGTTCGTGACTTCCGAACGGGCGTTGTAGCCGAAGGTGTCATCGTTGCGGTTGGTCACGCGTCCGGCAATGTCATGGGCGTAGACAAGGGAAGAAACAGGTGCGCCGTTGAAAAGGTTCGTGATGCCTGTCGTTAGATTCGGGCGGTGTTGATCGCGGGTCATCACGCGGGCGAGCGTGTTGCCGTTGGGGAGCGTGAGCGTGTGACCGGTTACGTACCCGTTGGTGTACGCATATTGAGCAGTGAACGCCGCATTCGACACGGCGGTAATCCGGTTTTCGCCGTCCCGTCCGTAGAAGAGCGCGTAGCCGGAATCCAGCAGAAGCCCGGCGGGGCGGTCGAACGCATCCAGCGGACGTGTGAGCGTGTTGGTAGACGCGCCGGAAACAACCGTCTCGTTGGTGACGATCTGGCGGTCATTGACGGCGAAACCGTAAACAAGGCCGGAAGCGCAGGAAACATTGGTGACCGTGCCGAAGGCGTTGCGGGTGTTTATTGCTATGAACAAATAAACCATCGACCAAATCTTGTTTTTAATGTGACTTGTTCGATCCAATCTACTTTCCCTTTGGCTTGGTTAAGTCACTACTCATAAATAGGCCAGCCCCCGAAATTAGAGCAAGAAGAGCAACCATGTCATAACACCGACTAAATCCTTTAACTTTCACACGAATATAGTTTAGCACACGCTGAACTCGATGCTCGTATTCGACTCGATCTGTTTCTGGCATGCCGAACTTGTCATTCAACAATAAGTGCTCAACCCACTGCCTCTCATCGTGAATCCTGACCAAGGATGGGAAACCAACAGCGAGGACAACGACATGCCCAAGAAGTAAGCATAGGAACGTCCACTTTACCAAAGACTGTCTCTTCATAACACATCTCCGCAAAAGCTAGTTCTGCTCGCGCATCCAATACCCATATCGCTTGACGATTTTTTCAACAATAGGAACGGCTTCGATAAACTCCATAGGGGTACGGCTTGGCAATTGATGGTAAATAATCGTCGATGTTTTGTACTCGTCAGTGTTTTTCTTTTCGATGATACATTCGAAAAGGGTTGCATTCTCTTCGTCTTTTGTAAAACGAATCGGCGCTCGGGGATCGGCCTCGTATTGTTTTATCAAGGCTTTAGGAAGTTCCCGCGCGGCTGGCCATACTGAAGTCCGCAGATAGCCGAGCATTTCCGCAGAGGGCGGGGAGCGATTGACGATCACAAAAACCACATTTGTCCATCCGGTCGGCCTAAACACATGTTCCAGCACGCCGACCGGCACCCCGTCAATCATTTCTTCTTTACGGTTTTCAGGCTTGGATAGCAAACGGCAGATGTTTGTTGCCCCGTTTTCGAAAGCTATGTCGATCAGCCGAAAGTTAAGTGATTTCCGATCAGGGTCGGCTCCGTTTTTCAACAGGAACTTCACCATTTTTTCATTTTCTGCGTGTACCGCCGTGGCCAACAGGGTTCGGTCATGATCCCCGATCGGCTCGTTTATTTGGACACCGGCATCTAGAAGAGCCGTGAGAAGCGTTGTGTTCGTTGTAAGTATCGCCCATTCGGCGGCGGATGCAAGTTCTACATGACTATCCGAGTGGGCGGCATTTGAGCACAATGGTGTGCTGGAATGAAGGATCACAGCAAAGCTGCCGATACAAATGAAAAACAACGTCCACTCAGTTAGTAAGCGGTTACCAGTTTTGTGTCCGATGCGTATTATCATGATGCACTCCTGTGGTCAGAACCAGACGAGATCGATATACTGATAGCGTTTTCCAGAGATCGGCATGTCCCTGTATGCACTATCCCCTCGCCTTTTATCTGAATGTTTTTCGTGACGCACATCAAGAAGTTCCCGGAGAACTCTCTGAGCTGTACGGGCATTAGCCTTTGCCTCCTCCCGACAACGAGTCTCTGTTTTTGCCATAATGTCTTTCCGGAGAAAAGGAGATATCACCTTGGCATCAATAAGCGTGATTGCACCCTTGACATGGCGTTGCTCGTGTCCCACAACGCCTTCACGGCTCAATGGACGATCATATTCGATACCGTCGTGGAGGAAAGAACGGATGTAGATATTTGCACCCCATTTGACGGTGTACTTGACAGAAAGTGAGGTGCTTTTCCCGTTCTTATCTTTTTCACATGAGCAAGAGCCTCTTACAGTCATTTCCGTGTATTCTGTCCAACCTAGTGTTTCGGTTTGTGTGTTTATACTCGTAATCTGAAAATCAAGGCTCTGGAATTTGGAATCGCCCACTATTACCGAAACACTGGCGGGCTCGGGGTGGTCATGCTCGATATAAATTGTGGAAGGCAACATCCCCAAGGTGTCGAACTTGTTAAATATGTCATTTCTAGCGATTACGTACAGGTTCAACCCGCCCCGTTCTTCAATCGGGTCGCGGTTGAGCCACCGCATGAGTTCGGGGCT